>Ga0209682_10000667_pt1 | contig 11616 bp, 12 predicted proteins | sample DOMMetBare2Fresh_2_FD_187471 | JGI IMG/M metagenome (GOLD analysis project Ga0209682, IMG submission 187471) | Wetland sediment microbial communities from St. Louis River estuary, USA, under dissolved organic matter induced mercury methylation -... | ecosystem: Environmental > Aquatic >...
TCCGGTGGCGCCAAGTCCTTGTCGACCGACCAGCTCAAGCGCGGTGTCGAGCAGATGAGTGAACGCGTGAAGAAGGAGCCGGGCGACAGTTCGGCCTGGGCCATGCTGGCGCACACGCAGGCCATGCTGGGCGACTTCGACGCGGCTCGCAAAGCCTACGCGAAGTTGGCCGAGTTGCTCCCCAAGGACGCGCAGGTGCTGGCCGACTACGCCGATGCGGTCGGCGTTGCCCAGGGCCGCCGGCTGGCCGGCGAGCCGGCAACGCTGATCGCCAAGGCGCTCGAACTCGACCCGAAGAACCTGAAGGCGCTCGCGCTCGCCGGCCGCGAGGCTTTCGAGCGCAAGAATTACGCGCAGGCGATTGCCTTCTGGGAGCGTGCGCGGGCGGTGTCGAACGACGCCGCGCTGGGCGCCGAGATCGACGCCAACATTGCCGAGGCGCGTGCCTTCGACGGCCGCGAGCGTCCGCCCGAGGCCCAGACCAAGCGGCCTGGCGGCACGACGATCACCGGCCGCGTGACGCTGTCCCCCGAGCTGCAGGCCCGGGTGTTGCCGGGCGATACGGTCTTCGTCTTCGCGCGGCCGCTGAAGGGCTCGCGCATGCCGGTGGCGCTGCTGCGCAAGAAGGTCAGCGACCTGCCGCTGGACTTCACGCTGGACGACTCGCAGGCCATGGTGCCCGATATCAAACTGTCGATGCTGGCCACGGTGGCGGTCGGTGCGCGCATCTCCAGGCGCGGCGATGCCGTGCCCCAGCCGGGCGACCTGCAAGGGCTGGTCGAGGCTGTCGACCTGGGCAGCAAGGGTGTGAAGGTCGAGATCCGCGAGGCGCTCAAGTGAGGCTGGCGCGCGCGACGCTCGTGGGCAGCGCGCTGCTGATGACGATGCCGGCCTGGGCGGTGCTCGGTGGCGACATCGGGTCGATCCAGTCCGATGCATTGCGCCTGCAGGGCGTGCGCCGCCAGTCCGCCGCGCTGGACCACACCGTCCACGAGATCGTGCAGCCCGATGGCTCGCGCCTGCGCCAGTACGCCAATGCGCAGGGCAAGGTCTTCATGGTCGCGTGGACACAGCACGGCAAGCCGCGCATGGCCGAGTTGCTGGGCGCCTTCGAGCCCGACTACCGAACGGCAGCGCGTCAGGCCCTGGAGCAGCCCGGTCTGCGGCGCCAGGCGCAGTTGCAGGTCGGCGACCTGGTCGTGCAGTCGAGCATGCACCTGAACCAGCACAGCGGTTCGGCCTGGCTGCGCTCGCAAGTGCCGGCCGGTTTCGACGCGGCGGCGCGGCGCTGAACCATGTCTGCAAGTCGATCGGTCTCGAACCGCGCCGCCAGCTGGCATTGGGCCGCAGCGGTGGCCATGGGGTTCGTGCTGACGGCGTGCGGGGGCGGCAACAGCACGGTCACCACGCTGTCGGGCGGCGGACTGAGCGGCGGCCAGGCCGGCCCGGTCGTCGCGGCCGATCAGCCCACCGGCCCCAACACCACCGAGGTCGTGATCGACAGCGGGCCGGTCGAGGCGTTCTCGCTCGGCGTCGTCAACATCCCCTACGTCACGGTCACGGTGTGCCTGCCGGGATCGAGCACGCGCTGCGTGACGATCGACCACGTGATGCTCGATACCGGCTCGGTCGGGCTGCGCCTGCTCAAGAGCACGGTCGCGAGCCTTGGGCTGCCGGCGCTCGAGGTACCTGCCGATGGCGCCACAGGCACGCCGGCCGGCCAGGCGGCCGAGTGCTACCCGTTCGTGATCGGCGGGATCTGGGGGCCGGTGGTGCGGGCCGACGTGCAGATCGGCGGCGAGCGCGCCGCGGCGCTGCCGCTGCAACTGGTCGACGACGCTGCGACGCCCGAGCACGCGGCACCGGCCGATTGCCTGAATGCCGTCGAGGGCACGCTGCTGAAGAGCGTCACCACGCTGCAGGCCAAGGGGGTGCTGGGCATCGGCATGCTGCGCTACGACTGCGGCCTGGCCTGCGACACGAGCACGAGCGCCGGGACCTATGTCCAGTACTACGCCTGCTCGGCTTCCGGCTGCGTGCCGGCACGCATGCCGGCCGACCTGCAGCTGCAGAACCCGATCGCGCACTTCGAGGTCGACAACAACGGCAGCGCGCTGGTGCTGCCGTCGATTCCCGAGACCGGCGCGTCGGCGGTGCGCGGGCGCCTGGTCATGGGCATCGGCACCCAGGCCAACAACCAGCTGCCGCCCCAGGCCCAGGTCGCCTACGTCGACACCGATCCGCAGCATGCCGGCTACCTGTACGTCACGACCACGGCCAATGGCCGCAACTGTCCGAGCAGCTACATCGACAGCGGCTCCAACGGCCTGTTCTTCGACGACCCGTCGATCGCGCGCAACTGCACGAGCAACCCGGACAAATCGGCGTCGAAGTGGTACTGCCCGGCCGCGGCCTGGAAGCGCAGCGCCACGCTGCACGATGCGATCGGCACGAATGCGGTGGTCGACTTCGCGGTGGTCAGTGCCGACCTGCTGTTCAGCACCTCCAACATCGCCTTCGCCGGGCTCGGCGGTACGCCCGGGCCGGGCGGCGACGCCTTCGTCTGGGGGCTGCCGTTCTTCTACGGCCGCACGGTCTATACCTCGATCTGGGGCCAACCGCTGGCCGTCAACGGCCCCTGGTGGGCGTTCTGATCAGCCAGCCTCTTCCGGGTCCGGCTCGAAGCGATCGGCGCCCATGCGCGTGCGCCGACGCAGCACGACGATGAAGACCGCCAGGCCCACCACCAGCAACGCCGCCGGGCCGTACCAGAGCAGCGCAGTCGTGTTCTTGACCGGCGGGCGGTAGAGCACGAAATCGCCGTAGCGCGCGGTCATGTAGGCCAGGATCTTCTCCTGGCTGTCGCCGCGCTTGACCATCTCGCGCACCTGGTTGCGCAGGTCGACCGCCAGCTCGGCGTGCGAGTCGGCGATGGTCTGGTTCTGGCACACCAGGCAGCGCAGTTCGGCCGTGATCGCATTGACCTTGGCCTCGACCGCCGGGTCGACCGCGACCATCGGGCGGTCGGCGTTGACCACCGGCGCGTCGACGGCGTGAACCGTCAGTGCGGCGAACCCGAGGCACAGGCCCGCCACCGCGGCGCGCAGGCGACGACGGCTCATGATCCAAGCTCCTTCAGCAGCGGCTCGATCTTGTCGCGCAGGGCCTCTTCGCTCAACGGGCCGATCTGCTTGAAGCGCACGACCCCCTGCTTGTCGATCACGAAGGTCTCGGGCACGCCATAGACGCCCCAGTCGATGCCGACCTTGCCGTCGGCATCCACCAGCGTTGCGACGTAGGGGTTGCCGAGTTGCCCCAGCCAGGCCTGCGCGGCGGCCGGCTGGTCCTTGTAGTTCAGGCCGTAGACCTGGGCGCCGGTGCGCTTGGCAAACGCGACGACCAGCGGGTGCTCCTCGCGGCAGGGCGCGCACCAGGAGGCCCAGACGTTCAGCATCCAGACCTTGCCGAGCAGGTCCTCGCGCTTGATCACGGTGCCTGGCTCCCCCATGCGCGGCAGTGCAAACGCGGGCGCTGGCTTGCCGATCAGCGGCGAGGGCACCTCGCGCGGGTTGAGCTTCAGCCCCACGGCCAGGAAACCCGCCAGCACGATGAAGATCGCGAGCGGTATCAGGAAACGAAGACTCTTCATCGGTCCTTCCAGTCAGGCAGTCGTGTTCAGGACGTCACCGCGCCTTGCGGCAGCGACTGGTCCGCGGTCTTGCGCGCGCGGTAGCGGCGATCGCTCGCCGCCAGCCCGCCACCCAAGGCCATCATCAGGCACCCGCCCCAGATCCAGTCGACGAAGGGCTTGACGTAGACCCGCACGATCCAGGCGCCGCCTTCGACCGCCTCGCCGAGCGAGACATAGAGGTCGCCCGTCAGGCGGGTATGGATCGCGGCCTCGGTCATGGGCATCGACTGCACCCGGTAGACGCGCTTCTCGGGATAGAGATCGGTGATCTTGCGCTCGCCACGGGTGACCTCGATCCAGCCGCGCATCGCGGTGTAGTTCGGGCCCTCGACCTCGCGCAGGCCCTTGAGCGCGAAGCGCCAGCCCTCGATCTCGGTGTAGTCGCCCGCCTTCATCTTGACGTCACGCTCGATCTCGTGGGTCTTGACCATCGTGACGCCGAAGATGAACACCGCGATACCCAGGTGCGCCACCATCATGCCGACCACGGTGCGGGGTACCAGGCGCAGGCGCTGCAGCACCGAGGCACCGCCACGCGGCGCGATGCGCTCCCACAGGTCGGTGCCGACGGCGGCAACGACCCAGAAACCCATCAGCATGCCCAGTGCGGAAACGACCGACACCTTGCCTGCGATCCAGCTGCCGAGCACGGCGCAGAGCACCGCGACGCCGAAGGCCCAGCGCAGGCGGCGCGCGAGATCCGGCACCTCGGTGTTCTTCCAGCGCGCCAGCGGGCCCACGCCCATCAGGAAGACCACCGGCGCCATCAGCGGCGCGAAGACAGTGTCGAAATAGGGCGGGCCGACGGAGATCTTGCCCAGGCCGAGCGCGTCGAGCACCAGCGGGTACAGCGTGCCCAGCAGCACCGCGGCGCAGGCCACGAGCAGCAGCACGTTGTTGGCCAGCAGCAGCGTCTCGCGCGACATCAGCGCGAAGCGGGCCCCCAGGCCCACGCTCGGCGCGCGCCACGCATACAGCGCGAGCGAGGAGCCGACGACGGCGAGCAGGAAGCCGAGGATGAACAGCCCGCGTGCCGGGTCGGTGGCAAAGGCGTGGACCGAACTGAGCACGCCCGAGCGGACCAGGAAGGTGCCGAGCAGCGACAGCGAGAACGCCATGATCGCCAGAAGCACGGTCCAGTTCTTGAAGCTGCCGCGCTTCTCGGTCACGGCCAGCGAGTGGATCAGCGCGGTGCCCACCAGCCACGGCATGAACGACGCGTTCTCCACCGGATCCCAGAACCACCAGCCGCCCCAGCCGAGTTCGTAGTAGGCCCACCAGCTGCCAAGGGCGATGCCCACGGTCAGGAACATCCAGGCCGCGGTGGTCCACGGGCGCGTCCAGCGCGCCCATTGCGCGTCGAGGTTGCCGCCGATCAGCGCCGCGACCGCGAAGGCGAAGGCGACCGAGAAGCCCACATAGCCCATGTAGAGCATCGGCGGGTGGATCACCATGCCGGGATCCTGCAGCAGCGGGTTCAGGTCGCGCCCGTCGGCGGCTGCCGGAATGAGGCGTTCGAAGGGGTTGGACGTCGACAGCGTGAACAGGAAGAAGCCCGCCGCGACCAGCGCCATCACCGCCAGGATGCGCGCCACCACCGGCAGTGGCAGATGGCGCGAGAACCGGGCCACGGCGACCATCCACGTGACCAGCATCATCGCCCACAGCAGCAGCGAGCCCTCGTGGCCGCCCCACACGCCGGCGATGCGGTAAGGCAGCGGGAGCGCACTGTTGGAGTGCTGGGCGACGTAGAGCACCGAGAAGTCGTTGTTGACGAAGCTGGCCATCAGCGCAGCGAACGACAGCGCCACCAGCAGGAACAGCAGCACGGCGCCGGGGCGCGCCAGCGCCATCATGTCGGCGCGGCCCTTCTGCGCGCCGACCAGCGGCACGATGCCGATGACCAGCGCCATGCCCAGCGCCAGCCAGAGTGCGAAATGTCCGAGCTCGGGGATCACTTGCCGGCTCCCATGACGGTCTTGCCGAGCTTGTCGTTGCTCGACTGCGCGTTCTTCAGCGCCTCGGCAGCTTCAGGCGGCATGTAGTTCTCGTCGTGCTTGGCGAGCACTTCGCGCGCGACGAAGACACCGTCCTTCAACTGGCCCTGCGCAACCACGCCCTTGCCTTCCTTGAACAGGTCCGGAAGGATGCCTTCGTAGCGCACGGGGATGGTCTTGGCCGTGTCGGTGACGACGAAGCTCACGGTCACGCCATCGCGCTTGACGCTGCCCTGCTCGACCAGGCCACCCAGGCGGAACGTACGGCCCGCCGGCGCCTCGTTCTTGGCAATCTGGGTGGGCGAATAGAAGAACACCAGGTTGCTCTGGAAGGCATTGAGCACCAGGGCGGCGATCGCGGCGACGCCGACGAGCACGCCGCCGGCAATGGCGAGTTTCTTGTGACGGGGTTTCATGATTCGTGATCCTCGGGTCGGGCGTCGGACGCAGCGTCGCGCAGGGCGCGACGGCGGCGGTGGATGGCCAACAGCGGCTCCACCACCATGAGCAGGGCAGTGACGACGTAGGACCCCCACACGTAGAGCCCGTAGCCGCCCATGGCGAAGAAATTGTCGGCGCTACCCCAATTCATGGCTTGGCACTCCGGGAAGACCCCTTCAGGGCCAATTGGTTCACCCAACCGGCGCCGCGTTCGCGCTCCAGGATGATGGCGCGGGCCCGGGTGAAGATCACGGCAAAGGCGTAGGCCCAGAACGCGAAGGTCATGATCAGCATCGCCTGCAGCATGGTCGTGGCCATCTTGGGCGCCGCGGTGATGCTCACGGTGGCCCCCTGGTGCAGCGTATTCCACCACTTGACCGAGAAATAGATGATCGGCACGTTGACGGCGCCGACCACGGCCAGCAGCGCACCGGCCTGGTCGGCCCGGCGCGGATCGTCGATCGCCTCGACCAGCGCGATGTAACCGAGGTACAGGAACAGCAGGATCAGGAACGAGGTCAGGCGCGCGTCCCAGACCCACCAGGTGCCCCAGGCCGGCTTGCCCCAGAAGGCGCCGGTCCACAGCGCGATGAAGGTGAAGATCGCCCCGGTCGGTGCGACCGCGCGCGCCACCATCGACGCCAGCCGGGCGTGGAAGGCCCAGCCGATCGCGGCCCAGAAGGCCATCACCAGATACAGGAACATGCCCATCCACGCGGCCGGCACGTGGATGAAGATGACCCGGTAGACCTCGCCCTGGGTGGCGTCGGTCGGCGCGACGAAGAAACCCATCCACAGGCCGATCGCGCTCAGCACGATGGCGAGCACCCAGCACACCGGCACCAGCACGCCGGTCAGCGCGTAGTACTTGGGGGGCGAAGAGAACGTGTAGAGCGTCAGTTTCATCGAGTCTTCATTCCGTCGAGATCCGCAGCGCGGCGGCGGTGGCCCAGGGTGCGCCCAGTGTCGTCGCAATCAGCAGCGCGCCCAGCAACGAGTAGTGTCCCCCGGCGGACAGGCCCGATTCGACCGCACCGACCGCGCCGGCGCCGAAGATCAGCGCCGGGGTCGTCAGTGGCAGCACGATCAGGATCAGCAGCATGCCACCGCTGCGCAGGCCCAGGGTCAGCGCGGCGCCCAGCCCGCCAAGCAGGCTGAGGATCGGGGTGCCCAGCAGCAGGCCCATCACCAGCGCGCGCAGCGCCGGGCCGGACATGTCGAACAGCAGGCCGATCACCGGCGCGGCCACGATCAGCGGCAGCCCGGAGACGAGCCAGTGCGCCGCCGCCTTGGCCGAGGCCACCGCGACCGCGTGCTGCGGCGCGAGCAGCATCTGCTCGAGCGACCCGTCGGCATGGTCGCCGGCATAGAGCGTATTGACCGACAGCATCGCCGCCAGCAACGCGCAGACCCAGACGATGCCGGGCGCGATCTGGCGCAGCGTCTGCGGCTCCGGCCCTACGCCGAGCGGAAACAGGCTGACCGCGACGACGAAGAAGACCAGCGGCAGCAGCGACTCGATCCGGCGGCGCGCGGCCAGGCGCAGGTCGCGCATCAGCACGGCCAGGAAAAGATCCGTCATGGGGCTCCCGAGGCGCGTGCCGCGCCGTCTCCCCGAGCGGGCGCGAGCCATCTGAGGACGACCCGGCGATGGTTCACGACGCCACCACGAAAGGATTGAGATCGAACACGCGTGGCACCGGATCCGTCAGGCTGAGCGCCTGGTGGCTGGTCAGCAGGGCCGCACCCGAGCGGGCCGCATGCTCGGCCAGCAGGCCGTTCAGCGTGGTGATGCCGACGTCGTCGAGCGCGTCGAAGGGTTCATCGAGCAGCCACAGCGCCGGTGGGTCGGGCAGCGCCAGGCGCGCCAGCGCCACGCGGCGGCGCTGGCCCTGGCTCAGCGTGCGCACCGGGGCACGGGCGCGGTCGGCCACGCCCAGGCGGGTCAGGGCCTGGTGCACGGCCTTCGCATCGGGGCTCCGGCCGCGCAGACCGGCGATGAAGCGCAGCGCCTCGGTCGCGCTGAGATCGTCCTTGAGCGCGTTGGCGTGGCCGATGTAGACCAGCTCGCGCCGCCACGGCGCGCCTGCCTTGGCCAGCGGCACGCCGCGGAATTCGATGACACCGGCGGTCGGCGTGGCCAGGCCGGCGAGCAGGCGCAGCAGCGTGGTCTTGCCGCGGCCGTTGGGCCCGCGCAGCCAGACCACGTCACCGCGCGCCAGGGTCAGCTCGAGTTGACGGAATAGCACGCGCTCGCCGCGCTGGCCTTCCAGGCCGGCGGCGCGAAGCAGGGAAGCGGTTCCGTCGGCCATGGCCGCGGTTTATACGTGATCCTGGATGCACCGAATTTGCGCAGGCTTAACAAGTCGGCTGGTCGGCCGGCCGGATTCGCCGTCGGCCCGGAGCATGGCACCGAAAAAGCAAAGGGCCACCGCGAGGTGGCCCTGGTTGCTACCGGGCACGGCGCTTGCGCGTCGTGACGGGTTCTGAGGCGCCGGGCACGGGTTCCGGGGTGCCGCCCAATATTGCGGCCGGTTGTCGCCATCCGTGAACGGATTGTGGTCCTCCACCGGGTACCGTGATCGCGCGAACAGCGGCGGTCGACCGCGCCAGTTCAGCGGGTGTTCGGCAGGGCGGGTTGGCGCGATGCCAGCCCGGCACCCAGCAGCAGGACGCCGGCCGAGGCCGCCAGCCCGGCGCGCAGGCCGCCCGGGCCGTCGGCGAGCGCACCGACCACGCTGGGTCCGATGATCTGGCCGGCCGCGAAGACGATCGTGAAGGCGCTGATGCCCGCCGGCCAGGCCGCGGGGGGCAGGTTGTGGCGGACCAGTGCCGTTGTCGAGGCCACCACCGCCAGGAAAACCGCGCCGAACAGGGCGCCCGAGGCAAAGGCCGCCACCGGATGGGCCAGCAGCACCGGCAGTGCGGTGGCCACCGCCAGCAGGGCATTCAGGCGCGCGAGCGGCCGGCCGTCCCGATGGCGCTGCAGCCAGCCGGCCCAGAGCCAGGGCGAGACCATCACGCCCATCCCGAGCACGGCATAGAAGGCGATCACCGTGCCGGTCGACAGGGACTGCTCCCGCAGCAGCGTGACGATGAAGGTCATGTAGCCGATGTAGCCCAGGCCGAACATGAAGTAACCGGCCAGGCCATGGGCGAACGGTCGCGGGTCGATATGGCCCGGCGGCCGCGCGGCCATCTCCTGACGCACAGTCGCCGGCGCACGCCAGGCCATCGCCACGGTGGCAGCGAGCGCCAGTGCGCCGAGCGCGATCCACGCCCATTGCCAGCCGGGGCGGCCGGCCGCCTGTTGGGCCGACAGTGCCACCAGGGGCGGCACCAGCGCCGCGCTCGCCACGATACCCAGCCCGGTGCCGCCGTAGTACAGACCCAGCACCAGGCTCGACGTGATGCCGGCGCCGAGGTCGTCGCGCAGGCCCATGCGTGCGGCCATCAGGCCGCCGCTGACGAAGACGGCCGCGCTGGCCACGCCGGTTGCTCCGCGCAGCGCATAGAGCGCGCCGTCGGCTGTCGCGAACCCGTGCAGGGCGATCAACGCGCCGGCCGCGACGCCGCCGCCGACGAATGCCGCACGGGCCCCGACCCGCCCGATCAGCCACGGCGCTGCCAGCGCGCCGGCCAGATAGCCGGCCGCATTGACCGTATTCATGGCGCCGGCCGTGAAGTAGCTCCAGCCGAGTTCGGCGCGCATCGGAGGCAGCAGCAGGGCGTAGGAGAAGCGCGCCAGGCCCAGCGATACCGCAGCGCCGAGCGCCAGGGCCAGGGCGGTCAGAAGCGTGTCGCGGGCGTTGGCACGGCTCATGCACGCAGGCTACCGCACCCGACGCACGCTAGGATGGGCCAGGTCGCGGGCGTGCGGCAGAGTCAAGGAGTCGAAAGATGGCACTCGGCAAGGTCTTGGTGGCGCAGGGAGGCGGTCCGACCGCGGTGATCAACCAGTCCCTGGTGGGCGTGGTGCTGGAGGCACGGCGCCAGAAGGGCGTGGACCTGGTCTACGGCGCGCGCCATGGCGTGCGCGGCATCGTCAACGAGGATTTCGTCGACCTGACCCAGGAGACCAGCCACAACCTGGAGATGGTGGCCCATACGCCCAGTTCGGCGCTCGGCTCGACGCGCGACAAGCCCGACCTGAAGTATTGCCAGGAGATCTTCAAGGTCCTGCAGGCGCATGGCATCGGTCACTTCTTCTACATCGGCGGCAACGACTCGTCGGATACCGTGCGCATCGTCAGCGAGGAGGCGCACAAGGCCGGCTACCCCCTGCGCAGCATCCACATCCCGAAGACGATCGACAACGACCTGGTCGGCAGCGACCACACGCCCGGCTTCCCGAGCGCGGCACGTTTCGTCGCCCAGGCCTTCACCGGCGCCAATCTGGACAACGCGTCGCTGCCGGGGGTGTATGTCGGGGTCGTGATGGGCCGCCATGCCGGCTTCCTGACGGCCGCCTCGGCCCTGGGCAAGAAGTTCGCCGACGACGGCCCGCACCTGATCTACGTGCCCGAGCGTGTGTTCGAGCTCGAGCGGTTTCTCGCCGACGTGAAGGCGAGCTACGAGCTGCACGGTCGCTGCGTGATCGCGGTGTCCGAGGGCATCCACGACGCCAGCGGCCAGGCGATCGCGGCCCAGCTCGCCAAGGACCTCGAGCACGACGCGCACGGCAACGTGCAGTTGTCGGGCAGCGGCGCGCTCGCCGACCTGTTGTGCGAGGAGATCAAGAGCAAGCTCGGCATCAAGCGTGTGCGCGGCGACACCTTCGGCTACCTGCAGCGCAGCTTCATCGGCTGCGTGAGTGACATCGACCAGCGCGAGGCGCGCGAGGTCGGCGAGAAGGCGGTGCAGTTTGCCTTCGGCGCCGGGCGCGACGGCTCGGTCGCGATCAAGCGCACCGGCACCTACTCGGTCGACTACGAGCTGCTCCCGCTGGACGCGGTGGCGGGCAAGACGCGCACGATGGAGGACCAGTTCATCGCGCCTTCGGGAACCGATGTCACCGACGCCTTCCGCCTGTACCTGCGGCCGTTGCTGGGCTCGGGCATGCCCGATGCCTTCCGCCTGCGGCCGAACGCGGTGGCAAGGGTGCTCAAACCCTGACTGCCGCGCCAGCGACCACCGGGCGCCCCGGTCCTGATGCCGACCCGGCTCCCGCTCAGGCGCCTGGACTCTGCCTGCGGTCGATCGAATCGAGTGGACCGTCGCTCGGCGGCCCGATGCAGTTGCTTCGCGCGACCGCTTTGCTGTTTGGGTGCCCGGTCGCGCAGTGACGGCGTGGGCGCGGCCAGGCTCCGCACAGTAAACAGCCATTCGCTACGCCAGTCCGCGCCCACGCCGCCTATGAACGGGCCGCCCGCGCGCCATTGTGACCGGCAAGATCTTGACCGCTCAACCTGGACGTCAGCTATCCGGCGTTCAAATCGCCGCCGCGACTGCCTGGAGCCGACTTCATCGCCACATAGCTGACGGTCG
>Ga0209682_10000669_pt1 | contig 11601 bp, 11 predicted proteins | sample DOMMetBare2Fresh_2_FD_187471 | JGI IMG/M metagenome (GOLD analysis project Ga0209682, IMG submission 187471) | Wetland sediment microbial communities from St. Louis River estuary, USA, under dissolved organic matter induced mercury methylation -... | ecosystem: Environmental > Aquatic >...
GTTCTGGGATGGCCGGAAACACCGTGGGACGATCTTGGCTCATTCCCACTCGATGGTTGCCGGCGGCTTGCTGCTCACGTCGTAGGTGACGCGGTTGATCCCACGCACCTCGTTGATGATGCGGCCCGACACCTTCTTGAGCAGCGCATACGGCAGCTCGGCCCAATCGGCGGTCATGAAGTCGCTGGTCTGCACCGCGCGCAGTGCAACCACGTAGTCGTAGGTGCGCCCGTCACCCATCACGCCCACGCTCTTGACCGGCAGGAAGACCGCGAACGCCTGCGAGGTCAGGTCGTACCAGGTCTTGCCGCTGGTCTCGTCGACGGTCTTGCGCAGCTCCTCGATGAAGATGTGGTCGGCGCGGCGCAGCAACTCGGCGTACTCGTGCTTGACCTCGCCGAGGATGCGCACACCCAGCCCCGGCCCCGGGAAGGGGTGGCGGTAGACCATGTCGTGCGGCAGGCCGAGCGCGACGCCGAGTTCGCGCACCTCGTCCTTGAACAGGTCGCGCAGCGGTTCCAGCAGTTTCAGGCCCAGCGTCTCGGGCAGCCCGCCGACGTTGTGGTGGCTCTTGATCGTGGTCGCCTTCTTGGTCTTGGCGCCACCGGACTCGATCACGTCCGGGTAGATCGTTCCCTGCGCCAGCCACCTGGCATTGGCGAGCTTCTTCGCCTCGCGCTGGAAGACCTCGACGAATTCGCGGCCGATGATCTTGCGCTTGGCCTCGGGGTCGGCCACGCCGGCGAGCGCGCCCATGAACTCGGCCGTCGCGTCCACGTGGACGACCTTCGCATGCAGGCGGCCGGCAAACATCTCCAGCACCATCTGGCCTTCGTTCAGGCGCAGCAGGCCGTGGTCGACGAAGACGCATGTCAGCTGGTCGCCGATGGCACGGTGGATCAGGGCGGCCGCCACGCTCGAATCGACCCCCCCCGACAGGCCGAGGATCACCTCTTCATTGCCGACCTGCTCGCGGATCCGTGCAACGGCCTCGGCGATGTGATCGCGCATCACCCAGTCGGGCCGCGCCTTGCAGATGCCAAGCACGAAGCGCTCGAGGATCTCGCGCCCCTGCAAGGTGTGGGTGACCTCGGGATGGAACTGCACCGCGTAGTAGCCGCGCGCCTCGTCGGCCATGCCGGCGATCGGGCAACTGGGTGTGCTGGCCATGAGTTTGAAGCCCGGCGGCAGCGCGGTGACCTTGTCGCCGTGGCTCATCCAGACCTTGAGCATGCCGTGGCCTTCGACGGTTCGGAAATCCTCGATGCCGTCGAACAGCTTCGTGTGGCCGCGCGCCCGCACCTCGGCATAGCCGAATTCGCGGTGCGTGCTGGCCTCGACCTGGCCGCCGAGCTGGACGGTCATCGTGAACATGCCGTAGCAGATGCCCAGCACGGGCACGCCGAGCTGCCACACCAAGTCGGGCGCGCGCAGGTCCTGTTCTTCATAGGTACTGGCGTGGCTGCCCGAGAGGATGATGCCCCTGGGGGCGAACTCGCGGATGAACGCTTCGGAAACGTCGTTCGGGTGGATCTCGCAGTAGACATGCGCCTCGCGCACGCGGCGCGCGATCAGTTGCGTGACCTGGGAGCCGAAGTCGAGGATGAGGATCTTGTCGTGTTGCATGGCGTGGTGTTCAGGCGGCGGCGCCGGCCGTTTCGGCACGGTGCCGACGGAAGTGGACAAAGGCGATCAGCGCCCCGACGGCCTGCAGCACGGCGCAGAAGTAGAACGGCAGGCCGATCTTCCAGTCCCCGCGCGGCAGGTGGGACACCATCGCGAGCAACGGCGCGGCCACCAGCGGGGCGAGCGTGGCCATCAGGCTGTTGAGCGAGGCCACCGAGCCCATCGTCTGGCCCTGAGTGCCCGCATCGGCCGCGTTCGACACGAGGCCCTGCAGCGAGGCAGCGACACCGCCGCCCAGCAGATTGCCGACGATGATGATGAGATACATCATCCAGCCCTCGGACGCCAGTCCGAAGCCCAGGTAGGTGAGCATCGAAGCCACGAGGCCGAAAGCCGCCAGGGCCCGCGGTGCAAATCGCCTGAGCAGGTGCTTGAGCAGGAAGCCCTGGACCAGGACCGACATCAGGCCCACGGTGAACAGCGACCATCCATTCTGCGCCGGTCCCCAGCCGAACTTGAAGGTCGTGTAGAGCACCCAGCTCGAGTGCAAGGTGAACTGGGCCAGTGCCGCAAGGCCGATCACCGCCACCAGCGGGCCGACGCCCTGCAGGCGCCCGAGCCCCTTCAGCGCGGCGAGCGGGTTGGCCCGCGACCACGCGAAGGGCCGACGCCGATCGGCCGGCAGCGACTCGGGCAGCACGAACCAACCGTACAGCCAGTTCAGCACCGCCAGCGTACCGGCGACGAAGAACGGGTAGCGGATGTCGATCGCCCCCAGCAGACCGCCCATCACCGGCCCGAGGATGAAACCCAGGCCGAACATCGCACCGAGCAGACCGAAGCGGCGCGCGCGGTCCTCCGGCGGCGTGATGTCGGCGACATAGGCATTGGCAACCGCCGCATTCGACTGCATGGCACCACTGAAGAGACGCACGACGATCAGCACCCACAGTGCCGTGGCCAGGCCGGTGACGAAGAAGCTCAGCGCCAGGCCGCTGAAGCCGAGCAACAGCACCGGGCGGCGCCCATACCTGTCGGACAGCGCACCGAGGATCGGCGAGCCGAAGAAATTGGCGATGCCGAACGCGAAGGCGACCGCGCCGAACCAGAAGCTCTGCTCGGCCGGTGAAGCGGTGAACTGGCCGACGATCAACGGCAGCACCGGGATGATGAGACCGATCGCCACCATGTCGAGCAGCACGGTGACGAGAATGAACGGCATGGCGGCCTGCCGGCCCGCCCGCCGCCCGGCGCCCTCCCCGCGGTCGGCTGGGTCGGTGCTCATTCGGTGCGGTAGTTCGGCGCTTCCTTCGTGATCTGCACGTCGTGAACGTGGCTCTCGCGGATGCCGGCCGCCGTGATCTCGACGAACTCGGCCTTGCTGCGCATGTCCTCGATCGTCGCGCAGCCACAGTACCCCATCGATGCGCGCACGCCGCCGGCCATCTGGAAGATGATGGCGACCAGCGAGCCCTTGTAGGGCACGCGGCCCTCGATGCCTTCGGGGACGAACTTGTCGGCGTTCGGATTCGCCGTCTCGTCGGCCTCCTGGAAGTAGCGGTCGGCCGAGCCGGCACGCATGGCGCCGATCGAGCCCATGCCACGGTAGCTCTTGTAGCTGCGGCCCTGGTACAGGATGACCTCGCCTGGCGCCTCTTCGGTGCCGGCGAACATGCCGCCCATCATCACGGTGCTGGCCCCGGCGGCGATGGCCTTGGCGATGTCGCCCGAATAGCGGACGCCGCCGTCGGCGATCAGCGGCACCCCGCTGCCGCGCAGCGCGGTGGCCACATTGTCGATCGCGGTGATCTGGGGCACGCCGACGCCGGCGACGATGCGCGTGGTGCAGATCGAGCCCGGGCCGATGCCGACCTTGACCGCGTCGGCACCGGCTTCGACCAGCGCCGTCGCCGCCGCGCCAGTGGCGATATTGCCGCCGATCACGTCGACCTGCGGAAAGTTGCGCTTGACCCAGCGCACGCGCTCGATCACGCCCTGACTGTGGCCGTGGGCGGTATCGACCACCAGCGCATCGACACCGGCCCTGACCAGCAACTCCACACGCTCCTCGGTGCCCTCGCCAACGCCGACCGCCGCGCCCACGCGCAACTGGCCGCGCGCATCGCGCGCCGCATTGGGGAAGTTGGTCTGCTTGGTGATGTCCTTGACCGTCATCAGTCCGCGCAGTTCGAAGTCGTCGCTGACGACCAGCACACGCTCGAGGCGATGTTTGTGCATCAGCGCCTTGCCCTCGTCGAGCGACACGCCTTCGCGCACCCAGATCAGGCGCTCGCGCGGGGTCATGATCTCGCGCACCGGTGCATCGAGGCGGGTCTCGAATCGCAGATCGCGATTGGTGACGATGCCCACCACCGTCTTGCCCTCGAGAACCGGAAAGCCGGAGACGCCATGCTGGCGCGAAAGCTCCATCACCTGACGCACCGTCAGGTCTGGCGTGACGGTGATCGGGTCGCGCAGCAGCCCGGACTCGTAGCGCTTGACCTTGGCCACCTCCGCGGCCTGGAGGGCCGGCGGCAGGTTCTTGTGGACGATGCCGACGCCGCCTTCCTGGGCGATCGCGATCGCGAGGCGGGCTTCGGTCACGGTATCCATCGCGGCCGAGACCAGCGGCAGGTTCAGCGCGATGTTGCGGGACAGGCGTGTTGCCAGGCTGGTGTCGCGCGGCAACACCTGCGAGAACGCCGGCACCAACAACACATCGTCGAAGGTGAGCGCTTTGCCAAGAAGGCGCATGGGAGAAGCTCCAGACGCAAAAAGTAATTATACGGAGGGCCCATCCCGTGACGGATTGCAGGGTCTGGGCGAAGATCGTCGCACTACACTGAGGGTCATGCTTCTTTCCAGCCTCGTCATGCCGCGCCCGCTCGTGGCTGCACACGCACTCTTCGTCGGCCTGGCCCTGCTGCTCGGGGCCTCGCAGGTCCACGCGCAATGGAAGTGGCGCGACCAGAAAGGCCAGGTCCACGTGAGCGACCTCCCGCCGCCGCGCGAGGTTCCCGACAAGGACGTGCTGCAGCGTCCGACCGCCACCGCACGCACCGTCGTCACCTCGCAGGCCGCTGCCTCGGCAGCCTCGGCCGCCGCGCCGATCGTCCTGGCCAAGCCGCAGGGCGAAACCGAACTCGACAAGCGCCGCAAGGCCACCGAACAGGAACAGCAGGCCAAGAACAAGGCCGAGGAAGAGCGTGTGGCCGAGCAACGGCGCGAGAACTGCGCCCGGGCGCGCGGTCACGCCTCGGCGCTCGAAGGCGGTCAGCGCATCGCGCGCACCAACGAGAAGGGCGAGCGCGAGATCCTCGACGACAAGGCCCGCGCCGACGAATTGCGGCGCACGCGCCAGATCATCGCGACGGACTGCCGCTGACGGCGCGCTTGGCGGCCGGTTGCCGCTGCTTGTAGCGCAGGCGTCTCGCCTCCTTCGGGTCGCACTGCAGCGGCCGGTAGATCTCGACCCGATCGCGTTCGCGCAGCACCGTGTCGAGTCCTTCCTTGCGGCACCAGATCCCGACCTCGGCTTCTTCGGCCTTCAGGCCGTACTTCTCGAGCAGGCCGCTGGTGGCCAGCGCCTGCGCCATCGTCGTGCCCTCGGGCAGTTCGAGCTTCACCCGGTCGGACACGCCGGCGACGGGACAATAGACCACTTCGACGGCGATCATCGCGGACCGTAGACCGCTTCGGCGCGCTGCACGAAGGAGTCGACCAAGGTATTGGCCACCCGGTCGAAGACCGGGCTCACCACGGTCTCGAGCGCCCGACTCGAGAATGCGTACTGAAGGTCGAGTTCGACCTTGCACGCGGGCCGGTCGGTCGCCGGGTCGCCCAGTGGCTTGAAGAGCCAGGTTCCGTCGAGCAGCGAGAACGGGCCGTCGATCAGCCGCATGTCGACCGACAGACCCTCGACGTGCTCGTTGCGTGTCGTGAAGGCATGGCGCACACCGGCATAGGCCAGCCCGAGCCGCGCGGTCGCGCCGGTCTCGTGGCGCTCGAGCACTTCGGCCGAGTCACACCACGGCAGGAACTGCGGGTAGAGCTCGAAGCCGACGACGAGGTCGTACATCTCGCGCGCCGAGTACCAGAGCAGAACGGACTTCTTCACATGCTTCATAGAATGACCGATTCTAGGCAACGACCTCCATGGCCCACATCGCAGAAAACCGCCGCGCACGATTCGAGTACCACATCGAGGAAGTCTTCGAGGCGGGCGTCGTGCTGGAAGGTTGGGAAGTCAAGGCCATCCGCGCCGGCCAGGTGCAGCTGACTGATGGTTATGTGGTCATCCGCGACGGCGAGCTCTACCTGATCGGCTGCCGCATCAATGCCTTGCGCACCGCGTCGACTCACGTCCACCCCGAGGCCGACCGTACCAAGAAGCTGCTGCTGAAGAAGGACGAGATCCGCCGCCTGGTCGGCAAGGTCGAGCAGCGCGGCTTCACGCTCGTGCCATTGAATCTGCACTACAAGGGCGGTCTGGTGAAGGTCGAGATCGCGCTGGCCAAGGGCAAGGCCCAGCATGACAAGCGCGAGACCGAGAAGCAGCGCGACTGGGATCGCGAGAAAGGCCGCCTGATGCGGCACAAAGTCTCGTCGCCGGGCAAGGCCTGAACCCCGCACGGCGTTCAGCCGAACGCAGTGCGCAGCGCGGCGGCGAGGTCCGCGCGCAGATCGTCGACGCCTTCGAGGCCGATCGAGAAGCGCACCAGGTGGCCGGGCAGGCGCCCGTGACCGCTGCGGATCGCATCCAGGTCGTAGGGCACCACCAGGCTCACCGGCCCGCCCCACGAATAGCCAATGCGAAACAGCTTGAGCGCATTGACGAAGATGTCGATCTGTGCCGGCGTGTAGCGCCCATCGAAGGTCACCGAGAACAGGCCCGCGGCCGCCGTGCAGTGAGAGGCCCAGTGCCCGTGGCCGGGTGCGCCGGGCAGCGCCGGGTGCAGCACGCGCGTGACCGCCGTCTGGCCCCCGAGCCAGGCCGCCAGTTCGCGCGCTGCGCGATCGTGGGCGTCGTAGCGCACGCGGATCGTCGGCAGCGAGCGCAGCACCATCTCGGCATCGTTGCCGGCCACGCCGATGCCGAGCAGGCCGTGCGCATGCAGCACGCGGTGGTGCAGCGCTTCGTCGCGCGTGACGACCGAGCCCATCAGCACGTCGGCGCCGCCAGAGGGGTACTTGGTCAGCGCCTGCATCGAGATATCCACGCCGATCTCGAAGGCGTCGAATGCCAGGCCGGCACCCCAGGTGTTGTCGAGCGCGCAGACCGCTCCGCCCGCCTTGGCCGCCGCGACGAGCGAGCGCAGGTCCGGGAATTCCATCGTCACCGAGCCCGGCGCCTCGACCCACACCAGCTTGGTCTTTGGCCCGACCATTGCCGCCAGCGCCGCCGGGTCCATCGGGTCGTACTCGCGGTGCGTGATGCCGAAACCGGCCAGCAGGACACGCGCCTGCTCCTTCGACGGCCCGTAGACGTTCAGAGGCAACAGCGCCTCGTCGCCCGCCTTCAGCAGGGCGAGGTTGACCATCGTGATGGCCGCCAGGCCGCTCGGTGCCAGCACGCAGTGCGTACCGCCTTCGAGCGTGGCGATGCGCTCCTCGAGGGTGAAGGTCGTCGGCGTGCCGTGCAGGCCATAGGTATAGCCGCCGCGGCTCTTCCACGATCGCGCGCGCAGCGCGGCCGTGTCCTTGAAGATCACGGTCGACGCCTTGTGCACGGCCGGCGACACGGCCTCGAAGCCCGGCGGTGGCTGGTACGGGTGATGGATCAGGTCGGTCAGCTTGTCGCTCATGACGGCATCTCGCTCAGACAGGTTGTGCAATCAGGTCGTGTCCCTGCACGCCGACGATGCGCGCGCGCGTGAACTCGCCGACCTTCAGCGTCCTCGAGGCCTTGTCGGGCGGCAGCAGCCTGACGGTGCCGTCGATCTCGGGCGCATCGGCGTACGTACGGCCGGCACCGCCACGGCGCCCCAACGCCGGCGCATGGTCGACCAGCACCTGCATCGTCGCCCCGATGCGGCGCTGAAGTCTGGCGATCGAGACCGCCTCGGCCACCGCCATGAAGCGCGCCCGGCGCTCCTCGCGCAAGGCCTGTGGCAGCTGGCCCTCGAGCTCGTTGGCCGCCGCCCCCTTGACCGGCGAGTAGGCGAAGCAGCCCGCGCGGTCGATCTGCGCCTCGCGCAGGAAGTCCAGCAAGCTCTCGAACTCGGTTTCGGTTTCGCCCGGAAAGCCGGCGATGAAGGTCGAGCGCACGACGATCTCGGGGCACAACTCGCGCCAGCGCACCAGGCGTTCTAGGTTGCGCTCGCCGCTGGCCGGCCGTTTCATGCGCCTGAGCACCGCGGGGTGGGCGTGCTGGAACGGCACGTCCAGGTACGGCAGGATCCTGCCCGAGGCCATCAGCGGCAGCACCTCGTCCACGTGGGGGTAGGGGTAGACATAGTGCAGCCGCACCCAGGCGCCGTACGGCTCGGCGAGCGCGGCCAGCTTCTCGCAAAGCTCGAGCATCCGGGTCTTGACCGGCTTGCCGTCCCAGAAGCCGGTGCGGTACTTGACGTCGACGCCGTAGGCACTGGTGTCCTGACTGACGACCAGCAGTTCCCTGACACCGGACTCGAACAGCGCTCGCGCCTCGTTCAACACGTCGCCGATCGGCCGCGAGACCAGGTCGCCGCGCATGCTCGGAATGATGCAGAAGGTGCAGCGGTGGTTGCAGCCCTCGCTGATCTTGAGGTAGGCGTAGTGCCGGGGTGTCAGCTTGATGCCGGCCGATCCTCTGAATTCGGCTCGCGCCTCGGGCACGAGGTCGACGAAGGGATCGTGCGGCTTGGGCACATGCAGGTGGACCGCGTCCATCACTTCCTGCGTTGCATGCGGGCCGGTGACGGCCAGCACCCTCGGGTGGACCTCACGCACGAGGTTGTCGCCGCCGGCTTCGCCGGCCTTGGCACCCAGGCAACCGGTCACGATCACCTTTCCGTTCTCGGCCAGCGCCTCGCCGATGGTGTCCAGGCTCTCCTTCACGGCGTCGTCGATGAAGCCGCAGGTATTGACGATGACGAGGTCGGCGCCGGCGAAGGTCTTGCTGGTCTCGTAGCCTTCGGCGCGAAGTTGGGTGAGGATCAGTTCGGAGTCGGTCAGCGCCTTCGGGCAGCCGAGCGAGACGAAACCGATGGTGGGGGCGGCCTGGGCGGCAGCGTCGGGTCGGGGTGCGGACATCCGGCGATTTTCGACGATCGCCAGAGCCCGCCGTCAGCGCTCGGTCTTGGTCGGGAAGCCCGGGATTCCGGGGAAGAGCCCGGCCGAGGTCTTCTGCAGCTGCTCCTGCATCTGCTGGAACAGCGTCTTGGACTGCTCGACGTAGGTGCCCATCAGGTTCTGCATCACCGGCGACTGGCCCTGGAGGAACTGCGTCCAGGCTTCTGGCGAGTAGGCCGCCGGATCCCACAGGCCCTTGCCGGACCCGCCCATGCGCGATTGCAGGTCGACGAAGGTCTGAAGGTTCTTCTCGAGGTAAGCGCCCATCATGCCCTGCATCGCGTGGCCATAGAAGCGGATCAGCTGGGCCAGCATCTGGGTCGAGAAGATCGGCACGCCGTCGGTCTCTTCTTCCAGGATGATCTGCAACAGGATGCTGCGCGTCAGGTCCGCGCCGGTCTTGGCGTCGCGCACCTCGAAACTTTCACCCGCCATCACCATCTTCTTGACGTCGGCCAGCGTGATGTAGCTGCTCGTACGGGTGTCGTAGAGGCGCCGATTGGGGTACTTCTTGAGGACGCGGGAGCCGCCGGACGCGGCCTCTTCCGATCCGACGGCGGGCGCCGCGCGGGACTTCGAGGGCATGACAGGGCCTCCAGAGAAGAATTCGGCCATTCTAGGAGGCCGCCCTCCTCCCACCCTGGGCGGGTTTGCCCGCGTCGCGACTCAGGCCATCGGCCATTCCAGCAGCTCGGCCAGCCGGTGAATGACCCACACGGCTTCGCTGGCGGACACGATGCCCGGACCGGCCATGAGACCATCGTGCATGCGCACCAGCACGTCGGCCTCGGTGATGCCGAGCTCGAATCGCCTGTCGGCGGCCCGGTCGACCAGCGCCTGCGCCAGGTCCTCGCACAGTTCGTAGCGCTCGGCGATGTGCGCGGCCGCCTCGGTCGGCTTGATGCGGCCCGGCGGGATGAACAGCTCGATGAAGGAGCGCGGAATGATGATCTGGCTGTCGTCGTTCATGGCCTTGCGCCGAAGCGGCCTTGCGCCAACGAAAAAGCCCCGGCCCTCACAGGAGGACCGGGGCTTTGCGGTTTGGTAGGCGCGATTGGACTCGAACCAACGACCCCCACCATGTCAAGGTGGTGCTCTAACCAGCTGAGCTACGCGCCTGGGGTAGCCCAAAACTATACCATCAACCGCCGCCGGCGCTGATCAGCGCCGGCGCGCGTGCCGCACGCCAGCCACCTGCGCCACCTGGCGCAGTACCAGAGACAGGCGCGAGGCATCGGCAACCTCGACCGTGAAGGTCATCCAGGCCGTGCCGCCATGCGTGTCCTTCACGCTCTGGGTCTTGACGCCGGTGACATTGACGCGTTCCTTGGCGAAGACCTCGGAGATGTCGCGCAGAAGGCCCTGCCGGTCGGCCGCCTCGATCGCGACATCCACCGGGTACAGCGCCTCGCCGCCGGCACCGCCCTTGCCCCAGGCGACCGGAATGACGCGATCGGGCGTCACGCTGGCCATGTGGCGGAAGTTCGGGCAGTCGACGCGGTGGATCGCCACACCGCGCCCGCGCGTGACGAAGCCGCCGATCTCGTCCGGCGGCGCGGGCCGGCAGCAACGCGCCAACGTCGTCAGCAGCGACTCCACGCCCACCACCAGCACTCCGCTGTCGCCGGCCCTGGAGCGCCGCAAGTGCACCGTGTCGTCTGCCACGACGGTTGGCTCCGCAGGGCGCAGCAGGACCTCGATGTGGCGCAGCGAGTATTCGTCCTTGCCGACCACCTCGAACAGCGCCTCGGCACCCTTGAAGCCAAGCCGCTCGGCCAGGTCGTCGTGCTTGACCGCGGTCTTGCCCTCGCGCTGCAGCAGTCGCTCGACCAGTTCGCGGCCGCGCGCGATGGTCTCGCGCTGCGCCTGGGCGTTGAACCATGCGCGCACCTTGGATCGTGCGCGCGGGCTCTGCAGATAGCCCAGTTCCGGGTTGATCCAGTCCAGCGACGGCCCGCCGTCCTTGGCCGCGATGATCTCCACCGTCTGGCCATTGGTCAGCCGCGTATTCAACGGCACCATCACGCCGTCGACCCGCGCGCCACGGCAGCGATTGCCGAGATCGGTGTGCAGGCTGTAGGCAAAGTCCACCGGCGTCGCACCCACTGGCAGGTCGACCACGGTCGATTGCGGCGTCAGCACGTAGATGCGATCGTCGGACGGGGTCTCGCCGTCGCCGCCCTGAACCGCAAAGTCGCGCTCCCACGCCAGCAACTGCCGCATCACGGCCTTGCGTGCCTCGGCCATGCGCTCGGCCAGGCCCTCGCTGGTGCTCGCGCCGGCATAACCTCGCACGCCTGCTTCCTTGTAGGCCCAGTGTGCGGCGACACCATGCTCGGCGTACTCGTGCATCTCGCGCGTTCGGATCTGCACCTCGACCGGTTTGTCGTCGTCGCCCAGCACGACCGTGTGCAGCGACTGGTAGCCGTTGGGCTTGGGCCGCGCGATGTAGTCGTCGAACTCGCCACCGAGCGGGCGGAAGCGCGCATGCACGGCCGACAGTGCGGCGTAGCAGGCGGGCACGTCGTCGACGATCACGCGCAGCGCACGCACGTCGAGCACGCGGTCGAAGGTGAGCGACTTGCCGTGCATCTTCTTCCAGATGCTGTAGAGGTGCTTGGGCCGGCCGTGGACCTCGGCATTCACGCCGGCGCGGCGCAACTCGCCGGCCAGCTGGTGTCGCACGAAATCGACCCCGAGCTC
>Ga0209682_10000670_pt1 | contig 11568 bp, 8 predicted proteins | sample DOMMetBare2Fresh_2_FD_187471 | JGI IMG/M metagenome (GOLD analysis project Ga0209682, IMG submission 187471) | Wetland sediment microbial communities from St. Louis River estuary, USA, under dissolved organic matter induced mercury methylation -... | ecosystem: Environmental > Aquatic >...
GCATGCTCGCCTCGGAGCCGCTGTTCCGCGCGCGGCCATGGTTCCTGTCCGACCAGTACTCGCAACTCGACGCCGCGGTCGCGCCCATCCTCTGGCGGCTGCCGCACTGGGACATCGATGCGCAGGCGCTCGCCGACGCGGCGCCGTCGCTCGACCGCTATGCCAGGAAGCTGTTCGCGCGCCCGGCGTTCCAGCGCCAGCGCACTCCGAAGAGCGGCGCGTCGAGCACGGCCTGGACGAGCACGCCGCGGGCCGTGTTGGAGTGGAGGAAGCGGAAGACGTCCTCGAGAGGGAAGCTGTGGGTCGGCCCGAGCGACAGCACGATGGCGTCCTCGGTGGCCGCGGCCTGCAGCTCGAAGTTGAACGTGCGGCAGAAGCGTTTGCGCAGCGCGAGCCCCCAGGCGCGGTTCAGCCGGCTGCCGAACGGCGCATGGACGACGAGGTGCATGTCCCCACCCTCGTCGAAGAACCGCTCGGCGACCACCACGTCCTGCGTCGGCAGCACCCCCAGCGAAGCCAGGGCGACCGCGAGATAGTCGACGATCTGCGCCGCCGCGGAGGCGGAGAGCCCGAGGCGCTCGCGCAGCCGGGCGACGGCGGTCTCCCGGTTGCTCCGAGTGAGAATTTCCGCCACCTCCGCCCGCAATCGCGCCACGGCCCGTGACAGCTCGTCGGTGCGGCCCGGTGCCTCGCCGAGCCAGAAGGGGAGGGTGGGCGGCTCGCCGCGCGCGTCTTCCACCAGCACGCGCCCCTGCTCGATCTTGCGGATCCGCCACGAGGCGTTGCCGAGCTGGAAGACCTCGCCCGGCATGCTCTCGACCGCGAAGTCCTCGTTGACCGTCCCCACCAGGGCGCCGGACGGCTCCAGCACCACCTGGTAGTCCGCGACGTCCGGAATCGCTCCGCCCGAGGTGACCGCGGTCAACCGTGCCCCTTTGCGCGCCCGCAGACGGCCGTTGACCTCGTCGTGGTGGAGATAGGCGCCGCGCCGTCCGCGCCGGGTGGAGAAGCCGGTGGCGAGCATCTCCACCACCTCGTCGAATTCCTTCCTCTCCAGATCGCGGAACGGCCAGGCGCGCTGCATCAAGAGGAAGAGGTCCTCCTCCCCCCACTCTTCCGCCGAGGTGGCGGCGACGATCTGCTGCGCCAGGATGTCGAGCGGCTTCTCCGGAATGATGAGCCGGTCGAGCTCGCCGTGCCGCACGGCGTCGAGGAGCGCGGCGCACTCCACCAGCTCGTCGCGCGTCGTGGCGAAGATCCGTCCCTTGGGAGTGCCGGCCAGATGATGCCCGGAGCGGCCCACCCGCTGCAGGAAGGCGGCGATCGAGCGCGTCGAGCCGATCTGGCAGACCAGGTCCACCGCGCCGATGTCGATCCCCAGCTCCAGCGACGCCGTGGCCACCAGGGCCGCCAGCTCGCCGTCCTTGAGCCGCCGCTCCGCCTCCAGCCGCACCTCCTTGGCGAGGCTCCCATGGTGGGAGGTGACCCGCTCTGCGCCCAGGCGGTCGGAGAGGTGGCGGGTGATCCGCTCCGCCTGCCGCCGGGTGTTGGTGAAGACGAGCGTCGTCCGGTGCTCCCGGATCAGCTCGGTCAGCCGGTCATAGATCTCCTGCCAGACCTCCGCGGGCATCACCGCTTCGAGCGGCGAGCCGGGCACCTCGATGCCCAGGTCGAGCGTCCGGCCATGCCCCGCATCGACGATGGAGCAGCGCGGCGTGCCGTCCGCCTCCACCGCGGCGGTGCCGACCAGCAGGCGGGCCACTTCCTCAATGGGCTTCTGGGTGGCCGAGAGCCCGACCCGGATCAGGCGCCGCCGTTCTTGCCCCTCGCCGGAAGCGCGCCGGCAGAGATCGTCGAGGCGCTCCATCGAGATCGCCAGATGGGACCCCCGCTTGTCGTCCGCCACGGCATGGATCTCGTCCACGATCAGCGTGCGGGCGGTCGAGAGCAGACGCCGTCCCCCGTCGCTGGTCAGCAGGATGTACAGCGACTCCGGTGTGGTCACCAGGATGTGGGGAGGCCGCTTGAGCATCTGCGCCCGCTCGGCGGCCGGCGTGTCACCGGTGCGCACCAGGGTGCGGATCTCGGCATCGGGCAGGCCGCGCGCGACCAGCTCGGCGCGGATTCCGGCCAAAGGCTCCACCAGGTTCTTCTGGACGTCGTTCGACAGCGCCTTCAAGGGGGAGACGTAGACCACCTGCGTCTCGTCGCAGAGCGTGCCGGCCGCCGCCTGGCGGACCAGCCCGTCGATGGCGGAGAGGAAGGCGGCCAGCGTCTTGCCCGAGCCGGTGGGAGCCGCGATCAGCGTATGCCGGCCGGCATGGATCTCCGGCCACGCCCGCACCTGCGGCTCCGTCGGCGCGCCGAAGCGTGCCTCGAACCAGGCGGCGACGGCGGGGTGGAAGAGCTCGTGGGGCATGGTGCGTGGGGCGCAAGATGAGCGTAACACCAGCAGCATACCAGAGACGCCGGCAGACCGCTAACAGAGCTTGTCGCTCTGCCGCACCTCGAAGCGCACGGATCTGCCAGGAGGGAGATGAGAGGATTCCCACCCCCCGGCCGTTATCTACCTCGGCCGGATGTCTTCCGCCGGCCGCGATCGCTTCCCATGCCAGCACGCGTGAAGCCCCGAGGCGGTCGGACCGCCCGGGGCTTTTTTACGTCCCGTCACTCCCGCTTGCGGAACGACGTGCCCAGCTTGACGGCTCCGAGGAGGAAGGCGAGGACCGCTCCCGCGCAGCTCGCGAGGGAGAGGGCGGAGAGGATCAGGGTGAGAGCGCCGGCCGGGGCGGCCCAGCTCCGGTTCTGGCTCCACCAGGTGGCCAGGGAGCCGCGCCTGGCGAGCTCGTTCATGAGTCGCCCCGCTCGGCCTGCAGGAGGTCGATCCGCTCCGGCTGTCCTTCGACCTCGACCTCCAGCGTGGAGTACTCCCAGCGGCCGGCGCTCTTCGTGGCGACGGCGTAGAGGGTGGCCTTGCCTTTCGGTCCGTGGAGCGGGATGGCGATGTCCGCGTTGCCGGAGGGGCCGGAGGTCTTGATGTTCCCGGTCATGAACCAGCCGGTCTCGATGGGCTCGCCGAGGGCTTCGACGACGGCCGGGTCGGATCGGGCCGCGGCCAGCGCCTGCTTGTAGACGTCGGTGGACTTGATGGTCCCGAAGACGATGGCGGCGATGGCCGCGAAGAAGCCCGCGAAGGCCACGAGCAGGCCCAGGCAGCCCACCGGGACGACCCACTTCCAGTTACGGTCCCACCAGGATTTCTTGGGCGGTGCCGGTGTCATCGGATCGGTCATGGCATTCTCCTCGGACGGTTCGGTGGTCCAGACTACGTTGCTGCCGACGGCTGGGACGATTCTACCGCCGCCGGGTGTGGAACAGGGCGGCTACGGCCGTCGAGGGTTGCCGCGGCCCCGGCCAAATGGCTTCGGGAGCCCGGAAAAGCCTCCCGGGAGGCGCGAAAAGGCCTCTTTCCTTCAGGTTGACCCCTCTCAACCGGGTCATTGCCCTTTTGGTTCCGCGGATTGTGCTCGGCTCTCGCCGCCGCCCCTATTGAACAGCGTCCTTTACCCTTTTCGGGCGGCACAAGGGATGAATTTCGAGACAAAAGGCCTATGGGTCTCAATGAAAGGCCTCAACCTCGCGTAAGAGCTTTCCATTTCGAGGCAAAAGGCCAATTGGTCCCGCGCGAGGCCTTGATTTCGGGGCCGCAACCCTTTATCTCGAGGTAAAAGACCTGTTGGTCCGGCCGCGGGCCGTCATCTCGAGGGCACAGGCCTTTCTCGCGCGGTAAAAGGCCTATTGGGCCAACCGTGCGATTCTACCGCCGCCGAGCGCCCGCAAGGCATTCAGGATGACCGCCACGTCGATCGCCTCCTGGAAGACGGCGCCGGCGAGCGGCGGCAGAAAGCCCGCCGCGGCGAGGATCATCGCGGCGATCGAGAGGCCCATGCCCGCGAGAACGCTCTGGAGCGCGATGCCGCGCGCCCGCTGGGCGATCGCCAGGGCGTCGGTGAGGCGGTCGAGGCGGTCCTGGAGGATGACGACGTCGGCGGCTTCCGAGGAGGCGGTCGCGCCGCGCGCACCCATGGCGATGCCGACGTCGGCGGCGGCCAGGGCCGGCGCGTCGTTGATGCCGTCCCCCACCATCACCACCGTGCCGGCGGCGCGCTCCCGCCGCACGGCCTCGACCTTGCCTTCGGGCGAGCACTCCGCCTCCACGGCATCGGTACCGACCGTGCGGCCCACCTGTTCGGCCACGGGGCGGTGGTCGCCGGTGAGCATCACGATCCGGGTGATGCCGAGCCGCCGCAGGTCCGCGAGGGTCGCGGCCGACTCCTCGCGGAGGTGATCCTCCAGGACGAGGGCGCCGGCCAGGGCGCCGTCGATCCCCACGAAGACGTTCGACTGGCCGCGCTCGGCGGTCTCCCAGCGCATCGCGGCGGCGGTCGGGGGGAGCGGATGTCCGCCGGCGATCCAGTCCGCCTTGCCCAGGGTGACCCGCCGGCCGTCGACCGTCCCCTCGATGCCGTTGCCGAGCCGCTCCTGGACGTCGGTGGGAAAGGGGAGGCTCAGCCCGCGGCGGTGGGCCTCGGAGACGATGGAAGCGGCGAGCACGTGGGGCGAGACCTGGTCGAGGGCGGCGGCATGCCGCAGGACCTCCTCCGCGGAGACGTCCGCGAAGGCCTCGATCCGCGTCACCCGCGGGACTCCGGCCGTCAGCGTGCCGGTCTTGTCCAGGAGAAGGATGCGCGCGCGCGCCAGCGCCTCGATGGCCGCTCCCCCTTTGACGATCACACCGCGCCGGGCCGCCCGCGAGATCCCGGAGACGAACGCCACCGGAGCCGCCAGGATCAGCGGGCACGGGGTGGCCACCACGAGCACGGCGAGAGCGCGCACGGGCTCGCCCGACAGCGCCCAGGCGAGGCCGGCCAGCCCGAGGGTCAAGGGGAGGAAGAGGAGCGCGTAGCGGTCGGCCAGGCGGACGAATGGCGCGCGCGACGCTTCGGCCTCGCTCACCAGCCGGAGGATCGAGGCATAGGTGCTCTCCGCGGCCGTGGTCACCGCCCGCAGGTCGAACGGGCCGCCGGCATTGACGACGCCGCTGCGCACCCGTTCCCCGGCCTGCCGTTCCACCGGCAGCGGCTCGCCGGTCAGGGCCGACTCGTCGAGCACCGCGGCGACCTTGCCGGGGAGGCCGCCTTCGAGCAGGCCGTCCACCGGCACGATCTCGCCGGGCTTGACGAGCAGCCGGTCGCCCGGGCGGACCTCTTCCAGGGCCGGCTCGGTCAGATGATGGTCCTCGTAGCGATGGACCACGCGCGGCGCCCGCTCCAGGAGGGCCGACAGCTCCTTGCGGGCGCGGCCGGCGGCATAGAGCTCGAGCATCTCCCCGCCGGAGAGCATCAGGGCGATGACCGCGCCGGCCAGGTACTCGCCGAGCAGGAGCGATCCGGCCATGGCGAGGAGCGCGATGACATCGACGCCGATCTGGCCGCGCCGCAGGCTGGAGACGATCTCGAAGAGCAGGGGGAGAAGGACGAGCGCGATGGTCACCCCCCAGGAGGTGCGGGCGGCGCCCGGGTAGCCGAGAAACCAGGCGGCGGCGCCGAGGACGAGGCCGGTGACCGTGGCCGCGGCGGCGATCCGGGTCAGGCCCCGGCCGTCTCCCGGGAGGGAACGCGGTCGCGGTGCATGCGGGTTGGCCCCGGTGGCGGACGTCATGGCCCGACGAGGTTAGAGGAGGGGCCGCCGGGTGCCAACGCCCCCGGAGGGGGGGAGGGTGGCGCGGTGGGGTGGGGACCGGCTAGCTCCCGCCACCGCCGTTCAGTAGACTCTGCGTATGCCTTCCAGCGAAGACCGCGAGCCCTGGCTCGAAACCGAGACCCGTGCGAGCGGCCCGGCGTGGCAGCCGGCAGGTCCGATCCTGATTCCAGGCCTGACCATCCTCTATCACCCGGACCCCGGCCGGATCGGTGAACGCGCCCCTCTGGCGAGCCTCGCCTCCGGCCGGGACGAGCCCCTCTCCCGGCGGGACCCCGACTTCGCCGCGCCGGGCGGTCCCCCCGGCCGCCGGCCGCTCTCCGACCCCCACCTCACCCGGACACCGCTCCACCTGCGGCCGGGTCCGGACCCGGGCTCCGTCCGCCTCGTGCGCGGCGAGTGCTCGATGGCCGTGGCCGCCGGCGGCGAGCCGGTCGGGGCGGAAGTCCTCTTCTCCGCGGCGGAGGTCGAGCGGGGTGTCGTCCTGCTCCTCGCCCAGCACGTGGTCCTGCTGCTCTCCTTGATCGATCCGACCGTCCCCGGCGGCCTGCCGCGCTACGGGCTGGTGGGGGAGAGCCCCGAGATGATCCGGCTGCGGCAGGAGATCCGGCGGATCGCCACGCTGAGCGTCCCCGTCCTCTTGCGCGGCGCGACCGGGACCGGTAAGGAGCTGGTGGCCCGCGCCCTCCACGATGCCGGACCGCGCGCCGCCAGGCCGTATCTGGCGGTCAACCTGGGCGCGGTGCCGGCGACGCTCGCTCCCGCCGAGCTCTTCGGCGCCGTCCGCGGCGCCTATACCGGCGCCGACCGTCCGCGCGAAGGATGGTTCGCCCGCGCTCAGGGAGGCACTCTGTTCCTCGACGAGATCGGCGAGGCACCGCCCGAGGTCCAGGTGCTTCTGCTGCGCGCCCTGGAGACCGGCGAGATCCAGCCGGTCGGCGGCGGCGCGCCGCGCCACGTCGACGTCCGCCTCGTCGCGGCCACGGATGCCGACCTGGAGGCGGCGGTGACGGAGGGCCGCTTCCGCGCGCCGCTCCTGCACCGCCTCGGCGCCTATCAGCTCCGCCTGCCGTCGCTCTGCGATCGCCGCGAGGACTTCGGACGCCTTTTCATCCATTTCCTGCGCCAGGAGAGGGCGGCGCTGGACGAGCCCGATCCGCTCCCGGCCGGCGCCCCCGAGAGCCGGCCGATCCCCGCGGCGCTGGTGGCCCGCCTGGCCGCCCTCGACTGGCCGGGCAACGTGCGGCAGCTCCGCAACGTCGTGCGCCGGCTCGTCGTGGCGGGCCAGGAAGGTGGCGAGGGCGCTCTGTGGGTACAGGCGGAGGCGGCCCTCCGGGAGACGGCCGGGCCGCGGCCTTCCGACACGCGGGGCACCGCGCCGGTCCCCGGCGTGCCGGTCCCGCGGCCGGCGGCGGTGCGCCGTTTCCGGCGGGCCGAGGACGTCACCGACGAGGAGCTGATCGGCGCCCTGCGGATCAACCGCTGGCGGATCCAGTCCGCGGCGGCGGAGCTGGGGATCTCCCGCGGCTCGTTGTACGATCGCATCGAGAAGAGCGCGAAAATCCGCAAGGCGGCCGACCTGAGCCGCGAGGAGATCGAGGCATGCCTCCAGCGTTGCGGTGGCGATCTCGACGCCATGGTCGAAAAGCTCGAAGTCTCGAAGCGAGGCCTGCAACGGCGCATGACCCAGCTCGGCCTGGGCTGACGAGGCCCCGGCGGTGAGCGTCGGGCGCTCCTCCGTCATCGGGCCGTATCGTCTCGAGGACCGGCTCGGCTCGGGCGGCATGGGCGAGGTCTGGCGCGCCTGGGACGAGCGGCTGGACCGCTCCGTCGCCGTCAAGCTCATCCGCCCCGAGGCCGCCGAGGACGCCACGGCGCGCGAGCGCTTCCGCCGCGAAGCCCGTTCCGCCGCCGCCCTGACCCACCCGTCGATCGTCCGCATCTACGACATCGTCGAGTCCGGCGAAGGGGACGCCATCGTCATGGAGCTCGTCGAAGGCGAGATCCTCGCGCAGCGCATCGCCCGCGGTCCGCTGCCGGTCGAGGCGACCCTCCACCTGGGCCGGCAGATCGCCGAGGGTCTGGCCGCGGCTCACCGGCGGGGCATCCTGCATCGCGACCTGAAAGCCGAAAACGTGATCGTAACCCCCGACGAGGAGGCCAAGATCCTCGACTTCGGCCTCGCCAAACGCTTCGGGGGAGAGACCGAGGCGTCGCTGACCCGCCCCGACGGCGTGGTCGGCACCCTCCGCGCCATGTCGCCGGAGCAGGCACGGGGAATGACCCTCGATCACCGCTCGGACCTGTTTTCGTTCGGCGTCCTTCTCTATGAGATGTTGACCGGTGTTTCGCCCTTCAAGGGAGAGTCGCCGCCGGACACCCTGGTGCGGATCTGCACCTGGCGGCAGAGGCCGGTCGCGGAGCTGCGGCCGGAGGTGCCGGCAGGGCTGTCGAACCTGATCGATTTCCTGCTGGAGAAGGATCCGGCCCTCCGGCCGCGCGGGGCGGCGGAGGTGCGAGGGAGCCTGGAGACGCAAGGGCTCCCTGCGATGTCGGAATCGGTCACCCGCGAGGATTTCACGGGTCCGCTCCCGGCGGCGCCGGGCATCTCGCCGAGCGGCACGGGCAACGTTTCTGTGCGCGGGCGGCGCAGGTCCCTCGCCTGGGGGCTCGCCGCCGCCGGAGCCCTGGCCGGTCTTTGCCTTCTGGGCGTCTGGCAGCTGGGGCGCCCCTCCCCTCTGTATGTCGCGGTTCCGCGGCCCCGGCTGCTGCACGGGGAGGACGGCGCAGGAGCGAAGGTCCTCGCCGCCGGCCTGCGGGCCTCGACTCTCGACGGCCTCCTCTCTCTGGAGGGGCTGCGTGTCGTGTCTCCCGACCTGGTGGACCCCGTCGCCGGCCCGCCGCAGGCCATCGCGCGGGCGACGGCGGCGGATGAGGTCATCACCTCCGAGCTCGATTGCGACGCCGAGGTTTGCCAGGTTTCTCTCAACCGGATCCGCGGCAAGGATGGTGCTCTCCTCTGGAGCGAGACGTTCTCGGCTCCCATCGAACGGCCCTATCTCCTCGCGGAGGCCATTCCGGGGCAGCTCCAGCAGGCCTTTCCCGATCGCCGGCAAGACCGGCGGCCCGCCCGGCTCGAGGTCGGGGCGAACGACTATGCCGAGTATCTGAAACTGTATGAAAGCTTCGACACCCGGCGCGAGCAGGAATTTTCGATCGACGAGATCCGCGAACGCCTGGAGCGGATCCAGCGCTCGTCTCCACGGTTTCTCGACGCGTTCATCTTCGAATCCTACCTGCTGCAACAACGCTTCCGCGCGAGCCGCGATGCCCGCGACCTCCAGCGGTCGTACGACGTGCTCGCCCAGGCCCGCGAGCTGGCCCCCGGCGACCCGCGTCCGCTCATGAGCATGATCGAAGTCGCGCTCCTCGGTGAGAACCTGGACCGCGCAGCGCAAGCCCTCGACGCTCTGGAGCGGCTGCAACCCGGAGATGCCAGGGTGCTGGCGCACCGGGCACGTCTGCTGGATCGCCAGGGGAGGAGGCAGGAAGCCCTCGCCCTGTTGCGGAAGGCAACGGAGCGCCTCCCGGCATGGAAACATTTCTTCTGGCTCGCGGACATGGAGATCAAGCAAGGCAAAGTCGCGGAGGCCCGCGGCCACTTGCACGAGCTGTTGCGGCTTTTTCCGGAGAACCTGACAGGCAGGTCGCTGTTGGCGCAGTTGGAGCTCGAGAGCGGAGATCCGAGGCGGGCGGTCCGCATCTATGAGGATCTCGTGCGCCGGTCTCCCCAGGCCGGACAACTGTCGAACCTGGGCCTTGCCCACTTCCTCCTCGGGGACTTCGAGCAGGCTCAGGAGAGCTTCCGCCGCGCTCATGAAATGCAACCCCAAAACACGTTCTTGACGTTGAACCTTGCCGACTCGTGCTTTCTGGCGGGCCGGCGCGACGAGGCCATGCAGCTCTACGGCTTGACGTTGGAGCTGGCGGCGAAGGATCCCGCCGCCAACTCCAACTGGCAGATCGCCTCGACGAAAGCCCAGGCCTTCGCCCATCTCGGCAGGAGATCGGCCGCCGTGGACGCCGTCCAGGAAGCCCTCCGCCTGGCGCCGGAGAACCCGCAGGTCGCCTTCGAGGCCGCCCTCGTCTACACCCTCCTCGGCGACCGCGCCTCCGCCCTGTTCAATGCCAGGCGGGCGCTCACGCTGGGCTACGGGCCGCGATGGTTCAACTATCCCTGGTTCAATTCCTTGCGCCAGGAGCCGGAGCTCCGGGACGCGCTGGCTGCCCCGCCCACCGGATCTTGACCGCTTCCCCTCCGGTTGTCCTACGCGGCTTTCGTAGATGCGGCGGCCCCGACGGAGCCGGTGCCCTCATTGATGATCGTAGGGTCCGCGCTCGCATTCGCCGTATAGGTCACGTTGACCGTGAAGGGAAAGCTCTGGCTGCCCGTTCCCGAATTGGTATTGGTCACGTTGATGGTGAGCTCCGAGGTGAGGCTCCCGGTCACGACGACGTTCGGAGGCGGGCCATTCACTCCCCAGGTGACCGGGGTCGCCGCGAAGAGGGCGGTTCCTCCGGCCTCCGGCGCGGTCGTCAGGGCGACGGTGATCATCAAGCTCAAATCGTGTCCGACATCGATGTCGCTGTTGGGATCGAGAACCAGGGTGTTCGTCGTGGGATCGTAGGTGGCGGTGATGTTGTTCGCGGGCATCTTCGTCTCCTCTCATCCTTTTGGATCGGTTGTGCCGTGCGGTCCGGTCTGCGGCGGCCTGCGCGACGAGGGAGCAAGGCGTGTGCCATTCGGCTCGCTCCTGGAAAGCCGCGAGGATTCACCGGCTGACGCTCTCCGGCCACTGCCGGCCGACATAAGCACCGGCCGCCGGCCGACGTCGGCCGACATAGAGCCGTGCCCTGCGCTATAGTCCGCCCCCGGGAGCGCACCGCATGACCTCGGACCGCAAGACCTCCGCCTATGCCGCCGCCGGCGTCGACATCGACGCCCAGGAGAAAGGCCTCGCCCGCGTCAAGAAGCTGGCGAAGTCCACCTTCACCCCGGGAGTCCTCTCCGAGATCGGCAGCTTCGGGGGGCTCTTCCGGCCCGACCTCACCGGCATGGCCGAGCCCGTTCTCGTCTCCTCCGCGGACGGCGTCGGCACCAAGCTCGCCGTCGCCCGGATGATGGACGACTACTCGACGGTCGGCATCGACCTGGTCAACCACTGCGTCAACGACGTCCTGGTGCAGGGGGCCGAGCCCCTCTTCTTCCTCGACTACGTCGGCGCCGGCCAGCTCGATCCGCGGAGGATGGTCGAGCTCGTCGAAGGGGTGGCGCAGGGGTGCCGCGACAACGGCTGCGCCCTCCTGGGTGGTGAGACCGCCGAGATGCCCGGCTTCTACCAGCCCGGCGACTACGAGCTCGTCGGCTTCATCGTCGGGATCGTCGACCGGCCGAACGTCCTCGACGGCTCCCGCGTCGCCGCCGGGGACGTCCTCGTCGGCCTCCCCTCGTCGGGGCTGCACACCAACGGCTACTCGCTGGCCCGCCGCATCCTCTTCGACAAGGCCGGGCTCTCGGCGCAGGACCGCGCCCCCTGGGAGAAGAAGAAGCGGACGGTGGGCGAGGTCATGGACCGGCCGCTGCCCTCGCTCGATGTGGCTGCGAGCCTGGACGAGGCGTTCGTGCTGCTCTCGGACGGCGCTCCAGCGCTGCTCGCGATCCGCGACGGGCGCCCCGCGGGCGTCGTCTCGCGCCTGGACGTGCTGGAGCTCCTGGCCCATCGCGGCGGGTAGCCACGTCTCCACGGG
>Ga0209682_10000671_pt1 | contig 11548 bp, 10 predicted proteins | sample DOMMetBare2Fresh_2_FD_187471 | JGI IMG/M metagenome (GOLD analysis project Ga0209682, IMG submission 187471) | Wetland sediment microbial communities from St. Louis River estuary, USA, under dissolved organic matter induced mercury methylation -... | ecosystem: Environmental > Aquatic >...
CCGGGGTGGCGCGCAGCACCAGGTTGTAGAGGAAGGCCCCCAGGCCGAAGCCGGCCACCACCAGGCCGCTGCCGAGGCCGCGCCGATCGGGGAACCACTTGGTCACGGTGGCGACCGGCGTCACGTAGGCGAGCCCCAGGCCGAGCCCGCCCACCACGCCGTAGGTCAGGTAGAGCCAGGGGGCGCCGAGCGCCGCGGTCCCGAGCCCCGCCGCCAGGTTGCCGGCCGCCCAGAGCGCCGCGCCGGCCAGCGCCACCGGCCGCGGCCCGAGCCGGTCCTGCAGCCGGCCGCCCAGCACCGCGCCGGCGCCCAGGAAGAAGATGGCGGCGGCGAAGGCCCAGGTGGTGGTGGAGGCGGACCAGCCGAAGGCCGCGGCCAGCGGCTGGGCGTAGAGGCTCCAGCTGTAGACCGTCCCGAGCACCGCCATGAGGGCGGCGCCGGCCGCGGCGATGGCCCAGCGCATCGACAGGTCGTCGCACGAACCGGCCGGCGGGTCGAGCCCGTCCTGCCCGCGCGGCGACGGGAGGGGGTTGCTTCACGGTCCCTCATCAGGGCCGGAGCGGAGCGGCGGCCTGCGGGCCGACCACGGTGGCCCAGGGCAGGACGCGCCACCGGCGCACCAGCCCGTTCGCCACGTACGGATCGGCCGCGGCGACGCGCTCGGCCGCGGCGGCGGTGTCGCCCTGGAGGAGGAGCAGGGCGCCTCCGACCGGATCGCCCCCGGCGCCGGCGGACACCGAAGCGCGAGCCCCGTGGCCGGCCGGGGTGCGAACGGGCGGCACCGGCGCTACACTGCCGGATCTTGCGCGCTCCGACCCACGCCACCCCGGGCCCCGCCCTGACCGCCGCCGAGCGGCACGCCATCGCGGAGGAGGAGCGGCTGCTCCAGTCGGTCCAGCTCGCGCTGGCGCCGCGGCGGGACGGCCCGGACGACCAGGCCGGGCTCGAGGCGCGGCTGCGCGACCTGCGCGACGAGGCGCTCGAGTCCACGGCCAAGGACCTGCCGACGGTCTTCCAGGAGATGGGGGTGGTGCGGGCGGTCATGGAGCGGAGCCGAGGCGGCGATCGCCCGGATCCCCGCGCCCCGTACTTCGCCCACCTGCGGCTCCGCGAGGGGGGCGAGGCGCGCGACATCTGCCTGGGGCGGGCCGCCTTCTTCGATCGCGACGCCGGGGTGCGGGTGGTGGACTGGCGCACCGCGCCGGTGGCCGGCCTCTTCTACCGGAGCCGGGAGGGGGAGGAGTTCGAGGAGCCCCTCCCCGGGCGGACGGCGCGGGGCGTGGTGGAGGTCCGGAGGGTGGTGGTGATCGACGCCGGCCGGCTCGTCCGCATCGCCGGCGGCGCGCTCAACCTGGTCCGCGGCGCCGACGGCGAGTGGCGCCGGGCCGGGCCGCTGGCCCACCCGGGCGGCGGGGCGGGGCGCGCGGCGCGGCCGGGGGCCATCGGGCTGGGCGCGGGCCAGAAGGGGCGGGCCGCCCACGCCGACGTGACGGCCCTGCTCGACCGCGAGCAGTGGGAGGCGGTGGACGCCCCGGCCGCCGATCCGCTCCTGGTGGTCGGCAGCGCCGGCAGCGGCAAGACCACCGTGGCGCTCCACCGGCTGGCCCGCATCGCCGCCGCCGACCCGCGGGCCTACCCGGCCTCCCGCATCCAGGTGGTGGTGCCGGAGGCTGGGCTGGCGCGCCTCTCGGCCCGGCTGCTGGCGCCGCTCGGGCTGGACAAGGTGGCGGTGCGGACGCTCGACGGGTGGGGGCGGGCCGCCTTCCACTCGGCCTTCGGCGTGCCGCCGCCTCGCCTCTGCGCCGAGCCGCCGGCGCTGGTCTCGCGCTTCAAGCGCCACCCGGCGCTCTACGGCGCCCTGCGCCACCGCCCGCAGCCGCACGGCACGAGCGAGCTCAAGCGCCTGCGGCGGGACCTCGGCGACCTCCTGGTGGAGCCGGCCTTCGTCTCGGCGGTGGTCGAGGCGGGCGGCGGGGACCTCCCGCGCACAGCGGTGGAGGAGGTGGTGCGCCACACCCGGCTCCAGCTCGCCCCGCCGGCCAGCGAGGGGCTGGCGGGCATCGAACCGGAGCGGCTGGCGACGCTGGACGGCCTCTCGGTGGACGAGGACACCCCCGAGTCGCTGGGGGGCACCCTCGACGCGGAGGACCTGCCGCTCCTGCTCTTCCTGGCGGCGCTGCGGTCGGGCCCGTCGGCGCGGCGCCTGGCCCACCTCGTGGTGGACGAGGCCGAGGACGTCTCGCTGGTGGAGCTCTTCGTGCTGGGGCGCCAGCTCGGCGGGGCGCGGAGCGTCACCGTGGCGGGGGACGAGGCGCAGCAGACCATCGGCGCCCACGCCGGCTGGGAGGAGGCGCTGGCCGCGCTGGGCGTCCCGGACGCGCCGGCCATCCGCCTCGCCACCAGCTACCGCTGCCCGGCGCCGGTGGCCGAGCTGGCGCACGCCATCCTGGGGCCGCTGGCGCCGCCGGAGCCGCCGCGGGCCGGCCGCCCGGGCGCGCCGGTGGTGCGCGTCGACTTCCCCTCCGAGGCCCACGCCCAGCTCCACCTCTGCGGCGAGGTGCGCGAGCTCCTGGAGCGCGAGCCCGAGGCCTCGGTGGCGGTGATCTGCGCCACCGCGGCCACGGCGCGGGCCTTCCACCGGCTGCTCGGCGATCTCCCCGAGGCCCGGCTCACGCTCGACGGCGCCTTCACCTTCCGGCCGGGCTGCGACGTGACCGAGGTGGGCGCGGTGAAGGGGCTGGAGTTCGACTACGTGGTCATCCCGGACGCCGGCGCGCGCGCCTACCCGGACGAGCCGGAGGCGCGCCGCAGGCTCCACGTGGCGGTGACGCGGGCGGCGCACCAGGTGGTCATCGCCACCACCGGGACGCCGTCGCCGCTCCTCGCAGGGCTCCAGGGAGGCTGACGCCATGGAACGGGAGCACCCACGCCGCACCCGGCACCGCCTCGTGGCGGCGCTGGCCCTCTTGACCTTCGGCTGCGTCACGGTGCGGGCCCCGGCCAGCGCCATCCCCGCCGAGGTGCCGCTCGCCGGCGGGCGCGCCGCGCCGCAGCTGGAGCTCTGGCTGGAGGGGAACCGGACCCCGGCGCCGGCGGAGGTGAAGGCCGCCGCCGACCAGGCGCGCGCCGCGCTCGACGCTGCGCTGGAAGGGCGCGATCCGGGCGACGGGTGGATCCTGGTGGCCCGGGCCCGCGGCGTGACCCGCACCGAGGCCCGGCGCCACGAGCAGGTGGCGGCCACCGTAGGCCTGGTGGTCGGCGCGGTGGTCATCGTGGCCCTGGTGGTGCTGGCGGTGGTGGGCGGGAAGGGAAAGGGAGGCGGCGGCGGTGGCGGCGGCTCGCTGGCGCGCGTCGGCCGGCCCCCCGCGCCGACCATCCGGCCGCCGTCCGTCCACCTGCGCCCGCCGCCGCCGCTGGTGTTCGGCCACGGGACGCGCCACGGCTCGGGCCCGGGCTGGGACGTCCGGGGCGACGTGGCGGTCGAGCTCAGCGCGCCGCCGCTGCCCGAGGAGGAGCGGCTGGCCTGGCGGGAGGTGCCGGCCGAGGCGCCGCTGGCCGACCAGCTGGACGAGGGCGCGCCGGTCGCGGCGGACGGGGCGCAGGACGGGCCGGCGCCCTCGGCCCCGTCCACGCTGCGCCTGCCCCCGCCGCCGTCGCTGCCGGTGGACGCTCGCGGCTACTTCGACGGAGACGCCCTGGAGGTCGAGCTCACGCTGGTGGACCCGGACACCGGCCAGGCGGTCTGGCGCAAGGTGGCCCGGGGCGAGGTCGATCCGCGAGATCGGGCGGCCGTGAAGAAGCTGGTCGATCCCCTCCTCACGCCCGAGGGCTGGGTGCCGGTCGATCCCCCCGCCGGTGCGCCTCCGACCTGATCCTCCGGATGGGGCACCCCGGAGGGTCCTCGATCTTCGGGTCCGCGCCCGCAATCATGGGGCCCGTTCCAAGCGACGACCTACCCAGAGGAGAGAGACACCCATGGCCAACATCACCCTCGGCGGCAATCCCATCCACACCAGCGGCGAGCTTCCCGCCGTCGGCGCCAAGGCGCCCGACTTCAAGCTGACCTCCGGCGATCTCAAGGACCTCTCCCTGGCGGACTTCAAGGGGAAGAAGAAGGTCCTCAACATCGTCCCCTCGCTCGACACGCCGGTCTGCGCCACCTCGACCCGCAAGTTCAACTCCGACGCCGGCAAGCTGCCCAACGTGGCGGTGCTGGTGGTGTCGGCCGACCTGCCCTTCGCCGCGAAGCGGTTCTGCACCACCGAGGGGCTGGCCAACGTGACGCCGCTCTCGACCTTCCGCTCCACCTTCGCCAAGGACTGGGGCTGCGCCATCGTGGACGGCCCGCTGGCCGGCGTGACCTCCCGCGCGGTGGTGGTGCTCGATGAGAACGACAAGGTCGTCTACAAGGAGCAGGTCCCCGAGATCAAGCAGGAGCCGAACTACGACGCGGCCCTGGCCGCGCTGAAGTAGCGCAGGCGCCCGGGCGCCGGCCGCCTCCCGGGGCGGCGGCGTCTGGGCCTGCAGTCCGGCGCAGGCCGCGCCGGGCCCCAACTCCATCACCCAAGGTGTAGCGGCCTCCGGTGGGGCGTGGTACGGCTCGTTCGTGCTCGCCTGGCTGGTCCAGCTCATCGGACGCATGTCGCAGCGCGGCGCCACGCCGGCGGCCGTTCCGCCACCCGCTCCGGCTGCCGCGCCCTCCGCCGCGCCCACCGCCGGACCGGCCGTCGAGGTCCCCGCTCCCGCCGTGACGCCCGAGGCGGCGTCGCCCTTCGCCCCCTTCGCCGCGCTCCTCGGCATCCCCGAGCCGTCCGATCCGGCCCCCCTCGACGAGGAGGAGGCGCTGGCCGTGGAGGAGCTGGGGCAGCGGGTGCTCGAGCGGGCCCGGAAGGAGAAGCTCGGCCCGGCCTCGGCCCCCACCATGAGCCTGCGGGTGCTCAACCTGGTGGCCTCCCCGGGCGCCGAGGTCTCCGAGATGGCCCGCCTCATCTCGGCCGATCCGGCCCTCTCGGCGGGCGTCCTCAAGGTGGCCAACTCGGCCGCGGTGCGCGGCGTCCGGGAGATCGAGACGGTCCGGGACGCCCTCACCAGGCTGGGGCTGGAGGAGGTGGGGCGGGTGGCCGGCGCGCTGGCGGCCCGCAGCCTCTTCAACCCGAGGGTGAAGACCCAGCTCGAGGGCGGCGGCGCGGCCTTCGCGGCGCTCTACCGCCGGGCGGTGGTGGTGGCCACGGCCGCGGCCGACCTGGCCATGCGGGTGCGGGCCCGCCCCGACCGCGCCTTCCTGGGCGGCATGCTCCACGACGTGGGGCGCACCGTGGCGCTCCACGCCTGGCTGGAGGGGGCGCCGCCGGGCGCGCGCCAGGGTCCGCTCGAGCTCCAGCGGATGCGCCGGATGGTCGACCGGATCCACGTCGAGCTGGGCGCCGAGGTGCACCAGGACTGGGACCTGCCCCAGTACCTCACGGTGCTGGCGGTCCGCCACCACGACCCGGAGGTCCCCGGCGACGAGGAGTTCCGCGACCTCCACGTGGTCCGGCTGGTGGCGGCCCTCCACGACCTCGCCAGCGACGAGGCGGTGGCCTGGCGCGCGGGCCTGGAGGTGGCGCAGAGCGCCGCGGCGCTGGGGCTGAGCCCGGTGGCGGTGCGGGCGGCTGCCGCCGACCTCCGCCAGGCCGAGGGGCGCGTCCAGGCCAGCTTCGGGCTGTAGGCACCACCGGCGCCGCCGGCCCGCGGACGACCCGGGGCCGGGGTGGGGCGGCTCAGCCCTGAGCGCCCAGCGCCTCGAGCTCGCCGCCCAGCCGCTCCCACTCGGCGAAGGCGGTGGCCAGCTCGGCCTCGGCGGCCGCCTTCCCCTCGATGAAGGGGCGGGCCCGCGCGAAGTCCTGGTAGAGGTCCGGGTCGGCCAGCGCGGCGTCGGCCTTGGCGACCTGCCCCTCCAGCGCGGCGATGCGCCGCTCCACCTTCTCCAGCGCGTCGCGGAGCGGCCGCTCCCGCCGGTAGCGGGCGTTGCGGGCCTCGGCCTCGGCCCGCTTCCGCTCGCGCTCCGAGCCGGTCGGCTCGGCCCGCGCCGCCTCGCCGTCGACCGGCGCCGCGCCGCCGGCCCGGGCCGCCTCCTCGAGCTGGCGCTGGTGGTAGAGCCAGTCGTCCAGGTTGCCCGGGTGGGGCAGGATCCCGCCGTCCTTCACCTCCCAGATGACCGTGGCCAGCTGGTTCACGAAGGACCGGTTGTGGCTGACGAAGAGCAGCGTGCCGGGGAAGCCCTTCAGGGCCTCGATGAGCGCCTCGGAGCTGTCGAGGTCGAGGTGGTTGGTCGGCTCGTCGAGCAGGAGCAGGTTGGCCGGCACCAGGAGGAGCTTGGCCAGGGCCACCCGGGCCCGCTCGCCGCCGGAGAGGACGGCGATGCGCTTCTCCACGTCCTCGCCGGAGAAGAGGAAGGAGCCGGCGATGGACCGCACGTAGGCCTCGCCCTTGTCCGGCACGAGGTCCCAGAGCGTGTCGAGGATGGTGGCGGCCGGGTCGAGCGAGCCGGCCGCCATGCCCTCGGGGTCCACCAGGTGCTGGGCGTAGTAGCCCATGACCACCCCGTGGCCCGGCTTGACGGTGCCGGCGTCGGGCCCGAGCGCCCCGGCCGCCAGCTTGAGCAGGGTCGACTTGCCGGCGCCGTTGGGGCCGATGACCCCGACCCGCTCGCCCCGCTGCACCGCCGCGTCGAGGCCGCGGTAGACCACCCGGGGGCCGAAGGCCTTGGCGATCCCCTCGAAGCGCAGCACCTCCTTGCCGGAGCGGGGCGCCTCGGCGAAGCGGAAGCGGACGGTGGCGCGGTCCTCCAGGACCTGCACCTCCTCCATCTTGTCGAGCAGCTTCTGCTTCGACTTGGCCTGGGCCGCCTTGGTGGCCTTGGCGCCGAAGCGCTCGATGAACCCCTCGAGCTGATCGCGCTTGTCCTGCTGCTTCTTGGCGGCCGCCTCGAGCCGGGCCTCCTCCTCGACGCGCCACTGCCGGTAGGCGGTCACGCCGCCGGAGTAGCTCCGCACCCCCTCCGGCTCCAGGGCCAGCACCCGGGACACCTGCCGGTCGAGGAAGTCGCGGTCGTGGCTGACCAGCAGCACGGCGCGCCGCAGCCCGCGCAGGAAGGCGTCGAACCAGGTCAGGGTGGGGATGTCGAGGTGGTTGGTCGGCTCGTCGAGCAGCAGGAGATCCGGGTCCTGCAGCAGCAGGCCGGCCAGCGCGGCCCGCATCTTCCAGCCGCCCGACAGCGCCGAGGAGGGCTTCTGGAGGTCCCCCTCCTCGAAGCCGAGCCCGCCCAGCAGCCGCTCGGCCCGGTGGCGCCCGAACCGCTCCTCGAAGTGGTCGAGCTGCTCGTGGAGGTCGGCCAGGGCCGCCGAGAGCTCGAGCTGCTCCTCCGCGCCGGTCGCGGCCGCCAGGCCGGCCTCGGCGGCCTGCAGCCGCTCCTCCAGCGAGGAGCGCCCCGGCACCGCGGCCAGCACCGACTCCAGCACCGTGCCGCTCGGCAGGGCCGCCACGTCCTGCGGCAGGTAGCCGACCCGGGTGCCGCGCCGCCAGGTCAGCGCGCCGGCGTCCGGGGTGACGGCGCCGCCCAGGATCTTGAGCAGGGACGACTTGCCGGTCCCGTTGGCGCCCAGCAGGCCGATCCGGTCCTGCGGGCCGACCGTGAAGCCGGCGCCGTCGAACAGGACCTTCGGTCCATGGGCCAGGGAGAGGCCGCTCACCACCAGGAGGCTCATCGGGGGTCCTTCGTTAACCCTTCTTCATGGCGGGAACAAGCCCTGGCAACCGGCGGGCACCAAGGTGCCACCATGCCGGGCCCGAGGCGGCCCGCCGACCAGGAGGTCGAACATGGGCAAGACCATCGCCGCAGCGCTCGCCGTCGCCACCGTCTTCTCGCTGGCCGGGTTCCACGGCCGGGGGTGCGGCCGCGGCCAGCCCAGGGACCCGGCCGAGGTGGCCGCCCGCGTCACCGCCCGGCTCGACGAGGCGCTGGACGGGCTGGACGCCACCCCGGCCCAGCGCACCGCCATCCAGGGGGTGAAGGACCGCCTGGTGGCCGACGTGCTGGCGCTCCGCGAGGGGCAGGCGGCGGCCCGCCAGGCGCTGCTGGCCGAGTGGAAGGCCCAGAGCCCGGACCGCAACAACGTGCACGCGCTCATCGACGAGCGCGCGGCGGCCATGACGGCGCTGGCCCACCGGGCGGCCGACGCCGCCCTCGAGGTCCACGCCCAGCTCACGCCCGAGCAGCGGATCAAGGTCGAGGCGCGGCTCGAGCGCTTCCACCACTGACGGGCGCCGCGCGGGGCCGGGGCTCCCCTGGCCCCGGCGCGCCCCCGCCACACCCGGCCGGCGGCGGCGCGCGAAAGGGCTGGGAGGCCGTGGAGGAGCGCGCCATGATGACCACCGTGACCACCGATCCGACGCTCCACGTGCTCCTGGTCGAGGACGACCGGAAGCTGGCCGACCTGACCCGCGAGTACCTGACCGGCCACGGCGTGGTGGTGACCCAGGTGGCCGACGGGAAGGCCGGGCTCGACGCCGCCGCGCGCACCCGCTTCGACGCGGTGCTGCTCGACCTCATGCTCCCAGGCATCGACGGCCTCACCGTCTGCCGGGAGCTGCGCAGCCGCTCCGACGTCCCCATCCTGGTGCTCACCGCGCGCGGCGAGGAGGCCGACCGGGTCATGGGGCTGGAGATGGGGGCCGACGACTACCTCGCCAAGCCCTACTCGCCGCGCGAGCTCCTGGCGCGGCTCCGGGCGGTGACCCGCCGGGCCAAGGGGAAGGCCGGGCCGGCCACCGCCACCCTCCGGGTGGGCGGCCTCACGGTGGACCCGGCCGCCCGGCGCGCCGTGCTGGACGGGCGCGAGCTGGCGCTCACCGGCTACGAGTTCGACATCCTGCGCGCCCTGGTGGAGCGCGCCGGCCGGATCCTCTCCCGCGAGCAGCTCATGGAGCTGGCCAAGGGGAGCGCCGAGGAGGCCTTCGACCGCTCCATCGACGTCCACGTCTCCCGGCTGCGGCAGAAGCTGGGCGACGACCCGAAGAAGCCGCGGCTCATCAAGACGGTGCGCGGCGCCGGCTACCTCCTGGCCGGGGAAGGCGAGTGAGGCGCCACCCGCCCACGCCGGCCGGGGCCCGGCGCGGCCGCATCTTCTGGCGCATCTACGGCCACGGGCTCCTCCTGCTGGTGCTGGTGGCGCTGGCGCTGGCGGTGGCCGGCCGCCTCCTGGAGCGGGCCCTGCCCTCGCCAGCGCCGGAGCGGCTCACCACCTACCTGGCCACCCGGCTGGCCGAGGTGGCCGGGCAGCCGGAGCGGCTCGCCGCGGAGGTCGCGCGGGTCCACGACGCCATCGGCCTCAACCTCTCGGTCTACGGCGCCGATCGACGGCTCCTGGCCACCACGGTGCAGCCGCCGCTCCAGCCCGCGGACGGGGTCGGTCGCCCCAACCGCGGCTCGCCCATCCGGATCAGCGGGAGCGGCTTCACCCGGACCACCCCGCTGCCGGGCGGCCAGGGCGTGCTGGTCATGAGCTCGCCCCCCCGCCCGGACATCCTGACCCGCCTGGCGGTCTTCATCGCGGTGGTGCTGCTGGTGCTGGCCCTCGCCTCGGTTCCGCTGGTCCACGCCATCTCCCGGCCGGTGGAGCGGCTCACCGCGGCGGCGCGGGCGCTGGGCGCCGGTGATCTGGCCGTCCGCTCCGGCCTCAGGGCCCGCGGCGAGGTGGGGGAGCTGGCCTTCGCCTTCGACGAGATGGCGGGCCGGCTGGAGCGGCTGGTGCGCGGCGAGAAGGAGCTCATCGCCAACGTCTCGCACGAGCTGCGCACCCCGCTGGCGCGCATGCGGGTGGCGCTCGAGCTGGCCGAGGAGGGGGACGTGGCCCGCGCCCGCCAGGCGCTCGGCGAGATCGGCGAGGACGTCGGCGAGCTGGAGCGGCTGGTGGCCGAGATCCTGGCGGCGGCGCGCCTCGACCTGGCCGGCTCGGGCGGCCTGCCGCTCCACCTGGAGACGGTGGAGCCGGGCGGCCTGCTCGCCGAGGTGGCCCAGCGCTTCCGGGCCCGCCACGGCGACCGGTCGCTGGACCTCGAGCTCGCGCCGGGGCTGCCCGAGGTGGAGGTGGACGCGGCGCTCCTCCGGCGCCTGCTCGGCAACCTCCTCGACAACGCGGCCAAGTACTCCGAGGGGCCGGCGCCCATCTCGCTCCTCGCGGCGGCCGACGGCCAGGCGCTGCGGATCGAGGTGCGCGACCGGGGCATCGGCGTCCCGGCCGAGGACCTGCCCCACCTCTTCACGCCCTTCTTCCGGACCGACCGGAGCCGGGCCCGGGGCACCGGCGGCGTCGGCCTCGGGCTGGCGCTGGCCAAGCGGATCGCCGAGGCCCACGGCGGCTCCATCGAGGCCGAGGCCCGGCCCGAGGGCGGCACCACCTTCCGGGTGCGCCTGCCGGCGGCCGGCGCGGCCTGACGGGGACGGAAGCGCGCGGCGTGCCCGGCCAGGCCAGGCGCGCCGCGGGCTGCCAGGGTCTGCGGCTCAGCGGGCCGGGGCGACCGGCAGGCTGGCCTCCACCTCGGCCTCCGGCCCTTCGCGGACCGCCCGCACCGAGAGCTCCACCCCGTTCACCGGCTTGCGCTCGCCCTCGGAGAGGGTGGCCAGCACCGGCGCCCCGCCCCTGAGGACGCGGAACTCGACGAGCTTCATGACGCCGGAGTGGATGCACTGGACCCCGGGCGGGCAGGGCTGGTTCAGGTAGGTGACCTGGACCACCTGGACCCGGGCGCCCTCGAGCTCGATGGTCTCGCCGCCGCGCACCGAGACGGGGCCCGAGGCGCGCGGCAGCGCCTGGACCGTCCGGGCCGGGCCCCCGCCGGCGTCGGCGGCCGGCGGCGGCTTCCCCTGGGTGCAGCAGGCGGCGGTCAGGGCCGCCACCGCCACGAGGGTTCGGGCGCTCACGAGCGCCTCCGCCGCAGGAGCGCCAAGGCCGCCAGCGCCAGCGCCGGGAGCAGGCCAGCCGCGCCGGTGCTGCTGCACCCGCCGCCGCCCCCGCCCCCGCCACCACCGCTGCTGGCCACGCAGGCCGTCCCGTCGGTGCTCGGCTGGAAGCCGGAGTTGCACGAGCAGGTCCCGTCGTCCGGGTTGGCGGCGTCGGTCCAGGTGGCGTTCGCTGGGCAGGGATAGCAGTACTGGACCGGGACGCCGGCGTAGGTGTAGGGGCGGCACGGATAGGCGCCGCACTCATCGGTCTGGAGCGCCCCAGCCGAGCAGTACTGGGCGTTCACCCCGCTGCAGCTCCCCGTCTCGGGGACTGCACCGCAGGTTGACGGCGGTACCCGGCAGTCGTAGCCGTTGTCGCCGAAGGCGCAGGCGGTGGCGTTGGGGTTCTGCGCGCAATCGATGGCCTCGATCTGGATCGGGACCCTGGGGTCGGCGTCGTTGCAGTAGATGAGCAGGTCGCCGACGCACCGGCCGGCGTAGGTCTCCTGGCCGCAGCTGCCGGTCACCGGCACGCACTGGCCGCCGGACGGGGCGGTGCCGGGGATG
>Ga0209682_10000672_pt1 | contig 11547 bp, 10 predicted proteins | sample DOMMetBare2Fresh_2_FD_187471 | JGI IMG/M metagenome (GOLD analysis project Ga0209682, IMG submission 187471) | Wetland sediment microbial communities from St. Louis River estuary, USA, under dissolved organic matter induced mercury methylation -... | ecosystem: Environmental > Aquatic >...
GGCTGGCGAGAGGGGCTCGCGTTTCTGGAGCGGGCGGGGGCCGAGATCGTCGAGGTGTCGGTGCCCAGCCTCGGCGCGGCAGTCGCGGTGTACTACGTGGTCGCGATGTCGGAGGCGAGCGCCAATCTCGCCCGGTTCGACGGAGTGCGCTATGGCCGCCGCAATTCATCAGGGACAAAACGGGCGGACAACCTGGCGGACCTCTACGTCGAGAGCCGCAGCCAGGGATTCGGCCCGGAGGTCAAGCGGCGGATCATGCTCGGCACGTTCGCCCTCTCCTCGGGGTATTACGACGCCTACTATGGCCGCGCCCGCGGCGTGCTCGAAGGGATGCGGCGCGAGCTCGACGCGGCGCTCGGCGTGGCGGACCTCCTGGCGACACCCACCAGCCCGGCGGCGGCGTTCGGGATCGGTGAGAAGGTGGACGATCCACTGTCCATGTACCTGTCGGACGTCTTCACCACCCCGGCCAGCCTGGTGGGACTGCCGGCGTTCGCCGTCCCCACCGGGCTCGACGAGGACGGGCTGCCCCAGTCGCTCCAGATCATGGGACGGCGGTTCGACGAGGCCACCGTCTTCCGCGCCTGCCGGGCGGTGGAGCGCGAGGCGGCCTGGACCGCGGTCCCGGCGTTTCGCGGGGCGGAGGCGCACTAGCGGATGAAGGAGCCGGGCACGATCCGCGGAGCGATCCGGTGGGCGGCGTGCGTCGCGTTGCTCGGCTTGGCTTCCCTCGCAACAACGCCTCTCGCCGCCGCTCCACTCGACAATGCGGCGGTCCGCACGGTCCGTTCCTCGTTGGGCGACGGCGTGGTCGTCGCCCTGTCCGAGGAGGGGATGTTCCTGGAGGCGGTGCCGCAGAAGGGGGAGGGGCTGTACGCCTTCACCCGGCGGCTGTGCGGCGAGGAGAAGTGGGCGTCGCGCATCATGGAGGCCAATGGGGGGGCGAAGGAGCTGAGCGCCGGGGTGCGCTACCGTGTTCCCTTCGACCTTCTGTCGAACGACTGGCAGCTCCGCGCCGTGCGTACACTGTTCCCGGCGGACAAGGGGCAGGCCGACGGCTGGCGGCACGAGGCGCGCGGGGTGGGGCCGCTGCAGCGGGAGGGCATCTGGCAGCTCGCGCTCTGGTTCACCGGCACGGGGGAGAACTTCCGGGCGATCCGCGAGTACAACGAGTTTCTGGAGGACGACGTGCCGCGCGGCGCGGTGGTGGTGATCCCGTCGGAGCTGCTGCGCCCGGCCTTCCGCACGGCCCTGCCGGTGCCCGAGACGCCCTACCACCTGGACTATGTGAAGGACGCGACCGGCGAGTACGCGGTCTACCGCCTGCGGCCGGGGGAGGCGCTCTACTCCAGCGTCGTGGTGCGCTTCACCGGCCGCGTCTATGGCAATGACGTGAACGCCTTCGCCGCCGAGCTGGCCAGGCTCAACGGGATTCCGGACGTGACCGACATCGCGGTCGGCCATCGCATCCGCATCCCGTTCGGCGAGCTGCTCCCCGAGTTCCTCCCCGCGGGGCATCCCAAGCGGCTGGAGTACGAGGCGAGCGTGCGGGCCAGCGCCCAGTTCAGCAACCAGGTCAAGGCCAAGGGGCTCGAGGGGATCACCATCATCCTCGACGCCGGCCACGGCGGGCAGGATTCGGGCGCCACCATGTCCGGCGTGTGGGAGAGCACCCACGTCTATGACATCGCCCTGCGCACCAAGCGCATCCTGGAGGAGCAGACGGCCGCCGAGGTGGTGCTGACCACCCGCGAAGGCTCCGCCTGGCGCATCCAGGACTCGGACGTCCTGCCGTTCTCGCGCGGCCATGCGGTGCTCACCTCGCCGCCCTATCCCATCGCGGACGCCAAGGTGGGGGTCAACCTCCGCTGGTACCTGGCCAACAGCGTCTTCCGGCGGGCGACGGCGGGCAACGGCGATCCGCAGAAGGTGGTGTTCCTGTCGATCCACGCCGACTCGCTCCACCCGTCGCTGCGCGGCGCCATGGCCTATCTGCCGGCGGCCGAGCTGGTGGCCGGGAGCTTCGGCAAGGCGGGTGCGGTCTACACCTCGCGCAAGGAGGTCCAGGAGAGGCCGAACGTGAGCTTCTCGCGCGGAGAGCGGGTGGAGAGCGAGGGCCTGTCGCGCGAGCTGGCGAAGCAGATCATCGCCTCGTTCAGCGGGATGGACCTGCTGGTCCACCCGTTCAAGCCGGTGCGTGACAAGATCGTGCGCAACAATGGCACATGGGTCCCGGCCGTTCTCCGCTACAATTCGGTACCGGCGAAGATCCTGCTCGAGGTCTGCAACCTGGCCAACGAGCAGGACCGCAAGCTGGTCCAGACCCGGGCCTGGCGCCAGAAGGTCGCGGAAGCCATCGTCCAGGGCCTCCGTGCCTACTACGGGCAGGACACCGGCGCTCCGGGCCAGCAGGTCGCAAAGACAACGAGGTAACTTCCGGGAACTTTCTCGCGTGTCCCACCGTCTAAGAAAGCAAAGGGCGGTTCTGGGACGCCCTGGGAGGATCCGGTGGGGGTAGCCACGGTTTCCGCAGTCATCCACAACCTCGAAGTCGATGTCGAGCTGGCCGAGAGACACCGCTGCGGGGATACCCAGGCGTTCAACGAGGTCTACGCCCGGTTCGAGGAGATGGTCTATAATCTGGCATTCCGTCTCTCGGGAAACTACGAAGAGGCGGCAGATCTGACACAGGAGATCTTCCTGCGGATCTACCGGCACCTGGGGAGCTTCGGGGGACGGTCGTCACTCAAGACCTGGATCTTTCGGATCGCGGTGAACCATTGCCGGGACCGGTTGTCGCGCTGGCGGCCGCTGACCCAACCGCTGGGGGAGGACCCCGGGGAAGGGGAAGTGGTGTACGCCGATCCGGCGCGCGGGCCGGAGGAGCTGGCGGTGGCGGCCGATGAGGGGCGTCGTGTGGCGGAGGGGCTGGCCAGGCTGCCGCCGGTGTTTCGCGAGGCGGTGGTGCTGCGGGATATCGAGGGCCTCTCGTACGAGGAAATTGCCGAGGTACTGAGGGTCCGGATCGGAACGGTGCGATCGCGCATTGCGCGCGGCCGGGATCAGCTCCGGGCTCTTTTGGAGATTCGACCATGAAGCGTCATCTGTCGACCGAACAGCTTTCGTCCTTCCTGGACGAGGAAGCCGGGCACGCCGAGGTGCGGGAGGTGGAGGGGCATCTGGCCTCCTGTCCGTACTGCCGCTCGCGCTTGAGCTCGATGCGGCGTCTGGTCGTGGAGATCCGGCGGATGGAGCGCGCCGCGCCGCCGCCGGACCTGGGCTATCAGGTGAAGGCGCAGGTCGTGGCCCAAGGCGAGGTGCGGAGCTTCGAGCGCCGCGTCCGCGACTTCTTTCGATCCCTGGTCTTCGATCCCTCGCTCCGCGCCGCCTCGGCGATGGGGCTCACGGCCGTGTTGGTGGGTGGATTTCTGGTCTGGCAGAGCGTGCCGCCGGTCCCGCCGCCGCACGGACGCACGGAGATCGTCAAGGTGAGCACCACCTTCGGCGAGCCGCCGCTCGGCCTGCCGGAGACGACCAGCGAGGTCGCCGGCCGCGAGTTCGTCTGGTCGGGCGACCGCTGGGTGCAGAAGGGGCTGGAGTGGAAGCAGCCGGATTCGCGCGTGATGCTGGCGAGCCCCGAGGGGCAGGCCATGATCAGCCGGTACTCCGACCTGATGCTGCTCCTGACCGACGGCTCGCGGGTGGTGATGCGGTACCGGCTGGGGACGGTCGAGCTGTCGAAGGGGTAGGGGGCCTCACCCCCGGCCCTGCCGCTCCGGGCATAAATGCCCGGGCTGGAAGCAGCGCCGGGTGAACCCGGCTTCAAGCCCCATTCATGGGGCGCTGCTGCCAGCCCGGCGATTCATCGCCGGGTTTGGGCCGTGGATGAGGGTCAACGGTGCGGCTCGATCCGCGCGATCGTCCAGCTCTCGCCGGCCGTGTCGAGCGTCGCTCCCACGCTTTTCCCGAGCAGCTCCTTCGCCAGGTCCGATTCGTAGGAAATGACGTCTTCTTCGGGCTGGCTCTCCCAGGGACCCAGGATGGTGATGGCGCGCGTCTGGCCGGCGGCGGTCAGGTGGACGCGGCTGCCGATGCGCACCTCGGAGACGTTCATGCCGGCGGTGTCGATGGGGCGGGCGCGGTTGAGCTCTCCGTTCAGGGCGGCGGCACGGGCGTTCAGGTACTCGTGGCGCGCCCGCGCCGACTTGTACTCGAAGTTCTCGCGCAGGTCGCCCAGGGCGCGCGCCTCTTCGATCGCCTTGCGGTTGGCCGGGATGTCCACCGAGAGGATCTGTTGCAGCTCCTGGCGCTTGGCGTCGATCGACTCGTGCAGGGCATAGAGGGTGGCCGGGCCGGTCTCCTTGCGCTGCAGGCGGAAGCGCAGGTGGATGGCGTTGATGAGCTGGTCGCGCTGGAAGGGCTCCAGCGCGGCGGCGCGCTGCACCGCCTCCTCGGCCTGGACGGCCTGGTCTTCCGTCAGATGGGCGAGCAGGCGCGGCACGGTGTTGCCGGATTCGGCGAGGGCGAGGAGGCGCAGGCGGTTGGTGGTGAACTCGTCGCGCGACAGGGCGGTCAGGATCTGCTGCAACAGGCGCAGCGGATTGCGCGCCCGGAGCCCCTCGTCCACCGCGGCGCGCTCGGCGAGCCAGACGAAGGCGGCCGGCATGCGGTGCGGCTGGGCGAGGAGGTTGTCGAGCAGGCGGTCGAGCTCCTTGGGGGCGCCCTGGGCGAGCCCGTCGGCCAGGATCTCGAGGGCGCGCGGATCGGTCTCCCGGGCCATCGCCTCGCGGAAGAGGTTCGGCCAGTCGTCGCGGCGCTCGCGGGTCATCACGTAGGCGCGCTCGCGGAGAAGCCGCTCCTCGATGCCGGTGAAGACGCGCAGCGGCTGGTGGGCGAGGAGGTCGTCGGGCGCCCAGTCCACGTCCTCGGGAGCGCCGCCGGTGCGCTCCAGGGCGAACCAGATCTCGAAGGCGAGGCCGGGGTCGGTGTCCGCGGCGTTCTCGGCGACCTCGGTGAGGACCTCCGCCATGCGGTCGCGCAGCGTGCGGTCGCGCGGCCCTTCCTTGCGCAGCCGGTCCATCTTGCCGCGGGAGTCGGCCTTCTGGAACGCCTTCCAGACGGAGTCGAGGGCGTCGGCGTCGGTGTCGGCCCAGCGGTAGGTCTGGCGCGCGCCGCCGCCGGAGGAGACCACCTGCTGGTGCTTGCGGGCGGCGTTCCACCAGGAGGTCCACCCGGCCTCGGTGACCAGGCCGTGGAGGACGTCGCGGATCTCGCCCGCGGTGAGCGGCCGGTCGTAGCTCTGGAGGACGGCGCGCAGGAGCTCGGGCGGCGCGAGCACCCGGAGCCCTTCCGGGGCCTCGATCTTGCGGCGCAGGACATGGTCGGGCTTGAGCGGCTGGAGGAGCTTGGGCGCGGCCTTGAAGCCGACCATCAGCCCCTTGTTGCGCTCGAAGTCGACCTTGAAGCTCTCCAGGCCGAGATTGGCGTCGACCACCCGGCCGACTCCTTTGCCCTCCATGGCCACGACCGTCCCCACGTCGAACGAGAGGAGGGTCTCGAGCCGGTCCACCTTCTCCCAGGTCTTGGGGATGTCCTGGGGGGCGCGGTGCAGCCCGACGGCCTCGAAGAGCCCCTTGTAGGTGGCCCGTCCGCCGTAGAGCTTGCCCAGGGTGGCGACGACGGTGGGATGGATCTTGTCGGGGGGCAGGAGGAGGTGGCCGGCGCGCTGGAGGAGCTTCAGGCGGGTCGCCCAGGCGCCTTTTTCGCGGAGCTGCTCGTCGAGCAGCTCCAGGAGGTCGCGGGCGCGTCCGTCCTCGGCGTTGCCGGTCAGGGCGCGCGCCACGCCGACGAAGTAGTCGAGATCGGTGGGGTCCTGCTCCAGGCTGGACAGCCACTCTTCTTCGAGCGCCGTGAGGTCACCCTTGGCCAGATGGTTCTGCGTATTCCGGGAAATCGCCATAGAGATCATGGAAGATACCAGATTCTGTAAGCTAAACCTCATGAGCGACCGTTTTGCCGCCGCGTCTCCCTCCGGAACGGACCTCGAACGCCGCCTGCGCGAGGCCGGCGCCGAGGAGCTGCTGGCGCTGGTCACCGGGCATCTCGCGGCGTTCGACCCCTCCCTGGTGCGGCAGGTGGCGCGCAATCCCCACTGCCCGCCGGAGGTGCTCGACCTGCTCGCCGGCGAGGAGCGGCTGGTCGCGTTCTACGAGGTGCGGCGCGATCTGGCGCTCCATCCGCGCACCTCCGAGGTGGCCGCGCTGCGCTTCGTCCCCGGCCTCTACTGGCGCGACCTGATGGAGCTGGGGCTCGACACGCGGGTCCATCCGCGGGTGCGGCGGGCGGCGGACCAGTATCTGCTGGCGCGGCTCCCCCAGATGGCCCTGGGGGAGAGGACCGCTCTCGCGCGGCGCGCCGGTCCGGGCATCCTCGGGCAGCTCCGCCACGACCCCAATCCGGGTGTCATGACGGCGTTGTTCGACAATCCGAGGCTCACCGAGGATATCCTGGCACCGGTCGCCCACCAGGCGGCCACGCCCGGACCGGTGCTCGCCGCGATCGCCGCGGACCGCCGGTGGGGAGCCCGCAGCGGGCTGCGCGCGGCGCTCGCGCGCAATCCGAATACGCCGCTGGCGGTGGCGTTGCGCTTGTTGCCGCTCTTGCCGAAGCCGGAGCTGCGGGCTCTGTCACGCGATCTGCGGGTGAGTGAGACGGTGCGCCGGAGGGCGCGCGTCCTGCTCGGAGAGGCAGAAGGAGGTTGAAGAGCCGGTGCCCGATTTGACCCCCGGGTGGACCACGGCATAAAGTAATGAGCCGCGTGCCGAAAGACTTATCGAGACGACAAAGAGCTCCTGCCCGCGGCAAGGACGTGAAGGATGTGGAGGTCCAGACGGTGACCACGGAGGCAGCTCCCAGCCCCGGAGAGGGTGTCAACGCCGGCAAACGCGCCGGCCGGCCGCCTTGGGACAAGTCCGGTCCCGCGGAGGGGGGCTCCTTCGGGGAATGGCTCCGCCGCCAGCGCGAGATGCGCGAGATCAGCCTGCGCGACATCGCCGACCGGACCAAGATCAGCCTGCGCTACCTGGAGGCGATGGAGGCCGACCGCTTCGAGCTGCTGCCGGCTCCCATCTTCGCCAAGGGGTTCCTGAAGGAATACGCCCGCTACGTCGGCCTGTCGCCGGACGAGGTGGTGAACCACTACCTCGCCGTCCATCAGCCCGAGGAGGGGACGCAGCCGGGCGACGCCACCCTGGCGGCGATGGAGAGGAAACGGGCCAAGAAGGGGCGGAGCTGGACCTGGGGGCTCTTCCTGCTGCTGGCCGGCGCCCTCCTCCTCGCTCTCGTGGCGCTCCTCTCCTGGCTGGTGGACCGCCGCGAGCGCCAGCCTGCCGGGCAGCAGGCGCCGCCGCAGGTGGTCGCGCCCCTGGAGCAGACCCAGGCCTTGCGGGCCGCGCCGGCGGTGGCCGCGCCCGAGGCGCCGAAGGCGCCGCTCGAGGTTTCGCTCGAATTCACCGGCGACTGCTGGGTGCGGGTGGCGGTGGACGGCAAGCCGTCGCTCGAGGAGAAGCGGGTGCAAGGTGAGTCGTTGCAGTTCTCCGCCCAGAAGAGCGTGGCGGTGAAGCTCGGGAATGCCGGTGCCGCGACCATCCAGGTGAACGGCTATCCCTTCGAATTCGACCGGAGCCCGGGCAAGGTCGTGGAGCTGCTCATCGACCTCCAGGCCGCCCGGGCTTTGCGCGAGAAGCGAGAGGCCCGCTGACCGATGGCCGACGGCCAGGGCTCCCTGCTCGACCACGTCCGGTCCGGGGGCAACCGCCAGCTCCAGCTCCTGGCTGCGTCCGGGCTGCTGCCCCTGCCGCCGGAGGAGCTCATCCCCGTCCAGGTGGAGCTGGCGCGCGGCGCCGATGCGGAGATCTCCCAGCGCGCGGCGGAGACGCTGCTCGGGGTTGACCCGCGCATCGTGGCGCCGTTCCTGGAGCGCCAGGCGGGCGAGGGGGTCCTCTCCTTCTTCGCCGCCGAGTCGCGGCATTCCTTGCTGATCGAGACCATCCTGCGGCGGCGCGACGTGCCGCGTCCCATCCTGGTCGAGATGGCGGGCCGCCTGCCCGGCGACCTCCAGGAGATCCTCATCCTGCGCCAGGACGCCATCATCGACGAGCCGGCGATCCTCGACGCCCTCGAGCGGAATCCCCAGCTCTCCTCCTACGTCCAGCGGCGGATCACGGAGTACCGCGAGCATCTCCTCCCGCAGGGGCGCCGCCCCAGCTACTCCCCGGCGGCGCCGCTGGAGGAGATGAGCGACGAGGAGCTGGCGGTGGTGATCGAGCAGGTCAAGAAGACCACGCCGCCGGAAGGAGAGGTCGACGTGCAGCAGACCGGCCTCTCCGAAGGGCAGATCCGCATGCTGCCCGTGCCGGCCCGCCTGAAGCTCGCCCGCGGCGCCGGCCGCCAGCTCCGGACCCTCCTGCTGCGCGACACCAATCCCCAGGTCGCCACGGTCGCGCTCCTGGGCAACCCGCTGTCGGACCAGGAGGTGGAGCAGGCGGCGAGCAGCCGGTCGGTGGTGGAGGAGGTCCTGGAGGCGATTTCCCGCAAGCGCGAGTGGATCTCCCGGTACAATGTCGCCAAGCTGCTGGTGCAGAACCCCCGGACGCCGTTGGCGATCTCCCTCAAATTGGTGAACCGGATGTCCGTCCGCGACCTCCGCGAGCTCAGTCGCGACAAGAACATTGCGGACGCGGTGCGCTCTACCGCTCTCCGTTTGTATAGAATCAAGCAGCAATAGGACGTCAGCATGGCAAGGGACCTCTACGCCGTCCTCGATGTGCCGCGCAATGCGACCGAGGAGCAGATCCGGCAACGTTTCCGGGAGCAGGCACGGCTCCGTCACCCGGACCGTTTCCGGGGCGCCGCCAAGGAGAAGGCGGAGCAGGAATTTCAGGAGCTCACCCAGGCGTTCAACGTCCTGGCCGATCCGGAACGGCGGCGGCAGCACGATACCGAGCTGCAGCGGCCGGGCAACGATTCGGACCCGCGGCAGCTCTGCCGCGCGTACATGCAGCGCGGGGTCAAGGCCTACAAGGAGAAGGGGTGGCTGGAAGCCGCCGACAACTTCGACCGCGCCACCAAGGCCGATCCCACCAATCCCCAGGCCTGGCAGTATCTGGCTCTCGCCTGCGCGCAGGAGAAGAACTGGTTGCCCCGGGCCGTCACCGCCGTCGAAAGGTCTTGCGAGCTGGAGCCGATGAATCCAACCTATGCCAAGCAGGCGGGACGCATCCTCCAGATGGCGGGCCAGGTCGATCGCGCCATCCATCACTACCGCCGGGCGCTGCAATGGGGAGAGGACGATCCCGTCGTCCAGCGGGCACTCGACGAGCTCACGAAGACCCCGCCGAAACGAGGGGGGTTGTTCGGAAAGGCCTGAATCATGGTGCGCGTCAAGGCATGTGGTCTCTCCGACGTCGGGCTCACACGGGTCCACAACGAGGACTATTTCGAAATCGACCCCGAGCACCGGCTGTACGTGGTGGCGGATGGAATGGGTGGCCACAGCCATGGCGAGGTGGCGGCGCAGCTCGCGGTCAACTCGATCCGCGACTTCATCCACAAGACGGCCGACAAGGACACCACCTGGCCGTTCGGCATGGACAACCGCCTCGAACGCCACACCAATCTCCTCAAGATGTCGATCCGCATCGCCCATGACAGCGTGCTGCGGGCGATCAGCAAGGACGGCTCGCTCTATGGCATGGGGACGACGGTGGTCGGCGTCCTCGTGGCGGGCGACGTGGCCGCCGTCGCCCACGTCGGCGACAGCCGCGCCTACCGCCTGCGCAACGGCCGCCTCGACCAGCTCACCCAGGACCATACCTGGGTCAACGAGCAGGTGGTGGCCGGCTTCCTCTCCAAGGAGCAGGCGCGCTCCCATCCGCTCAAGAACGTGGTGACCCGCGCCCTGGGCGGCGAGAGCGACGTGCTGGTGGACGTCCGCGAGCTGGAGGTGCGGCCGGGCGACCTCTTCCTTCTCTGCTCCGACGGCCTGACCGGCATGCTCTCCGACGGCGACATCCGCGACCGCCTCTCCACGGGCGCCAGTCTCCACGAGATCTGCCGGCGGCTGGTCAACGACTCGAACGCCCGCGGCGGCATCGACAACGTCACCGTGGTCGTGCTGGCGATCGAGGACGACGGCACCGAATAGGTCCCCCCCGATGATCCGTGTTGCCGTCCTCGGTGGTGGTCCCGCGGGCGGAGCCGCGGCTCTCGCTCTGGCCCGTGGCGGCGCCGAGGTGGACCTCTGGCTGCCCGGCCGGCCGGGGGAGAAGCCCTGCGGCGGCGCGGTGCCGGAGCACGTGCTGCCGCGCCTTCCGGGGTTCGATCCCTCCGGCCTGCCGGCCGTGGGCGGTCTCGAGGCCGAGCTGGAGAACGCGGCGGGGACGCGCGTCCTTTTGCCTCTCCAGGGGATCCGGATCTTCCGCCGTTCCGATCTCGATGGCGCGCTCGCCGCGGCCGCGGTGGCGGCCGGCGCGCGGCGGGTGGCGGCGAAGGCGGAGCGGCTGGCCTGGGAGCAGGGGGGCGTGCGGGTCTCCGCGGCCGGCGAGGAGCGGACCTACGACTGGCTCGTGGGAGCGGACGGCGCGCGCGGCCTGACCCGGCGCACGCTCGGGATCGAGCCGCGCGGCGACAGCATCGGCCTGGGCGCGTCGCTCCAGGGGCTCGCCGCCGGGCGGCTGGTGCTCGCCTTCCCCGACCTGGCCGACGCCTATCTCTGGATCTTCCCGCGGCCGGGCGGCGCCTCGGTGGGGATCGCCTACACGCCAGGACAGGTGTCGGACGGCGCGGCGCAGGCCGCCCTCGACGCCTTCCTCGACCGCCGGCTGCCCGCGGGGTGGCGCGGCCTCCCCGGACCGCGCTACCGCTATCCGATCCCCGTCTGGGGCGCTCACACGCCGGCGGCGGTGCGCCGCGGCCTCGCCCGGCGCGTTCTGCTGGTTGGCGACGCCGCCGCCCTGGCCGATCCGCTCACCCGGGAGGGGATCCGCTACGGTCTCCTCTCCGGGACCTGGGCGGCGGAACAGATCCTGTGCGGTGCGCCCGAGGGGTACGCTGGGCGGCTGGAGGCCGGGCTGGGTGCGGAGCTGGGCCGGGCGGAGCGCGCCCGCTCCCTCTTCTTCGACGATCCGGTGGGGCAGTGGATGGTGCCGGTGGCGCGCCTCCTGCCGGGCGTCCGGCAGGTGCTCGGCGATCTCCTCGCCTGCCGGCAGCCGTACCGGGGGCTGCTGCGGCGTCTTCTGCGGGGTGCTATTCGGCCAGGGTGGGGTACGCCGCGAGGGGCGGAGGCGTGGGGAGCGGCTTCCAAGGAGGGCGGGCGCTGGCAGGCGGCGGGGGCCTATCCTACTGCGGGCGTTCGGCGGGCGCCAACCTGTAGCCCGGCCCCGGGCGTCCCGTGGGCCGGTCGGTGCCGGGCGGACAGGCGCCCCGAACCGGCAGGCGGTCTTCAAATTCGTGAGATTTTCTGCTATAATCGCTGTGGATAAGTGGTGG
>Ga0209682_10000673_pt1 | contig 11538 bp, 4 predicted proteins | sample DOMMetBare2Fresh_2_FD_187471 | JGI IMG/M metagenome (GOLD analysis project Ga0209682, IMG submission 187471) | Wetland sediment microbial communities from St. Louis River estuary, USA, under dissolved organic matter induced mercury methylation -... | ecosystem: Environmental > Aquatic >...
GGTCGCCATGACTGCGCAAAGCCGTGGCATGGCAGTCGCATCGCGGCAGATGCGAATCCAGGAACTGTTGGACGAGGCCCTCGTCAATCTGATCAGCAGTCAGCCGACACCGTGTCATCCAATGGGCGAAGTGCGCCAACGCGCGCAGGTCGGTCACCACCGTACCCTCTGCGTAGCGGCCACGTTCCAGCAACGCCTCGAAAGCATCAACGTATGGCGACAGCGGGCCATCTAGTAACCAGGCCCTGGCCATCGGGTGCAGCGAACGGATCGAATCCATGGTGATCTCCAGTTGTGAGATCACCATCCATGCGCCGAAGCCAGGCTTATGTCCAGCTCACGATCAGCACGACGGTCAACAGTGCAGAGAACTCCAGGCGGTCAGCCCCGATGGGGCTCGACGACTGTGCATAACCGAGGTCTGCGCATAACAGTCTGAAGCCGCTGTAGGAGCGCTGGCCAACCGACTTCTGCCTGCGGCAAGCGGCACTGTCTGCGGATCTGGTTGGCGATTTTGCGAGTCGCCGAGGGAAGCAACCCGATGGTCTGGGTGTAGCCCATTACCAATCAGCGACTGACAGTGCGAAGGTCGAAACGAGGCGTGGGCTACAAATGGGCTGCGTGTAGCCTTTTGTAGCCCATGTAGCCCAAAAAGTCAGGGCCCGCTCACTGGCGGGCCCTGATGGTGATGGTGCCGGTGAAGAGAGTCGAACTCCCGACCTTCGCATTACGAATGCGCTGCTCTACCAACTGAGCTACACCGGCGTGAACTTCGCATTATAGACAGACGCGGTCGCCCGATCTGGGCGGTGCGAGGGTGGCTTTTTGGGGCGTCTTGCAGGCACCTGGGCGCCCACACTGACCGGACCAGCCTCGCGGCGGTGGGTGTACCCGTGTACGGATCGCCGGCCGATCCGCGGTGCCAGCCGACCATGCCCGCACTCCTTCACCGCTCGAATGCACCCCCGCGCCACGGCACTGCCGAGGCGCCGACCGCCGTGCCTGCCGCCGCACAGACGGCGCTGGCCCTGCAGGCCGCGCTGCTGTCGTGCGAGCGCCTTGCCGATGCGGCGGGGGCCTGCGCGCGTGAACTCGCCCGCCGGATGGATGCGGATCTTGCCTGGATTGCGCTCGCCGACGGGCTTGCCCTGTCGCTGGTCGCCGTCTCCGACGGCTCCGACCCTGCGGAGCCCACGCCGGCGCAGTCGCAGTTGCTCGCGGCCAGCGGCGAGACCTTCGATCAGGGCGCGCCGGTGCTGGTCCCCGAGCCGCCTCTGGTGGCCGGCCAGATGCCGCGCATCGCGCTCGCGCACCGCGCGCTCGCAGGCCCGGGCCAGACCGCCGCCGGCGTGCCGCTGGTCGCCGCCGGGCGGGTGGTCGGCGTGCTCGGCCTGCGGCGCTGCGAAGGCCCGGCGCTCACGGCCGACGATCTCGAGACCCTGGAGCACCTGGGCTGCCTGCTCGGCCCCGTGCTGGCGCTGATGCACTCGCACGCCCGGCCCTGGCACCGGCGCGCGCACGATGCCGTCCGGCACTGGCTTGCCGCCGACGACTCCCCCTGGCAGCGGCCGCTGCGCCGCGCCGCGCCGTGGGCGGCGGCGCTGCTGCTGCTCGCGCTGCTGTGGCCGGTGAGCCTGCCGGTGGGCGGCCATGCGCGGCTGGAAGGTGCCGTGCAGCGCGTGCTGTCGGCGCCGGCCGACGGCTTCGTGCAGCAGGTGCACGTGCGCCCGGGCGAGGCCGTGCAGGCCGGCCAGCCCCTGCTGGACCTGGCCGATCAGGATCTGCAGCTCGAACGCCAGCGCTGGCAGAGCCAGCTCGCCCAGCACCTGGACGCGCTCGCTGCCGCGCAGGCGCGTTCCGACCGCGCGCAGCTGGTCCAGCTGCAGAGCAAGGCCGACGAGGCGCAGGCCCAGCTCGACCTGGTCGACGAAAGGCTTCTGCGCGGGCGCCTGGTTGCGCCCTTCGACGGCCTCGTCGTGCAGGGTGACTGGAGCCAGCAGCTCGGCGCGCCGGTCAAGCTCGGTGCCGAGTTGATGACCCTGGCGCCACGCGACCGCTTCCGCGTGATCGTCGAGGTCGACGAGCGCGACATCGCGCGCATCCAGCTCGGCCAGACCGGCAGCGTCGCGCTGTCGGCGCTGCCCTGGGACACGCAGCCACTGCGCGTGGCGCGCATCACGCCGGTTGGCACGCCCGTGGAGGGCCGAAATGTCTTCGAGGTCGAGGCCGAACTGCTGACCCACCCGGTGGGCCTGCGGCCGGGCCTGCAGGGCACGGCGCAGATCGCTACCGGCAACGCGCCCACGCTGTGGCGCTGGACCCGCCGCCTCGTCGAGTCGGCACGCCTGGCGTGGTGGGAGTGGCTGGGATGAGCGCGGTCGCGCTGCGTCCGCCGGCGCCGCTGCTGAGCGCGCAATGGTTCCGCCTGGCCGGCCTGCGCCCGCAGCTCGCGCAGCATGCCGGCAGCGAGCGGGTGGTCATGCGCGGCGACGTCTGGCAGGTGCTGGTGCGGGCCGACGGGACGCGCAGCTTTCGCCTGAACGCAGCCGCCTGGAGCGTGGTGGCACGCTGCGACGGGCACCACACGGTGCAGCAGCTGTGGCACTTTGCACTCGCCGGGCTGGGTGACGCCGCACCGACGCAGGACGAACTGCTCGACATCCTGGCCCGGCTGCATGCGGCCGGGCTGCTGAGCTTCGACCGCACGCCGGACTTCGGCACCCATGCCGAGCCCGCACCGCAAGCCGCACGCGACCCGCAACGCCGCAACACCTTGCTGGCATGGCGCATCCCGCTGGGCAAGCCGGACGCCGGACTTGCGCAATGGGCGCCGCGCCTGCGTGCCCTGTTCACGCCCGGCGCCTTCGTCCTGTGGACATTGCTGATCGCGCTGGCGCTGGCAGCCGTGCTGCCACGCAGCGCCGAACTCGCGGCCTGGCTCGCCGGTGCGCTGGCCACCCCCCATGTGCTGGCCTTCGCCGCCATCGCCTACCCGTTCGTCAAGGCGCTGCACGAGCTGGCGCATGGCCTCGCAGCGCGCCGCTTCGGCGCGCGAGTGCCCGAGTGGGGCCTTGCGATCCTGATGTTCATGCCCGTGCCCTACGTCGACGCCTCGGCCGCGTCGGCGCTGCCGCGGGCGCGCCAGCGCCTCGTGGTCGCGGCCGCCGGCATCGTGCTCGAGCTGGCGCTGGCAGCTCTGGCAGCGCTGGCAGCGCTGGCGGTGCAGCCGGGCCTGCTGCGCGACGCCGCACTGGCAGTGTTCTTCCTCTGCGCACTGTCGACGCTGCTCGTCAACGCGAACCCGCTGCTGCGCTTCGACGGCTACCACATGCTGTGCGACGCCGCCGGCCTGCCCAACCTGGCCACCCGCAGCGCGCGTCACTGGCTGCAGGCGCTGCGGCACCGGCTGCTGAGGGTCGGCGGCGAGCTCACGCAGCAGCCCGCCGCTGGCGAAGCGCCCTGGCTCTGGCTCTACGCGCCGCTGGCCGCGCTGATGCGCTGGGCGGTCGCGCTGTCGGTCGTCGTCTGGCTGGGCGGAGTGTCCTTTCTGCTCGGCGCGACGGCGGCCCTGCTGATGGCCTGGTCGTTGCTCGTCGTGCCGCTGCGCACCGCCTGGCGCTGGCAGCGCAGTGCCGCGCTGTCCGATGCCGAGCGGGGCCGCGTCGGGCGCCTCGTCGGCATCGGCGCCTTCGTGATCGGCCTGCCGCTGGTGGCCGTCCCGTGGCCCGACCGCACGGTCGCACAGGGCGTGCTCTGGCTGCCCGAGCAGGCGCTGGTGCGTACGCAGGCCGAGGGGCTGGTCGACGAGGTCCTGGTCACCGACGGCCAGGCCGTGCAGCCCGGCGACGCGCTGATCGTGCTGCGCTCGCCCGAGTTGCAGGCTCGCGCGCAGGCGCTGCGTGGCCGCATCGACACCCTGCAGTCCGAGCAGTTGAATGCCCTGCGCGACGACCCCGCGCGCGCTGCCGGCGCGGCCCATGCGCTGCAGGCGGCGCAGGGCGAACTCGATCAGGTCGACGAGCGGCTGGCCCACCTCGTCGTGCGTGCCCAGGCGGCAGGCCGGGTGGCGATCGCGCACGCTGCCGACCTGCCCGGGCGCCATGCCGCGCGCGGCGCCTTGCTCGGTCATGTGATCACCGGCGGCGCGGCCCTCGTGCGGGTGGCGATCCCGCACGAGCGCGCGGCACTCGTGGCCGCGCACCGCGGTGCCGTCGAGGTCCGGCGTGCCGACGCCAGTGCCGCCCCGTTGCAGGGCCGCTGGGCCGGCGCGCCTTCGGGCGGCGGCGCGCTGCTGCCGAGCGCCGCGCTGGCCGAGCGCCACGGCGGCCGCATCGCCACCGCCGCCGACGATCGCGATGCGCTGCGCCCGGCACGGGCCATCGTGCTCGGCGAAGTGCAGCTCGACGGCCCGGCGCCCTCGCGCATCGGCGAACGGGTGCTGGTGCGTTTCGAACATGGCCACCTGCCGCTCGCCGGCCAGATCGTGCGCACGCTGCAGCAGCAGGTGCTGCGCCACTTCAACCCCGCGCAATGACGGCCAACGCGCTCCACCTCACGCCGCCCGTGCCGCGCCCCGGCCCGGTGCTGGGGCGCTACCCGCAGCGCCGCGATGCGCTCGCGCCCTGGCGCGTGCCGGCCTGGGCGGTACCGCTCGCGCAGCTGAGCGCGCGGCGCTCCGCGGCAGACGACCTCGGTGCGGTCCGCGAACAGCAGGCCCGCTGGGCCGGCTCGGGCGCGGACGCCTGGGCCGTCGAACTGCCGCCGCTGCGCACGCGCCTGGCGCGCGACGGCCCGGTCGGCAGCGTCCGCAGCGAGGCGCTGGGCGCGGCCGCAGCCGCGATGCAGCGCGAACTCGGGCGGGACCCCTACGCCACCCAGATCGCCTGCGCACAGGCCCTGCTCGACGGTGCCATGGCCGAGATGGCCACCGGCGAAGGCAAGACGCTCGCGGTCGCGCTGGCCGCCGCGGTGGCCGCGCTGGCCGGCGCGCCGGTGCACGTGATGACGGCCAACGACTACCTCGCGGCACGCGACGCGCAGCAGCTCGCCCCGGTCTTCGCCGCGCTCGGCCTGCGCACCGGCGTCGTGCTCGGCGCCACCGACCCCACGGCGCGCCGCGCTGCCTATGCCTGCGACATCACCTACTGCACCGCGCGCGAGGTCGCGTTCGATCACCTGCGCGACCGCCTGCTGCTGCAGGGCCGCGGCAGCGACCTGCAGCAGCGTGCCGCCGCGCTCGGCGGGGAACCGGAGCCGCAGTTGCTGCTGCGCGGGCTGTGCCTGGCGTTGGTCGACGAGGCCGACAGCCTGCTGATCGACGAGGCGACGATGCCGCTGGTGCTGGCCGAGACGGCCGACGACCCCGGCCAGCGCGCGGCCTGCTTCCAGGCGCTGGCGCTCGCACGCCGCCTGGAGCCCGGGATTGACGTCCAGATCGATCCCGTGACGCTGCAGGTCCACTGGTCGGCCGAGGGCGAGGACCGGCTCGAGCAGGGCAGCGCCGGCCTCGGCGGCGCCTGGCTCAACCGCCGCCACCGCAGCGATCTCGTCGGCGCCGCGCTGGTGGCGCTGCACGCCTTGCAGCGCGACCGCCACTACCTCCTGCGCGACGGCCGCATCGAGCTGCTCGATGCCGTCACCGGCCGTGCCGCCCAGGGCCGCGTCTGGTCGCGCGGCCTGCAGACCCTGGTCGAGCTGAAGGAGGGCTGCACGCTGACGCCCGCGACGCGCACGACCGCGCAGACCAGCTACCAGCGTTTCTTCACCCGCTACTGGCACCTGGCCGGCACCAGCGGCACCCTCGCCGAATGCCGTGCCGAGCTGGCTGCGGTCTATGGCAAGGCGGTGGTGACGATCCCGCGCCGGCGGCCGGACCTGCGCATCGATCACGGCCTGCGCGCTTTCGTCGACGGGGCCAGCCGCGCCCAGGCCATCGTTGCGCGTGTGCAGGAGTTCACGGCGCAGGGCCGCCCGGTGCTGATCGGTTGCGACTCGGTGGCCGCCACACAGGCACTTTCGCAGCAGCTGCATGACCACGGCATCGACCACGCGGTGCTCGACGCCCGCCACGATGCCGACGAGGCCGCGATCGTCGCGCGCGCCGGCGAGCGCGGCGCGGTCACGGTGGCCACCGCGATGGCCGGGCGCGGCACCGACATCGCACTCGGCGCCGGCGTCGCCGCCCTCGGCGGCCTGCACGTCATCGGCTGTCAGGACAACCTCTCGGCGCGCCTGGACCGCCAGTTCACTGGCCGTGCCGCGCGGCAGGGCGACCCCGGCAGCTGCGAACTCTGGATCGCGCTCGACGCACCCGTCTGGCGTGGGCGTGACGGATTGTGTTCAAGCTGGCTGCGCCGGGGCCGAAAAGTCGAAGGCGAGGGTGGGCTCGGGCGACCCTCGGCCGTCTTGCGCGCCCTCGTGCGCCTGAGGCAGCAGCAAGATCAAGTGAAGGGCATGCGGCAGCGACGCCGCCTGTTGGAGCAGGACCTGTCATGGCAACAAAAACTCGATTTCAACCGCCTTCGCGCCTGACGCCGCGCAGCGTGGGGCTGGCCCTGGCCGTGCTGGCACTGAGCGCCTGGACGCCCGGCAATGGCGCGACGTCGGCCGCGTCGCACCACGTGGATGTGCCGGCAGGCGGGCCGGCTGCCGCGCCGGGCGGCGCCGCGGTGGCGCCCAAGGGCGCGCGCCAGCAGGCAGTGGGTTGCCTGATCGGGCCCGAGCGCATGGCCGACATCGGCACGCCGGTGACCGGCGTGATCGCCTCGATCAAGGTCGACCGCGGCGACATGGTGAAGCAGGGCGAGACGCTGGTCGTGCTCGACAGCGCGGTCGAGCAGGCCGGGGTGCATGCGGCGCAGTCGCGCGCGTCAATCGACGCCGACATCCGCGCCGCCGAAGCCAACGTCACGCTCACCGAACAGAAATACCGGCGCGTCGAGGGCCTGGTCGGCGAAGGCTTCGTCACCGCGCAGGCGGTCGAGCAGGCGCGCGCCGAGCGCGACGTCGCCGAGCAGAAACTCGCCCAGGCGCGCGCCCAGCGCGTGGTGCAGACGCAGGAGCTCGGCATCGTGCGCGCCCAGCTCGGCCAGCGCACGCTGCGTGCGCCGTTTGCCGGCGTGATCGCCGAGCGCTTCGTCAACGCCGGCGAGCGCGCCGAGGACAAGCCCCTGCTGCGCGTGGCGATGCTCGACCCGCTGCGGGTCGAGCTGGTCGTGCCGGCGGCACGCTGGGGCAGCATCGCCAAGGGCGACCAGTTGCCCATCGTGCCCGAGCTGCCGGGCGCCGGCGCGATGCTGGCGCGGGTGTCGCATGTCGACAAGATCATCGACGCCGCGAGCAATACCTTCCGCGTGCGCCTGGCCCTGCCCAACCCGGGCCACAAGCTGCCGGCGGGGGCGCGCTGCAAGCTCGACGGGCCGAACGGCACGCCGAACCCCGCGCCGGGTGCCAGCCCGAACGCCGCACCGTCGGCGGCCGCTGCGGCGCAGGTGCTGCCGACGGCCACACGTCTGCCGGCCGACGCCGCCGCGCGGCGCCCGCGGCTCAAGATCACCATCTGAGCGCCAGCCCGAACCCCGCGACCCACCTTCGCGCATGACGCTCCCCGCGACGCCACGCCCCGTGCTCGAGGAATTCGAGCCACGCATCCTGTATGCCGCCGACCTGGCCGCCGCGGTGCAAGGCCTGGCCACGCCCGCGCCGGTGCAGGATCTGCAACTCGTCGCGAGCCCGGCCGACACCCAGGCCGGTGCCGGCCGCGAGATCGCTTTCGTCGACCTGTCGGTGCCCGACGCGCAGGTGCTCGTCGCCGGCCTGCAGGCACAGCGCGAAGCCGGTCGCCACATCGAGATCGTCACCATCGAGGCCGGGGCCGACGGCATTGCCGTCATCGGCGAAACCCTGGCTGCGCGCGACGGTGTCGCAGCGATCCACCTGCTCAGCCACGGCGACGCCGGGGCGGTGCGCCTGGGCAGCGCCACGCTGGATAACACGACCCTGCTCGCTCGTGCCGGCGAGATCGCGGCCTGGAGCCAGGCGCTGGCCGCCGACGCGGACCTGCTGATCTACGGTTGCGATGTCGGTGCCACGGCGGCCGGCCGGCAACTCGTCGATGGGCTGGCCGCGCTCAGCGGCGCCGATGTCGCCGCCAGCGACGACGCCACCGGCAGTGCGCGCCTGGGCGCCGACTGGGTGCTCGAGGTGCGCCAGGGCACGGTCGACGCAGCCTCGGTCGCCGACGCTGCGCTGCAGGCCGGCTTCGACGGCCTGCTCGGCAACGAGATCGCGGTCAATACGACCACGGGGAGCGGCCAGGCGACCGACTCGCTCAACCGTGGCAGCCAGAACGCCGTGGCCACCGACGCCGCGGGCAACTTCGTCGTCGTCTGGACGTCCAATTCACAGGACGGCGCTGGCGGTGGGATCTACGCACGGCGCTTTGCCGCCGATGGCACCCCGCTGAGCGGCGAGATCGCCGTCAACACCTACACGGTCTCGAACCAGAACCAGGCCAGCGTGGTGTCCGACAAGGCGGGCAACTTCGTCGTCGTCTGGGCCAGTGCCGGCGAGGACGGCAGTGGCACGGCGATCGTGATGCGCCGGTTTGCCGCCAACGGAGCAGCGCTCACCGGCGACGTGATCGTCAATACGACCACGGCCAACGAACAGACCAACCCGGCGATCGCGATCGACAAGACGAGCGGCGACTTCGTGATCGCCTGGCAGGGCAACGCCGCCGGCGATGCCCAGGGCATCTGCATGCGGCGCTACCGCGCCGACGCCACCGCACTCGATGCCGGCGAGATCCATGTCAACACCACCGACGCCGGCGCCGAGGCCAACCCGGCGGTCGGGATCGACGCTCAGGGGCGTGTGGTCGTCGCCTGGGATGTCGGGGGCCATGTCTATTACCAGCGCTTCGATGCCAGCGGCGCCGCGGCCGGCAGCAAGACGCAGATGGACCTCTTCTTCACCATCAACAGGGCACCGGCGGTCGCGATGAATGCCGGCGGCGAATTCGTCGTCGCGTCGCGCGAATCCAGCATCGTGTCGGGCGTCTGGGCGATGCGGTTCGGTTCCGACGGTGCCAGCATGGGGACGTGGTTCCAGGTCGCCAGCGGCGACGCCAAGGACGTCTCGCTGGCGCTGGCCGACGACGGCACCCTCGCCGTCACCTACGAAGCCAGCGGCACGAGCGGGATCGACGTCTTCATGCGCGCCTACGATGCGCTGGACACCGCGCTCGACGCCGCCGTCGTGGTCAACCAGGTGACGGCCAACGACCAGACGGCGGCGTCGGTCGCACTGGCCGGTACGGGCAACCTGGTGCTCGCCTGGAGCGGCGACGTGTCGGGTGACACCAACGGTGTTGCCGCGCGCGTGATTGCGCTGCCGGCGACCGCGCCGACGATCACCAGCAACGGCGGCGCCGCGCGCGCAGCGCTCGTGGTGCCGCAGGGCACGACCGCCGTCACGACCGTCGCGGCCACCGATCCCCAAGCCAGCACGGTGAGCTACAGCATCGCCGGCGGTGCCGACGCGAACCGGTTCAACATCGATGCCGCCACCGGCGCACTGACCTTCAAGACCGCGCCGTCGCTCGCCAGCCCGCAGGACAGTGGTGCCAACAACGTCTACGACATCACCGTCAGCGCGACCGACGGCACGCTGACGGACCTGCAATCACTGGCCGTCGTCGTTGCGACCAGCGGCAATGCGATCTTCGTCACCACCGCCAGCGACGTGATCGACGGTGACACGAGTTCGCTGGCAGCGCTGGCGGCCACGCGCGGTGCCGATGGTGCGGTGTCGCTGCGCGAGGCCATGATCGCCGCCAATGCCACGCCGAACGCCGGCGGGTTGCCCGACCAGATCTTCTTCCAGATCGACGCCGGCGGCCCCAAGACCCTGACCCCGGCAGCCGCGCTGCCGGTGCTGACCGACGCCGCGGTGATCGACGCCAGGACCCAGGGCGGCTTCGCCGGCACGCCGCTGATCGTGCTCGACGGCAGCGCCGCGGCCGGCGCCACCGACGGCCTGGCCATCGGCGCCGGCGCTGCCGGCTCCACCGTGCGGGGCTTCGTCATCGGCGGCTTCGGCGGCAACGGCCTGACGCTGCTCGGCGGCAACAACACGATCCAGGGCAACTACATCGGCACCGATGCGAGCGGCAGCACGGCGAATTCCAACGACGGCGGCGGGATCTACATCGCATCGGCCGCCAACCTGATCGGCGGCACGACGGCAGCCACGCGCAATGTCATCTCGGGCAACGGCATCGGCGACACGCCGGGCATCGAGATCTGGACCGCGGCGGCCACCGGCAACGTGATCCAGGGCAACTACATCGGTACCGACGCGAGCGGCAATGCCGCTCTGGGCAACGCGAGCGAAGGCATCGTCGTCGGCGGTGGCGCCGGCGGCACGCTGATCGGCGGCACCGCGGCCGGCGCCGGCAACCTGATCTCCGGCCAGACGAATGCGACCAGCAGCGCGATCTGGATCGGCGGCGGTGCGGGCAACGTGATCCAGGGCAACCGCATCGGCACCAACGCGGCCGGCACTGCAGCGATCCCGAACGGCTATGCGGGCATCCTGCTCAGCGGCTCGTCCGACAACCTGGTCGGCGGCACCGCAGCCGGTGCCGGCAACGTGATCGCCTACGCGGGCGTTGCGCACGGCGTGGCCGTCGAGGGCGCGGCGGCGCAGCGCAACTCGATCCTCGGCAACTCGATCCACGCCAACCCGCAGAAGGGGATCGACATCGCGGGGGTCTGGACACCGGCCGTCAACAACGGGTCGATTTCGGCGACCGTCGCCAACGCGGGCATGGACTCGCCGGTGATGACCACGGCCAAGCTCAGCGGCAGTTCGCTCGGGCTGATCGGCTATGTCGGCAGCGCCGCCGGCCAGGCGGTCTTCGCCGGTGCGCGGGTGGAATTCTTCGTCGCGCAGGCCGACGCCAGCGGATTCGGCGAGGGCCGGACCTACCTCGGATTCCTGACCACCGACGCGAGCGGCAATTTCGCCGGAACGCTCACGGTCGGCGGTGTCAGCGTCGGCGACACGCTCACCGCGACGGCCACCGCCGGCAGCGGCGACACCTCGGAATTCGGCGCCAACAAGGTGGTGACGACCTGGACCTATGCAGCGCCCGTCATCACCAGCAACGGCGGTGGTGCGACCGCATCGATCTCGCTGAACGAAAACGTCGCCGTGGTGACGACGGTGGCCGCCAGCGATGCCGACGTGCCGCTGCAGACGCTGGTCTACTCGATCAGCGGCGGCGTCGACGCCGGCGATTTCACGATCGATGCCGACACCGGCGTGCTGCGCTTTGCCGCCGGGCCCGACTACGAGGCGCCGACCGACAGCGGGGCCGACAACGGCTATACGGTCGTGGTCCGCGTCAGCGACGGCGCGGCCACCGATACCCAGACGCTGACCGTGACGGTGCTGCCGGTCAACGATCGCACGCCGGTCATCACCAGCAATGGCGGCGGCACAACGGCGGCCGTTACCGTCGGCGAGGGCATC
>Ga0209682_10000674_pt1 | contig 11531 bp, 4 predicted proteins | sample DOMMetBare2Fresh_2_FD_187471 | JGI IMG/M metagenome (GOLD analysis project Ga0209682, IMG submission 187471) | Wetland sediment microbial communities from St. Louis River estuary, USA, under dissolved organic matter induced mercury methylation -... | ecosystem: Environmental > Aquatic >...
GGTCAACATGATGATGGGGAGCCTCGCGGTCTCTGGAGCCGATCGAAGGTGTGTACACACCTCGGTGCCGTTGATCTCGAACGGGCTGTGAAACGCTTCTTGCAGACGTTCGGCCAGCGTGATTGCGTGGTGCGTGCCGCGGTCGCGGTGAATGGCAAGGATCGCGAACTTGTCGCTGCCCAACCGTGCGACGACGTCACCGGGCTCGGCATGTTCCTTGAGCCGTTGCGCCACGTTGAGCAGAAATTTGTCGCCCGCCGCGTGTCCCAGACTTTCATTGAGCAGCTTGAAGCGGTCAAAACACAGGCACATGACCGAGAATTGTTGCGACGGATCGTTGCGATGGGCGTCGATCGCCTGCGCCACCGCATCGTGCAGGCGGCTGCGATTGGCCAGATTGGTCAGGGTGTCGTGATAGGCGAGGTGATGCAGCCGGCCCTCGGCCGCGCGGCGCGCGGTCACGTCAAATGCCTGGACGATCAAATGCGATTCGCCCGCCGATGCGTCGTCGAAGTAGCCACAGTGCAAGGACGCCCAGACTTCTTGGCCCTGCGGATGCAGGCAGCGCAGCTCGATCTGAAAGCCGTCGACCTCGCGTTGGCTGACGCGTCGAAGCTGCTGATCGAGCGGCTTGGCATCGGACGGATCCAGCAGTTCGCGGAACTGGCTGCCGATCAGCGATTCGCGGTCACGTCCAAGCAGTTCGCATAGCGCGCGGTTGATCTGGACCACGCGTCCATCGTTCGACACCAGCGCCATGCCGATCGCCGCATGCGTGAACGCACTGTGAAAGCGCTTGTCGCTCAATTCGAGTTCGCGCAAATGCTGGGCAGCCTGCGACGACTCGCGCTCAGCGGCTTCGGCGCGTTCGCGGCTGGCGCGCTCGGCGGTTTCGCGCTCGGACGCCTCCTGCCCGGTAAAGTAGTAGTGCAACGTGGTCAGAAACATGGCGATCAGCGGTGCCGCGAACACGACCGTGGAAACGCCGAACTGGCGGAACGCCAGGAACAGCACACCGGCGATCGACGCGCTCGCCACATAGCCCATCCCGAGCCAGCCAAAACTGGTCAGCCATTCGGCGAGCGTCGGTCCTTGGCGGCGTTTCAGGTAGATGACGGTCGTGACCAGCGTCGGGCTGACGATGAAGTAGCCGACCGCAAACAGCATCAGGGCAACGAAAATCACCGTGTCACCGGAATAGCCGAGGCGCGCCAGGGCTGCGACCCCGAGTTCGAAGCCGGTACTGCAGATGAGCATCGCAACAGCCGCCGCGGCCGGACTGGCGATACGACTGCTCCAGCGCTTCGACGTGCGCCAGGAACAGACAGCGGCCTCCATCACTGCGGCGATCACCGCCGCTGCGGGGCCATGCAGCACCAGCAGCAGGAAGATGAAGATGTCGCCCGCGGCGATCGAGTTCTTGGACTTCGGGATGCGTAACGGAAACATGCCGACGAACGCGGCGATGAGCGCGATCGCGAGCACTTGCGACGTTTGTGGCACGGACAAAGCCGCAACCTTGAACGCCGAGGCAAAGAAGGCTGCGGCACCGACAATGACCAGCGCCGACCAGTAGGCGATGGCGGCGGCGTTGTAGTCAGGGAAGAGAAGACGTGCGAAAGCGGCCGGCAGCGCTTGCGACGCCGGCGCCGCGATCGGACGTTCTGCTTCACTCATGGTTACGGTCCAGTGTGTGGCCGTTCGAAGTCGCTCCGCGCCGCAACGCGGGTCCCCGTGTACGGGATATCGACAGATACGGCTTGGCCTTTAATTCGCCCGAACTTGTTCGGCGCGATCACATGACACTCCGCCACTTCGTCGTGTGCGCCGTCGACGGCGCACGCACTGTCATTCGCGTTCTACGTTTACGGTTCACCTAGAAGAGGGGTGTCGTTCGGATTGGTCGGATTCGGCTGGCCGGCTTCGCTGATCACCACACCTTCGCTGATGACAACGCCTGCGCTGATCACCACGCCTTCACTGATCACGACGCCTTCACTGATCACCACGCCTTCACTGATGACCACGCCTTCACTGATCACGACCCCTTCGCTGATGACCACGCCCTCGCTGATGACCACGCCGCTGCCGCCGACCAGCCAGCCCGACAGCGTCGCGGTCGGCAGGAACGCACCGGTCCTGCCCAACCAGGAACTCGAGCCGACCAGCGCGCTGGCGGAGAGCACGCCGGAGGTGACAAGCGACTGATTGCCTGCCGGTGCCTCGACGATGCTCTTCGGGAAGGTACTGCCGGGCACGTCCTTGGAGGCCGGCCAGTAGATGACAGTGCGGCGCTTCGCGACATCACGCAACCAGGTCAGCCGCGGGTCGTAAATCGGTTGGTACTTGGTGAACAGCGCAGTTCCGCTCAGGATATGGCTGCCGCCGGCAAAGACGATTCGGCTCCAGTTGAAGCTCTGGCCGGCGATCGTCGACGACGGCGTGGGCATGGACTTGCCATTGGCGAGAAGCGATGCGCCGGAAACCAGCGTACCGCTCTCGACCGCGCTCGCCACGTCGGTGCGCAGCGCCAGCGCGAGCTTGATCGCGCCGTCGATGTTCAGCAGTCCCGCGCCCTGCTGCAGCAGGTTGGCATTCGGCAGCGGCTGTGCCGAGTACTGCAGGATCGCCTTGACCAATGGCGGTGTCAGTCCGGGGTTGGCCTGCAGCAGCAGTGCTGTCGCGCCTGCAACGGCCGGTGCCGCCACCGACGTGCCCGACAGCATCATCACCGACTGGCCACCCATCGAGCTCGCGCCTTCAATCTGCGTTAGTTGCGGGTATCGCAGCGGCAGCCAGCTCTGCAGGAGCAGGGTCCAGTCGTCGACCGCTCGTGCGCCGAGGACCTTGTTGCCCGGCGCGACCAGATCGGGCTTGAGCAGGTTGTCGATGCGGCGCACGCCGCTGGAATCGATGTACGACGCACGCGTTGGACCGCGGGAACTGAAGAAGTTGATGCTGTCGTCGCCGCGCGCTGCCGTGCCCCTGCTGTTGGCCGAGCCGACCGTGATCACCGACGGATCGTGACCGGGCGAGCTGATCGTGCCGTACCGCTCTGCACCGCTCGCGCTCTGCCCGAAGTTGCCGGCCGCCGCGATTACCGTGATGCCGGCCGCCACCGCGCTGCGCGCCGCACGCGCCAGCGGATCGGTCTGCCAGCTCTCGGTCGAATCCGCCGCGAGGCTCAGGTTCATCACGCGAATGTTGTATTCCCGCGCGTGGTAGATGACCCAGTCGATGCCCGCAAGCACGTCGCTCAACTGGCCAAAGCCGTTGTCGTCGAGCACGCGCACGTCGTACAGGCTGGCGCCCGGCGCGATGCCGGTGGTGTCGAGCGTCTGGCGCAGATCGCGGCCGGCGGCCACTGCTGCCACGTGCGTGCCGTGACCGTACGCGTCGCCCCATTGCAGCTTCGTCGGGTCGATCGCTGTCTCAAACTTTGTCTTGGTCAAGCTGCCTGGAAAGAGTGCTGCCGACACGTCGATGCCCGGGGTCCAGTCCTTGGCTTTGTCCTTCTTCGTGTCGCCGGCGAGCAGGAAGCTGACGCTCTTGCGCAGGCGCGAGACGCCGGCCGCGTCCTGAAACAGCTGATGCCCGCGCATGATCCCGGAGTCAAGGATCGCAATGCCCACGCCCGTGCCGTCGAACCCGATGTAGCCGAGGCTCGACAAGGGGTCTCGCGTTCGAACGTTGTTGACGCCGGTCGCCTGTTCGAGCAGGCTCGAGGTCAGCGTGGTGGCGGTGCGCGCGGTCATCCGGTTCGGCGAGATGCCCTGTACCTCGGCAAGTTGTGCGATGTCGATGACGCGGCTAGCAGGCAGCAGCGCCGAAAGCGCGGCCACCGATGTGTAGCGGAAGTAGACGGAGCCTCCGGCGGCGAGCACGCTGTTGCGCAGGCTGGTGAGTTCGGGATCGGACGTCGGAACGCCAACGACGATTACCTTGACATATCGCACGCCGCTGATCTCCTTGACCCAACTAACGTTCGTTGGCGTCGTTGAGGCGGAAATTGCAGCCTGAAGATCACGGGCAACCTTGGCGTACGCGGCCAGAGCACTCGTCGTGTCCGCGGTCCGCAGCGACGTCGTGGTTGTAGTCAAGGACGAGGCCGTATTCAGGTCCTTCGACGCGGCCGGTGCGCTGACGAGCGCTGTGACAAGCGCCGCCACGGTAATGAAGACGCCAATACGGTTGCGGCGTGGTGTCGGCTGCGTGACTGCAAGGCGGGGAGTCATTCTTCGGCGCTCTTTGTGAGTCCTGGGAGTCAATCGGCAGATCCGGCGCGGCGTCGTTTACGGCTCGCCCAGCAAGCTGGTATCGCTTGAGGAGCTCACCGTGGTGTTGCCGCTTTCGCTCAGGATCAGGCCTTCACTCAGGATCAGGCCTTCACTCAGGATCAGACCTTCACTGAGGATCAGGCCCTCACTCAGGATGATTCCTTCGCTCAGGATCAGTCCTTCACTGAGGATCAGACCTTCGCTCAGGATGATTCCCTCGCTCAGGATCAGGCCGCTGCCACCGAGCAGCCAGCCCGACAGCGTCGCGGTCGGGATGAAGGTGCCGGTCTTGCCCACCAGCGAACTCGTGCCCGCAAGCGAGGTGCCGCGCACCACACCCGCGGTGACGAGCGATTGGTTCGATGCCGGTGCCCACGTGATCGACTTGACGAAGGTGTTGGCCGGCACGCCGGAGGCCGCGGGCCAGTAAGTGACCGCGTGGCGGCGCGCGACCTTGCCGGCCCACACCAGGCGGTGGTCGTAGATCGGCTGGAACTTGGTGAAGAGCGCATCGCCACTGACGACCTGGTTGCCGCCGACGTAGACGATGCGGCTCCAGTTGAAGGTCTGGCCGTTGATCGTCGAGGTCTTGGCCGGCATCGTCTGGCCGGTGGCCAGCAGGTTGGCGCCCGAGGCGATGGTGCCGGCCTCGACCGCGGTCTTGACATCGGTGCGCAGCGCCTTGGCCAGCCGCACCGCGCCGTCGACGTTGAGCATTCCGGCGCCTTGCTGCAGGAGGTTGGCGCCGGCGATCGGTTGCGCCGAGTACTGCAAGATCGCCTTGATCAGCGGCGGGGTGAGTCCCGGGTTGGCCTGCAGCATCAGCGCGATGGTGCCGGCGACGACTGGCGCCGACATTGATGTGCCAGAGAGCGTCATCAGGGTCTGCCCGTCGGACTGTGTGGCCCCGGCCACCGCGGCCAGCACCGGATAGTCGAGCGCCAGGTCGTTCCATTCGCCGGCGCTGGCGGCAGCAAGGACGCCGACGATCTTGTTGCCCGGGGCCACGAGATCAGGCTTGAGCAGGTTGTCGACCCGGCGAACTCCGGTGGTGTCGAAGTACGCGCCACGGGTCGGCCCGCGCGAGCTGAACAGGTTGACCGAGTCGTCGCCGCGTGTGTCGGTTGCTTTCGTGTTGGCCGATCCCACCGTGATCACGGAAGGTTCGTGGCCCGGCGAGCCCACGCTGCCGTAGCGCTCGCCGCCGTTGCCGGTGCGGCCGAAGTTGCCCGCTGCTGCCACGACGGTGATGCCGGCTGCCACGGCGCTGCGCGCGGCGCGCGCCAGCGGGTCGATCTGCCAGGAATCGGTCGAATCGCTGGCCAGGCTCAGGTTCATCACGCGGATGTTGTATTCCTTGGCGTGGTACAGCACCCAGTCGATGCCGGCCAGCACGTCGGAGAGTTGGCCGTAGCCTTTGGCATCGAGCACCTTCACGTCATAGATGTTTGCATTGGGTGCCACTCCAGTGCTGTCGGGTGCCTGGTAGAAGCCGCGTCCAGCAGCCAACGAAGCCACGTGGCTGCCGTGGCCGGTGGGGTCCTGCTCCTTGGCCCGGCCCGCGTCGATGGCCCGTTCGTACGACGACAGCGTGCTGCTGCCCGGATACAGCCCCGACGAGACATCAACGCCCACAGCCCAGTCGCGCACGCCCAGCGGGCGCGCATCGCCGACCATCTGCAAATCCACATTGCGCTTGACGCGCGAGGCACCCGACGCGTCGGCGAAGTTCTTGTGGCGGGTCATGACGCCCGAGTCGAGCACTGCGATGCCGACCCCGGTGCCGTCCAGCCCCGAGTAGGTGGTGGCATTCGTGTAGGTGCGCACGGCGCTGGTGAGCGTGCCGGTGCTGGCCTCGAGCGTGCTCGCCGTGCGCGCCAGCATGCGATTGGGGGTGATGCCCTGCACGTCGCTGCGCGCGGCGATCGCGGCGACCTGGTCGGCCGGCAGCAGCACCGACAGCGCGGAGACCGACACGTAACGGAAGTAGACCGAGCCACCCTTGGCGAGCACGTCGGCGCGCAACGCGACCATGTCTGGGTCGGTGCTGCCGCTGATCACCACCACTTTTACATAGCGCTTGCCGTAGATATCCCGCACCCAGTTCAGCTTGGGCGTGATGGGCGCAGCGATCACCAGTTGCAGATCGGGGGTGATCTTGCTCTGCGCCGTCTGGCCGTAGGCTGCCGGGGCACCGAACAGCGACGTGGCCAGGGCCGCAGCCATGACCAGCTTGCCCAGAGTGCGGCGGCGCATCCGGCTGCGTTCGAGAAGGACCGTGAAGTGACTGAAGAGGTTCATATGCGTGCTCTTAGCGTGAGTGATTCGGTGCTTGGGCGTCTGGGTGGTCGGCTGCGACACAAAGACGTGAGTTCGATCGGATGAGCCATGTTGACGTGACCGCCATGGGACGCTCAATCATGCGTTTGGCTTTTGTGCCTAATGCGAACGTCTGAGTCATGGCGGGGCTTCTCGATTTCCGTTAAGTCGTTCAAATCAATGACCAGAAAGTGTTCTGTGGCCCGGATTTCCCTCGGGGAGTGACCCACGTACGCGGGACGCATGCCGGCTAGTCCTGTCAGGGGAAACGGCATCCCGCCGCTAACCTTTAGGGCCGACTCAAGAAGACGGGCTTCCTGCCGGCGAGCGGCGGGAAAACGGGCCTGAGCGGCCGCAAGTCAGTTCAGCCGCGATTCGTTGCGGATCGGGACGGAGGAACGCAGCGTTTGGGTCTTAGGTCCCGACCGCTGCCGGGACGACGGTCATCCCGTCTTGATTTGAAAACGGAATCAAGGCGTCAGCGCCAACGGCGCGACGATCAGGGAGCAGCGGGTTGCAGCAGCCGATCGATGTGCGACAGCAGCACTTCGACGTCCAGCGGTTTGGTCAGGTAGTCATCGAAACCCGCGGCCTGTCCGCGCTCGACATCCGCCTGCATCGCATTGGCGCTGAGCGCCAGGATCGGGGTGGCCCGATGTTCCTCACGCGCGCGCAGTCGACGGCAGATTTCGTAGCCATCGACGCCCGGCAATCCAATGTCGATCAGGATCAGATCCGGGTGCCCGGTGCTGGCCAAACCAAGCCCGGTCGGGCCATCCGGCGCGGCGATGAGTTTCACGCCCGGTCGCAATGACAACACCGACTCGACCAGATCGACATTCGACGGGTTGTCCTCGATGTAGAGCACTGTGTACGTCTCGCGCGGCCTGTCGACGGGGCGCGCTGGCAAGCCTTGAAGCGGTTCCTGCTCTGTGTCGGTGTGCTGCGCGCGCGGCAGCCGAAGCGTGAACAGCGCGCCGGCGCCTTCTTTTGTGGCCAGTTCAAGCTGGCCGCCCATCATCTCCGTCAGCCGCTTGCTGATCACCAGCCCGATGCCGGTGCCTTCAATCTTTTCCTGGTCGGCGCCAAGGCGGTTGAACGGCAGATACAGATCGCGAAGTTGTTCGGCGGTGAATCCTCGCCCTGTGTCCGCCACGCCGATTTCGACCCAGTCACTGTCCACGGTACTCAGCGTCAGCGTGACCGAGCCGCCCTGGCGGTTGTACTTGACCGCATTGGACAACAGGTTCATCAGCACCTGGCTCAGCCGGGTGCGGTCGCCCAGCGCGGCAAGGGGCTCGACATCGACGGTCCGATCGATCACGTTGATCCCCGCGGCGTGCGCCAGCGGCTGCAAAAGCTCGATGCACTCGGCGCACAGGCGCTGCAGGGGAATCGGTTCACGGCTGACGAGCATCGTCCCGGCCTCGATGCGCGACAGGTCGAGCAAGTCCTTGATCAGTTCGAGCAGGTGCCAGCCGGCTTTCTCAATCTGCCCCACGAACTGATTGCGATCGTCGGTCGACACGGCCTCGCCACGCATCCGCAGTATCTGTGCGAAACCCAGAATGGCGTTCAGCGGCGTGCGCAACTCATGGCTCATCCGCGACAGGAAGTCGGACTTGGCACGGCTCGCCTGCTCAGCCGCATCGCGCGCTTTGTGAAGGTCAACGATCGTGTGCTCAAGGTCTGCCGTGCGCTCGGCCACGCGCTGCTCCAGTGCGGTGTTCAGCGCCTTCAGTTCCCCTTCGGCACGCCTGACCCGGTCCATGTCTTCGCGCTCTCTGGCCTGGGCGGTCTGAAGGCTCTGCACCATCTGGTTGAAGGACATTGCGAGCCGGCCCACTTCGTCCGTGCCTTCGGCTGCGACCCGCAAGTCCAGCCGTTCGTCGCGGACGATCGTATTGGCCGCCTCCGTGACGCGCGCCAGCGGCTCGACGATCTGCGCCGCCATGCGGCGGCTGGCCCACAACACCGCCAGAAATACCGCGCCGATGACGGCGACATAGGCGAGCAGGTAGATGCCCAGCGTCGCGACCTGCGGTGCCAGACCGACATAGAGTTCGAGTGTCGGGTTCAAAGGGGCGAGGGCGCCCGCAAGCTCCAACCTGTCGCTGAGTACCGGCTCTGCGCCGCTCACTGCGCAGTGATGTGGAATGCTGACCCCGGCGCCACCAATGACCAGGCGAAAGCAGTTGCCGGAAGAAATCAGCGCGGCGTCGCGGTCCAGTGCACCGGCAAGATCGACGACGGCGACCACCGCGCCCTCAATGCTGCGGGTCGGTGGAAACACCACGGGGGTGGCGATCAACAGCAGGCGCGCGTCCTCAAAGGCTTCGGCTTGCTGACGTCCGGACGACAGCGCCGATCGCAGCACGGCCGAATGCGCATAGGGAAAGTCCAAGCCTGCTTTGTTGCTGGCGATCGGACGTCCCTTGAAATCGACGAGCCACAGCGTTCCGTTCCATTCGCCGGGGAATACCTGGTCGCGCAGGAAAGGGGCCAGGTACTGGTCGCGGCCAAGTGAATCCACCAGCGCATTGCTGATGAACGCATTGCGTGCCATCGCCTCCAGCATCCGGATCACCGCGCGGCTCTCGAAGTCGATGTGCCGCGCGAACGCGGCGAGCGCGGCCGTTTGTGTCTGACGGGTGTTCTCGGCGATCAGCCGCTGCGAAGTGAAGAACGACACCGCCGCGAGAACCGTTGCCGCGGCCATCGAAATGCTGACCATGACGAACGCGGTGCGATGGCGAAGACTGGCCTGGAGCCAGCGGCGTAAGGAGTCCGGCAGATACATGGGCGGGTCGCGTGACTCGCTAACGGCCTTTCGCCGCGGCCTTGGCCGCCACGGGCACGATGGCCCCGTCGGCCGGGTCGAAGCGTGTGATCACGATGTCGGATTCCGTCAGGGCGTCATGACGCTCACGGGTGAACGGGACCTCATAGCGCTTGATCAGGCCGTCGTAGCCACGCACTTCTTCCAGCGCGGCGCGCACCGCGGCGCGATCCGTCGTTCCCGCCCGACCGATCGCAAGCGCCAGGAGGTGCGTGAGATCGTAGGCGTGTGCGACCCCTGCCGGCGACGGCACGGCGCGGGCGCCATCGATGCCGAACATTCGCTTGGCGGACGCCAGGACCTGCAGCGTCCTCGGTCGCCGGTCGCCGATGAAACTGTACGTCTGCACCATGACGAAATCGAGGTCGCGCAGCGCCGCGCCCACGGCGGGCGGCATCGGACCGCCCGAGACACCCCAGTGCGACAGCATCGGCAAGTGCTCCGTCTTCGGCAGCCGGCTGATTTCCTGCAGCAGGATGAACGCCTCGCGAGGGTTGGTCGCCAGCAGAATCGCCTGGGCGCCGAGACGCTTCAGCTCGAGGTATTTGTCCACGAAGCTCTCGTCCTGCCAGTTGACCCACTGCACACCGACCAGCCGGCCGCGCCCCACTTTGGCGAGATAGCTCTCGGTCGCCTTCAGATTGCTGCGTCCCCAGGTCGTGTTCAGCGCGAGCAGGCCGAAACTCTGTATGCCACTGTGTTGAGCATGTCGGATGAGCGCCGGCATTGCACGATCGTCCCGCAAGGACAGCCGGAATGTGTAGCTGGGTTTGAACGAGTGATCGGTGATGATGTCCGCCGCGGACCACGGGTTCAGCAGGATCAGCTTCAGGCGATGAAAGGTCTCGAGGCCTTCGACGACGACCGGCGAGAACCGGCCGCAGTAGACGGCAACGAGGTCCTGCATCGCGGCGAAGCTTTCCAGGTTCTCGATGCTGCGTGCTGGGACCGATCCGTTGTCCTTGCTGACGAGCTTCAGCGGTCGTCCGCCAAGCACGCCGCCCTTCGCGTTGATCTCGTCGATCGCGAGCAGGATTCCTTTTTCGATCGACTGCGCCGAGGTGCTGTCCGGCCATGAAAATTCGGCGTCGAGACCGATCAGCACCGGCGCCCCCGATGCGGCCGCCGCAACCGCGGCCGGGCAGGCGATGATCACCGCGACCGCCAGCAGCGCTCGAGCGCAACGCGTGAATATGTTCAGCATCATTCCCTCATGTCGGCCCAAGCACAGCGGGAAGTGAAGCGTACCAAGTCAGCGGCCGAACCCTCGCAAGCGCCAGGTCATTCACTCATCGGAGGGGCGGAGGCGGGATTGCGCGTAGCGCAGGCAAGGCGCTGCTTCGGAGAGCGAGCCCCTCTCCCACCGGGAGAGAGGCTGGGGTGAGGATTAGATGCGGGCTGGTTTGAACCAGGCGCCAGCGTAGTTTTGAAGGGGAAGCCGAACCAGGCAGTCGCGAGAGATCTGGTCGACGCTGCGTTCCAGATGGGCTCAGGCAAACAGCGAAATGACCTTCGCCTCTCCGGCGCGATTGAGGACATCACGCAGCGCGTCCGTCGCGACGGGGACATGCGCCATCTGGGCACCAGTCACGGGCTTTGACAGGTGGAAGCCTTGGCCGAGCTCGCAGCCCAGGTCGCGCAGCAGTTGCAGTTGTGCCGGTGTTTCGATGCCTTCGGCAATCACGGACTTCTTCAATGATCTGCCGAGCATCACGATGGCGCGCACGACCTCGGTATCGTTCGCGTTCGTTGCCAGCTTCTGCACGAATGACGCATCGATCTTCAGGCTGTTGATCGGCAGGCTGGACAGGTAGCTGAGCGACGAATATCCGGTGCCGAAATCGTCGACGGACAGCGCTACACCCAGGTTGCGCAGATAGGACATCGTCTCGCGCGCGCTGTCGAGCCGGTCCATCAGGATGCTTTCCGTGATCTCCAGTGTGAGCTGGTGCGGCAGCACACCGGCGCGCAGCAGCGCCTTGGTCACGCGCTCGGCAAAGGTCTTCTGGCACAGGTCGTAGCCGGAAATGTTCACGTGCATGGTGACGTTGGCCAGGTCAGGGTTCTGCTCCCGCCAGGTGCGCAGTTGCTGGCAG
>Ga0209682_10000675_pt1 | contig 11503 bp, 7 predicted proteins | sample DOMMetBare2Fresh_2_FD_187471 | JGI IMG/M metagenome (GOLD analysis project Ga0209682, IMG submission 187471) | Wetland sediment microbial communities from St. Louis River estuary, USA, under dissolved organic matter induced mercury methylation -... | ecosystem: Environmental > Aquatic >...
GCCAGACGCTGCAGACCGACTCCCTCGGTCTCCGCGGCGCGCGGGAGTACGCGCGGGAGAAGCCGGCGGGGACGTTCCGCATCGCCGGGCTCGGTGACTCGAACATGTTCGGCTGGGGGGTGGGAGAGGGCGAGCCCTATCTCCAGATCGTGGAAAAGCGCCTCGGGCCCGGTGTCGAGGCGCTCAACTACGGCGTCCCGGGCTACAACGCGGTGATGGAGGTGGCGGCCTACGAGCACCGGGCCGCGACGATGTCTCCGGACCTGGTGGTCATCCACTTCATCGGCAACGACTTCGGGCTGCCGCACTTCCTCCAGGCGCCCGAGGCGGCGCGCTCGGCCACCCGCTCCTATCTGTGGGAGCTCCTCCAGGCCCGGTTCGGCTCCAAGGAGGACGAGGTCGATCCGGGGCTCCTGCCGCACGACCGCAGCCGGATCGATCCCGAGCTGCGCCGCCAGGCGCGCGGCCGGTATGCCAGCATGGTGGGAACCGAGGCGTACGTCAAGGCGATGGCCCGCCTGGGAGAGCTGACCCGGGCGCGGGGGATCCCGGTCGTCGTCCTCTCCCTGGGGGGCTCCGGCGAAGAGGGGAACCTCGCCCGCCAGGCCGCGGCGGCGAACGGCTTCACCTTCCTCGACGCCTCGCCGCGCTTCTACCGGTATCTCGTGGAGAACCATCTGAGCGACGAGCGGGGTGTCTGGCGGTCGACCTTCCGCATCCCGCACGACGGCCATCCGAACCGGCTGGCGCACCAGCTCTACGCCGACGTGCTGGCGGAAGAGGTGGCGCGGCGCCGGGCCACGCCCGCCGCCGCTGTGAAATGATCCCCGCATGCGACTCATCCGGATTGCCGTGGCCAGCCTCGATCCGATCGTCGGGGCGGTCCGTTCCAATACAGACCAGATGCTCGGGGCGGCGCGCGAGATGGCGGCCGCCGGGGTGACCCTTGGGTGCTTCTCGGAGCAGTGCGTCGGGGGCTATCCTCCCGAGGACCTCGTGCAGTGGCGGGCGTTCGTCGAGGCTCAGCGCGCCGAGCTGGAGCGCTTCGCCCGGGAGACCGCCGCCCTCCCCACCGTCTTCGTCGCCGGGATCGCGGCCGGCGTCGGCGGCCAGCTCTTCAACTGCGCCGCCGTCGTCCATGGCGGGCGGATCCTGGGGATCGTCCCCAAGGAGAAGCTCCCCACCTACAACGTTTTCTACGAGGCGCGCACATTCTCGCGCGGCGGTCCCGGGCTCTCCCTGGACGCCGCGGGGGTACCGCTCGGCGACTTCATCTTCGCGTTCGACTTCGGCACCATCGCCGTCGAGGTCTGCGAGGACGCCTGGTCGCCGGACGGCCCGATGCGCCGCCGCTGCTACTCGGGGGCCGAGGTGGTGGTGAACGCCTCGGCGTCGCCGTTTCGCGTCGGCGTCGTCGGCACCCGTCTGGAGATGCTCGCCACCCGCTCGGCGGACAACCAGGCGACGCTGGTCTATGCCAATTCCTGCGGCGGGCAGGACGGTCTGATCTTCGACGGCGGCGGGTGGATCTTCCAGAACGGCCGGCGGGTGCTCGACGCGCCGCGTTTCCGCACCGGCTGGACGGCGTGCGTGGTGGACCTGGACCGCACCCGCCAGATGCGCCGGGAGAACACCACCTGGCGGTCGGACTGCGAGACGTTCTTCGACCAGGAGGTGCCGGTTCCGGTGCTCACGAGCGCCACGCCCACCGGCGACCGCGCGGACCTGCCGTACCCGGTGCCCGCCGGGAGCAGCTTCTTCCTGCCGCCGCCGGGGCGGCCGGCCCGTTCGCCGCGGGAGGAGGTGCTGGACGATCTCATCGAGGCGCTGGCGCTGGGCATCCGCGACTACTACCGGAAGACGGGCGCCTTCCGTTGCCTGGGCGTCGCGCTTTCCGGCGGACGCGACTCGATGCTGACGCTCCTCCTCGCCTGGCGTGCCGCCGAGCGCCTGCACGACGGCGAGGCGACGGGGGAGGAGCTGCGCCGCCGCGCCGGTGCCACGATCACCGCGTTCTACATGCCGACCCGGTTCTCCGGCGAGGAGACGCGCTCCGCCGCCGCCGTGCTCTGCGAGGAACTGCAGGTCGAATTGCGGGTGGTGCCGATCGAGGAGGCGTTCGACCGCGAGGTGGAGGCGGCGCGCACCATGCTCTCCGGCGCGGAGCCGGACGAGATCACGCGGCAGAACGTGCAGGCGCGGCTGCGCGCCTCGCGCATGTGGAACTGGGCGAACACGGCCGGCGCGCTCTTCCTGCAGACCGGTGACATGAGCGAGAAGGCGGTGGGCTACACCACGATCGGCGGTGATCTGGAAGGGGCCTTGTCGGTGATCGCCAACGTGCCGAAGACCGTGGTCGTCGCGCTTCTCGAACGGTTCCACGAGATCTACGGCTTCGCGGGGATCGCGCGGACGCTCGCGACCGCGCCGGGGCCGGAGCTCGCTCCCGCGCAGACGGCGGAGGAGGAGCTGATGCCGTTTCCGGTGCTCGACGCCTGCCTCGCCCTCTACGCGGGCGACAAGCTCGCGCCCGGCGAGGTGGCGCGGGCGCTCGTCCCGGTCTTTCCGGAATATCCGGCGGAGCGGCTCGCCGCCTGGGCCGGGCGCTTCGCCACGCTGTTCAGCCGCTCCATCTACAAGTGGGTCCAGTCGCCGCTCGCGCTCCACGTCGGCTCGCTCGATCTCGACCGCGAGCGCGCCTTGCAGCTCCCCGTGGTGCAGAGGAACGAGTGGGGACAGGTGTAAACTGGCCAGATTGTGAGCAACAAGACGATCTCCTACACCGCGCTGGCCGGCGTGGCCGTCGTGGCGCGCGTGTTGCTGCCGAGGGCCGGGGCAGGACAGAGCGCCGAGCTGCACGTTCTCCTGGAGGTCGCGGCGGGCCTGATCGCCCTCATGCTCATGAAGATGGCGCTGGTGCGCTATTACAGCCGCCGCGCCGACCGTTTCCTCATCCTCGGTGTGGCGTTCGCCGGCACCGGCCTCCTCGATCTTTTCCACGGCCTGGCGAGCTCGGAGCTGGCCGCCGGAGCCTTCCCGCCGGCCGTGAGCCAGCTCTGGGGATGGCTCGCCTCCCGCCTGTTCCTGGCGGTCTGGCTGATGGGGGCCTGCATCGTCTGCAAAGGCGAGGAGGAAGAAGACGCGGGGACGCTCCACCAGGGGCGGATCTACGCCGGAGCGTTCGGCCTCGTCCTGGTGCTCGTCCTGGTCCTGATCTTCGCGCCGCTGCCCGTCGCGGGCCTCGGCCGCTGGCTCCGCGGAGGGCTGGAGCTGGTGCCGGGCGTCCTCTTCCTGGCCCTGTTCGCCAAGGCTCTGAGCAAGGGGTATTGGCGCAACGGCGGGTTCGACCACTGGATGGTGCTGGCGCTCCTCGCCGGCGGTCTCGGCCAGGTGCTGTTCATGGCCTTCGCCACCAGCGAGACCGATCCCCTGGCCCTCGCCGGCCACGTCGCCAAGCTCGCGAGCTACCTGTTCGTCGTCCTGGGCTCGCTGGGGGACATGTTCCTGCTCTTCCGGCGCCTCGACCGGACCGCGGGCGAGCTGTCGCGCACCAATCGTGCGCTGGCCCAGGAGATGCGCCAGCGGGCGCGCGCCGAGGAGGAACAGAACCGCTTCTTCGACCTGTCGCTCGATCTGCTCTGCATCATCGACGTGGAGGGCCGCTTCCGCTACGTGAGCCCGGCCTGGGAGGGGACGCTCGGCTGGAAGGGCGAGGAGATCAGGTCCAAGCATTACCGCGAGCTCGTGCATCCGGAGGATTGGGACGCGACGGCGGGCGAGGCGCAGCGCCTGCGCATGGGCGGCTCGCTGGTCGATTTCGAGAACCGCTATGCGGTGAAGACCGGCGGCTGGCGCTGGCTCTCCTGGCGCGCCGTCCTGGTCGCCGAAAAGGGCCTGATCTATGCCGTGGCGCGCGACGTCAGCGAGCGCAAGCGGGTCGAGCAGATGAAGAACGACTTCATCTCGGTGGTGAGCCACGAGCTGCGGACGCCGCTCACCTCGATCCGCGGCTCGCTGGGCCTGCTGGCCGGCGGCGTCGCCGGGGAGCTGCCGGAGAAGGCGCGCGGCCTGGTCGACATCGCGTCGAAGAACAGCGACCGGCTGGTGCGTCTGATCAACGACATCCTGGACGTGGAGAAGATCGAATCGGGGCAGATGGGGTTCCGCGTCGTGCCGCAGGACCTCCTGACGCTGGTCGAGCAGGCGGTCGAGGCGAACCAGCCCTATGGCCAGCCGTACGGCATTTCACTGCGCATCGTGGACACCGCGCGCGTGCTGGTGCGGGTCGACGCGGACCGCATGCAGCAGGTGCTCAACAACCTGCTGTCCAACGCGGTCAAGTTCTCGCCGCGGGGCGGTGTGGTGGAGGTGGGGGTGACGGTGGAGGGCGGTCAGGCCCGCCTGCGGGTGACCGACCGCGGCAAGGGGATCCCTCCCGAGTTCCAGGCGCGGATCTTCGAGAAGTTCGCCCAGGCGGATGCCACCTCGACCCGGCAGCGGGGAGGGACCGGGCTGGGCTTGAGCATCTCCAGGGCGATCGTCGAGCGGCAAGGGGGGACGATCTGGTTCGAGACGGCGCCGGGGTTGGGGACGACGTTCTGGGTCGAGCTGCCCGAGTGGCTGGCGGAGCCCGGTGTCGCGCGGTCGGTCCGCGGGCGCGACCGCATCCTGGTCTGCGAGGACGACCAGGACGTCGCCCGGCTCCTGGTGCTCCTCCTCCAGCAGGACGGCTACGAGGTGGACATGGCGCACGACGCGGCGGAGGCGAAGCGCCGGGTGGAGGAGCGCGATTACGCCGCGATGACCCTCGACCTCGTCCTGCCGGACCAGGACGGCCTCACGTTGTTGCGCGAGCTGCGCCAGGAAGGAGCCGGCAAGGAGCTCCCGGTGGTCGTGGTGTCGGTGCACGCGGAGGCGGGACGGTCCGACCTGAACGGCGGTGCGATCGGGGTGATCGACTGGCTGGTCAAGCCGATCGACCGGGAGCGCCTGCGCGGAGCGGTGCGGCGGGCGGTGCGCGGCGCGGTGGCCGAACGGCCGCGCATCCTGCACGTCGAGGACGATCCGGACCTCCAGAAGGTCGTGGCGGCCATCGTCGAGCGCCAGGCCGAGGTGGAGCACGCGGGAGATCTCGCGCAGGCGCGCGAGATGCTGGGCCGGCAGAAGTTCGACCTGGTGATTCTCGATCTCGCCCTGCCGGACGGCTCCGGCCTCGACCTGCTGCCCACCGTGGGCGCCCTGTCGCCCCCGACGCCGGTGATCGTCTTTTCGGCCCACGAGGTGGACGGGCCGGTCGCCGCCCGGGTGGCCTCGGTGCTGGTCAAGTCCCAGACCTCGAACCGGGAGCTGCTGGAGACGATCGAGGCGGTGCTCAAGCCCGCCCCTCTGGCGGCTCTCCCGGCCGCGGGAGCGGAATGAGCCGTCCGGCGTCCCGCCGTCTAGCCACCGTCCGGGGGGGCTTGTCCGGCGAGGCGGATGCCGGCGAGGAGCTCCGCCACCGTGGCGTCGTCCGGCGCCGGAGCCGTTCCCTGGGCCACCGGTTTGAGGTGGGTTTCGAGGCGCCGCGCCGCGCTGCTCACCGCGGGGAAGCCGAAGGTGGCACCGGCGCCGGCCAGGGAATGGGCCAGACGGTGCAGCGTGCGGGCGGTCTCCGCGGTCCAGCCCGCGGCGCGGGCACTCTCCCATGCCGCCGCGATCTCCCGCAGGCGGTCCGGGAGGCGTGCCGCGAAGTAGTCGCGCAAGGAGGTCGAATCGAGATCGAGCCCCTCCCCGGGGGAGGCCCCGGTCATCCGCTCCACCGCTGCGCACCATCGACACGGGGCTTCAGGGAGTCCCAGACCGTCTGCACCTGTTGCGCCAGGGACATGGGATCAAAGGGCTTGGCGATGACGTCCTCGGCCCCCATGGCGCGGTACGCCGCCACCTCCTGGGCCTGCACGCGGGCGGTCATGAAGACGACCGGGAGATCGCGGCCCATCGGCGTCTGGCGGAGAGCCGCCAGCGTGGCCGGCCCGTCCATGCCGGGCATCATCACGTCGAGGAGGACGAGATCGGGCGCGAACTCGCCCAGGCAGGCGAGCGCATCCGTCCCCGAGCCGCAGGAGAGGACGGTGAAACCGCCGATCGCCTCCAGGGCCATCTTGCCGACCATCTGAATGTCGGGATCGTCCTCGACCAGGAGAATCCGGCGCAGCCCAGGGTCTTTCATCGTCGGACATCTCCCATTGCTTTGTATTCCTACCCCGAAGAAGGTTAAGATCCAGATTACGAGCGAGTGACTGATCCGGTGAGCCGACCCAACAACAACCCCGACGAAGCGGCGTTGCGCGCCGTTGCCCCGGGAGCCCGCAGGCTCCTGGCGGTGGAGGACGACCCCGACGTCCTGAAGCTGATCCGCTCCGAGCTGGAGCGCGCCGGCTTCGAGGTCTGGCCGGCCCTCTCCGCCGAGGAGGGGCTCACCCTGCTGGAGAAGCGGGGGCTCCCGCACCTCGCGCTGGTCGACATCATGCTCCCCGGCATGGACGGCCTGACGCTCGCCCGCCGTCTCCAGGAGTGGAGCGACCTGCCGGTGGTCATGCTGACCTCCGTCGACGAAGCGGACACGGTGGTGCAGGCGATTGAGTCATTTGCCGAAGACTATATCCGGAAGCCGTTCAACCCGCGAGAGCTGGTCGCGCGGATCGAGCGCGTCTGCCGGCGGATCGGCGACTTCGGTTACACCCTCCAGCCGGTGATCCGGGTCGACGACCGGCTGGCCGTCGACTTCGCCCATCAACGGGCCGTGGTCGAGGACAAGCCCGTGGCGCTCACCGCCACCGAGAGCAAGCTGCTCTACGTGTTGATGCGCCAGGCCGGGCGGGTGGTGGGGACCGACTTCCTGCTGCGCCGCCTGTGGCCCTCGGACGAGGTGTTCGAGGACACCCTGCGGGTGCACGTCCACCGCCTGCGCTCCAAGATCGAGCCCGCGCCGAGCCGCCCGCGCTACGTCCTCACCGAGCGTGGCTCGGGATATCTCTTCCCCCGCTTTTCGACTTGAAGATCCCGCGCCTGCGCATCGGCCTCCTGGGCCGGGTGGCCCTCGCCCTGGCGGCGGTGGGATTGTTGCCGCTCGCCTTCGTCTCGGTCCGCCTGGTGCGCCTGAACCAGGAGGCGCTCTACGAGCAGGTGCTCCGCACGCACATCGTGGCGGCGAAGACCACGGCGGAGCGGGTGGCGGCCTTCCTGGAGGCCCGGGAGTCGCTCGCCCGCGGCGCGGCGGAGAGCCCGGAGCTGGCCGATCCCCGCGCCGAGGGGGCACAGCGGCTCCTGGTGGGCAACCTGCAGGCCTGGGCGGGCCTCGGCGTCCTGGGGATCGCGGTGGTCGATCCGCACGGGCAGGAAGCGGTGCGCGTCCAGCTCACCGGCGCCGAGGCGCGGGCGCGAGTGACCGCGGCGCTCCAGGCTCCGGGGCCGTTCACCGGCACCTCCGTGGCCGGCCGGGATCCCCTGACCTTGCGGCTCGGCGTGCCTCTCGCGGCCGGAGGCGGCGCGCTCGTCCTGATCTGTGAAGGGCAGCCGCTCCACGAGATGGCGCAGGGGGGGGACGAGCTCGGCGAGCAGGCCGATCTGGTGATCGCCCAGCGGAGCGGGGTGGTGGTGGCCGGCTCCGCGCCGACCCTCGCCGGGATGCCGCCCGCGCTGGTGAAGCTCGGGCTGTCGGGGCGGATCGCCGGCTCCGGGCGCTTCCAGAGCGGGGGCGAGACGATCCTGGGCGCCTATGCCCCGGTCCCCGCGGGGAGCTGGGTGGTGCTGTCGCGCCAGCCGACCCGGGTGGCCGAGGCGGTGGCCGCGACCATGAAGAGCGAGGCCGGGATCGCCCTCGGCCTCGCCGGGCTGCTCATCACCGGCCTGTCCGGCGGCGCCTGGTGGACCGTGGTGCGCCCCATCCGCCGGCTCGCCGCGGCACAGCAGAGCCTGGCAGGCGTGGCGCGGCGCGAGGGGGTCGGCAACGAGATCGAGGACCTGCAGCGGACGTTCGACGCGCTCAAGCAGAGCCTGTCGGAGCGCAAGGCGCTGGACGACGTCTTTCTCGGCCGCTATCAGGTCGTCGAGGCGCTGGGCTCGGGCGCCATGGGCTCCGTCTTCCGCGGCTGGGATCCCCGTCTGAAACGGCCGGTGGCGCTCAAGACGATCCACCTGGGGAGCGAGCTCGACCCGGAGAAGCGCAAGGGGCTGCTCGACACCCTGATGCGCGAGGGCGTGGCGCTCGCCCGCCTGAGCCATCCCAACGTGGTGTCGGTCTTCGACCTGGAGGACGCGCCGGAGGGGGCGTTCATCGCCATGGAGCTGGTCGACGGCCCGAACCTGGAGCGGCTCCTCTGGCGGCGGGGCCGCCTGACCCCCGAAGAGTCGGTGCTCCTGGGCGCCGCCATCGCCCGCGGGCTCGCCGCGGCGCACGACCAGGAGATCGTCCACCGTGACGTCAAGCCGGCCAACGTGCTGCTCGGGAAGAACGGCGCGATCAAGGTCACCGACTTCGGCATCGCCGGCTTCCTCGCCGGAGCGTCCGACGAGGAGGACACGGTCTTCGGCACGCCGGGCTATCTGCCGCCCGAGAGCCTCCTGGGGCGCGGCCACGGCAAGGTGGGAGACCTCTTCGCGCTCGGCGTGCTGCTCTACCGCTGCGTCTCCGGCGTCATGCCGTTCGCCGGCGGGGAGGCGGAGGAGGTGTTGCAGTCGACCCTCTTCGGCACCGCGAAGCCGCTGCGCGACCGCGTCTCGCAGCTCCCCGCCGAGCTCGACACGCTGGTGCTGAGCCTCCTCGACCGCGATCCCGAGCGCCGCCCCTCGAACGCCGCCGCCGTCGCCGCCGAGCTGGAGCGGATGGCCGCCGCCCGCGGCCTCACCTGGAAGCTCGCCGAGACCGACTCGGCCTTCCAGGCCGAGGACGTCTTCGGCAGCGGCGCGTCGAGCAGCGCGTGGGAAGCGCGCTGGGTGTCGACGAAGCGGGTGCGGTGAGGGGCAGAAAAAAAGCCAAGGACCCAAAGGACTGCAAGGACATCAAGGACAGAAGATCAAGAGATGCCCTGGTCGAGGGTTTTTCGTCCTTGCAGTCCTTGTTGTCCTTTTGGTCCTTTGCTGTTTTCTTCCCCTACCGCGTCACCCCCCACGCCACCTTCTTCACGTTTCCCACCAGATCCACCACCTCGATCTCCAGCACCAGGCCGCCCTTCGGGTCGTCGCGGAGCTGGAAGGTCAGGGTGTCGACCCCGGCGCCGCCGTCGTGGGCGCGGACGCGGAGCATCTGGTTGCCGTCGGGGGTGACGTCCGTGTCCCCCAGGTCGAAGCGGGCGCCGTGCAGCAGGAGCTGCGGCGCGTCGGTGCGGATGCGGAGCGGCTCGGCGCCGGTCTCCAGGGCCATCCAGCGGGCGCCTCCCGACCAGGAGAGCCCTTTCGGCGTGCGGGCGCCTTGCCGGCGGTTGGGGAAGTCGGCGAGGTCCACCACCTCCCAGGCGAGCTCCGGCGCCTGGTTGTCCACCTGGAACGGGAGCGGCGTCAGCGTCGCGGTGTTGCCGCAGGCGTCCCGCGAGGTCCCGGCGGCGATGGTGCCCGCCGCGAAGGCGGTCAGCTCGGCCAGATCGTGGGTCACGTCGCGGGTCACCGGCCCGCCGGACTGCGGGTCATACGACGTGGCGGTCACCCGCGCTGTGGGGCCGGCCCATACCGTGTCGGCCACCACCACCTGGGCGCCCACCAGGGCCGCCGTCTCCTCCGGGCCGGCGAGGTCGACCCGGTCGGAGGCGATGGCGAGGCGGAAGGGCTCGGCCGGATAGCCGTCCAGCCCGGAGGCGCTACGCGCGGTGATGCGCCAGAACAGGTCGCCGGCGGGGAGCGTCGTGGGCCGCCATTCCACGGCCTGGAGGCCGACCGCGCGCTCGGCGAGGGAGGCGCAGGAGGCGTCGCGGCAGACTTCCACGGTGTACGAGGCGGCATCGGGCACCGCGGCCCAGGAGAAGCGCGGATTGGCGCACTCCACCCGGCTGCCGGTGGCGGGGGCCAGGAGCCGCGGTGCCGCCAGGAGCTTCTCCGGGGGACCCGGAGGCCCCTGCGCTTCGACGGAGGTGCCCATCCCTTCGGGAACGGCGACCTTGGAGCCCGCGGCCTCGATCTCGCCCTCGCCGCCATAGACCATCAGCTTGGCGCCGCCGGCCTCGGGCTTGCGGGCGCGGGTGCGGGTGGGGGAGGTGGCGGACGGCCGTGCCGTGGCGCGTGCCGGCCCGAGGACGATCTCGACCTCCGGCCGCGCCGCGCCGGCCGCCGGGGCCTGCGCCTCCACGTCCGCCTGCCCTTCGACGATCTCCACCGACTTGCGCTCCACCCCTTGCAGTTGGCCGCCGCTCTTCTGGAGGAAGACGAGCGAGCTCTCGGTCACCAGGAGGCGGGTTCCGTCGTTGAACGCCATCTCGGCGGACGACCGGGGGAACGTCCGCAGGCCGTCGTGGTCGAGCAGGAGATCGCCCTGCTGCGCGTCCTCCCAGGGGATCGGCGTCGGCTGCGTCTCGACCCGGCGGGAGAGCCGGGCGACCCGCGCCGCCGTGGAGCCCTTCGCGCCGGGGACCCGGATGCGCTGGCCCGGCTCCAGCCGGTTCGGATCGGAGACCTCCGGGTTGAGCTGCGCCAATTCGGGCCAGCGGCCGGGGGCGCCGAGGTAGCGGGTGGCGATGAGGTGCAGATTCTCACCGGGCCGCACGATGTGCCAGACGGTTGGAGGCTCCGCGGCATGGGCGGCCCCGAGGAGCAGGGCGCAGGCAAAGACGAAGAGCACGATCCGTCGAACGGTGATCATCCGAGACTCCTCTCCTTAGAAGCCGGCCCAGTGGGGCGCGGCTGAAATCATGAGCTGCCGGACCTGTTGGGTCTGTTGGACGAGGGCGACGACGAGGCGTCGGAAAGACCCCACTCCACCTTCTTCGAGTTTCCGACCAGGTCCGCCATCTCGATGTGCAGCACCCTGTGGCCGCCTTCGCCGGAACGGATCTGGAACGTCAGATGGGCGACGCCGGCGCCATTGTCCTGGAAGCGGACGCGCAGCATCTCGTCCCGGTTGGGGCGCACCGACGTCCCCTGGATGTCGAACCGGGCACCGTGGAGAAGGAGCTGCGGCGTGTCGCTGCCGATGCGTACCGGGTCGCCGCCGGTCTCCAGGGGAAGCCAGCGGGCGCCTCCCGACCAGGAGAGCCCGTCGGGTTTGCGGGCGCCCCGCCGGCGGTTGGGGAACTGGTCGAGATCCACCACCTCCCATGAGAGCTCGGGCGGCGTCGCGTCGACGGCGAACGCCAGCGGGCGGACCGCGGCCCCCGCGTCCTCGCAGATCCTGACCTCGGTGACGGAGCCCGGGCGGGCCGCGAGCGCGTCGAGCTCCTCCCGGTTGTGCGAGACGACCTGGGTGATCGGGCCGCCGGTCTTCTCATCCACCCACTTGATGATGACGCGGGCCGTCGGGCCGGCCCAGACGGCGTTCCCG
>Ga0209682_10000676_pt1 | contig 11501 bp, 9 predicted proteins | sample DOMMetBare2Fresh_2_FD_187471 | JGI IMG/M metagenome (GOLD analysis project Ga0209682, IMG submission 187471) | Wetland sediment microbial communities from St. Louis River estuary, USA, under dissolved organic matter induced mercury methylation -... | ecosystem: Environmental > Aquatic >...
CGCGGTCGGACATGGCCGCCGCATCCTTGCCCGCCAAGGCATTCGCGAACACCTTGTTGGCCGGACCATGCTGCACCGCCACCGACCAGGCGACGTCGCGCAGCGCGGCCGAGCGTGCGGCCAGGTCGATGCCCAGAGCATCGCGCAGCCGCTCGGCGAACGGCTCGTAGTGGGTCGCGGCGATGAAGGCGTGTTGTGCGTCGAAGAACTCCGGATCGGTGGCCAGCGTGCGCCAGGCCACCTGGAAAGCCTCGGTGCCCTCGGCCGCCGCCGCGGCGCCGCCGGCGGCGGCCAGTGCGGCGGCGAAGGCGGGATGGTCGCCACCCAGGAAGGCGAGGAACCGGGCCATCGTGCCGGTCTTGGTCGCGATCTGGTAGGCGCCATAGGAGAACCCGCCCGTGGAGTCATGGCCGATCGCGCCCGGCTTGCCGTTGCTCTCGAAGCGCTGCGACAGCTGGCCGATCGACTCCGGGGGCACTTCGACGCGTTCCTCGGCTGCGGCATGCGGCTTCTCGAATGCCACCAGGTCTGCCGGTCCGACCGGCTTGCCGCCGTCGTCCCAGACGATCGTCACGGTCCACAGGCCATCGGCCTGCTCGATCATCTCGGCGACGGCGCCGGGCATGGAACGCGCTTCGTTGAAGCGGAACAGCGCGGCAGGTCGGCTCAGGCCGGTGATGGCGGACTTCTGGATCATGGCGGTTCCTTGCGTGGCGGTCGTGGATCAGTCCATGCACTTGTCGAAGGTCTTGCCGAGTTCGGGGTCGGCCATGGCCTTGGCGCGCAGGGCTTCGAACTCGTTCCTGACCATGAAGTCGGACAGTGGCGTCGGCGTGCCCTTGGGCGCGTCGGGCTGCTTGTTCAGCCACGTCTTCAAGGGCTCCTCGACGCCGGGCTTGAGCGTACCGTCGTCCTGCAGGCACATTTCGACCTTCTTGGCCGTGGCCGACTGCGAAGCGCTCTCGATCGAGAATCCCCTGGCCTTCAGGCGCGCCCGGACGTCCTCGTCCTTGGGCAGGCGATCGCGCAGGGTTGCCTCGGCCGCGCTCTGCGCGGCGCTCGCCTGGTTGGTGATGCCGGCAATCGCACCGGTGAGGGTGCCGGCATGGAAATAGGCATCGAGGTCGGAGGCCGCCTGCATCAGCGGATAGCGCTCGACGTCGACCAGCATGCCGGCCAGGATGCGCGTGCGCACCTGGCTGCGTGCGCCGTCCATCTGGGCCAGCAGCGCGGGCAAGGTGCGGTCGAAATACACGTTCTTGTCGATCGAGGACTTGCTGCCGATCAGGCCTGCCGACAGCGCGCTCGTGCCGGTCTTGGTGCCGACGTCGGAAACCGCGGCGCCGATGGCGTTGAGTGTCAACGTCGCCACGTCCACTCCCACGGCCGAGCCCACGCGCTGGGCATAGATGCTCTCCTTGAAGCTAGCGTAGGCGCGGTCGACCATGCCGGCACGAACCTCGATGAACTCGTTGCGGATCGTCTGCCGCGAGGCCGGCGTGCGGGCCCGGTAGTAGCGCTCGATGTAGCCGGCGTACAGCGGGTCGGCCTCCTTCAGCGTCGTCGCCGGGTTCCAGGTCGGCGCACCATTGAAGCTGGCGCAACCCGCCAGGGTGGCCAGCATGGCCAGAACCAGCGTCAGCGGCGCAAGGCAGGTGGAAACGAATGCGCGGGTCATCACGGCTCCTTCGATGGCGGGTGACGGGTAGCGGCGTCAACGCCGCAGGACGAGGCGCTGCATCAGCGAGGGTGTCGGCGCCTCCGGTTCGGCGTCCTTCTTGCCGGGCTTGTAGCCGGTCAGGCGCACGACGTCGCCGATCCACTTGAACCAGAAGTCACCCCCCAGCGACGCCGCGAAGGCGGCGCAGGCGACGCCGACGAGCCAGACCAGGAAGTGGCCGATGGCCAGAGTCCGGTCGGTGGCCGTCAGGAACGCCGGTTTCGCGTCCCAGCCGATGCCCAGGCGCGGCAGTGGCCCGAGCGCACTGACGGCGTCCTGGGTTCGTCCACGCAGGCAGGCGATCTTCTCCTCGGCCGTCTTGTTCGCCGCCGTGTCGTCGCACACCTTCGGCACATACTGGACCGCCGCCGTCGCCATCTGCGTACGCAGCTGTGGGTCGGCCGACAGTGCCCGCATGACTTCGAGCGCATTGACATTGAAGGCCAGGCAGATGGCCAGGGCAATGGCGAGCGAGAACTTCTTGCCGTGCCGTTTGGTCCAGCCCTCGATGCGGCTCATCGAGGAGTCGAGCCATTGGGTGGTCTGGTTCTTCAGCGCCTCGACCAGCGTGGTCCCGTCGACCGCCTGGCTGGCCGCGTCGTTGAGCAGCGCATGCAGCGCCTGCTTCAGGCCGTCGCCACGCAGGCCGTCGATGTGCAGGCGCAGGCCCTTCTCGGCCGTCGCCAGGTCCTGGCCGATGCAGGTCTGGCTGAACGGCATGGCCAGCAGTTGCAGGAACGCGGCGGCAAACTGTTCCGGCGGCAGGTAGCTCGGCATCTTGCCCTCGCGCCCCTGCGAGGCGACCAGGGGATGCTGCTGCAGCGCCTCGAGGCTGAAGCTGGCCTGACCTTGTTGCTGCGGGTCGGCCGACTGCAGCAGTTGCTGCGACCACTGCTCGAGCCACTCCTGCAGGTGCGCCGATCGCGTCTTCAGCACGCTCAGCACGGTCTCGGTCACCGCGCTCGTGACGATGCCGAGCACGGCAAACAGGAAGCTCAGGCCGATCACCAGTTCCACCAGATAGGAGCCGAACATGTCCAACCTCCTCGAATGCGGCCAGGCCGCGGACGGCGCGAGTGTCAGCTCACGGGTAGGTGGCGAGCGCTGCGTCGATGAAGGCGCCGAAAGGCCGGCCCAGCTTGCCGTAGCCGGCGGGCGTCAGGTGGATCTCGTTTGCCCAGTCGTTGGAACTGCCCGTCGTGCCGGGCGCGGCCGCCACGATTTCGGGCAGGCCCGCCGAATCGAAGACGTGGACCTGGGGCAGCGCCGTGGCGAGGCCGCTGCCCTGGTCCAGGTCCTTGAGCAGTTGGCGCAGGCGCGCGAACATCAGGTCCGCCACGCCCTGGCGTTCAGCGGCCGGAGTGCCGGCGGCGACAAAGGCCGGAAACAGCCAGCCCTGCGGCGCGCCGACGGTGCCTGCGGGGCGCACGGTGGGCACGGCATAGGTGTGCAGGAAGATCGGCCGTCCGTGGCTCGGACCCTGCTCGCGGCGCTCGACCAGCTTGGCGAAATTCGCCCGCAGATAGGCGGCGAAGCGTGCCCAGCCCGCGTCGCTGACAAAGCGCGCCGGCCCGCTGGCCGAGGGGTTGAGCGCTGCTTCGGCCGGCGTGAGCAGCAGTCGGCGGTCGGTTGCGATCGGTTGGCCCGATTTGTCCCGCGGCGGCACCTGGGCGGCGTCGATCAGGTCGTTGCCGCCGGCCGAGATCAGCAGCGCCTCCCAGTAGCTCGCGAAATTGCGCTTGCGCAGCAGGCGGTCGAAATAGGGGTCGTGGATCCGGTCGACCATGTGCTGCAGCGTGTCGCCCGGATAGGCACAGTTGATGACGGCCACGCTCTGCGCGAACTCCAGCTTGAACAGCACGTTCGAGGCATCGCTCAGGTTCAGCGTGCCGATCGTGAACCAGGAGTCACCTTCGGCCAGCAGGCGCCGGCCAAAGGCCGCCAGCGGCGGCGGTTCCGGGCGAAACATGTAATCGGCGGGGTATACGGTGGGCTTCATGGTCGGGTGTGCGAGGCGCAGCAGATGCAAGTGGGGATGGGGCCATCGTAGTGGTGCCACGCGGGCACGGCATCCCTAACTCGGTCGATCTCGGCGTGGCCCTGGCGGGCAGGCTGTCCCCCAGCTGCTTCGATCGTGTCGCAGCGGCGCCCGGGCGCTTGGCAGCGGCGGGGTTGGCGTCAGCGCAGGCTCACCGTGGTGCGCTTCCAGCGCGCATCGGCCCAAGGGCCGAAGGCGGCCAGCAACTGCGGCGTGCTCGCGAACTTGTCGATCGCCAGCGTTTCGGACATCAGCACCTCGAAGCGGCGCGTCGCGCGGCCGTCAACCTTGGCCTCGCGTGCCAGCAGCAGCCTCGGCACGGGGCCGGGCGCCCAGCCGGCAAATTCGATGTAGCCCAGCCCCGGCTCGGCGACCGCGGGCGGCAGCACGTCGAGCGTCCATCCCTCGGCCTGCTGACGCCAGATCCACAGTTCGGTCCAGCCTTCGATCGGTTGAACGGACAATGCCAGCGCCCGGCCGTCGGCGCTCGGCGCGGCCGAGGCGGCCCACACGGTGGCGTAGGTGCAGCGTTCCGCGACCGTCGGTGCGTTCGGCTTCGACGCATCGACGATGCCGACGCAGGTCTGGCCCGGTTCGCCGGGGCGCACGCGCACCTGCGTCTTGCCCGAACTCGGCGGCACGGGCAGGGCAGCCCAGCGCACCGCACCGACGCGGATCGCCGCTTCGGCGTGGTCTGCGAGTTCGTCGTCGCCGAGTTCAGACTTGTCGACGGTCGCGAGTTCGTCGAGCGCGCGCTGCGCCGCCGCCTGCGGCGCCTCGGCGCGGCGCGACTGCCCGAAGGCGATCGCCGCCCAGACGCCGGCGCGGCGCAGGCGCAGCCGGTTCTTCGTGATCTCGTCCAGCCGTGCCGTGGCTGCGGGCTCGATGCCGTCGAGCAGCGCTGCGCGCCAGCGGTCCACGGCCTGGCGCTCGTGCGGGGGCAGGGCAGGGTCGATGCAGTCGTGGCGCGTCAGTGCGAGCGCGGCACGCGAGCGCTGTTCCGGCGTCGCCTGCGCCGCGGCCATCGCCGCGACGCGGCGGAAGGCCTCGCCGTCGTAGCAGAGCTGCAGCGCGCCGTTGCGCTCGTGGCTCGTGAACTTCACGCCGTACTGCGCAGCGACTTCAAGGTGCGCCATCACGGCCGGCGATGCCTGCTTGCCGGCGGCGCGGCGGGCCAGCCGTTCGGCCATCACGCCCAGCGCGTCGAAGGGCTCGGCCGTGATGCTGCCGGCCGGCGCGGCCTTCAGGTAGGCGGCCACGTAGGCGATGCCAAGGGACTCGGCGCCCGTTGTGTCGCGCAGGAAGCGCAGCACGGCCAGCAGCTGGGGTGCCTCGGTTTCGCTGGCGGTCAGCACACGCACCTGGCTCGCGCGCACGTAGCCAGCGCGCTCGCGGCGGTGGTCGTAGACCTGCAGATGGTCCAGCCGGCTGCCGCGCACCTCGAGCAGGTCGCCCTGCCAGAGCTGAGCGTGCGTGGCGGCGGTGGCGCTCGGCGCAGCGCGCAGGGTGGTGGCGTCCTGGCTGACGATGGCCAGTGTCGTCAGCAAGAGGGCGGCGGTGGCAGCCATCACTGTCCCCCTTCTTCGCTGGCGGCCGGATCGCGCCCTTCGGGCATCTTGCCGATCAGGCCGGAGGCGATGAAGCGGCCGTCGGTGCCGGGCGGCGCGATGATGACCTGCACCTTGTCCGACAGCTTGTCGGCCACGGTCTTCTGGATCAGCAGCGGGTGGCGGCTGAGCAGGGCGCCTTCGCGCGCCATCTGCTCGGTGTTGACCTTGCCCACGCGGTCGAGGCGGTAGACCTCGGCGTCGGCCAGCTTCTGGCGTGATTCCGCTTCGCCCGCGGCCTCGATCCGGCGCGCCTGCGCCGAGGCCTCGGCCTGCTTGATGCGCGCGCCTTTCTCGGCCTCGGCCTCGAGCTGGCGCTGCTCGATCTGCTTCTGCTTGAAGGGCAGCACGTGACGCATCGCCTCTTCCTGCGCGCGCGCGGCGATCACCTGCTCGCTCGCGGAGGCGGCCGCGGCGGTCTCGCGGCGGGCCTTGTCGGCCAGGGCTTCCAGCTCGGTCTGCTTGACCTGCTTTTCCTTGAGCTCCAGCGTGTAGCGCATCTTCTCGGCTTCGAGTTCCTCGGACAGCAGGCGGTCCATGCCGCGCCGGTAGTCGGCCGGCAGGTCGACCTTGCCGATCTGCACGCTCTTGAGCAGGATGCCGTCGGCGCCGAGCTTGCCGCGCAGCTCGGTCTCGATCGCCTGCTGGATCTCGGCCCGCTTGCTGGAGAAGATCTCGCGCACCGTGTAGCGCGCAAAGGTCTTGTAGGTCACGGCCTGCACCGCAGGCTCGACGACCTCGCCGTCCAGATCGGCCGGCAGCTTGCGGGCAATCTGCGCGACCTTCGCCGGGTCGACCGCGTAGCGCACCGAGAGGTCGACGCCGATCGACAGGCCCTCGACCGACTGGAACGGCGCCGGGCCCGTGGCCTCGCGCCCGCCAGCTGGCCGCACGACGCGGTCGCGCAGCGTGAATCGGCGCAGTTCGTGCAGCGCCGGCAGCCTCAGCGCCGGGCCTTCGCCCAGCACCGTGGCGTCGCCGGTGAGCTGGTTGGTGCGCACCGCGATGTCGCCCGCCGGCACGGACTCGACCGGCGGGTGCTCGATCAGCATCCAGGCGCCGGCCGCGGCGATGCCCGCGGTGATCAGCATCCGGCGCGCGCTCACCAAATGGCGGACGACTTCGCGCATTGCGGCAAGGGCCCGGTTCAGGGCGTCGGTCAGGGGGGTCAGAGAGACGTTCATTCGAGGCTCCGGGAGGTGTCGTTGTTGACGGTTCCCATTCTTCGAATCAGGCCCGGAGCATGAAAGACGGCCGCGGGGCGAGTTCGCTCCGCGCGCGGAAGAAACCTTCACACCGGCCCTGCATGGTCGCCGGGATAATTCGCGGCATGGGACAACCCCCACGCTCACTTCGTTCGCTGCCCCCTGGACCCTTCAGGGGCCACTTCGTGGCCCAGGGGGCGGTCAGGTCCTTCGGAACGGCCGAGCGGACCTGACATGCCCACCGTCGCCGTCATCGAGGACGATCTGCCCACCAGCAACCAGCTCAAGGGCTGGATCGAATCCGCGCGCCCGGGCATCACGGTGCACCAGTGGTTCACGCGTGACGAGGCCGAAGCCGCGATCGCGCGCGAGCACTACGACGCCGTGGTGCTCGACATCGAGCTCGGTCGCGAACGCCACGCCGGTGTCGCGATCATCAACGCGATCAACAAGCGCGGCGGCACGCCGGTGCTGGTGGTCTCGGCGATGCCGGCGGCGATCTACCGCAGCATCATGAAGGCCCTGGATGCCTGGGACTACCTGCAGAAGACGACGTTCGAGGAAGCCGACTTCGTCGACACCTTCCTCGAGATCCTGCGCAGCACGCCCGCGCGCACGGCCGTGGCGCCGGTGGCGGCCGAACTCTCGCTCGACCCGTTGAAGCAGGCGGCCCCGCTGTGGCGCGGCCAGCGCGTCAACCTGCCCTTGACGGCACAGCGCATCCTCGCGGCCCTGCATGCGCGGCGCGGTGAGGTCGTGAGCTACGAAGACCTCTACCAGGTCATCAAGAGCGGCCGCAACCGCGACAACGTGCGCAAGCACGTGAGCACCATCCGCGAGGCCTTCCGGGAGATCGACCCGAGCTTCGACGGCATCGAGAACGTGCCGATGCGCGGCTTCCGCTTCGTGAGCGCGCAGGGATGATCGCCGCCGCGCGGCCGCTCCGAAGGCGGCGCTCGGTCCCGCTCGGCGGGACCGCGCGCAGCGCGAGGGTGCTCCAGTGACCCGTTGGCGGCTGCCCGGGCGCGTGCCGCTGCGGCTGCGCGTGCTGTTCCGCGGGCTGTTTGCGCTGCTCGCGCTGGCGATGGTGGCGCTGGCGCTGTCGGTGCTGCAGGACGAGAAGCAGCGCAGCCACCGCATCTATGCCGAGGGACTGAAGAAGAACCAGGCGCAGATCGCGGCGCGGCTGCGCCACCCGACCGGCCAGCTCGCGCTGCTGAACCCTGGCGCCGCCGACCGCCCGGCGCAGCCGGTGCATCCGCTCGTGCTGCCGTTTGCCGCACTCGACTTCGACGACCGCACCAAGGCCTTGCAGGCGGTGGAGATGGCCGGCTGCGCGCTTCAGTACCGCGACGGCGCCACGCTGTGTGCCGCGATCGGCAGCAATCCCTATGCGGGGGGGTTCGTCTACCTCGTCGCCAGCCTCGCGGCGGGCGAACTGCTGCCGCACTCGAGCGGAGACCTCGAGCTGACTGGTGTGCACCGCGCCATCGTCGACGTCGACTACCGCAGCCAGGCCATGCGCTGGACCGCGCCCTACGAGCTGAGCCCCGACGGCAAGGGCCGCCTGACCGGCTACAGCGGCGATGCGCCGATCGCGTTCGGGGCCAAACCCGTGCGCGACTTCCGCGGCTGGCTCTGGCAGGAGGGCCGCTGCATCGAGCCGACCGCCGAGGCGCCGGGCTGCGCGCGCCGCACCTTCCTGTCGGTGCGCCTGCCGGTCGAGGTCTTCCGCGATGCGTTGATCGCGAAGAACCCGTCCTGGCCGCCGCCGGACCTCGACCTCATGACCGTCCGCCTGCGCCTACTGGCACCGGGTGACGCGAAGGCGCTGTTCGACAGCGACGCACCGGGCGCGACGCTGCCGTTCTCCCTGGCCGAACTCCGCAGCCTGCTGTTGCCGGGCGAGAAGCTGACGGTGCAGCGCGCCGGCAGCGCGCGACCTCTGTTCGAGTTGACCGGCTCGGCCCTGGACGACCAGCCGATCTCGCCCTGGATCGCGCAGGTGATCCGCCGCCTGCCGGTGGACGGGTTCGATGCACCGGTGCAGGCGCGCGAGATCGTCGACACCTCGCTCGGCCGGCACGAGATCGTGCTCAGCGGCGACATCCGCTCGATCAACCAGTCGCTCGCGGCGGTGGCCACGCGCCTGGCCTGGACCATCGGCGCGATGCTGCTCGCGGTGGGCTTCACCTGGGCGGTGATCGAGCTGTTCGTGATCCGCCGCATCACCTTGCTCACCAAGCGCGCGGCGGCGGTGTCGCTGGGCATGCGCGGCGGCGACGGGCTGGCGAGCCTGGACCTGTCGGACCTGCGCGGCGGCGACGAACTCGGCGTGCTGGCGCAGGGCCTGAAGGACCTGCTGCAGCGCGTGAACGACGACGTGCGGCGCGAGCAGATCCGCGCAAAGCAGGAGCAGGACATGTGGCACGCCGTGGGCCACGAGATCATGTCGCCGCTGCAGTCGCTGATGGCCTTGCACGGCGGACGCGAGGACCCGAGCGCGCGCTACATCAGCCGCATGCAGCAGGCCGTGCGCGTGCTCTACGGCCAGGCCTCGCCGAGCGAGGCTTTCGAGTCGACCACGCTGGCGCTGGAAACGGTGGACATCGACGCCTTCCTCGGCCATGTGGCCGGCAATGCGGGCTACATCGGCATCGGGCGTGTCGAGTACGCCGCGCGGGGGACGCCGCTGCTCGTGCGCGCCGACGAACATTCGCTGGAGGACGTGGTGACCCATGTGCTGCGCAATGCCGATCGCCACCGTGGGCCGGGCACGCCGATCCGCATTCAGCTGGATGCGGATGCGCAGAGCGCGCAGGTTTCGCTGCACAACCAGGGCCCGGCGATCCCCGAGGACAGCCTGGAGCGCATCTTCGAATACGGCGTCTCCGATGCCCCGGATGCCGCGGCCGAAGGCCGGCGCGGGCAGGGGCTGTTCGTCGCGCGGACCTACATGTCCAAGATGGGCGGCACGATCGTCGCCCGCAACTTGTCGGACGGTGTGAGCTTCGTGCTGACCTTGCCGCGGGCCTGACCGACCGCCTTCGCTCAGGCCGCGCCGCGCGCCTTCTGACTCTCGAAGTAAGCCACCTTGCGTGCGCGCATCACTTCGCCCAGCGGGCGGTGCGCGGCGAGCGCCTGCCAGGGGTCGAACACGGAGGCTTCGACCTGCGCGTCGAAAGCGGCTGCATCGGAGGGTGGTGGGTTCACCACGAGATCGGCCACCGTGAGGTAGGGTGCGGCCGACTCGGGCCAATCCACGGAGGCGTCCTCGATCGGTGTGGTCGCCTCGTCGACGAAGAACTGCAGCTGCAGCTGATAGACCAGCGGCGCCGCCTGCAGGCGCGTCTGAAGGTCGGCCCGCCAATCACTGGCCCCGGCGTGCGGGTTCTGGCCCTGGGGTGGCAGCAGGCGTACGCGCACGGCGTAGGGCCCGCAGGCGATGGGCGCGGCACTGTGGAACGCGGTCGTCGCAAAGCCAGTGAAGGGCGCCGCCAGGCCGGCCGCCAGCTTGCGCACCTGGCCGATGGCGCCCAGCGCGCCGAAGCTGCGCCAGGCCCACATCAGCAAGGCCCCGCCGCCGCTGCCCGCGGCGCGCACGAGGCCGACGAAGGGCTTGCTGTCGGCAAAAGCAAACGCCGACCGGTTGATGAGCAGGAAGTCCTGATGGTCGGTGCTGCCGCCCAGGGCGGCCGGGCCCTTCGGCCCGAAGACGCGGAAGGCGAAGCCGCGAATGTCCGGACGTCGGTCGCTCTGCACGGCCGGGCCGCCGTTGGAGATGCGCACCCAGGCCTCGAACGAACCTGGCTGCGCAAACAGCCCGTGGCGCGCATGGGCAGGCAGACCCTCGTGCACCCGCAGCGTGGCCTGGAGGCCAATGATCTGCTTGCGGTGCAGTGCGCGGCCCTGGCCGAACTTCTTCGAGCCGGCCGCCTGCAGGCGCACCAGCTCCGCGGCATCGGCCGCATGACGCTGGGCTTCGTCGGGCGCGATGCGCTCCTTCCAGTCGGTGCTCGGTGTGTTCATGGGTCCAGCCCGTCTTGTTGAAAGGAGAGGGGCATTGTCACCGTCATCCCATCCACCATGAGGCGGGCTTCAGCCCTGCCGCCCTTCGCGGATCGCCTGTGCCTTGGCTCTGAGCTTGCGCATGCCGCTCAGCCAGCGGTCGGGATCCTCGGCCTTGCGGCGCATGAAGTCGGCCACCTCGGGGTGCGGCAGCACGAGAAAGCGCTCGGCGCGCATCGCCTGGATCACGTCCTCGGCCACCTGCTCGGGGCTGATCGCCGCGTCGACGAGAAAGCTCTTGCGACTGCCGTCGGGGCCCATCAGCATCGGCGTGCGCACGCCCTGCGGGCACAGGCAGCTCACACGGATGCCGCGATCGCCGTAGTTGATCGCCAGCCATTCGGCGAGCGACACCGCCGCATGCTTGCTCACCGCGTAGAGCGCTGAATCCGGGTGCGACAACAGCCCGGCCGCCGAGGCCGTCTGCAGCAGATAGCCCTCTCCGCGCTCGAGCATCTGCGGCAGCACGGCACGCGCGCCGTAGACATGCGCCATCAGGTTGATCTCCCAGATGCGCTGCCAGTCGGCGTTGCTCGCGTCCACCCCGCCGCCCAGCGCGATGCCGGCGTTGGAGCACAGCACGTCGACGCGGCCATAGCGCTCGGTCGCCTGCGCGACGAGCGCCTGCACCTCGGGCTCCTTCGAGACGTCGGTGCGCACGGCCAGGCCGCCCACCTCGGTGGCCACGGCCCGGGCCTGCGCGAGATCCAGGTCGGCGACCACCAGTCGGGCCGCACCTTCCTGTGCGAAGCGTCGCACCAGCGCGGCGCCGATGCCCGACGCGCCGCCGGTCACGACGATGACCTTGCCCTTCATCTCCATCGTGGTTCTCCTCGCATCAACCTTGCCGGACCAGGGCCCAG
>Ga0209682_10000677_pt1 | contig 11491 bp, 8 predicted proteins | sample DOMMetBare2Fresh_2_FD_187471 | JGI IMG/M metagenome (GOLD analysis project Ga0209682, IMG submission 187471) | Wetland sediment microbial communities from St. Louis River estuary, USA, under dissolved organic matter induced mercury methylation -... | ecosystem: Environmental > Aquatic >...
GCAACGGCGGCGGCACCGGCCGCCTGGCGCTCGGCCGGGTCGCCGCGCCGGTCGCCTCGACCGAGATCGACCTGCCGGCGGACCTCGGCTGGGCGAGCCCCGGCGCGGTGGTGGTGGAGGAGCGCGAGGAAGGGGGCCGCCGCCACGTACGCCTCGCCACCCAGCGCGGCGCGGAGACGTTCCTCGACCTGCGCCGCAAGGTGGACAGCGCCGAAGCCGAGAAGCTCCTCGCCCAGAGCGTCGTGCTGACCATCCTGCAGCTCCGGCCCGAAGGGTTGCGGCGCCACGACGTGGTCCTCTACGAGGTGCGGAGGGGAGGGCTCGACCGCTTCAGCGTGGAGCTGCCGCCCGGCCTGGAGATCGACCAGGCGGGGACCGACGAAGGGCCGGTCGTGCCGGTGGTGGATGGCGGGCGGTTGACCGTGCACCGCCAGCGCCAGCTCCAGGGAGCCGGCTACCTCGTCCTCAGCTCGACGCTCGCGGCCCTGCCGCCCGCCGGCCTGCCGCTTGCCGCGGTCCAACCCGAGCCGGAGGTGCGCTCCCGCTATCTCGCCCTCTCCTCGGCCGTGGCGGCGGACGTGCGGCCTCTCCCCGACGGGAGCTGGGCCCGGGTCGACGTCTCCGACCTGCCGGCCGTTCTTTCCGACGCGCTCTCCGCGCTCGACCTGACGGCGGCCTGGCGCCTCACCGGCAACGGAACCGATGCGCGGCTCGCGGTGCAGGCGCTTCCGGAGGCTTCGACCGCCGCCGCCACCATCCGGCGGCGCGACACCACGACCCTCCTCACCGTGGACGGCACGCTCCTCTATCTCGACCGCTTCGTCGTCGATACGCGGAGCCGGGCCGGCGCCGCGCTCGACGTGACGCTGCCGGCGGGCGGGAAGCTCTGGTCGACCAAGGTGGACGATCAACCGGTGCGGCCTCTCGACCGCGGCGGTGTCATCTCGGTGCCGCTCGGCTTCAGCGGCGGCATCCGGGCCGAGGTGGAAGTCGTCTCCGTGCTGGAGAAGGCGCTGCCGGCGGGCCGTTCCCAGCTCGCCATCGAGCTGCCGCAGGTGACGGCCCCTGTCCTGCTGCACCGCCTGCGCCTCCTCCTGCCGGAAGGAGCGAGCTACCGGGTGCGCCGGGGCGACCTGCGCTTCGCGGCGCTCATCGCCCAGCCTCCCGCATCACCTCCGGGCGCGCGCGATCCCTGGGCGCTTCTCCAGTCGACGCCCGGCGTGCTCACCGACCGGATCAACGTCGGCGGGAACGAATCGGGACAGCAATCCGGCTATGGCGGGCCGGGCAAGCTCAAAGGCGGCTATGGCAACCTTTACGTGGACGTGCTGGACGAGGCTGGAACGCCGCTGCCGGGTGCGACGGTGCGCCTGCGCAAGAGCGGCTCCGACGCGGTCCAGGTGTCGGACGCCCAGGGACAGGTCAGAATCCGGGGCATCGCGGACGGCTCGTATACGATGCAGGTCGAGCTGGAGGGGTTCTCGACCGTCGACTATCCCGGCATCGCGATCACCAACGGAAGGAACACCTCGATCGAGGTGACCCTCACGTCGGGGGTACAGGACGTGATCACGGTGACCGGGGAAACCCCTCTCCTCGACGAGCGGCGGATCACCACGGGAGCGGAGGTCACGCAGGCGGAGCTCGTGAAGATCCCCACGGCACGCGACCCGTACGCCGCACTCAAGCAGGAGTTCGAAGGGCTCCAGCAGGGGCGGGTCGGGGGCGTGAAGCCGCTGCCGGTGGCGATTCCGGAGACCGGCAAGGCCTTCGCGTTCTCCGGCGTCCTGCCGCCGTCGCGGATCACGTTGGAGCTCGACGTGAAGGGGAAGAAGTAGGAGCGGGAGGGGGCTCCCGGCGTGGTATCCTCTTTCCATGTCCGCCGAGCCCCATCTCCGCATCAGCCTCGAAGACTACCTCGCCGCCGAGCGGCAGGCCGAGACGAAGAGCGAGTACCTGGATGGCGAAATCTTCGCCATGTCGGGGGCGAGCCGGGAGCACAACCTGATTGTGGTCAATCTCGCCGCGTCTCTTCATGCCCAACTGAAAGGGCGCCGTTGCGAGACGTATGCCGGCGACATGCGGGTCCATGTTCCGGCGACGGGCCTCTACACCTATCCGGATCTCGTGGTGGTCTGCGGCGAGCCCCGGTTCGATGATTCCGAGCTCGATACGCTGCTCAACCCCACCCTTCTCATCGAAGTCCTGTCCGCCTCGACCGAAGGCTACGACCGTGGCAAGAAGGCGGCCCACTACCGCACTCTGGACTCGCTGCGCGAATACCTTCTGGTCTCCCAGGAAGAGATCCGCGTGGAGCTGTTCACCCGCCGGGAGGATGGCCATTGGCTCCTCTCCGAAGCCAGCCGCCCGGAAGAGACGATCCCCCTCGCCTCGATCGGCTGCGCGCTCCACTTGGCGGACGTTTACGAGCGGGTCTTGTAGACGTCCGGCCGCAGGATCTCCATGTGCCGCCCGGGCTGGGACAGCTCGGTGAACCCCAGCGGACGGTACACCTCGTGGGCGTCGCGCGTCACGAGATGCATCCGCCGCAACCTCGCGAGGTCCGGGTGCGCCATGACGCATTCCATGAGCCAGGTGCCGAGACCCCGGCCGCGGTAGTCCGGGAGCACGTAGACGTCGCACAGATAGGCGAACGTGGCGCGGTCGGTGATCATCCGCGCCAGGCCGATCTGCCGCGTGCCGTCGTAGAGGCCGAAGCACAGAGAGTGTTCGACCGCCCGTGCGACCAGCATGTGGGGGATTCCCTCCGCCCAGTAGGAGTGATGGGACAGAAAGTCGTGGATGGCCTCGACGTCGAGCCGGGCGGGGTCGTCGCTGACGGTGAAGGTGTCGCGGTGGTGCTCGTAGGGCATGGCGGGATGGTACACGTCCTCCCTCCGTCCGCCACGCCCCCGAGGCCCCGCCTTCACTTGTCAGCGTTGAGCTTCCACTTCCCCTCTTCCTTGATGAGCTTGACGTCCTCGGTTTCCGACGAGCCGTCGCCATAGGTGATCGTGACCTTTCCTTCGGCGACGTCTCCCACCTCGTTCATCTCGGTGATCTTGAGCGATTTGATCCCGCCCTTCTTCTTGACGTCCAGCGCCTGTTTGGACAGGCCGGCGCGCAGCTTGTCCTTGCCCACCATGCCCACGATGCGGCTCGAAAGCTGGTCGACGGCCGTGTCGATGTCACCTTTTTCGACGGCGCTATAAAAGCGCTTGACCGTCCCCTCGGGGCCGGAGCCGAAGCAGGCGAGAGTGAGGAGGAGGCACGGGAGGAGCAGCACGAGGAGTTTTTTCACGATGCATTGTCCTTTCTGAGCACGAGACCCAGGTGGGGGCTCGTCGTGAATGCACTGGGGAGCACGAAGTCACCTTTTCGCAGAGGGAGCGCGAGCCGCGAGAGCCGGCCATCCAGAAGGTCGACGCCCGCCTCCCGGAAGGCCCGCCAGACGAGCTCCGAGCAGTAGAGCGCCTCGGGCGTCTCGATACGGAAGTCTCCGTCGAAGCGGCGCCGTTCCCGGACGTAGCGGAGAGCGTGGCGGGCCGCCTGCCGCGCCGTGTCTCCGGAAGTTGCGCGCAGGCGGTAGACCGCCACCTCCGAAGCCCGCTCGGGTGCCGCGAAGGCGGCGAGCGGCTCGACGAGCACGTGCCCCCCCGGGTTGTCCGCCTCGTCGGGCAGCGCATGGACGACCGCCGGCAGCCGGCCGACCGCCACGACGACGCCGACGTGCGAGTACCGGCTCCCGCCATCGGCCGCCAGGACCACCGCGCTCACCGCATCCCGCCCCCGCCGGAGGATCACGTCACCCGGCCGGAGGCCCCTGAGATCCAACCGCGTGCCCGGAGAAGGCGCCGCCTCCCCGGCGAGGTGTGGAGGAAGCCACCAGGCCAGGAGGGCCGCGAGGGCACCGGGGATGAGCAGACGGAGGGCTCGGGTCGTCATGGAGAGTCTCGCGATCGTTCTGTTGGACACGGTCGCGCCGGTTCCGGGTGGGGAGGACCAGCCTAAAACCACCACAGCGTTACCAACACCAGAAGCAGCAGGGTCGCCAGGAAGGCGAAGAAGTACGAGGAGAGCAGGCCGGTGAGCTTGAAACACGTCTTCCAGCGGCTGCCGCCGTAAACCTTCCGCAAGGCGATCGCCAGATAGAGGAAGAGCCAGATCCCGAGGAGGGGAGCGCCCACGGCCGTGACGGCGTCCGGAACCCACGGCCGGCCCAGGAGGAGGAGGAGGAGGGTCCAGGCGACGAAGGCGAAGGCATGGTGGTAGAGGGCGAAGATCAGGTGATCCAGGTAGTAGGCGTTCTGACGGCGATAGAACAACTTGAGGAGCAAGGCGAAGACCGGGAGGAGCAGGAAGAAGGCCCGCGGCAGATTCGCCAGGATCGCCTCCCAGAACTCCTCCGGATGTCGTTGCGCCCTTTCTCCCGCCTCGGCGATCCGCGGCCCGAACCAGGCACGGGCATTCTCGGGTTTCGGGAGCTGGATGTTGAGATGCAGGCCCTGTCCCTCCGGCGCCGGCTGGCCTTCGTGGGTGACGGAGAGATGGGCTTTCGGCAGCAGGGCCACCAGCCCGAAGAAGACCACCGAGGCGAGCAGGAACATCTTGAGCGGCGGCACGAAGCCAACGCGCCGGCCGGCCAGGTATTCGCGGGCGAGGAACCCCGGCCGCAAGAACAGTGGTCCGAGCGTCCGCAGGAGCCGCGTGTCGAGGTTCAGCAGATCGCCGGTGGCGTCCTGCGCCAGTTGCTTCAAGGGGCGGTGGAGATCGACGTCCTCCTGCCCGCAGCTCCAGCAGTACGGGCCCAGGAGCGTCTCGCCACAGTTGCGGCAGGTGGGCGTCTCCGGGGTGGGCGGAGACGATGCCGGGGAGGGGGAGGTCATGCGGCGATTCTACCCCTCCCCGCCCGGTCCACGCGCGGCGCTCAACAAAAATTCTCTCCCGGGTGTCTCACGAGGACATCCACCAGACGGCGGAGGAGGAGGGTCTCAGACCATGAGCGGCCCGGAGCAGACCACAAAGATCACCGACAACGTCAACCAAGGCTACATCGCCGGACGAGATCTCTATCTGGGTGATCAATATGTCGTGCAGGAGACCCTCTTCTTCGAACCGGATCTCAAGGACGTCGAGCCGGACGTCTGGGTGACGACGCCGAAGGCCGAAGAGCTCGCCCGGATCCTCGCGAGCCATCGATTGATCGTCCTGGCGGGGCAGGATCTGGACGACAAGACGATGGTGGCGCGCCATCTGGCCTGGTTGCTGCGCCAGGAGCTGCCGGGAGAGGTACGGGTGCGGGAGTGGTACCGCAGCTCCGATCCCCAGAAGATCGAGACCGCGTTCCACGAGACGGATACCACGATCCTCCTCCTCCCGCAGGTCCAGCCACACCACGTCGGCCACCGGCTGACCGAGCTCAGCCGCGTCCTCCAGAGCCGCCGCAACTATGCGGTGATCACCACCGAGGCCACGAAGGCCGAGTGGGGCATCGGGAGTGGGTCGCCGGAGGAGCACCTCTGGCACGAAGTCTCGTGGGAAACGTATTATGGCCGCCGTTTTCTCGCCGCGACACTGCTTGCTGAGCTGGCCCAACTGAATGGGCGCAGGCCCGAATGGTTGGCACCGGAGCTCGACGCGGGATCGGCACTGGTCAAGGATGTGACGGTGGAGGAAGCGGCCGTGCGTCTCAAGCAGCCGGATCGGATCTACCGCTTCGTGGAATGGCTTGGCACCCAGGAAGCCTCCCCGCCAGCGCTTCTCGGATACATCGATCAACTCGGCGGTGATCGGGTTGCGACCCTTCAATGGTATCGCCAGCTCGATCGAACCGACCAGCTTTTCGCCCTGGGCCTGGTTCTGTTCGACGGTCTGCCCGATGATCAGATCTTCGCTGCGCTGGAGCTTCTGGTGGCTGAAGCATGGCGGAAATCGGACCCCAACCTCCCTCTGTTCGACTACCGAGACCTGCAACGCCTCAACAGCTCCTTCCACCTGACGGAGACAGGGGAGGACGGGACGCGGATCGAGACGCCATCGCGGCAAAAACGAGACGCGATCTTCCAAGCTGCATGGGAGTACCAGCGGCGGCGGCTGCTCGCCGTCGTGCCGGCCCTGACACGGCTTCTGCAGGATCTGTTCGCTCGTGGCGCTGTGCCGGAGGCGGAACGCACGGCCACCAAGGTCTCGAAGCGCGAGAAGAAGGGAGACCAGGCTTCCAAGGAAGCAGGAAGCGGTTCTGAGATGTGGCGCTTCACCCGCGGGCCGGAGCGGGAGCTCTTCAGCTCTCCTCGCCGCGCCGAGCAGCTTCAGCGGGCCATCATCGAAGCCCTGAGCCGTATTGGTCTTTTGTCCTTCGAGGCCGTGGAGGCCTCTTTTCTCGAGCTGGCCGTGGCGGGCTCCGCCGAATTGCAAGCCGTGGTAGCCAAGGCGCTCGCCGCCTGGCGAGGAGATGGTCACAGCGAAGAGCTTTTTCGAGTTCTTCTTGCTTGGTGGCGCGATGGTTGTGTTGCCGCATCGGCCAGGTCGCTGGTCCAAAAGACGATGCAGAGGGGCGAGGAGCCGCACGCCATCATGCGCGCGACGGTGGCCCTGACGGTGGGATACGCACTTCAGTTCGACCCACCCAATCAGTTGGCCCCGGAGCTTCAGAGCCTGCTGAAGGTGCTGGTCCAGGATGGCCATCCCGCGGTTCGCGCACGGGTTCTGGAGTTGACTCTTCCAATGGCTGCCGCATCTCACCTGCGCCAGCTCGAGGCGATCTTGCGCCATCAGGCCATCTCCGACCCGGATCATCTCTTCGCAGTCGCGTTCGGGACCTCGATGGCTTTCTCCCTGCGGCCCCCAGAGGCTCTCGAAGTCATCGAGAGATGGCATGCATTCAGCCGCTCCCAGGTCCACCCGGAGGAGGCCAACAAGACCGTGACACCGCGGGACCGGCTCCTGTCGGTGGTCGCTCTTTCCTATGGCTATATCCGCCATGACCAATCGCTCGGCCTGCTCACGCCCGATGAGATCGTTGCAAGCCTGAGAGCGATCCTGAGCAACGAAACCAATCCCTTTGTGCGTACGCATACGCTCATGGCGCTCGGGCTGCAGGCGGTGGATCATTTCGAGCTCGTCGCATCCACTCTCGTCGAGCTGATCTCCGAGATCACACTGGCGGATCGGCTCCACGTCGTGTCGGTGCTCACGCGGGCCTATCTGCGGCAGCGTGAGCAGCTCGAGGGCGGAGATGAAGAGCTCGTGTTGGGTGAACGCAAGTTTCAGATCTGGACGCGTTCACTTCGGCCACTGACCGCGATCGAGGCAGCGCTCTATGCCTGGCTTCGCGATGAAGGCCACCCTGTGGCCCAGCAGGTCGCGATTCAAACGTTCGCCGCGATGTCGGCCTCGGAGCTGGAGCGGCGGGAGCGGGAGATGGCTTCCCGCAGGCCTCCCGTGGTTGCCATCGCGCGCCAGCCAATCGTCCGAATTGCCGCCAACCCGCCTCGGTTGCACCGGTTGAGCCTCCTGGGGCGCCTGGCTGCTCTGAGTGCCACCCCTCGCCGCAAGGAGATACGAGCTCAGCTTCTGCCTGTCCTGGCAGAGGTGATCGAAGTCCGGCGTGTCGAGCGTTCGCGCGTCTTTGAGACCGTTGCGGCGACAGCCGGAGGCGCGGCGAGCCAGGAGGCGCCTCCCGGCCCGGCAAGGCCTGTCATGCCGGCGCCCCTCTTGCCCATGGTCCTCAAGCGCTGGCAGGGCAGAGGAGACGAGGCCATCCAGCACCTCTCCCGCTCTCTGGGGATCGCCCTGGACATCTTTCGCTGGCGATGGGCGATTCTGGCCACTGCTGTTCTCGCCTGCTACCTGGTGTACTACGACATCGAGGATTGGCGATGGGCCCATGGGGTTTCAATGTCTTTCGAGGACCAGCGGGCGGTCGAGCAGCGGTCGGCCGCTCCTCTACGGTTGGTGTGGGATTTGAGCCTTCCAGAGCTGCGAGGGCTCGGTGATCTCGCCCAGCATGAGGCTGAACAGCGGTCGGCGCTCGAAAAAGCAATGGCAGGCAAGCTCGCTGCAATCTCCTTCGGGCGGTCCTCGGATGACACGGAGGGTTCCAGGCCAGCGCCACCGCCTGCCGAACGTCTCTTGCGTGGGGCCTGGCGTGCGATGGCCTTGCGTAAGGATGCACAGTTCTTCTCTGGCGAGGAGGAGGTTGGAAGGTCCCCGGTACTCCCCTCTCCAGAGAGGGAGGACCGGCGGGCGCAGGCGAGCGAACGACAGGTTCCGGATGGTGCGAATCAGCCACCAGCACATGATGAGCTGGCGAGTTTTCCCGAAGAGGAACCCACTCGCGAGCCGGCTCTACGGCCCCGTGTGGAAATTGCCGGGAACCCGGTCGAGATCGACATCCCGCTCAAGAAGCCAAGCTGGTTTCAGAAGCTTCAGGACCGCCGGGCGAAGAAAAAGCAACCCAAACCACCGACAGGAGACGATCATGGCAACCGATGACCACGCCGCCGGCCATGCCGGCCCCGGAGCCCGCATCATCAGCGGCAATACCAACTCGGGCATCATCGCCGGCGGCGACATCCGCGGCGGGGTCACCCTCGGGGCGGTGCCGCCTCCTCCGGCGGCTCTGCCGGCCGGCCCCGGCCCGGCCGCGAGCCCGGCGGCCGATGCATCCGTCTTGCGGATCCTCTTCCTGGGGGCCAGCCCGGTGGATGTTCCCGCCCTGCGGCTCGACCACGAGGTCCGCGAGATCGATCTCGCGCTGCGCCAGGCGGAGTTCCGCGACCGCTTCGACCTGCGGCAGCAGCTCGCCGTCCGGTCGACCGACCTGCAGGCGGCTCTGCTGCGCCACCGGCCGCACATCGTCCATTTCGGTGGCCATGGCGAGACGGACGGTGTGTTTCTCGAGGATGAGAACGGGCAGTCGGCGAAGGCGGAGGCGAGCGTCCTCGCCCGCATCCTGGGAGTCTTCAAGAAGCAGATCCGCTGCGTCGTGCTGAACGCCTGCTACTCGCAAGAGCAGGCCGAGGCGATCGCCAAGGACATCGATTGTGTCGTCGGGATGTCCTGCGCCATCACCGACCGGTCGTCGCTCCAGTTCTCCGCGGCCTTCTATCAGGCGCTGGCCTTCGGCAGCAGTGTCCAGATGGCTTTCGAGCTCGCTTGCGCGCAGATCGATCTGGCCGGCCTGGGAGAAGGGAACACCCCCCAGCTCGTCGCTTTCCGGAAAGATCCCGGTGAGGTCGTCTTCGTGGAGGGTGCTCCTTGACGTCCTTGGGGTCCTTGCCCCCCTACACCATCTCCGCGAGCACCACCTCCACCTCGCGCCCCACGCCTGCCTCGGTTTTCACCTCGAGGCGCACCCGCGTCCCCGGGGCTCCCTTGAGGAGCCCGCGGGCTTCCGCGAGCGGCAGCTCCGTGGCTTTCTTCCCGTTCACCGAGAGGATCACTTCGCCCACCTGCAAGCCGGCGGCGGCGGCGGGGCTGCCTTTGACCACGTCTTCCACGCGGTAGCCGCCGTCGCTCCGGTTCAGCCAGAGGCCCGAGCGGTCCCAGACGTCTTCCTCGGCGTTGGCGGCGTTCGGCTCGAACCAGATCTGCTGTTTCCGGTAGTCGAACGTCACGGTGAAGCGCCGCAGGATGCCGCCGCCGACGTTGCCGGCCACGTAGGGGTCGGTCATCGAGCCCCGCTTCTGGAGCGCGATCGAGGTCACCGGCGCCGGCACCTGCACGCGGCCGAGCTCCAGGAGACCGGAGCGCGTCACCAGGCCCCTCCCGCCTCCTCCCACGCCCCAGCCGTAGAGGCCCTCGATCTTCTTGCCCGGCTTGTCGAGCAGGCCGTGGGTTTCGGCGAAGGGACGGTTCACGTCGAGCGACGAACGGCTTCCGGTGTCGATCGTGAACTTGCCGGGGAGGCCGTCGAGCTTTCCTTCGACCTGCGGCGTCATCTCGTCGAAGGTGAAGGGGACCGCCGTGACGCCGGCCGGCTCGCGGAACGCCTCCGGCCGGAAGAGGGTGACCTGCCGCGCGGCGTAATCGATCCGGATCACGAAGCGCTTGAAGACCTCGAAGCCCACCAGGCCGCGCATCGGGACCCCTTCGACCTTGTCGAGGTCCTTGAACGGCAGGACGTAGAAGACCTGGTTCTTCACCGTGGCCTCGCCGATCTGCACTTCGCCGACCCGGGTGAGGCCGAAGCTCTCGGTCTTCTCGCCGGTGCCGCGGGCCTGGAAGCTTCCTTCGGCCGCGAGGCCCAGCGATTCCGCGGTGGCCGGTGTCAGGGCGTTGAAGCCGCCGGTGTCGAGCATCAGGCGGAGGGGACGGCCATTCATGCGGACGTCGACGTAGATGTGGTTGTTCAGCAGCTCGAAGGGGATCGTCGTCGAGGCGGCGCCGCCCGCGATGGTGAAGTCGTCGGCGCGCGCCTCCGGCACGTCGAACTTCGCGGCGTCGATCTCCGGATTGATCTCGTACGACTCATAGGTCACGAGCTGGTCGAAGCGCGGCTCGCCGTTCGTCACGTGCACGCGGAAGGGGAGCTGCAGGCCGCCGGCTTCCCGGTAGTCGGAGAAGGTGGTGGTGCGCGTCTCCTTCGCCGCCTTCTCGACGGTGCGGTCGGGGAGGCCGGTGGCGGCGTCGATCCATAGCAGGAAGGGACGGCCACCCGCGGGCACGATGCGCAGAACCTGAAAGGTCCGGCCACCTTCGCGTTGCTCGCCGTCCTCGGTGATGACGGCCTGCCGCCGATCCGGGTACCAGTAGGAGAAGGAACGGCGGTACGCCTCGTTCACCGAGCCTTCGCGGTCGTCGCCGCTGTCGGAGAGCGTGACGTCGCCGGTGCCGTCCTGCGACCAGCTTTTGGTGCCGTCGAATCCTTCGGTGCCGGTGACCGGGCCGAGCGCGAAGGTGTCGACGAAACGGCCGGCGCGGGTGTCTTCGAACGACTCGGCGGTACCGGTCAGGCCGCCGGTCTCGACGCGGACTTTGGAGTGCAGGGTGCGAACCGCATCCCAGGCGGCGCCTCCGGAGGCGGCCTTGGCGCGGGCGAGGATCTCTTGCGGTGCTTCCGCGGCACGGGACGCCGCGGCGAGACAAAGGCTCAGCGACACGCCGAGCGCCAGCGAACGAGAGAGGGTGCTCATCTCGGATCTCCGATGCAGGCGGGGGAAGAGCCCCCCGCCGAGAGAAACGCCGGCGGGGACGAAGAATTACCCGGCAGGGAAGGGATCAGGCGTTCGGGTTGTAGGTCGCGTCGCTGAAGCCGAGGAGCGGGTAGAAGATGAAGCCCAGGAGGGCGAGCCCGATGCCGTACCCGGCGCCCTTGCCGAACTTTCTCGCCACGTCGATGTTGACCAGGATCAGAATGATGAAGTTGACGAAGGGGATGAAGACGAGGACGAACCACCAGATCGGCCGGCCGGCGATCTCCAGGAGCACGATCAGGTTGTAGATCGGAACGATCGCCGCCCAACCCGGTTTTCCCGCCTTTTCGAAGACC
>Ga0209682_10000678_pt1 | contig 11485 bp, 10 predicted proteins | sample DOMMetBare2Fresh_2_FD_187471 | JGI IMG/M metagenome (GOLD analysis project Ga0209682, IMG submission 187471) | Wetland sediment microbial communities from St. Louis River estuary, USA, under dissolved organic matter induced mercury methylation -... | ecosystem: Environmental > Aquatic >...
CCGCGTCTGCGGCATCGGGCCGTCGGCCGCCGAGACCACCAGGATCGCGCCGTCCATCTGCGCGGCGCCGGTGATCATGTTCTTGATGTAGTCGGCGTGACCCGGACAGTCGACGTGCGCGTAATGCCGGTTCGCGCTCTGGTATTCCACGTGCGCCGTCGCGATCGTGATGCCGCGCTCCCGCTCTTCGGGAGCCTTGTCGATCTGGTCAAACGCGACGAAATCGGCCCACCCCTTGGCGGACAACACCCGCGTGATCGCCGCGGTCAGCGTCGTCTTGCCGTGGTCGACGTGACCGATGGTGCCGACATTGACGTGCGGCTTGTTACGCTCGAACTTCGACTTGGCCATGGATCTCTCCTCAATCTCCTCAAAAGATCGACGTTACCCGCATCGGCGTTAGCCGGCCGCCTTGGCCACGACCTCGGCCTCGACGCTCTTGGGGGCCTGCTCATAGGCGGCGAACTGCATGCTGTAGCTGGCGCGCCCCTGGGTGAGCGACCGCAGGTCGGTCGCGTAACCGAACATCTCCGAGAGCGGCACTTTGCAGGTGATGACCTGCGTGCTGCCGCGGGCCTCCATGCTCTGGATCCGGCCACGGCGCGACGTGACGTCGCCGATCACCTCGCCCATGTACTCCTCGGGGGTCGAGATCTCGACCGCCATGATCGGCTCCATCAGCACCGGGTGGGCCCGCTTGCAGGCGTCCTGGAAGGCCATCGAGCCGGCGATCTTGAACGCGATCTCGGAGGAGTCCACGTCGTGGAAGCTGCCGTCGTAGAGATCGACCTCGACGCCGGTGACCGGATAGCCCGCGAGCGGGCCGGTCTCCAACGCTTCCTTGATACCCTGGTCGATCGGTTTGATGAACTCCTTGGGGATCGACCCGCCGATGGTCTTGTTGTTGAAGACGTAGTCCTTTTCCGTGATCGGCCGGACGCGGATCTTGGCGTGGCCGTACTGGCCGCGGCCACCGGTCTGGCGGATGAACCTGCCCTCGCCCTCGGCCTCCTTGGTCAAGGTCTCCTTGTAGGCGACCTGCGGACGGCCGACGTTGGCGCCGACGTTGAACTCGCGGACCAGCCGGTCGGTGATGATCTCGAGGTGCAGCTCGCCCATGCCGGAGATGAGGGTCTGCCCCGTGTCCTTGTCCGTATGGACGCGGAAGGTCGGGTCCTCCTGCATCAGCTTGCCGAGCGCCATGCCGAGCTTCTCCTGGTCGGCCTTGGTCTTGGGCTCGATCGAGACCGAGATCACCGGCTCCGGGAAGTTCATCGCCTCGAGGATCACCGAGTGCTTCGGATCGCAGATGGTGTCGCCGGTGGTGACGTTCTTCAAGCCCACCGCGGCGGCGATGTCGCCCGCCCACACCTCGCTGATCTCCTCGCGCTTGTTGGCGTGCATCTTGAGCAGCCGGCCGATGCGCTCGTTGGTCCCCTTCTTCGCGTTGATCACCGAGGTGCCCGACTCGACGTGCCCCGAGTAGACGCGGAAGAACACGAGCTGGCCGACGTACGGATCGGTCATGATCTTGAACACCAGCCCGGCGAACGGCTCTTCATCCGAAGAGTGGCGGACCACCTTGGCGTCGCCGCCCAGGGTCGTCCCTTCGATCGGCGGAATGTCGAGCGGCGACGGCAGGTAGTCGACCACCGCGTCGAGGAGAGGCTGTACGCCCTTGTTCTTGAACGCGCTGCCGCAGGTCACCGGCTGCACCTGATTGGCCAGGGTGGCCCGCCGCAGGGCGGCCTTGAGCTCGGCATTGCTGACCGCTTCGCCGGAGAGGTACTTCTCCAGGAGAAGGTCGTCCGTCTCGGAGATCGCCTCGACCATCTGCTCGCGCAGCTTGTGCGCCTCGTCGGCGAGCTCCTCGGGGATGTCGACGAGCTCGTAGTCCGCGCCCATCGTCTCGTCCTTGTAGTAGATCCCCTTCATCTCGATGAGGTCGATGATCCCCTTGAACTGATCCTCGCGCCCCCAGGGGTACTGGATGACCACCGGATTGGCGTTCAGGCGGGAACGCATCATCGAGACCGTGCGGTCGAAGTCGGCGCCGATCCGGTCCATCTTGTTGACGAAGGCGATGCGCGGCACGCGGTAGCGGTCGGCCTGGCGCCAGACGGTCTCGGACTGCGGCTCGACACCGGCCACCGAATCGAACACCGCCACCGCGCCGTCGAGGACGCGCAGCGACCGCTCCACCTCGGCCGTGAAGTCCACGTGGCCGGGGGTGTCGATGATGTTGATCCGGTGCTTCTTCCAGAAGCAGGTCGTGGCGGCCGAGGTGATCGTGATGCCGCGCTCCTGCTCCTGCACCATCCAGTCCATGGTGGCAGTCCCGTCGTGCACCTCACCGATCTTGTAGTTCACGCCGGTGTAATAAAGGATGCGCTCGGTCGCGGTCGTCTTCCCGGCGTCGATATGCGCCATGATCCCGATGTTTCGGGTATCGTTGAGAGATGTCTGCCTTGCCATGGTCCTACCGTCTTTCTCTCTTCCGTCCGTGCTTCTCTTATTTGTTCTACGGTCAGTCGTCGACGACACGAAGGGCTTGAGGCCGGCGGGCCCGGTGTGTTGCACCGGGCCACGGCTCGGGGGGGTGTTCCGCGGAGGAACTACCGGCGGTGGATGCTCTTCACCAGCGGTAGTGCGCGAACGCCTTGTTGGCCTCGGCCATCCTGTGCGTGTCTTCCTTCTTCTTGATCGCTCCGCCGCGGTTTTCGGCCGCGTCCAGGAGCTCACCGGCCAACCGCTGGCGCATCGTCTTCTCGCCGCGGCCGTTGGCCGTCATGATGATCCACCGCATCGAGAGCGCCAGCTTGCGGCTGGGGCGGACTTCCACCGGCACCTGGTAGGTGGAGCCACCGACACGGCGGGACTTCACCTCGACCGCCGGCTTCACGTTCTCGATCGCCTTCTTGAAGACCTTCATCGGGTCATCGTTGATCTTCGTCCGAATCATTTCGAGCGCGTCGTACAGGATCCGCTCGGCCACCGTCTTCTTGCCGTCCTTCATGACCACGTTCACGAACTTGGTCACGAGCTGCGAGTTGTAGAGCGGGTCCGGAAGGATCTCGCGCTTCGGAATCTCTCTGCGCCTGGGCATACGCTCGTCTCTCCTCTATCAGCTCTTCGGGCGCTTGGCGCCGTACTTGGACCGGCCCTGCCGGCGTCCGTTGACGCCCACGGCGTCGAGAGTGCCGCGGATCACGTGGTAGCGCACACCGGGGAGGTCCTTCACACGGCCGCCGCGGATCAGCACGATCGAGTGCTCCTGCAGGTTGTGGCCGACCCCGGGGATGTACGTCGTCACCTCGATGCCGTTGGTCAGCCGCACGCGGGCGACCTTGCGCAGCGCCGAGTTCGGCTTCTTGGGCGTCTGGGTGTAGACGCGCACACAGACCCCGCGCTTCTGTGGTGAGCTCTGCAGAGCCGGGCTCTTCGTCTTGGCGACCACGCGCTCGCGGCCCTTGCGCACCAGTTGATGAATCGTAGGCATGCGTCCAGATCTCCCTCGATCCTTGTACCGTAAATTCCACACGGAGCGGCAGTGCGCCATACCCATCCATGGACGGGCTTGGTCGGCCAACACTCCGGCCCCGAACGTTGTTCAGGGTTTTCGGGTCTTCCGTCGGAAGACAAACGCCACGGTCCCGGGCAGGACCCTCGGCGACGAAACCCGCCAATACTAGCTGAGGGACGAAGCGCCGTCAACTACCAGCGTCACGACCTTCTGCGATCGGCGACGGGAGGCGGAGTATAGCGGGACAGGCGGGCCGATGCAAGAGGCAGAATCCTGCGAGCTCCAGGTGGTGTCAATCCGGGGTACTCCTTGCCGCCAGGCGGCGGATCTCGTCGAACGAAAGGCCGAGTTGCTCCAGCTCTTTCCGGGTGAGGCGGCGCAGGTCGTCGAGGTTCATCACCCGGTGGCGGGACAGGCGCCAGGCGAGCACTCGCGGCAGGCCATGGCCGGTCCAGAAGGCCACGGCCGAGGGCACCGGGCGGCCGAGGAGCTTCTCGCACCGCTGCACACCTCCGTCGGGAAAGCCCGGCAGGGACAACAGCTCCTCGCGCGTCATCACCGCGAGCTCTTCGAGAGACCGGATGCCGGCGCGGTCGAGCACCCGGGCGATCCGTGGCGGGAGGCCCAGCGTGCACCAGTGCCCGGGGCTCGCATCCTGCGCAGCCCCTGCGGCCCAGCGCCGCAGGGTTGTGATCTCCTGCCTGGAGAGTCCCCGTTCCCGCAGCGCCGAGGGCGCGAGGTCGCCGAGCTGTTCGAGCCTCTTGATACGCAGGCTCGACAGCCGCCAGGCCACCGGGTCGGGCAGGCCCTGCCGAAGCCAGGCGGCGCGATAGGAGGGCAGGGTGTGGCCCAGCAACGCCTCGCAACGGGCCAGGGTGATCTCGCCGAGCCCCGAGTGGGCCAGAAACTCCTCGCGGGTCGCCCCGGCGAGGTCGCCGAGGGTGCGGTAGCCGGCCCGTTCCAGGGCCGCCGGGTTGGGAAAGCCCGCCCGGCGCCAGAAGGATGCAGCTCTCATCTCTCCTCGGGGATCGGGTGAACGCCCCGGCCCACAGGCTCCCGCGTCTGGGTGCGAACCTGCTCGGCGCAAGCGGGGCAGCGGCGGACCAGATGTCGTACCACTTGGCGGTTCTCCTCCCGGGTCGCTCTGCCTTCGGCGAATCTCATCAGAACGTCGGCTGCCTGGAGGAAGCGGAGATCCCCCACCACGGCGCGGAGCTGGTGATGCAAGCCGCTGCCGGAAGGTCGCGACAGCGCCTCCGCTTCGAAGATCAGAGATCTGAGCAGGTCACCTGTCGCGCGGAGAGCTGTGTTGTGCTTGCGTACGGTGAAGTTCGCCAGGAATGTCTCGCGGAAGGCCTCGAAGTCTTCCCACCGAGCCGGATCGATCACGGGCGGAATGGCGGGCATCCACTGCGTGTCCTCCGGTGTTTCCGCCTTCATCGGCACTGCCTCTGTGCTCATCAGGCTCCTCCCGCCTTGACCATTTGCAGCCGGGTCCCCGGCGAAATCACCGCCCACGACCAGGCCGGCATGGTCAACGTCGGCCGCAGCTCGGGCAGAGCCTTCGCGAGGCCGGCCAGGGTGGCCCGCTCTCGCAGGCTGGCGAACAGTTGAAGCTCTTGCGGCGAGGCGGCGCCCTCCGGAGTCCCCGGTGGGCGTAGGGAAGCGACCCTGGAGACAAAGGTCTCAAGCTCCCCTTGCGGCCGGCCGGTCTGGCTGATCACCTGGAACTTGTGCGTCGCCTGGTACTTCTCCAGGGTCACCGGCACCAGCAGGTAGCGCACCGGCGCTCCTTGCGAGATCACGCCGGAGACGTGCGGCAGGTACCAGGCGAGGTGGTATTCCGGCTGCGGCGCCGGGCCGCGTCCACTGAGCATGGTGGAAACGATAGGAGCGGAAGTCGCGGAGGTGGTGCGGTGGAAGCACAAATGCCCGGCGGCCGGGCGTGTCCCGAGGGAATTCCGTAGGGCCGTCTGACGACCCTACAGTTAGCTCAGAGGGAATGTAGGGCGAAAGTAATGGCGGGTTGTCACGAAAAGAGGGGGCAGCGGCAACTTTATAGATAGGAGGACTTCGAGATGCCGCTGAAGTACGTCCCGCGGGTGAGGAGCCTGGTCCTGACCTCTCTTCGGAGGGGAAAGGGCCTGCATGCGCACGAGCTGGCCGCCCTCTTGAGCGTGCCGGAGAGCGTGATCAACCGATATGAGGGCGAGATGGAGCCCCCCTACGAGCTGTTGGTCGGTTGGTGTGCCCGCATGGGCTACACCAATGAGGAGGTGGACTGGGCGGTCTTCGGCCTGACCCAGGCGACGCGCGAGGCCCCGGCGGAGGGCTCGCCGGTGGCCCCCACGCCCATCGAGCTACGGCGCATCCGCGAGGTCGCCGGCCGGTACTGCCGGGCGCTTTACGTGCGGTGCGAGGAGATCCTCATCCGGGCGGCACGGGCCTTCAAGAACTCTCTGGCGCGCAAGGAGGCCGCTGAGAGATGGCAGGAGCTTGAACGCACGCCGCCCGAGTTCCGCCGCGCCGTCATCGAGAAGGCACCCGGCTTCCAGACCTGGTCTGTCTCAGAACGGCTCGCCCACGAGAGTGAAAAGGCCGCATCGGATCGCGCCGACCGCGCCCTGGACCTGGCTCTGCTCGGCTATCGGGCCGCCGAGCTTTGCGGCGGAGATGAGGCCACTCTGGCGGGCGTCAAGGGGTACGCGCTCGTCCACGTGGCGAACGCCCGGCGCGTCGCCAACCAGATGCATCAGGCCGGTGAAGACTTCGACCGTGCTCTGGTGGACTGGGACAAGGCCTCCCCGGAGATCAAGCAGGTGCTCGCCGCGTGGCGCGTGAAGGACCAGGAGGGTTCCCTTCGCCGCGACCAGCGGCGGTTCCCCGAAGCGCTCGAAAGGCTCCAGGAGGCGCGGGAGATGGCGCCGCCTGCGGCCATCCCGCGCATCCTCGTGAAGTGGGCCGTCACACTGGAACACATGTGGGAACCAGAGGCGGCGGTCAAATTGCTTCGTGAAGCGGAAGCGCTAAGCGGCCCGCAGCAGGAGCCGGAACTTCTCTTGAAGATTTATTATAACTTGGCGGCGAACCTTGGCCACCTCCGAAAGTTCCACGAGATGGCCCAATACCTGCCCCTAGTCCTTGATCGAGCGATTGCCGGAAGGAAGGAATTAGATTTGGTCCGGGTGGGCTGGCTTCGCGCAAGGTGCGCAGCGGGATTCGGTCACATCCAGGAGGCACGGCAGGGTTACAACCAAGCACGCAGAGTCTTCAAGAGCCATGGCATGGCCTACGACTACGCCCTTGCCTGTCTTGAACTCGCGGTGCTCAACTTTGAGGATGGCCAGCATAAAGAGGTACAGGCGCTCGCGGTGGAAATGGAGTGGATCTTCAAGGCGGAAGGGATTCACCGGGAGGCGCTTGCAGCAATTTCTATCTTTCTGGAATCGACCGCTCAGGTAACCGCCAGCGCGGATATGGCGACCCGTGTGGTTCGATACCTTTACCGCGCGCAACATGATCCCGCTTTGCGTTTTGAAGAGGTGGAGCCAAGCCGGTGCGCCACTACCAGCCTGACTCCAGGGGGGCCTCATTAGCCGTGGTTCCCGCAGGCACCACCACTAGGGTCCATCGAGCAGCCTACATCAATCCTCTCGGCCGGGGCGATCTGGTCAAGGCAGCCACCGCTCGGGTCGGCACCGCAGCGGTAGTCGAGCCCCTCGGTGGGGGGCGTGGTGGGGGCGATCAGGCCGGCACAGCCGCCGCTCGGGTCGGCTGTGCACCGGACATCTCCAAACAGGGCGGTGAACCACTCGGTGAGATGCGCGAAGGCCCCACCGAGCGGCCCCTCTACGGCGAGAGGAGAGGCCTGAGCGGCCGAGGGCGCCAGCACGAGCAGGGCGATGAACAGGGCCGTGAACAGGGGATACAGGGGTTTCCGGGTCATGGGTGACTCCTCGAACGTGGCGGAGGAGCCGGCGGGGCATCCACCGCGGACGCCACATGGCCCCTCCAGTGGAGAATCTCGCTGATGGTTGGGGAAAGTCAGGCGGAATGCAAGGGAGACGGGCCGATGAACGAGAGCGAAGAGGTCAAAAGGCTGATCCGGTGGTTCTGCTGGTACCTCAACTGCGATTTTGGCGAGTTGGCGCGGCGTGTGGGTGTCGACGAGACGACGTTGCGCCGCTGGGGCAACGAGGCGAGGCTCACGCGCGCCAACCTCGCTAGGCTGGCCCGTGCCGCGGAACTGTCCATGGCGATCATTGACGCAGTGGTCCTGCCCACACTGGCGGCCCTGCGGGCCAGTCAGGCCGGGGAGGAGGAGGTGTTTCGCGGGATGGCCGACGTGGTCCGGCAGCTCACCGCCTGCGCAGACGATCTCGGCCGCGCCGCGGTGGCGGATCTTTTCACCTGGCTCTCCGAGCAAACCGGAATGGCGAAGGAATCGGCGGCTGCGCAATGGGAGCGCCTGAAGAGCTGCTCTGCCGCTGAGCTGCTGTTCCTGGTAGAGACGCGGCCGGAGCTCCTGTCGAGGGAGCTTGCAGTTCTGCTGGCGAATGCGAGTGAAGACGCCGCGGCGGACGAGCCGGGGCGAGCTTTGGCTGTGGCCCGCGCGGCGCACCGCCTGGCCGAGCGCGTGGGAAGGGAGGAAGGCGAAAGCGGCGCGCTCGCGGGGTGGTGTTTGACCTTCGTGGCGAATGTGGAGCGAGTCGCGAGCGACTTCGCAGCGGCGGACGGCACGATTGCTCAGGCGCTCCGCCGTTGGAAGGCGGCGGCCGAGCAGGATCGGGCTCTTCTGCCCGGTTGGCGTCTGCTGGACCTGGAAGGCTCACTCCGCAGAGACCAGGGGCGGTATCCGGAAGCGTTGGCCCGGCTTTCCGATGCGGAGGCCGCGGCCCCGCCGGAGGATGGCGCACGAATTCTGGTTAAGCGGGCGGTCACGCTGGTCCACATGGAGGATCCTGAAGGCGCCCTCGCACTGCTCGATCAGGCAGAGCCGCGGGCGGACGGTGTGCGAGACCCGCGCCTTCTCTGGACGATTCACATCAATCGCGGAACGGTTCTGGTGGATCTCGGCCGCCATGAGGAGGCGGAGCGCCATTGGCCGAAAATTGAAGCGGCGCTGGTGCCGGGCAAGGCGCTCGACGAAGTCCTCATGGTCTGGTTGCGCGCGAGAATCGACGCCGGTCTGGGGAAGTTGGCGGAAGCGCGCGAGGGTTTCGACCGGGCGCGGCGCGAGTACGAAAAGCGCACCATGGCCGCGAACTACGCGGTGGTGAGCCTGGAGCGCGCGGTGCTCGACCTCAAGGAAGGGCGGTACGCCGAGGTGCGGGAGCTGGCGGAGGAGATGGCCTGGATTTTCAAGTCGAAGGGCCTGCACGACGAGGCGCTGGCGGCGCTGAGGCTCTTCCGCACCGCCGCGAAGCGCGAGGCGCTCACGGTCGATCTGGCGGAGCGGATGGTGCGGTATCTGTACCGGGCGCAGTATGACCCGAAGTTGAAGTTCCAGGGGTGAGGGGGGCGGGGGGCCGCGGTTCTCTGAAACAGCCCTGGCAGGAAGGTCCTCGAGGACCGCGGGCGAGTCCACGAATACCGCGGTTTTCGCGCCGTGGCCGCCCAGGAAAAGGCCACCGCGGACCTGGCGCGATGGTGAGCCTCGAACGCGCCGTGCTCGAAGTTCGAGGGGTGAGGGGGGCGGCGGCGAAAGACAATCCGCCTCTTACGGTACCCCGCCCCCATTCCACGAAGTGCCCCGCAGCAGGTCTTCCCAGTTGACCATAGTGTGCAGGATGTTGCCTTCGAACCCCTCGAAGTAGAGCTGCAATTCCGCCGAACGGCGAAACTCCGGCGGCCCCTGCTTGTCGATCCCCGGCCGCAGGGGCGGCATGACGAAGAGTGCCACATTAGGACCGAGGGTGGTATGGCACGCCAACTGACCGTCCTCGGTGCACCAGCCGAGCGCCTGCACGTCCCCACCCGTCAGATTGCCCTGCTCATCCACCTGGAGGTGGAAGAGGAAGGCTATGTTCACCTCGTAATAGTCGCATGGGGCGTCGTCAAAACAACTCAGGCCGTAACGGACGACGTTCATCCGGTAGGTGAGGGGCTCGGTTCCCCGGAAAAAGACGATCCTGATGGCCCCAGCCCCAGGCCCACAGCCATGAAGCTCCAGCAGGCATTCGCTTGGCCGCACCGTGCGCGCCAGGATCGAGAAGACCCTCAGGTCGAAGTCGGTGACCTCGGAATGGCAGGCGGAGAAGAGGTCGTCGTACAGGAGGCTCCGGCCAGCGCGGTCGGACTGGCCTGAGCCGGGGTCCAGACCGTTCGTGATGCGCAAGGGCATCTGGGGCTCGAAGGGATTCGGCACCGCCGGAGCCAAGTCGATCTGGAAGTCGACCACCTGGAACCAGACCGGGTTTTTCAAGAGGTTGCTGGCCGTATCCCGGCGCACCAGTGTCGCCTGCGGCAACCGGGGCCGCCGGGGGTCGAGGAAGTCCTCCTCCTGCCGCAGGATGAGATCGAAAGGCACCTGGACCTCTTCGCGTTCCCACGTCGCCCGGTCGTTGCTGTCTCCGGTCAGCCGGCTGGCGACGGCGAGGCCCCGATAGGCGCCGCCGGTGGGGCTCGACCGCCAGAAGTAGAGCTGCGAGCCCTCTTGCGCAAAGACCGCCCGGCGCTGAAGGCGCATCAACTGCCGCTCCTCGCAGTCCACCTGCGCCTGCGTGAGCGGCCGGCCGAAGTCCTCCGCACCGGCCAGCCGGGCACAGAAGAGGCCGAGAAGAAGGAGTGGAAGCCGGCGGCGGGGAATCATGGCGTCTCCTGTCAGGCCTATCGTTTGACCAGCCTCAGAAGGATATCGAACTTGTAGACCGGCGTGGTGATCGTGCAGTTGGTCGAACAGGTCAGGGTCTGGATCGCCGGGGTCCCCGCGTACGGCAGGGTGGTCTCCGGGTCGATCCAGCTCACGTCATACGTCCCGGGTTTCAGGGTGAACGTCTCGCGGTAGCCGGGAGGCCCGGGAGAGCCACTGCAGGAAGAGTCGGAGGGGGGCGAGACCGTCCAGACCCTGGCGTCATAGGAACCGAGCGGGTTGAACACGCCTCCGCAGGCCGGGTAGTCGAGGTTGTCATGGGCAGAATCGCACCTTGGCGTGCTGTGGTGCCGGTAGAGCAGAAGCGCGCGGTAGGCGATCTGTGAGGGGTTCACCGGATTCGTCGCGGTGGCTGCGAGCGCAGACCAGTAGAGCTGGGATTTCGTCCGGCATTCGTCAGATCCGTACCTTCCCAGATCGGTGCCACCGTTACCGTCAACCTTGAAGAAATCGCTCACCTTGGCCGGGGCGAAGTCGGTCAGCTTGGGAGTGGGGCTGGGGAGGTCGAAGCTCCGGCGGCCATAGAAGTCGAGGAGCAGGCCGAGCTGGGTCCGGACGGCACGGGCGGTCTCGTTCACGGACCCGTTCGGTGCGAGGTAGCCAAAGTGGTCGTAGGACGTGCCTCCGCTGGTGAGGAGCTCCCAGGCCGCCGCCCGGATGGGCACGGCGCCTCCCCGAACGGCGGTTCCGTTGAGATGGTGCTTGGTTCCCCGGGGGCCACTGATATTGGTGATGTTGTCCTCATTGCTGGCGAAGGGGTTCGGCTTCTTGTTGAGGAGAGAGTCGCGGATGAGCCCGATCGCGCCTCGATCCAGAGGATGGCGCCCACTGACGGTGCCGAAGGTGGAAACTTCGGTAGCCACGGTCGTATAGTGGCCGTTGAGGACCTGAACCCCCAAAGGAAACTTGGCCGCTGGCCAATCGGGAGGGGTGGCCGGCGCGTTCGCCGGGTCGAAGAGGGCGAGGGCGCCGGTCTGGGTAAACGGCTGGGTGGAGATCAGGTGGCCGTAGGAGAGGCGGCTGCCGCCCCAGGTCTTCTCGGCTTTCCGGATCTCGTAGATCATCTGCCGCTGCCATTTCGCCACGGCGAC
>Ga0209682_10000679_pt1 | contig 11483 bp, 10 predicted proteins | sample DOMMetBare2Fresh_2_FD_187471 | JGI IMG/M metagenome (GOLD analysis project Ga0209682, IMG submission 187471) | Wetland sediment microbial communities from St. Louis River estuary, USA, under dissolved organic matter induced mercury methylation -... | ecosystem: Environmental > Aquatic >...
GCGGACGGGACGGCGCCGGCCGAGCCCGGCCAGCGCTTCACCATCGTGGCCACCTCCTCCGGCGCCCCCTCGGTGCGCGACGCCGAGGCGGGCGAGGTGATGCACCCGGTCATCGGCGCGGCGGTCGAGTCGGAGCGGCTCTACGTGGCCCAGTCGCGCCTCGCGGCGCGGCTCGCCTCGGGCGAGCCCGGCGGCGCTCCCCTCACCCTCTTCGACATGGGGCTGGGGGCGGCCGGCAACGCGCTGGCGGCCATCCGCGCCGCGCGCGCCTCCGCCCTCGAGGCGGCGCAGGCCGGCCGCGCGCCCCCGCGCCGGCTCGAGGTGGTCTCCTTCGAGCGCGAGCTGGGGGCGCTCGAGCTGGCCGCCTCCGACGCCGGCGCGGCCCGGCTCGGCTGGTCGGCCGCCGACCTCGCGGCGGCCCGCGCCCTGCTGGCCCGCGGCATCCACGAGGAGCCGGGCATCGCCTGGCGGCTCGCGCTCGGCGACGCGCTGGAGCGGCTCGCCGCGGAGTCCGCCCGCGCCGATCTGGTCTTCTGGGATCCCTTTTCGCCCAAGGCCAACCCCGAGCTCTGGACGCTCGAGGCCTTCGCCGCCCTGCGCGCCCGCTGCGCCGACGGCGCCACCCTCTTCACCTACTCCACCGCCACCGCCACCCGCTCGGCCCTGCTCCTGGCCGGCTTCCAGGTGGGCGTGGGCGACCCCTCCGGCCCCAAGGAGGAGACCACCGCGGCGGCCCTGCCCCCCGCCGCCCCGGCCCGGCCGCTCGACGCCCGCTGGCTGGCGCGCCTGGCACGCTCCTCGGCCGCCTTCCCGGTCGACGCCCCGCCCGACGCGCTCGACCGGATCCGGGCGCACCTGCAGTTCCGCTCACCAGGATCGCGGGACGAGCGCCCGTCGCCCGAGTTCGTGTAGTCTTGGCCATCTCCGGTACCGACGAAGTGCCTCCTCCGCGCTGCGGTGGGCCGGATCCCGTGGGGGGGGTGCGATGCTGCCTGGCGAAGCCGATGACTCCAGCTTGCTCTGTCCCTCCTGCCGGGAGCGTCCGGCCCTCTCACCCGCGGCCGGCCCGCTCGGTGCGCTGCGCTGCCCGCTCTGCCGCGGCGCCCTCCTCCCACCCCGCGGCACCGCGGCGCTGCGCGCCCTGGTCGGCCCCGCGGCGGCGGCCCTCGCCGGGACCCTGAGCGCCCGCTCCACCGCATGCCCCTCCTGCAGCGGGGCGACCCCGTTCGTGGCGCTGGCGGCCGGCTTCGCGTCGGCCTGCACCGGCTGCGCCACCGTCTGGGTCGACGCCGATCTCCTGGCCTGGGCCGAGGCCCGCTCACGCCTGCGGGCCGCCGGCCCGCCGCCGCCGTCGGCGACCCCGGTGCCAGCCCCGCCCCCCGGCGCCCCCGCGCCGGCCCTGCCGGCCGGAACCCAGCCCTCCACCTCGACCCTCCCCCCCGCGCCGATCGACGCGCCGCCTCCGCTCCCACCGCTCGAACCTCGCGCCTCGACCCTCCTGCTGCGCAGGGTGGTCAAGGTCGCCGCCGCAGCCGCCATGCTGGCCGCGGTCGCGTGGTACTTCATGCTGCGCCTCGACGCCTGGCTGGTGACGCCGGGCGAGGCTCCCAGCCATCACCTCACCTCGCCGCTGGCGCGCGCCGTCGACGCCAAGCCACGGCTGCGCTGGGGCGCGGAGCCCGAGGCGCAGGTCCCGGCCGAGGAGCGCATCACGAGGCGGCCCGAAAAGCCCGCCCAGGCCGAGGTGCGGGTGGCGGGGCGGACGCTGGAGTGGTGGCAGAAGCGGCTCGAGCTGTTGCGCGCGTCGCCCGACGCCTCCCGTCAGGCCCTCTACCAGGCAACCCTGGGGCGCGCCCGGGCCGGGGGGCTCGAGGTGACGGACGACGGAAGCGCGGTCACGGTGAAGCCCGGCCCTGCGCAGCTCGCCTCGACGGGGGCGGCGCCATGAGCCGACCCCATCACGCCATCCACGGAGCGCTCCTCGCCGTCACCCTGCTCCTCCCGCCGGCCGCCCGCGCCGAACCGCTCGACGTGGAGACGCCGCCCGTCGAAGCGGGGCACCCCAGGATCGTCCTGGCGAGACGGTGGGGCCAGACCGCCACCGTGCGCATCACCTTCTCCGCCGGCGCGGTGGACGACGAGGGCCAGAAGGGCCTGACCCGGCTCAGCCAGTACGCCCTGCTGGCGGCCAACGGCCGCGTCGACCTGGAGAGCTTCCTGCTCGGCGTCCATGCCTCGGCAGGGTCGCTCTCCATCGAGACACGGCAGCGCGATTGCGCCTTCGCCCTCACCGCCGACCGTCGCGACTTCGGTCCGCTGGCCCGTCAGCTCCTCACCGCCGCGCTCTCCCCTCGGCTCGACGCCCGGCGCTTCGCCTCGGCGCAGGCGCGAGCCCTCATCGACGGATTGCAGCGAGGCGGCGGCCAGGACTTCCTCACCCTGGTGGCCTCGCTGGTGGTCGAGGACGGCCGGTACCGCAACGAGCCGTGGGGGAACCGCGAGTCGCTGGAGGCGCTGGAGTTCCAGGACGTCGCCGACCACGTCCTCGACCGGCTCTCGCCGGCCAACGCCACCGTGGTGGTGACCGGCGACTTCGACCGCGACGAGATCCTCCGGCTGGCCCGCAGCTTCCGCGGCGGCCAGGCCAGGCCGGTGTCGCGCCCGACCCTGGGCATCCCCTTCCGCACCAGCAAGCCCTCCTCCAGCGAGGTGAACATCCGCGCCTACCAGGTGAAGCTGGAAACCCCGCACGACGCCGCGGTGGCGCGCGTCGCCGCCGCCCTGCTCGACGATGAGCTGTGGCGCCGCTTCCGGCAAGCCGGGCTCGCCTACTCCTATACGGCGGCACCGCTGCGCTCGGCCTGGCTGGACCTGCTTGCGGTCATCGTCCCGGCCCGCGACCCCTCGTCGCTCCCCCTCTCCGGCTACCTGGCGGAAACGGTGGATCGAGTCCGAGCCGGCGCGTTCGACGACCTCCAGCTCGCGCGAGCCAAGCGCGCCGCCCAGGCGAGCCTGGCCGCAGATGACCGGAGCCCGCCGGCGCTGGCGCAGGTCCTGGCGAACGGCGGGGTGACCTGGCACGGGCGAGCCGTGGCCGACGAGCTCCTCACCCTCGATCGGTCGGCCCTGGTGGCGGAGCTGGGCCGCTGGCTCGCCCCCGACCGCTCCCTCGTCATCTACCTGGGACCCACCCCGTGACCCGACCGCTCCACGCCACCCCGGTGAACCCCGCCTCCCTCTCCACCGTGGCCCTCGCCGCCGCGGTAGCCCTGGCGCTCACGCGGCCGGCGCTGGCGTCCGCCGCCGCCGGACCGACCCCGCACCGCGAGGTCCTGCCGGGCGGGCTGGAGCTGGTGGTCGCTCCAATCCCTGGGGCGGCCACCTCCTCGCTGCGCTTCCTGGTCCGCTCCGGCTCGCTTCGCGATCCCCCGGGCCGCGAGGGGATGGCCCACCTGCTGGAGCACCTGCTCATCCGGGGGGCGCCCGGCACGGTCGGCCTGGTCGAGGCCGCACGGGCCGCCGGCGCCACGCTCAATGCCTTCACGTCGCATGAGACCACCACCTACGTGCTCGACGCGCCCACCGGGACCTTCGGCCCACTGGCCGAGGGGCTCCTGCGCGCCGTCACCAATCCGACCCTGCCGACCGCGCAGATCGAGAAGGAGCTGCAGGTGGTGAGCGAGGAAGGGCGGGAACAGCGACTCGGCATGTTCGCCTTCCTCGAGAACGTGCTCTACCGCAGCGACCTGCCCAGCGGCACCACGCTTGGTCACGGTGCCAGCCGCGAGCGCGTCTCGCGCACCGACCTCATGTCCTTCTTCCAGCAGGAGTACGCCACCTCCAACAGCGCCCTGGTGCTCACCGGCGACGTCACGGTGGAGTCGGCGCGTCAGTTGCTCGAGAGGGCCTTCCTGGTGCCGCCGGCCCTGCCGGAGGAGTACCCTCCCGCCGCCCCACCCAGCCCGGTCCTCCCGGTCCTGGAGAAGGTGCGTGCCGGGCGCATCGCCGTGATGGTCGGGTACGCGCTGGAGCCGGAGGATCGCCCGGCATGCCAGCCCCTCGCGGACCTGGTCTGGCTGCGCGCCTACCTGGAGCTCTACGTCCGGCAGCCCATCACCAGCTCGGTGGAGGTGGGCTGCATCACCTTGCGCGGTGCCGACTTCCTGCTGGCGCTGGCCACCGCCCCGTCGCTGGATGCGAGCGAGCTGCCCGATGCGCTGGAGCGGATCATGCTCGGCGCGACCACCCGGCCCATCACCGAGCGCGAGCGTCGCCTGCTGCTGCAGCGCCGCCAGCGCGAGCTCGACCGCCGCAACCAGTCCTCCCAGGAACTGGCCGACGACCTGGCCGACGCCGAGGCGCGTCTGCACGACCGCGACCGGGCCTCCGCGGAGGTGGTGGCGCCGCCGCCCCTGTCCCCCGGCGCCACGCAGGCGGTGGCGAAGCGCTCCTTCCTGCCGGAGCGGCGGGTCTTCCTGCAGCTCTCCCCATTCGAAGGCTGAGGCGAGGTGCGCATGTCCACCCCACGTCACATGCGCCGGCTCGCAGCCGGCGGCATCCTGGTGATGCTCCTGGCGCTCGGGGCGAACGCGCTGGGCAACCTGAGCGTGCGCCCGCCCGACATCCTCACGCTGCGGGTCACCACCGTCTCGCGCGGCGAGGCCCATGAGGCCGAGGATGGCGATCTGTTGTCGCAGGGGGTGGACGAGGTCTTCATCCACGGCGCGGCCGCCTTCGAGTGCCACCTCATCGTGGTCGCCTTGCCGCAGGGAGGCTCCCCGTACCGCCTCCTCCCGGCCGGCACCTCGGACTCGGGCGACGTGGTGGGCCCGGGCCCGTTCCGCTTGCCCGGCGGGAAAGCCTTCACAACCCGGCACGATCAGGTCCGCATCGTGGCCGCATGTGGCGGCCCCGACCTGCGCTTCGACCTGGTGGCCGACGCGGCCAGCCGGGCGCGATACAAGAACGGGATCACCGGGGCGACGACGCTGGACGGACTTCCGCCGGGTACCCTGCAGGCCTCTCGCCTCTTCCGGGAATAGGCGGCGCCGCGCGCCGACGCCGCCGCGCTAGGGGTCCGCGGGAGCGGCGCGCCGCTCCACCGCCAGGTCGTGGCGCGTCCAGGCGTCGAGCCCGCCCTGGAGCACCCGCACCTCGGCGAAGCCGAGCGACTTGAGCCGCGCCGCCACGCCGGGGACGTGAAATTCGCCGGCGTGCTGGCCGTAGACCACCACGGCGGCGTCGCGCGCCAGCCCGTTCGCGTCATGGACCAGCGTCGCGAGCTGGGCCCGGACCGCGCCGGCGATCTGCCACGGGGAGCTCGCGAGGAGCCGCTCGTCGCGCGCGTCCACGAAGGTGACGCGCTCGCCGCGCGCGGTGCGCGCCACCACCTGGCGCGGGGTGATGTGGGTCGTCGTCAGCATGGGCCATCTTGTAGTGCAGCCGGCGTGCCGCGCCATGCCTTCGCCCCGCCGCGCCGGCGGTTGGTGGTTCTTGGAGCTCCAAGGCCCGGTCGGGCGCAGCCTTTGCGACCCGCCCGGGCCACCCCGCCACCGGCGCGACACACCGCGTACCGGCCTTCGCGCCGCTTGTGGCGGGGGCGGGGGGGCGCGTCCATAATGTGCGCCTCAATCCCGGCTTCGCAGACAGGCGTGGCGTGAGCCATCGTCGAGGAGGGCGTCGATGTTCCGCAGACTGGGCAACCTGTTCAAGGCGTTCGTGAACCTCTTCGTCACCGACCTCGAGAAGCGCAACCCGGAGGCGCTGCTCCAGCTCGAGTCGGAGAACCTGCGCAAGCAGATCGGCAGCTTCAACCAGGGGCTGGCCACCCACGCCGGCCTGGCCGAGCGGATCATGGGGCAGGTGCGCAAGCTCGAGAGCGAGCAGCGCGACCTTCGCGCCAAGACCGCCGCCCACCTGCGCGCCGGCAACAAGGCGGCGGCCGGCCAGTACGCCCTGCGGCTGCAGACGGTGGAGCGCGAGCTCACCGAGAACCAGCGCCAGCTCGGCCAGGCGGAGGAGACCTACAAGAACCTGGTGAAGGCCCGCGACGTGGCGGTGGCCTCGGCGCGCGCCAAGATCGAGGGGCTCAAGGGCGCCATCACCGACATGCGCATGAACCAGGCCCTCGCCGAGATGCACGAGACGGCGGCCGGCATGGTGAGCGAGATCGGCGGCTCGGGTGACACCCTCAACCGGCTCCACGAGATGGTCGAGGAGGAGCGCACCCGGGCGGCCGGCCGCGCCCGCGTGGCGCGCGACGCCATCGACATGAGCCAGGTGAACGTCAAGGAGGCCGAGATGGAGGCCCTGGCCGACCAGGCGCTGGCCGACTTCGCCGCCAAGGAGGGCATCGTCCTCGAGGGCGCCGCCCCGGCCGCGCCGGCGCCGCGGGCCATGGGCGGCACCGCCAGGGCCACCGAGGACGAGGGCGGGCCGAAGGGGAGCTGACGTGCCCCTCCCCGCGGGCGCGCCGGCCTGGGCCGCTGAGCTGGCGCTCGCCTACGAGAGCGGCGCCCATGGCCAGTTCATCCTCTCCGGCAACGTGCAGGACCGGCTGCCGGTGGAGGGGCGGCTCGTCAACCTGCCGCGCTGGCTGGAGGAGGAGCTGCTCTCCGGCTTCGACGTGGTCTTCGCCTACGACCTCGGCAACGGGCTGCGGGTGGCCCGCGGCGCCGAGGCGGTGGAGCAGTGGCGCGGCGGCGAGCAGGCCGGGCCGCTGCCGCGCGAGCCGCTCGCCGCGGTGGAGCTGGTGGGGCGCTTCGTGCGCTACCTCGCCAACCTGCGCGCGCTGGGGCGCCCCGAGACCCGCTCGGTGGCCGCCATCCTGCGCGGCGCCGACCGACTCCTGCCGGCCGGCAACGACGGCGGCCACGAGCAGGGCAGCCTCGCCTCGCTGGTGCGCGACTGGGCCGGCGAGCCGCCCTTCGCCGAGGTCCCCTTCGCCTCGGTGCTCATCGCCGACAGCCTGAACGACCTCCACCCGCAGGTGGCCTTCAACCCGCGGACGCTGCGGCTGCGCGTGCCGCTCCCCGAGGCGGCGCCGCTCGCCGAGGCGCTCTCGCTGCTGCGCGCGAGCCATCCGGCCGCCTTCGGGGCCGGCGCCGCCGGCGGTCCGGAGGACCTCGGCGCGATGGCCGGCTCGCTGGTGGGCGTCTCCATCGCCGCGCTGGAGAGCCTGGTGAAGACGCGGGCCCACGAGCGGCGGCCGCTCGGGGCCGCCGACGTGGTGGCGGTGAAGAAGCAGCTCGTCGAGCGCGAGTCGTCCGGCCTCGTCGAGTTCGTCGAGCCGCGCCGCACCTTCGCCGACTACCACGGCCAGGAGGCGTTGAAGGCCTGGCTCCGCCAGGACGTGGCCCTGTGGCGCGCCGGCGACCTCCGGGCCCTGCCCATGGGCTACCTGGTGTGCGGCCCGGTCGGCACCGGCAAGACCTTCCTGGTGGAGTGCCTGGCCGGCGAGGCCGGGGTGCCGGTGGTGAAGCTCAAGAACTTCCGCGACCGCTGGGTCGGGTCGTCGGAGGGCAACCTGGAGCGGATCTTCCGGCTGGTGCGGGCGCTGGGGCGCTGCATCGTCTTCGTCGACGAGGCCGACCAGGCGCTGGGGCGGCGCGAGGCCGGCGCGGGCGACAGCGGCCTCTCCGGCCGGCTCTACGCCATGGTGGCCCAGGAGATGAGCGACTCGGGCAACCGCGGCAGGGTGATGTGGGTGCTGGCCTCCTCCCGCCCCGATCTCATCGAGGTGGACCTCAAGCGCCCCGGGCGCGTCGACGTGAAGGTCCCCATCCTGCCCACCGCCACCGTGGAGGAGAGCGCCCAGCTCCTCTCGGCGCTGCTGCAGCGCTTCGACCTCGCCGTGCCGACGGCGGACCTCGTCCCGCTCTCGCCGCCGCTCCTGCTCACCCCCGGCGCCGCCGAGGCGCTGGCGGTGAAGGCCTACCGCCTGGCCCGGACGGCCGGCCTCGCGCCGCTCGAGGCGGTGGCGAGGTGCCTCACCGGCTACCAGGGGCCGGTGCCGCCCGACGTGATGGAGCTGCAGATGCGCCTGGCGGTGCGCGAGGCCACCGACCTCGCCTTCGTGCCCGAGCCCTTCCGGCGGCTGGCCGGGCCGGAGGGGGGCGCGTGAGGGGCCTGCGCTACCTCTGGTCGGCCTTCGTGGCGCGTCCGCTCGGCATGCCGGTGCCGCCCAACCTCTTCGGGCTGGCCGCCTTCGGCCTCCTGGGGGCCCTCCTCAACCCGGGCTTCTACGCCATCGGCGCCGGGCTGGAGATCGCCTACCTCTTCGTCCTCTCGCGCAGCGCCCGCTTCCGCGCCGTGGTGGACGCGGGGGCGCTGGCCGCCGGCGAGCCCGGGGTGCCGCCCGAGTGGGCCGCCCGCCACCAGGCGCTGGTGGCCCGCCTCGCCCCGCCGAGCCGCCAGGCGCAGGAGGAGCTGGAGGCGCGCTGCGCCGAGATCGTCGACTCGCTCGGGCCGGCTCCGTCGGCCGGCAGCGCCTTCGCCGACGGCCTGGCCCAGCTCGCCTGGATGCACCTCAAGCTGCTCGCCGCCCGCGAGGCGCTGGAGCGGGTCATGGCCGGCGGCGCCGCCGAGGCCCACGCCCTGGAGGCCCAGGCGGCCGCGCTCTCGAAGCGGCTCGAGGCCACCGATCTCTCCGACGACCTGCGCCGCACGCTCCAGCAGCAGGGCGAGGTCATCGCCACCCGCCGCCAGGGGCACGCCGAGGCGGCCCGCCGGCGCGAGCGGGTGCAGGCCGAGCTGGAGCGGATCCGCCAGCAGGTCTCGCTGGTGCGCGAGCAGGCGCTGCTCGCCACCGACGAGGCGTCGGTGGCCGGCTCGGTGGACGCCCTCTCGGCCTCGCTCAACGAGGCCAACCGGTGGCTGCAGGACCAGCAGGAGCTGCTCGGCAACCTCGACGACCTGGCCTCCCCGCCCCCGCCCGGCCTCATCGGCCGGACCCGCCGCCGCCCGGCGGCGCGCTCGCAAGGAGAATCGGCATGACGCCCCTCCGCCCCACCCGACGCGCCCCGCGCCTCCCCGCGCCCCGGGGCGCCGCCGCCGGCACCTTCGTCACGCTCCTCCTCGTGGCCGCGCTCATCGGCCTGGGCGCCTGGCTCGTCCTGCGCAAGGCGCCGCCCTCGAGCGGCGGCGCCGGGACGCCGTGGGGCGGCGCGCCGGCCGGCCAGGCCGCGCCCACGGGCGCCGGGAGCGCAGCGCCCGCCGGTCCTGGCGCCGTGGCCGCGCCGGAGGGGAAGGTCCCGGTCCCGGTGGAGCCGGTCACCGGCGCGCCCCAGCTCGCCGCCGCCGCCCCCTACGTGCCCAAGGACGGCGTGGTGGAGGTGGACATCAGCGAGTACGCCGGCTACGGCGGCCTCATCGTGGCCAACGGCGGGCTCGACCCCAGCCCCGACTCCTTCTTCGCCAGGAACTACGGCTTCAAGGTGAAGCTCTCGGTGAGCGAGGACGAGAGCTGGTCGGCCGTGAACAACGGCCGCTTCGCCGCCTCCTCCACCACCACCGACGTGCTGGCGGTGCTGGGCCGGCAGTTCGACGTGGTGGTGCCGGCCCAGATCGGCTGGTCGCGCGGCGCCGACATGGTGGTGGTCGACGCCGGCCTCCCCACCGTCAACGCGCTGGCCGGCAAGGTGCTGGCCGCCTCGCAGTTCAACGAGAGCGAGTTCTTCATCCGCTACCTGGCCCGCGAGGCCGGCCTGCCGGTGAAGGTGCTGCGCGACCTCGACGGCCGCCCCGCCTCGAACGAGCTGGGGCTGGTCTTCTACGAGGACGCCTTCAAGGCCTGCGACGCCTACCAGTTCGAGCTGGCCGCCGGGCGGGGCCGCCTGAACGGCTGCGTCGGGTGGTCGCCCCGCACCGACGAGGTCATCGAGGCGGCCCGCGGCAAGGCCAAGGCGCTCGTCACCAACCGGAACCTGCTGGTGGTGGCCGACGTGCTGGTGGTGAACCAGGGCTTCGCCAGGGCCAACCCCAAGCTGGTGAAGGGGCTGGTGCACGGCCTGCTCGAGGGGAACCGGCGGCTGCGCGAGGACCCCCGGGCCAACCTCCCGGTGGTGGCGAGGGCCTTCAAGTGGAAGGAGGCCGACGCCGCGGCCGAGCTCGCCAAGGTGCACCTCGCCAACCTGCCCGAGAGCCGCGCCTTCTTCGGCGGCACGCTCGACGCCGCCGGCTCCTTCGGCGGCATCTTCCAGTCGGCGGTGCTGGCCTACGGCGACCTCATCAAGAACCCGGCCGACCCGGAGCGCACCCTCGACCTCTCCCACCTCGAGGCGCTCGCCAAGGCCGGCCTCTTCGCCGACCAGACAATCGCCATCGCCCCCATCAAGACCGCCGCCGGCGGCACGCTGGAGGGCGACCCGCTCCTCTCGCGCGACATCCGCTTCTTCTTCGAGCCCAACTCCGCCAAGCTCGACGACAAGCAGAAGGAGAACCTCGGCTACCTCGACGCCGTGAAGCAGTTCCTGCAGGTGAGCCCGGGCTCGGTGGTGGTGCTGCGCGGCCACGTCGACAACGCCCGCGTCCCCGACTTCAGGAAGCAGGGGGGCGAGGAGCTGGTGCGGTCCATGGGCTTGAAGGCCATGGAGCTGTCGCGGCAGCGGGCGGTGAGCGTGCGCGAGGCGCTCGTGAAGCGCCACCCGGCGCTCGACGCCAAGCGGCTGGAGACGGTGGGGCGCGGCTGGGAGGAGCCGGCCGGGCCGGACTCCAGCCAGAACCGGCGCGTCGAGGTGCAGTGGTTCACGCTGGAGTGATCCGCCGGAGCCGAGGCCATGGCGAGCTTCCTCGGAGGGCGCATCGAGGTGGTCGAGGGGGACATCACCCGCCTCGACGTCGACGCCATCGTCAACGCCGCCAACGAGACGCTGCTGGGCGGCGGCGGCGTGGACGGCGCCATCCACCGGGCGGCCGGGCCGGAGCTGCTGGCCGAGTGCCGCACCCTCGGCGGCTGCCCCACCAGCGAGGCGCGGCTGACCAGGGGGTACCGGCTGCCGGCGCGCCACGTCCTCCACACGGTCGGGCCGGTCTGGCGCGACGGAGCCCGCGGCGAGGACGCGCTCCTGGCCGCGGCCTACCGGTCCTGCCTGGCGCTGGCGCGGGAGCACGGCCTCGCCTCGGTGGCCTTCCCCGCCATCTCCACCGGCGTCTACGGCTTTCCCAAGGACCGGGCCTGCGCCATCGCGGTGCGCGAGGTGGCGGCGGCGCTCCGCGCCGGGGCGGTGCCGGCGCGGGTGATCTTCTGCTGCTTCGGGGCCGAGGACCGGGCGCGCTACGAGCGGGCCTGTGCGGCCCTCGACGCCACGGGGGCGGCGGGATGAGCGACGAGGCGGCCCCCGCCGCTCCGCCGGCCGCGCCGGAGCCGCCGGCCGGGCCTGCGCCCACGCCCTGCGCCAACTGCGGCGCGGAGGTGCCGGAGCGCTTCTGCTCGCGCTGCGGCCAGGACCGCGGCCGCACGCCCCACGTGCCGCTCTCGGAGCTGC
>Ga0209682_10000680_pt1 | contig 11475 bp, 12 predicted proteins | sample DOMMetBare2Fresh_2_FD_187471 | JGI IMG/M metagenome (GOLD analysis project Ga0209682, IMG submission 187471) | Wetland sediment microbial communities from St. Louis River estuary, USA, under dissolved organic matter induced mercury methylation -... | ecosystem: Environmental > Aquatic >...
CAGCGAACGCAGTTCGCGAAGTGAGTTCTGCGGCGCGACCCAAGCGCGAGCACCACAGCGCAGTCGGCACGCAGTGCCGACCGCCGCAGCATGAGCCCGCGCCGGGCCCCGCCCACCGCGAGACGCGAGCGCTACAGAAGAAGCGGCCAGACGCGAAAGGCAGCAACGGGCCGACTCCGGCCCGTCAGCTTCTCGACGATGGAACACCAATCCGCATCACACGCGGATGTACAAGGACCTGCGGTCGAGCCACCGTGCGATGAGCCAATACACCGCGACATGGGCCAGCGCGAACAGCAGCGAGTCCACGCGCGGGTCGCCACCGAGCTGCCACCCGGCGTCGGCCGCCGTTGCCGCCGCCGGCCCGCGCAGCACGGCCCAGACCCTCGGCACGAAGCCGCTGAGCACGAAGACGAAGAGCGCGTTCTTGCCGAAGGCGTCGCAGAACCCGACCCAGGCCCCGCGCCGACGCCGCACTTCGATCGCGTGGATCAGCAGGGCCAGCAACGCAAGTGCGATACCCGTGGTCAGCAGCACGTAGCTCGAGGTCCAGAGCTTCTTGTTGAGCGGCATCGCGAGTTGCCAGCCATAGGCCAGCACCAGCAGGCCGCAGGCAGCGACGAAGAGCCGGTTGACCAGGGCCTCGTCCCGGCGCGAACGCACGACCGCCACGCCCGCCACGTAGCCCAGCAGCACCTGCGCGATGGCCGGCAGCGTGCTCGCCAGGCCCTCGGGGTCGAACGGCACGCCTTCGCCGCGATACAGGTGCCCGGCGCCGAGCACGGCGCGGTCGAGCGCCGTGCCGAAGTAGCCTTCGAGACTGTAGGGGTCCGGCCCCTGGGCGAACAGCAGGCACGCGGCCCAGTAGCCGAGCAGCAGCACGGCAGCGCCGGCGATCGCGCCACGCTGGCCGAAGGCCCGCACGATCAGCGCCGCGCCCGCCCAGGCCAGCGCGATGCGTTGCAGCACACCCATCGCGCGCAGGGTCTCCAGGTTGCGCGGCACCAGTTCGCCGGCCGCGTCCCAGCGCACGAAAGGCGTCGCGTTCAGGACCAGGCCGATCAGGAAGATCAGCCCGCCGCGCCGCAGCAGCCGCACCCAGAAGGCCGCCGCCGGTGCGGCCGCCAGCGCCGGCATCGTGAAGGCCATGGCATTGCCGACCGCAAAGAGGAAGAACGGAAAGACCAGGTCGGTCGGCGTGCAGCCATGCCAGCTGGCATGCGCCAGCGGCGGATAGAGGTGGTCCCAGCTGCCCGGGTTGTTGACGAGGATCATCAGCGCAACCGCCGCCCCGCGGAAGACATCGAGCGCGAGGAAGCGCTCCCTCATGCGCGCAACGCTCCACGCACGCTGCCGTCGGCAGCGTCGAGGCGACGCTGCGCCTCGGCGGCATCGACGGCGGCCTTCAGCATCACGATGGCCCGCTTGACGCTGCCGCCGGCCGCGGCCAGCGCGGCCTGCGCGGCCGCAGCGTCGGCGCCGCTGGCCAGACGTGTCAAGCGCAGCGCGCGCCGCTGCAGCTTGAGGTTGGTCACCCGCAGATCGACCATCAGGTTGCCGTGGACCTTGTTCAGCCGCACCATCAAGGTGCTCGACAGGCTGTTGAGTGCGATCTTCTGCGCCGTGCCGGCCTTCAGCCGCGTGCTGCCGGAGATGACCTCGGCGCCGCTGTCGAGCACGATGGCGATCTCGGCCTGCAGCGCGACCGGCACGCCGGGGTTGTTCGCGATCCCGATGGTCAGGCAGCCGGCGGCGCGCGCCGCCTCGAGCGCTCCGCGCACATAGGGTGCGGTGCCGGAGGCCGACACCAGCAGCACCACGTCGTTCGGCCCGGGCGCGAGCGCGGCCAGGTCGGCGGCGCCCAGCGCCGGGCTGTCCTCGGCGCCTTCGACGGACCGGAACATGGCGCCTTCGCCGCCGGCGAGCAGGCCGATCGCACGCTCCGGCGGCCACGAGAAGGTCGGCGGCAGCTCGACGCTGTCGAGCACGCCCAGGCGCCCGCTGGTGCCGGCGCCGACATAGATCAGGCGCCCGCCGGCACGCAGGCGCGGCAGTGCCGCATCCACCGCGTCCACGATCTGCGCGGTCGCCGCCTGCACCGCGGCCAGTGCCTGCTGCTGGTCGTCGACGAAGGCCCGCACCAGTGCATCGGTCGGGTAGGTGTCGAGATCCGCATGCTCGGGATGCGGCTGCTCGGTCTTGCGCGGGTCGGTGAGGCTCATTTCCACCTTTGGCCGGTGCGGGCACTTTCGTTGCCGAGACGGTCCACGGCGCTGACGACCACGGCGTCGGCTCCAGGCGCGGCGAGCGGCGATCCGTCCGCGGCCACGCGAACCGCGAACTGCCACTGTCCTTCACGTCGCTGCCACACAGCGTGCAGAAATGGCCGTGGCGCGCCGTCCGATTCGATCGCCGGGCCGTGTGCGCCGTAACGCAGGCGCGGCGCGGGCGGCGCCGCCGCGCCGAGCCAGGGCGTGGCCGGTACCAGGGCCGGCCGGGCATAGGCCCCCTCGCGCAGCCGGGTCGCGATGCCGTCGCGGTCCTGCATCAACGCGATCATGCTGAAGTGGACGTGGCCGGTCGCCGCCGGCCGCGAGCGCAGGAGTGCGACCTGGTCGACGATCTCGGCTGCATTCCAGGGCCGGCGCGGTGCACCGATCATGCTCGTGAACAGGCCTGGCCAGACATGGCGGCGCCACGGGTTCTGCTGCGGCGCCAGCCAGTGGTCGAGCAGCACCGGGAATGCCTGCCCCGGGCTGCCGATCGGCCAGTACAGCTGCGGCGCAAGGTAGTCGAGCCAACCCTGCTCGAGCCAGCGTTCGACATCGGCATGCAGCTTGTCGAACTGGCTGAAGCCGCTGATGCCCTCCGGCCGGCGGTCGGGCCGCGGCAGGCCGAACGGGCTGATGCCGAAGCGGACCCAGGGCTTGATCGTATGCACCGTGCGATGCAGGTTCTGCACCAGCGCGTCGACCTGCTCGCGCCGCCAGGCGGCGCGCTCGAGCCTGCCGCCGCCGCCGAGGTAGCGCTGCCACGCCGGCTCGTCGGGGAACGGCAGCTCGACGCCGTCCCGGTCGATCGGGTAGGGGTAGAAATAGTCGTCGATGTGCACGCCGTCGATGTCGTAGCGCGCCACGACGTCGGCCACGACCGCGAGCATGCGCTCGACCGCCGCCGGCTCGGCCGGGTCCATCCACTGCAGCTCACCGTAGGCCTTGACCGCCTCGGGCTGCACGAGCGCGAGGTGCGGTGCGGCCAGCGGCGTCTTGGCCGACGGGTGACGCGCCCGGAAGGGGTTGAACCAGGCGTGGAGTTCCAGCCCGCGCCGGTGTGCCTGGTCCACCCAGAAGGCCAACGGGTCCCACGCCGGCGCGGGCGCGCGACCCTGTTCGCCGGTGAGGTACTCGCTCCATGGTTCGAGCGTCGAGGCATAGAGCGCATCGCCGGCCGGACGCACCTGCAGCACGATGGCGTTCAGGCCGATCGCGCGCGCCCGGTCGAGCATCGCCGCGGCCTCGGCGCGCTGGCGCTCGACCGGCAGCCCCGGCTGGCTCGGCCAGTCGATGTTGGCCACGCTCGCGACCCAGGCGGCGCGGAACTCGCGCGGTGCCGGCGGCGGCCATTCGTCGTCGCGCAGCGGCAACGCCGATGCGGGCGGGGTCAGCGCGGCGCAGCCCGCGACGCCGCCCAGGAGGGCGAGCGATCCGGCCGCCGCGAGTTCGCGCCGTCGCATCAGCGCGACCCCGGCGTATTGAGTACCTGCAGGATCGCGGCGGTCTCGGCGTCGGGCTCGCCGTCGTGACGTGCCGGCCGGTATTTCATCTGGAAGGCCGCCAGCACGGTGCGTGTGGTGGCGTCCAGCACGCCCGACTGCGGCAGGTCGAAACCGTGGGTCGCGAGTGCGCGCTGGAACCAGGCGGCATCGGGCAGCAGCGTGTCGTAGCGCAGGCGCTGCTCGGCCACGCGTGCGGCGTCGGGCCAGGGGATCAGGCCGGCGTCGGCCAGCCGCTTCCAGGGGAAGGTGGGCCCCGGATCCTGCTTGTTCAGCGGCAGCACGTCGCTGTGGCCGACGATGCGCTCGGGCCGGATCTGGTGCCGCGCGACGATGTCCTTGACGAGCGGGATCAACGTGTCGATCTGGTCGGCACGGAACGGCGCGAAGACCTTGCCCTGTGGTGTGTCGACCTGCCCGGGATGCACGATCTCGATTCCGATCGAGCTGGCATTGAGCATCCGGTGCCCGCGCCAGGCGCTCGGCCCGCTGTGCCAGGCGCGCCGGCTCTCGTCGACCAGGCGGTAGATCCGCGGCGGCGATTCATCGCTCAGCAGGTAGTGTGCCGAGACCTCGCCCTCGGTCAGGATCTTCAGCGACAGCGGGAAATTCGCCACCGTGTAGTGGATGACGAGGAACATCACGCGGCTGTCCTGGCCACGCGCGCTGTAGGTGGTGTCGATCGGCACGCCGCCGGGCGTGGTGGTGCCGCAGCCCGCGAGCAGCAGCGCCGTCGCGGTCAGGAGCGCCGGCCAGGCGGTTGGAATCGATCTCATCGCCGCGCCATTCTCGCGGCCGCCCGCGGCCGTCACAATCGACGCGATCCCTTGCCACCGCGCGCCTCCCCGGGGCCGCGTGGCAAGGCAGCCTCTGGATGAATGCATATCGACGATTTCCATGGCCGCCAAGACCTCGATCCTGAACCGTGCGCTCGACGACACGCTGAAATTCGCCCCCGAATACGGCGCGGGCCTGAGCAGCCACCTGCCGATGGCCTTGACCGCGCTGCGCCGCCTGGGTGCCGACGCCCGGCGCCTGCGCGGCTTTGCCAGGACCTACGTCGCCGCCAAGGCCCTGCCACCGGCGCCGGCGCTGGTGGCCTGGCCCGCGGGTGACCCCTGGCAGGCCCGCTTCGGCGATGCCTCGGCCTGGCCGGCCTACCGCCATCTGTTTCGCCAGTGGATCATGTACGAAAGCGGTGTCGACGTGCTGACCCAGGCGCTGCCGGCCCTGATGCGCGGCTGCGGCGGCGTGGCCTTCCACGGCCTGATCCGCACGGCCTATGCGGTCGACGCGCTGCACGCAGCCGAACTGGCCGACGCACTCGCCTACTGGGCCAGCCGCTGGATGGACATGGGAACGCCCGGGCCCGGCGGCACCGAGCCCGACCCCTGGGAAGCCCTGCACGGCCTGGCGCTGCCGCGCTCGAAGGAGCCGCTGATTGCCGCGCGCATGCACGCTGCCGCGCGCCGGCGCGGTTTCGCCGCGGCGGCCAACACGCTGCGCATCGACGATCACACGCTGGCGCGCATCGCCCGCGTCGCGGCACGCCTGTATGCCCGCAGCGGCGATTTCACCGTGCTGCACCTGGTCACCAGCGCACAGGCGATGCGGGTGCTGCTGCCGCTGGTGGGCGACCCTGAGGCAGCGCTTGCCCACTACTGGCGTGCCGTCGTCGCCGGCGTCGTCGCGAGCGGGCTGGACCTGGCCGGGCTCGGCCGTGCGCCGACCGCGCGACCCTGGGACGAGCTGGTCGCCGCCGCGATCGCGAGCGACGACGACCACCTGATCAAGTTGGTCGACGCCTGCCGCGAGGAACAGAAGGCGCACGGCGGAGCGCCTGACTGGCAGCGCGCCGCCACCCGCGTGGTCAAGCAGGGCGCGGCATGAGGCGCGTGGCAGGCGCGCTCGTCGCGGCACTGCTGGCGGCGTGGCTGCACGGCGCGCAGGCGCAGGACGTGCTGCCGCCGGCGATGCGGGACGCGCTCGACCGCGTCGGCGTGCCGGCCAGCGCCGTGCATGCGATCGCCCTGCCGCTGCACTGGTGGGGCCGCAGCTGGGCCCACCAGGCCGACCAGCCGGCCCAGCCGGGCTCGACGATGAAGCTGGTGACCACGGTCGTCGCGCTCGACCGCCTGGGCCCCGACCTGCGCGGCCGCACCGAGTTGCTGAGCGCAGCGCCGCTCGATGGCGAGGTGCTGCGCGGCGACCTCGTGCTGCGTGGCGGCGCCGACCCCGAGCTCGGCTGGCCGCAGCTGTGGCAGCTGTTCAACGAGTTGCGCGAGCAGGGCGTGCGCGAGATCGCCGGCGACATCGTGCTCGACCGCACCCTCTTCCGCCCGACGCGCATCGACCGCGGCCTGCCACCCTTCGACGAGACACCTGAGTTCGCCTACAACGTGATCCCCGATGCGCTGATGTTCACCGGCAACCTGCTGGGGCTGGAACTCGCCGATGGCGAACGCGGCGTGCAGGCGCGCACCGTGCCGCGCCTGGACGGCGTCGAGCTGACGACGCACATGGGCCGTGTCGAGGCCCGCTGCAACGACTGGGACGACCACTGGCAGCCCGCCGGCGTGCAGGACGACGGCCGCACGCTGCGCATCGAACTGCGCGGCGCCTTCCCGCAGGGCTGCACGGTGCGCACCGGCCTGCAACTGGTCGAGCGCACGCGCCTGGCCGAACTCAGCCTGCGCACGCTCTGGAGCCGGCTCGGCGGCAGCTGGCGCGGCAGCGTGCGCGAGGCCGCGGCGCCGGCCGGCGCGCGCGTGCTCGTGCAGCGTGTCGCACGCCCCTGGGGCGAGGTCGTCCGCTTCATGAACAAGACCTCGGACAATGCCCTGACGCGCCTGCTCTATCTGCAGCTGGGCGTGCCCGCGATGGCGTCGGAGCCGACCGCGACGACCGCCGAACTGGCCGAGCGCGAGGTACGGCGCTGGTTTGCCGAGCACCACATTCCGGACGCCGGCCTGGTGCTCGACAACGGCTCGGGGCTGAGCCGCAGCGAACGCATCTCGGCGCGCCAGATGGCGCAGCTGATCAAGGCCGCGCTGGCCGGGCGCCACGCGCCCGAGCTGCTGATGAGCCTGCCGGCCGTCGGCGTGGACGGCACGATGCGCAACCGACTGAAGTCCGGCCCGGCCACCGGCTGGGCGCGGCTGAAGACCGGCACCTTGCGCAACGTCGTTGCGCTGGCCGGGGTCGTGCGCGACGGCGCCGGCCGGCCCTGGGTCATGGCGGCGATGGTCAACCACGAGCAGGCCAGCCGGACCCGGCCGGCGCTGGACGCCCTGGTCGACTGGATCGCCCAGGGCCGCCCGCTGCCCCTGGGGTACGACACCGATCCGCACTGACTGCACGCAATCCGGTCCCTACCGGGCGCGGCCTATCATCGACCTCATGGCGACCACGCTGACCCGCCCGATGCCGCTGACGCGCCTGCTCGCGCGCTGGTGGCAGAGCGGTTGGCACATCGTGCACATGGGCGCGCTGGTGCTCGCCCTCGCCCTGAGCCCCTCGAGCTACGGCCGCGCGCGCTGGCCGGCGATCGCGCGCCACCTGGTGCGCGCCACGATGCCGCTGGCGCTGTGGTTCAGCGTCGTCTCGGCCCTGCTGAGCGTGGTGATCATCCGCATCGTGCTGGTCACGGCGCAGAGCTACGGGCTGTCGCAGTACGCGATGGAGATGGTCGTGCGCGTCCTCGTGCTGGAGCTGATCCCGCTGATCGCGGCGATGTTCGTCGCGCTGCGCGTCACGCTGCCCGCGGCGGCCGAGCTGGCGGCGCTGCGCCATGCGGGGGACCTCGAGGCGCTGCGCGCCGATGGCGGCGATGCCTTGCGCGACGAGGTGCTGCCGCGGGCCCTGGCCGGCATGTTCGCCGTGCTGCTGCTGGCCGCGCTCAGCTGCGTGCTGTGCCTGGTGCTGGCCTACCTGCTGGCCTACGGCTTCTCGCCCTGGGGCTTCGAGCGTTATACCCGGCTGGTCGGCGCCGTCTTCGCCCCGGTGGTGACGCTGATCTTCGCGATCAAGACCGTCGCGTTCGCGGCCGCCGTATCGCTGATCCCGATCGGCTCGGCGCTGCACGACAGCCCCTACGGGCCCGGCCCCGCGAGCATCGAACTGCAGGGCCTGGTGCGCATGTTCCTGGCCATCCTCGCGGTCGAGATCGCCTCGCTGGTCGGCAACTACTACTGACGACGATGGGCGACCCCACCGCTGCCCCGCGGCCCGAACGGCTGGAGTTGCGTGCCGCGCTGCTGCTCGTATTGATGGCCTTGCTCGTGGTCGGTTCGGCCCTGTACCTCTTGTACGCCCGCGGCGCCTTCGAGCCGACCCAGCGCCTCGTGCTCGTGGCCGACGACTCCGAAGGGGTGCTGGTCGGCATGGACCTGACGTTCTCGGGATTCCCGATCGGGCGCGTGCGCCGCATCGAGCTGGGCGCCGACGGCAGCGCGCGCATCCTGGTCGACGTCCCGCGCAAGGACGCGCACTGGCTGCGCACATCCAGCATCTTCACGCTCACGCGCGGGCTGGTCGGCAATACCAACCTGCGCGCCTACAGCGGCGTGCTGGCCGACCCGCCGCTGCCCGCCGGCGCCGAGCGCAAGGTGCTGGCCGGCGACGCGACGGCCGAGATCCCCAAGCTCGTCGCCGCCGCGCGCGAGCTGGTGGGCAACCTCACGGCCCTGAGTGCGCAGGACTCGGCGCTCGCGGTCGCGCTGGCCAACGTGCAGTCCTTGACGGCGCGCGCCAGCGGCCCCGGCGGGGCTCTGGGGGCGCTGTTCGGCGACCCCAAGGACGCCGCCAAGGTGACGCTGCTGCTGGACCGCACGAACCAGCTGCTCGCACGCCTGGACGGCCTGGTGGGCCGCACCGACGGCGTGATCGGGCGCGCCGATGCGCAGCTGCTCGGCCCGCAGGGCCTGGTGCCCGACGTGAAGGCGAGCGTGCAGCAGCTGCAGGCGCTGCTCGGCGATACGCGGGCGACGCTCAAGCGGGTCGATGCCGTGCTCGAGGAGGCCCAGGGCGCGGCGAAGAACGTGCGCAGCGCGACCACCGACCTCGACACCCTGCGTGCCGAGGTCGAGGCCAGCCTGCGCAAGGTCGACCAGCTCGTGGCCGAGATCAACCGCAAGTGGCCGTTCAAGCGCGAGACGGAGTTGAAGCTTCCATGACCGCACGCACGACCGCGCTCCTGGTCGTCGCCGCGCTGCTGGCCGGCTGCGCCGGCACGCCGGTGCCCGACTGGCAGCTCAATGCCCGCAGCGGCCTGGAGCGCGCGACCGACGCCTTTCTGTCCGGCAATGCCCGCGTCGCGGCGGTCGAGTTCGAGCGTGCGCGCGGCGAGGTCGCGCGCACGGCCCGGGTCGATCTGGTCGCGCGGGTCGAACTCACCCGTTGTGCGGCCCAGGTCGCGAGCCTGCAGTTCGAGCCCTGCGCCGGTTTCGAGCGCCTGCGCGCCGATGCGCCCGCGGCCGAGCGTGCCTACGCCGACTACCTGGCCGGTGGCGTCGATGCCGCCCGCGTGCCGCTGCTGCCGCAGCAGCAGCAGCCGGCCGCGGCGGCCGCCAGCGGCGGCGGCGAGCGCGATCTCGCGCTGCTGCAGGCGATCGAGGACCCGCTGTCGCGCCTGGTCGCCGCCGCCTTGTGGCTCAAGAGCGGGCGCGCGTCGCCGCAGGTGATGAACCTCGCTGCCGAGACGGCGTCGGCGCAGGGCTGGCGCCGCCCGCTGCTGGCCTGGCTGGGGATCTTGAAGCAGCGCGCGGAAAGCGCGGGCGACCGCAACGAAGCCGAACGGATAGCGCGCCGCATCGCGCTCGTCACCGCCGGACCGTCGACCCCTTGACCACGGAGCCCACCATGATCCGCGTCCACCAGTTCGCGCCCGCATTCGGCCTGCCCAATGCGAGCCCCTTCTGCATGAAGCTGGAGAACTACCTGCGCATGGCCGGGCTGCCGTTCGAGCTGGTCAACGACGGCAACGTGATGAAGGCACCGCTGGGCAAGCTGCCCTGGATCGAGGACGGCGGCACGGTCGTCGCCGACACCCACTTCATCATCGAATATCTGAAGAAGACCTACGGCGACCCGCTCGATGCCGGCATGACCGCGCAGGACCGTGCCCTGGCCACCGCCTTCCAGCGCCTGCTCGAGGAGGACCTCTACTGGGCGGTCGTTCACACGCGCTGGATCGACGACGCGGGCTGGCCGAAGACACGCGAGGCCTTCTTCGGCGCGCTGCCGCCGCCGCTGCGCTGGATCCTGCCGCCGCTGGCACGGCGCGGCCTGCGCGCCGAGATGCGCGGCCACGGCATGGGCCGGCACAGCGTCGACGAGATCCACGCGATCGGCGGCCGCGACATCGATGCGCTGGCCGACTTCCTGGCCGACAAGCCCTTCATGCTCGGCGCGCAGGCGCGCTCGCTCGACGCCTCGGCCTACGCCTTCCTGGCCAACCTGCTGTGGGCGCCGGTGGACTCGCCGCTGCGCGAACGTGCCCGTGCGCGCGCCAACCTCGAGGCCTATTGCCAGCGCATGAAGGCGCGCTACTACGCCTGAGCGCATGGCCATCGACGTGCTCGGCGGCACCCGCTTCCTGGGCCGCCGGATCGAGCTGGAACTGGCGGCGGCGGCCCGCGACGTCCATGCCTGGTGCACCGGGCGGCCCTGGATACCGGCGCTCGCACCCGAGCGCGAGGCCGCGCTGATTCAGGCCGCAGGCGCGACGACCGCACCCAGGATCCGATGACGCTGCAGCGAGCGCTCGACGAAGCCGCTCGCCTTGGCCTGTTCGACGAAGTCGCGCAGCAGCGCTTCCGCCTCGGCGCCACGCCCGGCCGGCAGGCCCATCGCCTGCTCGATGACCATGAAGCGCCCGGGCAGCAGGCGCAGGCCGCCGAGCCGGGCGGCATCGGCCTCGAGTTGCTGCCTGACGCCAGCGGCGACGTCGGCGCTCTGGGACAGGAAGGCATCGACGACAGCCGGCGAGGTCGGCGCGCGCAGGATCTGCGCCGCCTTCAGTTCGCGACTCAGGTACAGGTCGTAGGCGCTGCCCTGGCCGACCATGACGCGGGTGCCCGCGCGGTCGACCTGCATGTTGTCGCTGAGCGGCGAGCCGGCCCGCACGAGATAGGCGCCCTCGATCAGGACATAGGGCGCGCTGAAGCGGATGCCCTCGCCGCGCAGCGGATCGACGGCGAAGAAACCGATGTCGGCGCGCCCGTTGCGCACGGTATCCACCGACTTGGCGGCCGCATCGGTGACCACGAGTTCGGCCTCCAGCCCCAGCCGTTCGGCCAGCGCACGGGCGAGGTCGACCGACACGCCGCTCACCTCGCCCGTCGCTGCGTCCCTGCGCGCGAGGATCGGGTTGCCGAGGTTGATCGAGGCGCGCAGCCGGCCGGTGGGCGCGATGGCCTTCACGACGGACGTCGGCACGACGCGGCCGGTGCTGCAACCCGCGGCCAGCATACAGGCCGAGGCGCCGATCCAGGCACCGAGGCGGCGGCGAGAAAGGGTGTCTTTCATGGGCGTGGAACTCCGGGAGGTAGCGGATGCGACGGCGGGACCGCGGCCGTTCAGGCCAGGCCAGCGCTCGCGTGCACCGCCGCCGGGTCCACGCCCAGCTTGCGTGCGGCGTCGAGGATCTCGCTCCAGGTCGTGCCGTCCACCGGCACGCCCTCGGCCGTGCGCCGGGCGCGCGC
>Ga0209682_10000681_pt1 | contig 11457 bp, 10 predicted proteins | sample DOMMetBare2Fresh_2_FD_187471 | JGI IMG/M metagenome (GOLD analysis project Ga0209682, IMG submission 187471) | Wetland sediment microbial communities from St. Louis River estuary, USA, under dissolved organic matter induced mercury methylation -... | ecosystem: Environmental > Aquatic >...
GGTCCCCCCTCTCCCGGGCGGGTGTGAGTGCGTGTGGGAGAGGGGGTTAGGGGGTGAGGGTCCTCACAGCGCCGGCTACGAGGACTTTGAAGGCTGTCCGGGGAGGTCCGTCCTCTTGGCATCCGAACCGGGCGTATACTAAAAAATATACCCGATCCCCTGTCCGGGAGGGACTGGCGCGATCTTCTGCGCCTGACCCACGATCACCAAGTCATCCCGGTGGTGGGGCCTGCGGGCAGGGTGCCGCTCACCGCGGCAGCGCCACCGTAACCTCCGTCCCCCGCCCCGGCACACTCTCGACCCCAATCTCGCCGCCGTGCGCCAGCACCAGCTTGCGGGCGATGGGGAGGCCGAGACCGGAGCCTCGCGAGTCGCTTCCTTTCTGGAAGCGCTCGAAGAGGCGGGGCAGATCCTCCGGCGCGATGCCGGAACCGGTGTCGCGCACGCGGATCAACACCCTTTGCGGCTGGGCCTGGACCTCGACCGAGATGACGCCCTCCGCCGGTGTGTGGCGCAGCGCGTTGGCGAGGAGGTTGAGGAGGACCTGGCGGATGCGCAGCGGATCGACTTCGAGGGTGGGGAGGTCCGCGGGCACCTCGATGGCGATCGGTCGCGGCAGCGATGCGGCGACCTCGCGGATGAGGTCTCCCAGGTCGACGGTCTCCTTGCGCAGCTCGAGGGCGCCGGCTTCGGCGTGTGCCAGGGTGCCGAGGTCTTCGACCAGCCGCGCGAGGTGGCGCGTCTCGTCGAGCAGCTCGGCGAGATGGGTCTCGTCGCGGGGATAGACACCGTCGAGCAGCCCCTCGATGCGGCCTTGCAGGATGGCCAGCGGCGTTCGCAGCTCGTGGGCGACGTCGGCCATCAGTTGCCGCCGCAGGCGGTCCTGCTCGGCGAAGGCTCCGGCGACGCGGCGGAAGGCGCGCCGGAAGGCCAGGGCGAGCGCCAGGATCAGCACGAGGGCCACCGCCGCCAGCGGAAAGACCCGGTGCGGTGCACGCCCGAACAGAGAGGCGAGAGTGCTGGCACCGATGGCGGCGAGGACGATCAGGGCCGCGAAGGCACAGCCCATGCGGCGGACGAAGGGGGGCGGCCGATGCCGGCGGCGGTTCTTCCAGAAGGGGGGCAGCGGCGGGCCGTGTCTCCTCATTCCTCCACCAGCTTGTAGCCGAGGCCGTAGACCGTTTCCAGATAGCGCGGCGCGTGGGGATCGCGTTCGAGCTTGCGGCGGATGTTCTTCACGTGGCTGTCGATGGCGCGCTCGTAGGCCTCGGCGTCGGTGCCGCGTGCGGCGTCGAGGAGCTGGGCGCGGGTGAACACCCGGCCGGGGTGGCGGGCCAGGGTGGCGAGGAGCTGGAATTCGGTCGGCGTGAGATCGACCGGCTCGTCGCCGCGGCGCACGCTCAGGCGGGCGACGTCGAGGACGAGATCCGACACGCGGAGGAGGTCGCCGTCGACGTGGTGCCGGTCGCTGCGCCGCAGCACGGCGCGGACGCGTGCGACGAGCTCGCGCGGGCTGAACGGCTTGGTGACGTAGTCGTCGGCGCCGATCTCCAGCCCCTGCAGCCGGTCGTCTTCGGTGACCCGGGCGGTGAGCATGATGATTGGTACGTCCGATTCTTTCCGCAAGGCGCGCGTCACCTCGAGACCGTCGAGGCCGGGAAGCCCGAGATCGAGCACCACGAGGTCGGGATGGCGCCCGCGCGCCGCTTCCAGCGCGCGGACGCCGTCACCGGCGACGATCACGTCGAAGCCGGCGAGCCGCAGGTAATCGCGCGCAATCTCGGCGATCTGCGGCTCGTCGTCAACGACCAGAATCGTCTTCATCGTTCGCCCGAGGCCCCCGGTGCGCCCTCGGCGGCCTCGCCGGTGCCACGCGCGTGAGCCTGCCGGTGCCACTCGTCGAAGCGGCCCCGCGGTCCGCAGCCGCCACCGTAGCCGCCGTACATGGCGCGGCGCCAGAACAGGCCACGGGCGACGAAGAACCAGAAAGCGAAGAAGAGCGGCACGAAGAGGAACCCGAACCCCCAAGGTCTGTGCCAGCCGTAGTACGGGTACGGATACGGGGCTGGATATGGAGCCGGCCCGGGCCCGGAGGGGGAAACGACGATCTTGCCGCTCTGTTCGATGCCGTGCGCCACGCCCGCCTGCCAGGCCGCGAAACCGACCATGACGGCGAGCAGCAGCGCGCCGGCGAGTGCGATCCAACGAGAGGTGCTGTTCATGAGTTGCATCCTCCTTTCCATGAACGAGGATGCACCGGCATTGTGGAGCGATTATGGAGACGCGGCAAGATCCGCGAGTCCACCGGCGATCCGGGCTGATCCGGGCGATCCCTTACTTGATCCGGTCCCGCAGATCGAGATTGCTGATCAGCCGGTGCAGGTAGTTGGTATTCAAACCGAGGATTTCCGCGGCTTTCGTGATGCTGCCGCCGGCCTGCTCGACGGCGCCGAGGATCAAGCGTTTTTTCATCTCGTTCAGGGTGTCGTGGTAGGTGGTGACCGGTACGCGGCCGGCGGCGGGCACGGCTTCGAGCACGGTGTCCGGCAGGTCCTCGGGGCGGATCAGCTCGCCGTCGCCCAGGACGACCGCGCGCTCGACGGCGTTGGCGAGCTCGCGGACGTTGCCGGGCCAGTTGTAGCGCACGAGGCAGGCCCGCGCTTCGGGGGTGAAGCCGAGGATCGGCCGCCCGAGCTTGCGTGCCACCAGGGCGGCGAAGTGGCTGGCGAGGAGCGCCACGTCCTCGCGGCGCTCGCGCAGCGGCGGCAGCGTCAGGGTGACGACGTTCAACCGGTAGTAGAGGTCCTCGCGAAACGTTCCGTCCTGCAGGGCCTGCTCCAGGTCGCGGTTGGTCGCCGCGATCACCCGCACGTCGACGCGGATCGGCCGCGTCCCGCCCAGCCGCTCGAACTCGCGCTCCTGCACGGCGCGCAGGAGCTTCGCCTGGAGCGGCGGCGTGATCTCGCCGATCTCGTCGAGGAAGAGCGTGCCGCCGCCGGCCACCTCGAACTTGCCGATCTTCCTGGACAAGGCGCCGGTGAAGGCCCCTTTCTCGTGGCCGAAGAGCTCGCTTTCGAGGAGCGTCTCCGAGAGCGTCGCGCAGTTGATCGCCACGAACGGCCCGTCCGCCCGGTGGCTCCGGCGGTGCAGGGAGCGGGCCACCACTTCCTTGCCGGTGCCGCTCTCGCCGCGGATCAGCACCGTCGTGTCGGTCGGGGCGACCCGGCCGATCAGGCGGCCGATCTCGCGCAGGCTCGCGCTCTCGCCGATCAGGTCCTGTTCGAGCGCGGCGTCGAGCCGGCGCCGCTCCTCTTCGAGCCACTCCAGGCGCTGGGCATTGGCGAGCGCGAGCGAGGCGATTCCGGCCACGGCGGTGAGCAGCTCCAGGTGGTGCTCCTCGAAACGGGCCCGCGGCTCCAGGGTGTCCACGTACAGAGCGCCCAGGAGACCCTCCCAGGCGACCAGGGGAGCGGCGAGGAGAGACTGGATCTGGGTCACCCGCACGCTCTCCGCCTCGCCGAGCGACGAGGTCTGGTGGACGTCGTTCGCCAGGACGGCCGAGCGCTCGGCCAGGATCTTGCGGATGAGGGTGCGGGAAATCGGGAACGGAGCCGTCGCGCCGGTTCGCTCCAGGGCGAAGGAGGTGATCGGCTCGCCGCCGCGGTCGAGGAGGAGGAGGGTGGCCCGCTCGGCGGGGATCGTCTCCAGGATCAGCTCGAGCAGGCGGCGCGCCAGCTCCTCCGTGGAGCGCAGGGCATGCAGGGCGTTGCCGATCCGCAACAGGGCCCGCAGGTCGCGCGTCGTCCGCTCGTCCCCCGGGCCGGGCTCCGCGGTGAGCAAGGTGGAGGGCGGGGAGTGAAGGGTCGTGCCGGCGGCGTAGGAGCCTTCGTCCCAGAGGACCGCATGGCGTTCGGTCGAGAGCTGCCCGGTGCCGCCCGCGGAGACGAAGAGGAGGAGCGTGCTGCCGGCCGAGATCCGGTCCCCCGGAGCCAGGTCGCGGTCATGGATCGGCAAGCCGTTGACGAAGGTCCCATGGCGGCTGTCCAGGTCGCGCACACGGTATCCCTGCCCATCCGGCTCGATGCGGCAGTGGTGGCGCGACACCGTCGGGTCGCGCAGGTGGATCCCGTTTGACGGCTCGCGGCCCAACGTGACCGCCCCCGTACCGAGAGGGAACGTGCTGCCGGCCAAAGGACCGGTGACGGCGACGAGTTTCGAGCTCATGGGATGAGTACGTGCTGTTCAGAGAGGAAGTCTATCCGATCGGAGAGGTCAGGGGGCAGGGGGGTGGATGGTTTCCCCTTGTTTTCAGTAGCTTCCGCGATGTTCTGAGGCGGGCACGGGATCTGCTCTCTCTTCCAGGCGCATGCAGGACCTACAAGCGAAGAGGAGAAATGATCATGATGACCAAGAAGAAGCAGGCGGCGACGGTTCGCGACAGTCAACAACGGAAGGCCGGGAGGAGGACCGGGAGAAAGAGACTCCAATCCATTCGGGCTTTGGTTCTGAAGGCGCAGGATGGTCTGGCTCAGGAGACGGCCGTGGTGCCGGATCCTCCACCGGAACCTCCGAAGCCTTGATCGGAAGAGGGGGATGCGAACCGCCAACTACTTACGACGAACGAATCTCCGGGAAGAGCCAGCGGAAGGTGCGCGTCCCGAACCAATGTCGTGAGAGACCCTTGCCAAGAGAGGCCAACGCGTCGACCCGGGCGGCGGGAAGGTCTCCGGCGAGGGTGTAGACCAAGGCCCTCCGGTAGAGAAGCTCCGGATCGCCGGCGATTTGGGGTCCCAGTGCCCGCGCGATCTCGACGGACTCACGGGTCCGCCCGAGCCGCGCGAGGCATTGGGCCTTGAGGAGGTTTTCCAGGGGTGAAAGGCCGGCCTCACCTGAATCCAGACGCTCCAGCGCCCGGCTGTAGAGTGTTTCCGCTCTGCTTGTGTTCCCGAGGTCCCACTCGACTCCAGCAAGGTTGATCAGTGCGACGGCGCGATCGGGTTGGGCTTCGAGAGCGTTGGCGTAGGCTGACGCCGCGCCCTCGAGGTTGCCGCGCAGAACGCGCACCGTTCCGAGATTGCCCCAATAGCGCTCGGGGACCTGAATAGCGAGCGTTTCGTAGATCTTCTCGGCCTTTGCAAGGTCGCCGCACGTCAGCTCCAACCAGCCGAGCATTTCCTTGGCCCGGCGGTTGTTGGGAGCTTCTTGGAGAATGGCATCGAGCTGTCGGCGGGCCTCTCCCACTCTGCCGCGTTGAATCTCGGCGCCGGCGAGCTGATAGCGGTTCCGCCATGTGGGGGCCCGCTTGACCAGCTCGGTCAGCAGCTCGGCGGTCTGGTCCCAATCTCCACGCATCTCGGCAATCAGAGCCCGTGGCCTCGTGAGCCTGGCTCTGGGGAGGAGCTTCCGGAGTCGCGCAAGAGCGTCCTCCGCCCCGGCGATGTCATGACTGGTGTGGAAGAAATTCAGCTCCTCATAGAGAGGCAGAGACTCGTGAGGCGCCAGGTTCTTTGCTTCTCGAAGGAAAGCTCCCGCACGGCCGAGAGCGCCAGGCTCACGGCTCGCGGCGAACAGGCTGCGAGCGATCCGTGCCCCCAAGATCTGGGCTTCGAGGAAGCGCGGGCTGTTTTGGACGATCTTTTCGATCCGGTTGAGCTCCTCACGTCCAACCTGATCATCGCCCTGGTCGATCCGCTTTTGGATCTCCATATAGCCGATATAGTCCTCGTTCCGGATGTCGAAGCCGCGCAGGAGCCTCTCTTCGCGGATGGCGAAGAAGAGCGCCAGGGTCATGACTCCCAGGAGAAGCACGGCGGTGATCAGAAGGAAGTGGCGGCGCCAGACGCTCACCACCTTCCCCCGAAACGGCACCGGCAGCTCGAGCTGCGTCTCGGCTCCGCTGGACCAGCCGCTGCCGTTTTCCCTCGGCACGGCCGGATGCGGCCCCGAGGGTGTGGTGCGGAGGGTTTCCAGAACGGCGACCACCTCGCGGGCGGTGGCCGGCCGGTCGTCGCGGTGTTTCGCGAGCAGCCGCTGGAGCAGGTGGACGAGCTCAGGGGGGAGGTCTGGCCGCGCGAGGCGCGGATCGGCCGGCACGGCGGTCACCACTCTATGCAGGGAGTCGAGGGAATCGCTGCCGCGGAAGGGCGGGCGGCCGGTGAGCATCTCGTGGAGGAGGGAGCCGAACGAGAAGAGATCGGAGCGTTCGTCGACCTCTTCGCCGCGGGCCTGCTCCGGAGACATGGCGTGGCAGGTGCCGAGCACCATGCCCTGGCGGGTGAGCCCGGGATCGCCCGGCCCGCGGTTGACCGGCCGGGCCAGGCCGAAGTCGAGGATCTTGGCATGCCCGGCGGGGGTCACCAGGACGTTGGCGGCCTTGAGGTCGCGGTGCACCAGGCCGGCCTCGTGCGCGGCGGCGAGGCCTTCGGCGATCTCGCAGGCGAGGCGCAGCACCTCCGGCGTCTCCAGGCGCTCGTCCTTCAGCCGATCCGCCAGCGTCCGCCCCTCGACGTACTCCATGACGATGACGTCATCGTCCCCCACGGTGACCAGATCATGGACCTGGACCACGGCGGAGTGGTTGAGGCGGGCGGCGAGGCGGGCCTCGCGGCGGAAGCGCTCCCGCTGGTCGGGCGTCAGGCCGGCTTCCGGGCGGATGCGCTTGATGGCAACCCGCCGTTCCAGCCGCTCGTCCCAGGCGAGCAACACCTCGCCCATGCCGCCGAGCCCGAGCCGTCCCTCGACGCGAAAGGCGCCAATCCACTCGGGCGCGGGCGGCGGCGGAGCACCGCCGGGCCGGCCGTCGAGGATCGTCTCCGCATTGTCGGACCGTGGCGTCTGCTCCATGCGCTCCTTTCGGTGTCCGGTCGCGCGTTCTGGCTTTTCAGCGAGTGTAGCAGGACGGGCCGCGGAAGCGGCATACCGTTCACCGCAGCCGGCGCAGGAAGCCGTCCGGGGCGAACCCCACGGCCAGCCGGTTGCGGTGCGGATCGATCGCGAAGGCGGGGTCTTCCTGCAGAAAGTCGAGGACGGCGCGGTGCGGATTGTCCTCTTTCCAGGAGGGCTCGCCGAGCGGCAGGTCCCAGAGGTCCTTCATGATCGTGTCGAACGCGCAGAGATAGCCGTTCACCGGGACGAACCGGCGGTAGGCGTGCAGCTCGGCGAGGACGTGGGCATAGGTGTGGTCCGAGTCGAGGAAGACGAGGACGTTCGTCTCGTCGCCCACCAGCTCCGCGACGCGGCGGAGGGTCTCGGGCGCGGTCGAGCTCCCTTCGACCAGGGTGATGCGTTCGCCCAGGGGATGGTGGAGGACGCTCGCGGCCACTTCAGGGGCCAGATGGACGTCGACCGAGATCACCCGGCCGTCGATCCCGAAGAGCTGGAGGAGGGAGGCGAAGAAGACGGCGCTGCCGCCGCGGTAGGTGCCGGTCTCGATGATCACCCGGGGCTTGAGCTCGCCGACCAGCTCCTGGAGGACGAGCAGGTCGGTGGGCCATTGGAGGATCGGCATGCCGTGCCACTGGTTGCCGCGCCAGAGCTCGTTCTGCCAGAGCATCCGGGTCCATTCCCGGGGAAGGTCGCGGGCGAGCTCGGGCGAGCGGGTCGAGACGATCGGCAGCCGCAGGCGGCGGCCCACGCCGAGCAGCAAGCCGGTGAGCGGCGGTGCGAGCCGGCGGTGCAAGGCACGGGCGAAGCGCGTGAGCGCGCGGGTGTCGGCCATCCTGAGAAGCTCCCTCCACCACGCGCTCCTGGACGCGCGGCATTTTTGACACACTATATCCGCGCGCCCGATGGTGTGGCGCGCAAGAGCGGACGGAGAGGAGAGCCATGAAGATCGCAGTCATCGGAACCGGCAGTGTCGGGAGCGCCCTGGGGCGCGGGTTCAGCAAGGCGGGCCACGAGGTGGTCTTCGGGGTGCGGGACGCGGCGAAGCCGCAGGTCGTCGCCCTCGTTCAGGAGGCCGGAGCGCGCGCCGCCTCGGTCGCCGCGGCCGTCGCCGCGTCGGAGGTGGTGGTGCTGGCCATGCCCTGGGGGGCCACGCAGGAGGTGATCCAGGCCGGCGGCGGGCTCGGCGGCAAGATCGTCTTCGACTGCATCAATCCTCTCAATGCGACGTTCTCGGGCCTGGACACCGGAGACGCCCGGTCCGCCGCCGAGCAGATCGCCGCCTGGGCGCCCGGAGCGCGGGTGGTCAAGGTGTTCAACTCGACCGGCGCCGGCAACATGGCGGACCCGCACTACGGCGGCGAGCAGGCCACCATGCTCTATTGCGGCGACGACGCCGGGGCCAAGCAGGTCGCGGCCGAGCTCGCCGGCGAGCTCGGCTTCGAGCCGGTCGATGCCGGCGGGCTCGCCGCGGCCTACCTGCTGGAGCACCAGGCCATGCTCTGGATCCACCTCGCCTATGGGGCGGGGATGGGGAGGAACATCGCGTTCCGGCTGATGCGGCGGTAAGCATGAAGGCATTGAGGTTCGAAGGGGTCGGGAGGATTCTCCACGCGGCTGTGCCCGATCCCGCCATTGAGGAACCGGGTGACGTGATCGTGCGGGTCGAGGCCGCGGCCATCTGCGGCTCGGATCTCCACGTCTACAAGGGGCTGGAGGGCGGGCTCGACCTCGGGACGGTCATGGGGCACGAGCTCGCCGGCGAGGTGGTGGCGGTGGGGCGGGGCGTGACCGCATGGCGGCCGGGGGACCGGGTGGTCAGCCCGTTCACCACGAGCTGCGGCGCCTGCTTCTATTGCCGCACCGGCCTCACCTCGCGGTGCGAGCGCGGCCAGCTCTTCGGCTGGGTGGAGAAGGGGAAGGGGCTGCACGGCGCCCAGGCGGAGCTCGTGCGGGTGCCTCTCGCGGACGCGACGCTGGTGCGGGTGCCGGAGGGGATGCCTGCCGAGACGGCGCTTCTGGCCGGAGACGTCCTCGCGACCGGCTGGTTCGGCGCCGAGTCCGCCGGCGCCGGCCCTGGTGCCGTGGTGGCGGTCGTCGGCTGTGGCCCGGTGGGGCTGATGGCGGTGATCGCCGCCTGCGAGCTGGGGGCGGAGCGCGTCTTCGCCCTCGACGCGCTGCCGGAGCGGCTGGCTCTCGCCGAACGCTGGGGTGCCGTGCCATTGAACGTGCGCGACGAGCCGGCCGCCCGCATCCGCGAGGCGACGTCCGGGCGCGGCGCCGACGGCGTCGTGGAGGCCGTGGGGAGCCCGCAGGCGACCCGCCAGGCGTTCGACCTGGTCCGCCCCGGCGGCACGATCGCCGCCCTGGGCGTGCACACCGAGACCAACCTCGCCATCGCGCCCGGCGAGGTCTACGACCGGAACCTCACCTACCGCGCCGGCCGCGCACCCGCCCGCAGCTCGATGCAGCGGCTCCTGCCGCTCATCGAGTCCGGCCGCTACGACCTGGGAGCGCTGATCTCCCACCGGCTGCCGCTCTCCGAAGGGCCGCGCGGCTACGAGCTGTTCGACCGCAAGCTGGAGGGGTGCACGAAGGTGGTGCTGGTGCCGTAAAGGCAAAGGACCGCAAGGACTGCAAGGACACCAAGGACGGTCTTCCGGTCTTTTGTCCCTGTTGTCCTTGAAGTCCTTGTTGTCCTTTACTTCCCCGGCAGCACTTCCAGCACCATCGGATCGTCGCGGTTCAGGTATTGCGATCCCTGGATCGTGTTGCCGGTGGCCTTGTAGTTGCGGTCGGTGGTGGCTCCCCAGCCTTCGATGGCGAGGAGGACGACGGCGAGGCCGGCCAGAACCTTGAGGAGGCGTGGCGAGGGATCGGTCTCTCCGGGTGGGGCGAGGCGCCAGCCTTCGCCGCGGTGGGTGAAGCGGCGGGCGATGGCGGTGAGGGCGGCGGCGGTCAAGGTCAACCAGAGGGGGAGATAGAGGAGCCCCTGGCGCACGTAGCCGAAGAAGAGGCCGGTGGCCACCAGGCCGACGCCGGTCATCAGGAGCACCAGCAGGGCCCAGCGGCGCGGTCCGTCCGCCGTGCCCAGGCAGAGCACCAGGCCGAGAAAGGCGAGCGGCGCTCCCAGCCAGAGGGCGAACGGCGACTCCGGCACGAAGACGTCCACCGGGCGGCGGAGCCCGATGAGCCCTCCCGGCAGGTCCCACTGCGTCCAGCCCAGGCGCCAGGCGTCGAAGAAGATTCCCCATTTTTTGCCGAGGAGGCGCAGCGCGTCACCGGGATGCGCGAGCGCCCAGTCGCGCGCCATCGCGCCGCCGTGCAGCATGAATTTCAGGTGCTCCGGATCCTTGAGGTCGAGCACGCCGGAGTGGGACGCGGAGCTCAGGAAGGCGCGCGAGAAGGTGCCGTCCGCCTGCGGATTGTTGGCCAGCGCGAGGTTGATCGGCCCGTAGATGGTGAGAGGAACGAACGTGGGAAGGGGCTCGGTGAGCCCCAGCCGCTGGTTGGCCGCGGAGAGCTGGACGGCGTTGCGCACCGTCCACGGCGCCACGGCGAGGACCCACCCGAGGAGCACGAGAGCCCAGGGGCGGAGCCCCACCCAGCGCGGGCCGGCCGGCTCCTGGCGGAGGGTCCGGAACCAGCCCGCGAGGCCGACGCATCCCAGGATCAGCCCCACCAGCGCGCCCTCGGCGCGGAGGAGGGCGAGAGCGCCGAGCAGGAGGCCGAGGAGCACAGCTCCCCCCGGGCCGGCACGGCGCGGCGCACGCTCTCCCGGAGGGACGGGCGCCGAGAGCGGATGCTCGAACCGGCGCGTCCAGAAGAGGAGACAGAAGAACAGGAGAGCCTGATAGGTCCCCTCGGTCACCGGAGCGACGTGGAGGACGTAGAGGCCGAAGCTGTAGAGCCCGAAGAGCGAGGCGAGGAGCGCCACGGTCCTCCCGACATAGGGCCGGGCGAGCAGATAGAGCAGCCCGATCGAGGCGCTGCCGATCAGTGCGACGGCGGCTTTCTCGGCGAAATAAGGGACTGTGTCGAGCGGGCCGCTCGCACCGACGAGGTAATGCACGAACGCGAGGACCCAGGCGAATCCCGGCGGATGGAACGGGATGCCGTTGTCGTAGAGCTTCCCCTCGAGGAGCGACCGGGCGTAGGTGAAGAAGACCTCCGAGTCTCCCTCATAGAAGATCGTATAGGGCCAGTTCCAGTCGCGGTTGGAGCGCAGGAAGGCGAGGCGGTGGACCCAGGCGAGGAGGGTCAGCCCGAGGGCGATCCATCCGTCCCGGAAGGCGGGCTTTCGCACCGATTTCTGCTCACGCTTGCGTTGGCTCACGCTGTGCTCCTACGGAAAGGGCCGGCAGAGGATAGCAGAGGAGGCCCTCACCCCCGGCCCCTCTCCCGCAAGCGGGAGAGGGGAGAAGGTTGGAGGGGTGAGAGGCCGCCGGGAAGGTGTTGCTTTTTGGCTAACCCACACCCCTCTCCCGCTTGCGGGAGAGGGGCCGGGGGTGAGGGCTCTACGCCGTGCAGGTCGGGCGCGTGCCGCAGGCGATGCCGTGGGCGTTGAAGGCGTCC
>Ga0209682_10000682_pt1 | contig 11452 bp, 10 predicted proteins | sample DOMMetBare2Fresh_2_FD_187471 | JGI IMG/M metagenome (GOLD analysis project Ga0209682, IMG submission 187471) | Wetland sediment microbial communities from St. Louis River estuary, USA, under dissolved organic matter induced mercury methylation -... | ecosystem: Environmental > Aquatic >...
CCGCAACATCGCCATCATCGCCCACGTCGACCATGGCAAGACCACCCTCGTCGACATGCTCCTGCGCCAGAGCGGCACGTTCCGCGAGAACGAGAAGGTCGCCGAGCGCGTGATGGACAGCAACGACATCGAGCGCGAGCGCGGCATCACGATCCTGGCCAAGAACTGCGCCGTGACCTGGCAGGACACCCACATCAACATCGTCGACACCCCCGGCCACGCCGATTTCGGCGGCGAGGTCGAGCGCGCCCTTTCCATGGTCGACGGCGTGGTGCTGCTGATCGACGCCCAGGAAGGCCCGATGCCGCAGACGCGCTTCGTGACCAAGAAGGCACTCGCGCTGGGTCTCAAACCCATCGTCGTCGTCAACAAGGTCGACAAGCCCGGCTCGCGCCCCGACTACGTGATCAATGCTGCCTTCGAACTGTTCGACAAGCTCGGCGCGAGCGAAGACCAGCTCGACTTCCCGGTGGTCTACGCCTCGGGCCTGAACGGCTGGGCCTCGCTGACCGAGGGCAACGCCGGCGAGCCCTGGGGCAAGGACATGACACCGCTGTTCGAGACCGTGCTGCGCCACGTGCCGGCGCACGAGGGCGATCCGGCTGCACCCCTGCAGCTGCAGATCTCGTCGCTCGACTATTCCACCTTCGTCGGCCGCATCGGCGTCGGCCGCATCAATGCCGGCACGCTGAAGGCACCGATGGACGTGCTGGTGATGGAGGGCCCGGACGGCGCGTCGTACAAGGGCCGCATCAACCAGGTGCAGACCTTCGAGGGCCTGGAGCGCATCCCCTCGACCGAGGCCGGCCCGGGCGAGATCGTGCTGATCAGCGGCATCACCGACATCGGCATCGGCGTGACGGTGACCGACCCGCTGGATCCGCAGCCGCTGCCGATGCTCAAGGTCGACGAGCCGACGCTGACGATGAACTTCTGCGTCAACAACAGCCCGCTGGCCGGCCGTGAAGGCAAGTTCGTCACCAGCCGCCAGATCTGGGACCGCCTGCAGAAGGAACTGCAGAGCAACGTCGCGCTGCGGGTCAAGGAGTCGGGCGAGGACGGCATCTTCGAGGTCTCCGGCCGCGGCGAACTGCACCTGACCATCCTGCTCGAGAACATGCGCCGCGAGGGTTACGAGCTCGCCGTGAGCAAACCGCGCGTGGTGTTCCACGACGTCGGCGGCGAGAAGCACGAGCCGATCGAGCTGGTCACGGTCGACATCGAGGACCAGCACCAGGGCGGCGTGATGCAGGCCCTGGGCGAGCGCAAGGCCGACCTCGTCAACATGGAGACCGACGGCCGCGGCCGCGTTCGGCTGGAATACCGGATCCCGGCGCGTGGCCTGATCGGCTTCTCCAACGAGTTCATGAACCTCACGCGCGGCACCGGGCTGATCAGCAACATCTTCGACGGCTACGAGGCCTACAAGGGCGAGATCGCGGGCCGCAAGAACGGCGTGCTGATCAGCATGGACGACGGCGAGATCTTCACCTACGCGCTGGGCAAGCTCGACGACCGCGGCCGCATGTTCGTCAAGGCCGGCGACCCGGTCTACGAAGGCATGATCGTGGGCATCCACAGCCGCGACAACGACCTCGTCGTCAACGCCACGCGCACCAAGCAGCTGACCAACTTCCGCGTCAGCGGCAAGGAGGACGCGATCAAGATCACGCCGCCGATCGACCTGACGCTGGAATACGCGGTCGAGTTCATCGACGACGACGAGCTGGTCGAGATCACGCCGAAGTCGATCCGCGTGCGCAAGCGCTACCTGAAGGAACACGACCGCAAGCGTGCCTCGCGCGAAGCCGCCTGAGCCGCCTTGAAGGCCCTGACCCACCGCCAGGCGGTGGCGACCATGGTCGCCGCCACGCTGCTGTGGAGCATCGCCGGTGTCGTCACGCGGCAGCTGGACGCCGCGCGCAGTTTCGAGGTCACCTTCTGGCGCAGCGCCTTCAATGCGCTCGCGCTGGTCGTCCTGCTGTCGTGGCTGCGCGGGCCCTCGGCGCTGCGGCGTTCGCTGCGCAGCGGCGGCAGGGCGCTGTGGCTGAGTGGTGCCTGCTGGTGCGTGATGTACACCGCCTTCATGCTGGCACTGACGCTCACGACGGTGGCGAACGTGCTCATCACGATGGCGCTCGCGCCGCTGTTCACCGCGCTGACCGCCCGGCTGGCGCTGGCTCATCGGCTGCCCGTGCGGACCTGGGCCGCCATCGTCGTGGCCGGCATCGGCATCGCCTGGATGTACGGCAGCGAGCTCAGCGGGGGCGACTCGCGCCACCTGCTCGGCACCGCGGTCGCACTCGGCGTTCCGCTGGCTGCGGCGATCAACTGGACGCTGCTGCAGCACATCGCCAGCCGCTCGCCGGGCGGGGCCGAGCAGGGTGACATGCTGAGCGCGGTGCTCGTCGGTGCAGCACTGTCGGCGCTGATCACGCTGCCGCTGGCGCTGCCGTTCCAGGCCTCGACCCACGACCTGGGGTTGCTCGGCCTGCTCGGGGCGGCACAGCTGGCGATCCCCTGCCTGATGGCGGTCTCGGCGGCACGTGCGCTCAAGGCACCCGAGGCCTCGTTGCTGTCGCTGCTCGAAGTGCTGTTCGGCGTCGTCTGGGCCTGGCTGGGTGCGGGCGAGTCGCCCAGCGTTGCCGTCATCGGCGGTGGAACACTCGTCCTGGGCGCGCTCGCCGCCAACGAGGCGATGTCGATGCGCCAGGCGCGCCTAGGGTGAGCCCGGGGCCGGGGGTACGATGCGGCGGCCTAGCATCGCGGACAATGCCAGAGGGAGCCCGATGACCATGAAGCAGCTGTCCGGACTGGACGCCTCGTTCCTGTTCCTGGAAACACCCGAGATGCCCATGCACGTGGGTGCATTGCATGTGCTGGAGTTGCCGGCGGGCTACAAGGGCCGCTTCGTGCGCGACCTGCGCAAGCACATTGCCAGCCGCCTGCCGGCCGCGTCGGTGCTGCGCCGGCGCGTGTGGTGGATGCCGCTGAACCTGGCCAATCCGGCCTGGGTGGACGCCGAACCCGACCTGCACAAGCACATCGTCGAGATCCGGCTGCCCAAGGCCGAACGCGGCAGCGACCCGATGGCCGCCCTGGAGGCCCAGGTCAGCGCACTGCATCCGGTGCTGCTGGACCGCTCGCGCCCGCTGTGGAAGATGCATGTCTTCGAGGGGCTGCCGCCAACGGCCGACGGTCACAAACGCGTGGCCTTGTACACCCAGCTGCACCATGCCGCGGTCGACGGCCAGGCCGCCGTGGCACTGGCCAACGTGCTGCTGGACGTGACGCCGCAGCCGCGCCAGATCGAGCTGCGGCCCTCGCGCCGCACGCGCACCTTCAAGTTCGACATGACCGAGATGCTGCGCGGCGCGCTCGCCAACGAGATCGCGCAGATCACCCGCATCGTCAAGAGCCTGCCGTCGACCGTGGGCACGCTCACCGGCGCGGCCAAGACCGCCATCGGGGCGACCGCATTGCTCGGCGGCAAGAAGAAGGTGAGCAACGTGACCCTGGCGCCGGCCACGCCTTTCAATGTCTCGGTGACGAGCGGGCGCGCCTTTGCGGCCGTGACGTTACCGCTCAGGGAGCTCAAGTTCCTCGGCCGGGCACATGGCGCGACGATCAACGACATGGTGCTGATGGTGTGCTCGTCGGCACTGCGGCGCTATTTCTCGAAGAAGCGCACGCTGCCGCGCAAGAGCATGGTCGCGGCGGTGCCGATCACGCTGCGCGAGGCCGGCGATACCTCGCCGGACAACCAGGCGTCGATGAGCCTGATCAGCCTGGGCACGAACATCGCCGATACGGCCAAGCGGCTCGAGCACATCAAGGCCGCGTCGGCGGCGATGAAGTCGACGATGGGCAGCGTCAAGAGCATCCTGCCGACCGACTTCCCGTCGATCGGCGTGCCCTGGCTGATCGAGGCGGTCACGGCGCTCTATGGCAAGGCCCGGGTCGCCGATCGCATCCCCCAGGTCGCCAACGTGGTGATCTCCAACGTGCCCGGTCCGCCGGTGCCGCTGTACATGGCCGGCGCGCGCATGCTGACCAACTACCCGACCTCGATCGTCGTCCATGGCATGGCGCTGAACATCACCGTGCAGAGCTACGACCAGTCGATGGACTTCGGCCTGATGGCCGATGCCCAGGCCATGCCCGACGTCAAGGAACTGGCGCAGGCGATCGAGATCGCCTTCGACGACCTGCGCGCACTGCCTCTGCCGGGCGATGACGACGCCACGATGACCGCCTCCGCGCTCGTCGGCCGCGCGCGCAAGACGTTTACCGGGGCCGTCAGCGACCTCGTCGACCAGACCGTGGGCAAGGCATTTCCGAAAGTCACGCAGGGCCTGGTCCGGGCCGCGGTCGACCAGACCGTGGGCCGCGGCGTGCGCGCCGCTGTCGCCAGCGGGACACGGCTGACTAGGGCAAGCGCTCCAGGAAAGAAGCCGCGTTCTCGCTAGCATGCATCGATCGCCTGTTGCCGACCGTGCATGACCCAGACCGAGCGCCGCCCGTCCGAACGCGCACCTGACGACCCCGACGCGCTGACGCCACCAAACCTGTGGCTGATGATGCTCGAGGCGCGCGCGCCGTGGGAGGCCGCGGCGCTGCTGGCGGTATCGCCATGGCTGTCCCGGTTGCCGTCCGGCGACGGCCATCCGGTGGTCGTCTTCCCCGGATTGGGTGCGGCAGACGGCAGCACGATGGCACTGCGCGGCTTCCTGCAGCAGCATGGCTACGCGCCCTATCCCTGGAAACAGGGGATCAATCTCGGCCCGCGCGACGGCGTGGTCGAAGGCTGCCGCGCCTTGATTGCCGACGTCCACCGGCGCCATGGCCAGAAGGTCAGCCTCATCGGCTGGAGCCTGGGCGGGATCTACGCGCGCGAGATGGCCAAGGAGATGCCGGACAAGGTGCGCTGTGTCATCACCCTGGGCACGCCGTTCACCGGGCACCCGAAGGCGACGAATGCCTGGCGCTTCTACCGGGCCGTCAGCGGCCAGCACCGCCACGACGAAGACCTGCTGGCCGAGGTGCGCACGCCGCCCCCGGTGCCGACGACGTCGATCTACAGCAAGACCGATGGCGTCGTCGCCTGGGCCTGCAGCGTGAACCCGGCGCACCATGCCCATACCGAGAATATCGAGGTCCATGCGAGCCACCTGGGCATGGGCATGAATCCGCTGGCGCTGTATGCGATCGCCGACCGCCTGCGCCAGGACCCCTCGCACTGGCGCCGCTTCGACGCGCAGGGCGCGCGGCGCTGGTTCTTCAAGGTCGCGCACCAGCCCGGACTGGTCACACGGTGGTACTGAATCCATGAGAGTCGTCGCCAACGACATCGGCATCGAGGTCGATGACCAGGGCCCCGCCGACGGCGATCCGCTGCTGCTGATCATGGGCCTGGGGATGCAACTCGTCGGCTGGCCCGACGAACTGGTGCAACTGCTGGTGGCACGCGGCTTCCGGGTGGTCCGATTCGACAACCGCGATGCCGGTCTGAGCCAGGGCTTCGACCACCTCGGCGTGCCCAACCTGGCGTGGGCGTTGATGCGCCATGCCATGCACTTGCCGGTGCACAGCCCGTATTCGTTGGCGGACATGGCGGCCGACACGCTGGGTGTGCTCGACGCGCTGGGGATCCAGCGCGCCCATGTCTGTGGCGCCTCGATGGGCGGCATGATCGCGCAGCACATCGCGGCCAAGCAGCCGCAGCGGGTCAAGAGCCTCGCGCTGGTCATGACGACGTCGGGTGCGCGCCACCTGCCGCAGCCGGCGCTGCCGGTGCGCCGAGCGTTGATGTCGCGCCCGCAGGGTCCGGGCATCGAGGCCGCCGCTGCCCACCTGCAGCGCCTGTTCGGCGTCATCGGCAGCCCGGCCTATCCGCCGGATCCGGCGCGGATGCAGCAGCGCCTGCTGGCAACCGTGCAGCGCGCCTGGCACCCGGCGGGAACGGCCCGCCAGATCCTGGCGATCCTGGCCGACGGCGACCGCAGCGCGCTGCTGCCGCGCATCACGGCGCCCACGCTCGTCATCCATGGCCGCGACGACCCCTTGGTGCCGGTGGCCTGCGGCGAGGACCTCGCGGTGCGCATCCTGGGTGCCCGAGCGGACATCGTGCCCGGCATGGGGCACGACCTCCCGCTGCAATTGCTGGAGCGCATCGCCAACGGCATTCGTGCCAATTCGTTGCGTTCGCACATCGGGAGCAACTGACCTAGCTCAACAAGACCTTGGAAACCGCTAACGTACATGTGTGGCGCGGATTACCCTCGCGCCCAATCCATCTGCCGCAGGCCCTGCGTGGCACGGGTAGTGGGAGCCTTCAACCAGCTATGAGGTGTTCATGAAAGCTATGCAAGTCCGCACTGCGACCTTCGTCGCGACCTTGGTTCTGGCCGCGCTCGGCTGGGCAACGCCGTCCTACGCCGTCGATGCCGATGCCGCCCAGGCGCTGCTGAAGAAGAGCGATTGCCTGAAGTGCCACGCCATCGACAAGAAGAAGGACGGTCCGCCCTTCAAGGAAACGGCCAAGAAGTACAAGGGCAAGGCCGACGCCGAAGAAAAGCTGATCAAGCATGTCACCTCCAAGCCGATGATCGAGATCGACGGCAAGAAGGAAGAGCACAAGGCCGTCAAGTCCACCGACGCCGCCGAGGTCAAGAATCTCGTGCAGTGGATCCTGTCGCTCTGACGGGCATCGCGCCGGCCGAGCGCCGGCGCCGCCGCACGGAGTCGGACCGTTCTTGGCGCTGATGCGCGTTCTCAGTCGAGGGGTGCTACATGCTGCGAAGAGTCATAGCCAGGGTGCGCAAGTGGAGCGTGGGCACCAGCGCCATCGTCGTGCTGCTTGCAGGATTCCTGGGCGGCGTCGCGATGTTGTCGCTGGCCGGCACGACGCTCGTCTACACGAGCTCGGAGGAATTCTGCGCCAACAACTGCCATGAGATGGCCACGACCACGGGGGCGGAGTACCTGGGCACGATTCACGACAAGAACCGCACGGGCGTGCGCGCGACCTGCCCGGATTGCCATGTGCCGCATGCGCCGATCCCGCTCTACATCCGCAAGATGGGCGCCGTCAACGACTTGTGGGGCCACCTGGTGACCCATTCGATCGACACGCGCGAGAAGTTCGAAGCCAAGCGGCAGGTGCTGGCCGAACGGGTGTGGGTCTACATGAAGGGCAACGATTCGCGTGAGTGCCGTCACTGCCACACCGTGGAGAAGATGGACTCCGAGCGGCAGTCGGAGAAGGCCCAGGCGCGGCATGCCAAGGCGAAGAAAGAGAAGCTGACCTGCATCGATTGCCACTTCGCGATCGCCCACAACGAGCCCAAGGGCGGGCCCGGGCCGCAGGAACTGGACGTGGACAAGAGCTTCATCTCGAAGGGTGCCATCTTCTAGTCCGTCTGTCGGCGTCTGCACGCGCCGGACCGTGCGAATCGAAAGTCCGTCAGCCAGGAGGGCGACCAGATGTTCAGGATCTTCAAGGTGTTCGGGCCGATTCGCACGTGGGGCGCCGGGCCGGGCTCGCTGGCGGTCCTGATCGGAGGGCTGCTGGCAGGTTTCGTCGTCTTCGCGTCGACCGGGTCGTTCATGGTCTATGCGAACTCGGAGAAGTTCTGTGCCGAGTCCTGCCACGAGATGACGGCCTTTCCGGCCGCCGAACACAAGGGCACGATCCACGATACGAATCGAACCGGGGTGCGGGCCGCGTGCAACGATTGCCACGTGCCGCACGACTACATCCCGAACTACCTGGCCAAGCTCGGCCTGTTCTCGGACCTCTGGGGTCACTACGTCACCAACTCGATCGACACGCCGGCCAAGTTCGAGGCCAAGCGCTACGAACTGGCCAAGCGTGTCTGGGTCTACATGAAGGCCAACGACTCGCGCGAGTGCCGTCATTGCCATACGACGGCCAAGATGGACGCCGACAGACAGTCCGAAAAGGCGCAGGCTCGCCATGCCAAAGGGCGCACCGAAGGCTTGACCTGCATCGACTGCCACTTCGCGATCGCGCACAAGGAACCCGATGGCCCCGGGCCGCAGGAGCTGAATGCGGCGAACGCTCCCAAGAAGTAGGTTCCGTCGCTCCTCGCACGTTGTGATCCCGGCCTGCGAGATCCCAAGGCGTCGCTTTAGCCCGGGTCGGAATCGAACGAAACGAAAGGAGTCACCGTGCTAATCGAGTGCACCGAATGCAAGGGCCAGGTCAGCGATACCGCCACGTCCTGCCCACACTGTGGGGCCATTCCGCTGGACCCGGCACGGTCGCTGGCGGTCGAGGTCTCCAACGTGGACATGAAGCTCGGCACGATGATCTGGTTCCTGATCAAGGCCGCCATCGCCGCCATACCTGCCGTCATCGTCCTGTACACGGCCTGGACGATCATCGGGGGCGTGCTGTCGCCGCTGCTGCATCTTTGATGGTGCGGCGATTCAATCACTCGCCACCGTGCCCACACTCGCTCGGCCAGGCCCAGCGTGCACGAATGCAGACACACGGCGCCGCGATGACTGACCAGGATCAACAGCGCTTCAGTTGCGGTTGACCCGTGCAATGCGGCAGCATATTCTGAAACCTGTCAACTCAGATCAAGAGAACCACGTTGCCCGATTGGATATCCACGTTCTTGCGTCGGTATCATTCTTGTTCCCTGGGCAACCAGGATCTGCACTTTCACACCTCCCCCACCACCTCAACGGAGTCGATTCATGAGAACCCTGTCTGCGCTTGGTCTTGCTGCTACGCTGGCCCTGGCACTGTCGTCGACCGCCTACGCCGCCCCTGATGCCGATGCCGCCCAGGCGCTGCTCAAGAAGAACGAGTGCACCAAGTGCCACTCGGTCGATAAGGACAAGAAGGGCCCGGCCTACAAGAAGGTCGCCGCCAAGTACAAGGGCAAGGCCGACGCCGAGACTTCGATCATCAAGGCCATGACCACCAGTCCGAAGGTCAAGCTCGACGACGGCACCGAGGAAGAGCACAAGGCCGTCAAGGCCGACGCGGCCGCGACCAAGAACCTGGCGCAGTGGATCCTCGCCCAGTAGTCCGCGTGACACCCCGGCCTCCCTGCCGGGTTTGACAAGACCAAGAGCACCGGAGGTCGTCATGCGGACGATGCAGAGGGTTGGGCGATGGATCGGCCTTGCGCTGTTGTCCATCGGATTCACGGGCGGGGCCACGGTTGCCGCCATGGCGGCGCCGGCCGATAACGGCGCCTGTCTGGGCTGCCACGGCAGCAATTCCCAGAAGATCGAGATTCCAGGGCCCGACGGGAAACCGCGGGCCCTCAAGGTCTTCGCGCCCGATGCTTTCAGCGCGGGCGAGCACGGCAAACTGCAGTGCGTGAGTTGCCACACCACGATCAAGGAAAGTCCGGAATCGGGTGCCGGCCACCAGAAGGATTCGGCCTCGGTGAGGCCCGCGGGATGCCCGGACTGCCACCAGCGGCTCTGGGACGAGGCCGTGAAGAACAACACGGCCGATTCCAGGCCCGGTCTGCGCAAGGTCGTCGCCAATATCGAGGCGTACAAGAAATCGTTCCACGCACGGCCGGGCAAGGACGACAAGTCCAAGCCCCTGGCAACCTGCGACAACTGCCACAACACCCACACCTTCCATGTGCCGCCGCCGGGCAGCGCCGTTCACGTGAAGTGGCGCCAGTCCATCCCGAAGTTCTGCGGCGAGTGCCATAGCGAGCAGCTCGAGACCTACACCGACTCCGTGCACGGCAAGGAAGTGCTGGGCAAGGGCAATGAGAAGGCGGCGGTCTGCGCCGACTGCCATACCTCGCACGCGATCACCAACACCTCGGCCGAGTCGTTCAAACTGTCAGTGACCGCGACCTGCGGCAACTGCCACAGTGCTCAGTACAAGTCCTACAAGGCGACCTTCCACGGCCAGATCAGTTCGCTGGGCTACGGCTACACCGCCAAGTGCTACAACTGCCACGGCAGCCACGGTGTGCAGCGCGTCAAGGATCCGGCATCCAAGGCCCACGCAGACAACCGGATGGAGACCTGCAAGGAGTGCCACAACGGCAAGAAGGCGGTGGCGGCGCCGGCCAGCTTCGCCAGCTTCCAGCCCCACGCCACGACCGACAATTTCGCGCGCTATCCACAGGTCTGGCTCGCGTTCAAGCTGATGGTGGGCCTGTTGCTGGGCACCTTCGGCTTCTTCTGGCTCCATACGGCTTTGTGGTTCTACCGCGAGTTCAAGGAGCGCAAGGCGCAGACCTTGCGCCCGCATGTGAAGGTCGAGGCCTTGCCGCAAGACCAGCAGGGCAAGCATTTCCGGCGCTTCAGCGGCATCTGGCGTCTGGCGCACATCACGTTTGCGCTCAGCCTGATGATCCTCACGCTCACCGGCATGCCGCTGTTCTATGCCGAAGCGCCGTGGGCATCCTGGGTCATGAATGCCCTCGGCGGCCCGCGTACGGCCGGCACCATTCACCGTGCAGCGGCGATCGTCTTCGCCGGCGTATTCTTCTGGCACCTGTTCTACGTCGCGCTCTACCTGTGGCGCAACCGCAAGACCTTCCGCATCTTCGGCCCGACTTCGCTCGTGCCTGGCCTGCAGGACCTCACGGACATCATCGCGATGTTCAAGTGGTTCTTCGGTCTGGCGCCGCGCCCGGTGTTCGACCGCTGGACCTACTGGGAGAAGTTCGACTACTGGGCGCCGTTCTGGGGCGTGACGATCATCGGGGTCAGCGGCCTGATCATGTGGCTGCCGCACCTGACCGGCACGCTGCTTCCGGGCTGGGTCTTCAACGTCGCTGCCATCTTCCACGGCGAGGAAGCCTTCCTGGCGGTGGTCTTCCTGTTCACTGTGCACTTCTTCAACAACCACTTCCGTCCGGAGAAGTTCCCGGTCGACGTCGTGATGTTCACGGGCACGCTGAGCCTGGAGCACGTGATGCGCGAGCACCCGCTCGAGTACAAGCGGTTGAAGGAGTCGGGCGAACTCGACAAGTACATCGTCGATGCACCGTCGGCACCGATGACCCTGGCCTCCAAGATCTTGGGATTCACGCTCATCTCCTTCGGCTTGACGCTGCTGTTCGGGGTTGCGGTCGGGTTCTTCGGGTCGCTCTAGCGCTCGAAGGCCGGGGTGCTGCAGGGCGCCCCGGGACCCTCCTGCGACAACCCGCCAACGAAAAGGCCCGCCGACATCACGCCGGCGGGCCTTTCTGTTGGTGCCTGGTGCGCGTCAGAAGCGGTAGCGAACTGCGAGACGGATCACGTTGACTCGGTAACGCGGTGCCTGGTCGCCGAAGGCCAGCAGGTTGGCCACCGTATTGGGCATCACGCCGTCAACTCGCCAGTCCTGCGAGTCAAAGCGCTCGTACCAGAAGTTGCCGATCAGCGTCAGGTTGTCCTGCAGCCGGTAGCTGGCGCTGAGCTTCAGGCTGTCCAGCGCGGTCGTTGCGGT
>Ga0209682_10000683_pt1 | contig 11438 bp, 8 predicted proteins | sample DOMMetBare2Fresh_2_FD_187471 | JGI IMG/M metagenome (GOLD analysis project Ga0209682, IMG submission 187471) | Wetland sediment microbial communities from St. Louis River estuary, USA, under dissolved organic matter induced mercury methylation -... | ecosystem: Environmental > Aquatic >...
TGCCGACCGCCACAGCATGAGCCCGCGCCGGGCCCCGCCCACCGCGAGACGCGAGCGCTACAGAAAAAGCGGCCAGACGCGAAAGGCAGCAACGGGCCGTTTGCCGACACTCACACCGATTCGATAGCGGCGGACAGGGAGCACCGTGCGGGCCTGCTATGGCTTGAGCGCCGCGCGCCAGCTGACCCAGCGCGCGAGCGTCGCCCGCAGCCGGTCGGCATCGATCGGCTTGGTCAGGAAGTCGTTCATCCCCGCCGCCAAGGCCTCGTCGCGCTCGGTGACCAGAGCAGCAGCCGTCAGCGCGATCACCGGCAGGTTCTCGCCGCCGGGCTGGCGGCGCAGTTCGCGCGTGGCCTCGTAGCCGCTCATCCTGGGCATCTGCACGTCCATCAGCACGGCGTCGAAGGGCTGGCCCTGCGCGGTCGCGCGCGCCACTGCCTCGAGGGCCTGGGCCCCATCGGTCGCCTGCTCGACGCTGACGCCCCATTGCTCGAGCATGGCCACCGCGATCAGCATGTTGACCGCGTTGTCCTCGACCATCAGCACCTGCGCGCCACGCACCTCGGGCATCTCGTCGGCATGCACCTGCGGCGGGATCGTGGCCGCCGGCAGCGGCAACATGGCCCAGAAGCGGCTGCCCTGCCCCGGCGTGCTGTCGGCGCCGACACGGCCGCCCATGAGCGTGGCCAGTTCGCGGCAGATCGACAGGCCCAGGCCCGTGCCGCCGAATCGCCGCGTGGTCGACTCGTCGGCCTGCGTGAAGGGGCGGAACAGCCGCGCCATCGTCGCGTCGTCGATGCCCACGCCGGTGTCCTGGACCTCGAAGCGCAAGGATCGCGCGTCGATGCGCGCCACCCGCAGCCGGATTCCGCCGTGCTCGGTGAACTTCAGCGCGTTGGACAGGAAGTTGCTCAGGATCTGGCGCACCCGCAGGGCGTCGCCGACGACGTGGCCACCCGCGCCAGGCTCGATCTCGAGCGCCAGCGTCAGGCCGTGCGCATCGGCCAGCATCGTGTAGCCCAGCTGCAGCGTGTGCAGCAGGGCGTCGAGGTCGAAGGTGGCCGTCTCCAGCACCAGCTTGCCCGACTCGATCTTCGACAGGTCGAGGATGTCGCTGATGATGGCCGCCAGCGACTGCGCACTGTCGCCGATCTGGTCGAGGTACTGGCGCCGCCGGCCCTCGTCGATGGCGGGGTCGCGCGCCAACCGCGCGAGGCCGATCATGCCGTTCAGTGGCGTGCGCAGCTCGTGGCTGGTATTGGCCAGGAAGGCACTCTTGGCGCGGTTGGCGGCCTCGGCTTCGTCGCGTGCGCGCGCCAGCGCGGCCTCGGCCTGGCGCTGGCCGGTCACATCCTCGACGATCCAGACCGTCCCGCTGTCGTGCGGGCGCAGCGGGTCGATCGGATTGACCGTCAGTCGGGCGAGGAAGTTGCTGCCGTCGCGCCGGTGAATCAAGGTCTCGAACTCGACCACCTCGCCCGCGGCCAGGCGCGGCGCAAGCATCGCGCCGACCTTCGCGTACTCCTCGTCGGAACCCCACACGGCGCGCCCCGGCTGGCCGGCCAGCGTGCCCTCGGGCCAGCCGCACAGGCGTTCCAGGCAAGGGTTGGCCAGGATGAAGCGCTGGTCGCGCGTGAGCGCAATCCCGATCGAGGCCGTGTGCAGGATCGCCTCGCGCTCCAGGCGCTCGCGTTCGGTGAGCGTGACGTCGCGGGCATTGACGACCAGGTACTCACGCCGGTCCATCATGAAGCGCGCGCCTGCGATCCGCATCTCGATGGTCTGGCCATTCTTGGCGCGCAAGGTCACCGGAAGGTCCTTGACCACACCATCGCGCACGATCCGCGCGACCATCATCGACCGCTGATCGGGCTGCGCCCAGATGCCCATCTCGATCGCCGTCCGGCCGACGACCTCGGCGGCGGTGTACCCGGTCAGACGCTCGTAGGTCTGGTTGACCATCACATAGCGGCCGGTCGCCAGGTCGGTCAGCGTGATCAGGTCGGGGCTGGTGGCCACGAGGTGCGACAGCATGGTCTCGGAGCGGCGCACCGCGTCCTCGGCCACGCGCCGCTCGGTGTCGTCGACGAAGATCGATAGCGTTGCCGCACCACCCGGCGCGTCGACGCGAACGCCGGTCGCACGGGCCGCCAGGCGCCGCCCGGTGCGCGCGCGCAGCCGGAAGTCGGCCACCGGCAGCGCAACGCCGATCGGCATCGTCTCCAGCTCCTCGATGCGGCGGCGTGCGCGCTCGCGCGAGTCACCGGGCTCGAACAAGGACAGGAGATCCATGCCGTACATGCGCTGGTCGCCGTCGTGCACGAACAGCGCCAGTGCGGCCGGATTGGCGTCGATGACGCGCCCGCCACGATGCAGCAGCAGCGCGGTCGGGATGTGCTCGAAGAGGTCCTGGTAGCGGCCTTCGGTGGCGGCCAGCGCCTGGCGCGCCTTGACGTCGGCGCTGACGTCGCGCGCCACGCCCCAGTAGCCGTGGAAGAAGCCGCGCCGGTCCAGTCGCGGCTCGCCGCTGAAGAGCACGTGTACCGGCTCTCCGCCGGCCATGACCCACTGTGCCGTCAGGTCGCGAAAGCTCGTGCGCGCATCGAGGTTGGCCTGCAACAGGTCCAGCGTTTCGGCGTCGATCACCAGCTGCGGCAGCTCCCAGGGCAGCTTGCCGATCGCCGCATCGTCGACCGACCTCGGCCCGGCGGTGCGCGAGCCCTGCCGCGTCAAGGCCGCGACGCGGTATTCGGCATCGAGCTCCCAGTAGGCATCGGCTGCGACTGCCAGCAGCCCGCGGAAGCGGCGCTCGCGCTCGTCGGCGGCCAGCACGTGGCGCGCGACCAGCCGCACCATCATCCAGCCCCCCGCGACGCCGGCGACGATCACGAGCCATTGCTGCAACAGGTGCAGCAGCAGCACATCGCCGGGAACTGAAGCGTGCGTCGCACCGCGCCAGCCCTGCGCGCCGGCCCACGCCAGCGCGGCCGTCGCGACCAGGCTCAGGACGATCACGAGCAAGGCTCCGGCCGGCGGAGCGATGGACACCATCAGCAGCGCCAGCAGCCCGAGCAGCCCCAGCGCGGGCGATTCGATGCCGGATCCGGTGAGCATCACGACCCCGGTGACGACCCCTACGGCGGCGACACCGAGCGTGGAAGTCGCCAGGTCGGTCCAGCCCGCACTCACGCGTGCGGCCAGGACCGCCACCCCGGCATAGGCCAGGAACAGCGCGATCAAGGTCGCGCGGTGCCCCGGCGCCAGCTCCTGCGGCAGGACGGCGGCGATCAGCGCCGACAGCAGTGCCAGCATGGCACCGATCGCATAGAAGCGGCGCGCCGCCTGGGCACGGACGGGCGCCAGCGGGTCAATCGCGGGCGCCGGCAACGGCAGTGCGTCGTCGGTCTCAGGCATGGGACGCGGAATTCCTCCTTGGTCGCCGCAGTGTCGGGGGATTCGCGGGCGTCGCCAACACCGTCAACCCGGGGGCTGGATCGTCAGGCCGCCGGTCGCGCGCCCTTCAGCTGGGCGCGTGCAGCTTCGGCGGTGCGCCGCGCGGCATCCGCGTAAGCGGCATCGCTGCCGGCGTACAGCACGGCGCGCGAGGAACTGACGATGATCGGGCCGGTCGTGCCGGCAGGCCCGCCGCGCCAGCCGGCACGCACGGTCGCCTCGGCGTCGCCGCCCTGTGCACCGATGCCGGGGATCAGCAACGGCAGGGTCGGCGCCAGTTCGCGCACGCGTGCGACCTCGGCCGGGTAGGTGGCGCCGACGACCAGGCCGACCTGGCCGTTGCGGTTCCAGGGCCCGGCGGCCAGGCGCGCAATACGCTCGTAGACCTTGTCGCCGCCGGCCAGCTCCTGGGCTTGCAGGTCGTCGCCGCCGGGGTTGGAGGTGCGGCACAGCAGGATCACACCCTTGCCCTCGTACTTCAGGTAGGGCTCGATCGAATCGAAGCCCATGAAGGGCGACAGCGTCACGGCGTCAGCGGCATACCGCTCGAAGGCCTCGCGTGCGTACTGCTCGGCGGTGGCACCGATGTCGCCGCGCTTGGCGTCCAGGATCACCGGCACCTCGGGCGCGACGCGCCGGATATGGTCGATCAGCTTTTCCAGCTGCGCCTCGGCGCGGTGGGCCGCGAAATAGGCGATCTGCGGCTTGAAGGCGATGACCAGGTCCGCGGTCGCGTCGACGATGCCGGCGCAGAAGTCGAAGATGCGATTGGCATCGCCCTTCCAGCCGGCCGGGAACCGCGCCGGCTCGGGGTCGAGCCCGACACACAGCATCGAGTCGTTGCGCACCTCGGCCGCACGGAGCCGGTCGACGAAACTCACTGGAACCTCCGCGCCAGCGGTTCGGCCAGGCCGGTGTAGGAAGCCGGCGTCATGGCCAGCAGGCGCTGCTTCTCGGCCGCGGGCAGCTTCAACCCGGCGATGAAGCCCTGCATCATCTCGCGCGACATCGGCAGGCCGCGCGTGAAGGCCTTGAGCTGCTCGTAGGGTTCGGGCAGGCCGTAACGGCGCATCACCGTCTGGATTGCTTCGGCCATGACCTCCCACGCGTCGTCGAGGTCCGCGGCCAGGCGCTTTTCGTCGACCTGCAGCTTGTCCATGCCGCGCAACAGGCTGTCGTGCGCGAGCAGCGTGTAGCCGAGCGCCACACCCATGTTGCGCAGCACCGTGCTGTCGGTCAGGTCGCGCTGCCAGCGGCTGACCGGCAGCTTGTGGCTCAGGTGCTGCAGCAGCGCGTTGGCCAGGCCGTAGTTGCCCTCGGCATTCTCGAAGTCGATCGGATTGACCTTGTGCGGCATCGTGCTGGAGCCCACCTCGCCGGCCTTGGTGCGCTGGCGGAAGTAACCCAGGCCGATGTAGCCCCAGGCATCGCGCGACCAGTCGATCAGGATGGTATTGGCCCGTGCGACCGCGTCGAACAGTTCGGCCATGTAGTCGTGCGGCTCGATCTGGATCGTGTAGGGGTTGAAGTCCAGACCGAGCTGCTGCTCGACGACGCGGCGCGAGAAGCCCTCCCAGTCGAAGTCGGGGTAGGCCGCGAGATGGGCGTTGTAATTGCCGACCGCGCCGTTCATCTTGGCCAGCAGCGGCACGCCCGCGATGTGGGCGCGCGCGCGCTGCAGGCGGGCAGCGACGTTGGCGATCTCCTTGCCCACGGTCGTCGGGCTCGCCGTCTGCCCATGGGTTCGGCTGAGCATCGGCAGCGCGGCCAAGTCGCGCGCCATCGAGCCGAACTTGTCGAGCAGGCGGTCGACCGCGGGCAGCAGCACGTCGGCCCGCGCAGCCTTGAGCATCAGCGCGTGGCTGGTGTTGTTGATGTCCTCGCTGGTGCAGGCGAAGTGGACGAACTCGCCCGCGGCCTTGAGCTCGGCATGGTCGGCGAAGCGCCCCTTGAGCCAGTATTCGACCGCCTTGACATCGTGGTTGGTGGTCTTCTCGATGTCCTTGATCGCCTGCGCATCGGCCGGCGAGAAACGCAGCACCAGCCCGCGCAGCAGGCCGCGCGCGGCTTCACTCAAGGGCTTGAACTCGGCAAAACCGGCATCGGACAACGCGACGAACCACTCGACCTCGACCTGCACGCGGCGGTGCATCAGGCCGAATTCGGACAGCAACGGGCGCAGCGCCGCGACCTTGCCCGCATAGCGGCCATCGAGCGGGGACAGGGCGGTGAGCGTGGTGGGGGCGGACTGCGGCATCGGTGGTCGCCCGGGCGGGCATCGCGGGTGCGGTGGTGCGCACGCCGGGCGGCCGCGCAGGGATAACCCGTATTTTAGGCGTAGCTCCGCCGCGGCGGGCTCACCGCCACGCGCCGGCCAGCGCGACCATGAACGCGGCGAGCCTGGCCGGGTCCAGGGCACCGGCGGTGCGCACACCGCTGCAAAGGTCCACGCCGTACGGCCGGACCGCATCGATCGCCGCGGCCACGTTGCCCGCCTGCAGGCCGCCAGCCAGGTAGATGGGCCGCGGCGTGACGGCATCGCGGATGCGCCGGCTGAGAGTCCAGTCGTGCGTGCGGCCGGTGCCGCCGAGCTCCTTGACCGCCAGCGCCGGGTTGCCGCTGTCGAGCAGCAGTGCGTCCACGAACGGCGCGGCGGCGACGGCCTCGTTCACGGACGCCTCGCCGACGACGTGGATCACCTGCACCAGCCGTACGCCGGGACACAGGTCGCGCAGGCGCTTCAGCTCGTCGTGCGGCACCCGGTCGACCAGTTGCAGCGTCGTCGTGCCGGCTGCCGCGTGCTGGGCGGCGATGCTGCGCGCCTGCGTGCGTGCGGTGAGCAGGAAGGTCTCGGTCGGCGGCTCGATCGCGCCAGCGATCTCGGCGATACACGTGTCCTCGATCACGCCCGGCCCGCTCGGCATGGCCGAAACCAGGCCGAGCGCGGCCGCGCCGGCGTCGACCGCGATCCGCGCCTCGGCCAGGCTGGCGATGCAGCAGATCTTGACCTTCGGCAGGAGGCTCGCGAGGTGCTGCCGGGCGGCCCCGGCGCGGCCTGACCCCTGCTGCGGGCGCGCTGGGCGAAGCCCGCCCTGGCCGTATTCAGACACCGATGATCTCGTGCACGACCGGTGGCAACGCGGGCGGCTCCTCGGCGATCGTCACCGCGGCCTGAAGCGCCGATGCGGCCTCGTCGGCCGCGGCAGTGCCGGCCGCATGCACCTGCGCCAACGCCTGCCCCGCGCTGACCGCAGCGCCGAGCGGCAGGAGGCCCGAGAACCCGACCGACGGGTCGATGCACTCGCCCGGACGACGCCGCCCGCCACCGAGCGCCACCACCGCCAGACCGACCGCGCGGGTGTCGATCGCGACGACGACGCCGGCACGCGACGCGCGCACGTCGCAGCGCACCGGCGCCACCGGCAGCATCGGATCGCGCAGCACGTCCGCCGGCCCGCCGAGACTCGCCACCATGCGCCCGAAGCGCTCGGCGGCTTCGCCGCCGGCCAGTGCCGCGAGCACACGCTGCTCGGCCTCGGCCAGCGTCGGACACAGGCCCCCCAGATGGACCAGCCACGCGCACAACGCAACCGTCAGCTCGAGCTGGCGCGGCTCCCGATCCGCGCCGGTCAGGAAGTCGATCGCCTCGCGCATTTCCAGCGCATTGCCGGCCGTGCGGCCGAGTGGCTGGCTCATGTCGGTCAGCAGTGCGACCGTCGGAAGCCCGGCGCCGGCCGCCGTCGACACCAGGCTGCGTGCCAGCGTGCGCGCCTGCTCGATCGACGGCGTGAAGGCGCCGTTGCCGACCTTGACGTCCATCACCAGGGCCTGCAGGCCGGCCGCGAGTTTCTTGCTCAGGATGCTGGCGGTGATCAGCGGCACCGATTCCACCGTCGCCGTGACATCGCGGATCGCATACAGCCGCCGGTCCGCGGGGGCCAGCCGCGCGCTCGCGCCGACGATGGCGCAGCCGGCACCGCGCAGGCAGGCGAGCAGCCGCGCGCGGTCGGGGTCGACGCCGTAGCCGGGCAGCGACTCGAGCTTGTCGAGCGTGCCGCCGGTGTGGCCGAGGCCGCGCCCGCTGATCATCGGCACGACACCCCCGCAGGCGGCGACGATGGGCGCCAGCATCAGGCTGACCTTGTCGCCGACGCCGCCGGTGGAGTGCTTGTCGAGGATCGGCCCGTGCAGGCCGGCAGCGCGCCAGTCGAGCACTTCGCCCGAATGTGTCATCGCAGCCGTCAGCGCCACCGTCTCGGCAGGCACCATGCCACGCAGCAGGATCGCCATCGCCATCGCCGCAGCCTGGCCCTCGCTCCACGAGCCGTCGGCCAGGCCGGCAACGAACGCATCGATCTGCGCACGCGACAGCACCTGGCCGTCGCGCTTGAGGCGGATGATCTCCTGCGCAAGCGGTGGCGCACCCATCAGTTCAAACGCTTGATGCGGTCGAGCGGTCCGGGCGCGATCGCCGGGTTGCGCGCCACGTACAGCTCGAAGGCGTCGACGTCCATGATGCCGGTGCGGCGATCGCGGCCCTGCTCCAGTTGCACGAAACCGTCGCCGCCCCCGGCCAGAAAGGCATTGACCGTGACACGATAGTCGACGGCGGGGTCGAGCGGCTTGCCGTCGAGCACCACACTGCCGGGCAGCACGCGCTGACCGACCGGCCGCCTGCCGTCCCAGGCGTAGCCGAAGCCGCGCGAGACCTGCAGCACACGGTTCTGGTTCGGCCCCCACTGCTGCTCGAGCACCTGCAGGATCTGCGCGCCCGTGAGCGTCATTGTCACGAGGTTGTTGTAGAACGGCTGGACCGCAAACAGGTCCTCGTAGCGCAGCTCGCCCGCGGCCAGCGGCGCGCGCACGCCGCCGGGATTCATCAGCGCGAGCCGGGCGCCGCCGTCGGCCGGCGCCTGCGTCGCCGCGAGCTGGGCATCGGCGATCACCTGGCCGAGCGGGAATTCGCCCGCCGCATTGGCATCGCGCGACAGCGGCGCGCCGCTGCGGCCGACCACGCGCTTGGCCAGCGGCGCGGCGAGCTTCTCGTAGACCTCGATCAGCCGGGTCTGCGCCGGATCCTTGGCCAGACGCTCGCTGTAGACGATCTGGTTGTCTGCCCGGGCCGCGACGACGTCGCGCGTCTTCGGGTCGAGCACGAGGTCGATCTCGGTGACGATGGTGCCGAACTTGTCGCCGCTGGTGACCAGCCGGCCGTCGATGCGGCAGTTGTAGGCGCGGTGGGTATGACCGCTGACGACCAGATCCACGGCCTTGTCGAGCTTCTTGACGATGTCGACGATCGGGCCGCTGATGCCGGGGCACTCGTTGTAGTCGCCGGTGGGCACGCCGCCCTCGTGGATCAGCACCACGATGGCCTCGATGCCCTGCGCGCGCAGTTGCGGCACGAGCGCGTTGACGGTCGCGGCCTCGTCCATGAACTTCAGCCCCGCCACCCCCGCCGGCACGACGATCCCCGGCGTGCCCTTGAGCGTGAGGCCGATGAAGGCGACCGGGATGCCCTGGAAGCTCTTGACCCGGTAGGCCGGCAGCAGCGTCTGGCCGGTGCGCTCGTCGACCGTGCTTGCGGCCAGGTACTGGAACTTCGCGCCCTGGTAGGGCCAGGGCCCCTTGCAGCCGTCGCCCGGGTGGCAGCCGCCGTTCTGCATGCGCAGCAGGTCGGTCGCGCCGCGGTCGAACTCGTGGTTGCCCACCGCCGTGATCTCCAGGCCCATCAGGTTGAGCGACTCGATCGTCGGCTCGTCGCGGAACAGCGCCGACAGCAGCGGCGTCGCGCCGATCAGGTCGCCTGCGGCGACGAAGACGTGGTTCGGGTTCTTGGCGCGCAGCGTGTCCACCATCGTGGCCATGTGCTCGGCGCCGCCGGCCACGACGTTGACGGTCTTGCCGGGATTGGCCGGGTCCTTGATGCGGATGCCGCCCAGCGGCGGCTTGAGGTTGCCGTGGAAATCGTTGATCGCGAGGATCTTGATCTCGACCGGCGCTGCCGGCGGCGCGACGGGCGTGGCACAGCCCGCAACGAGCGCCGCGGCGGCCAGGATCCAAAGGGGCTTGAATCGCATGAAGTACTCCAGAAACTTGTCGCTCAGTAACCCGAGCCTGCCACCGGTGCCGCGCGGCCGCCGAGCACGGCCTCGATATCGCCGAGCAGGCTGCTGGCGCCGATGCGCAGGCGCGCCGGCACGAGCGCATCATGGCCGAGGATCTGCGCCACGAGATCGAGGTAGGGCACGGCATCGGCGACCGTGCGGATGCCACCCGAGGCCTTGAAGCCGACACGTGTGCGGGCGGCGGGATCGTCGGCGATCGCCTGCAGCATCACACGCGCCGCGGCGAGCGTGGCGCCGGCCGGTGTCTTGCCGGTGCTGGTCTTGAGGAAGTCGGCACCGGCCGCCAGGGCGAGCTCGCTCGCGCGGCGGATCAGGCGCTCGTCCTTCAGCTCGCCGCTTTCGAGGATGACCTTGAGCACGAGGCCGTCGCAGGCGCGCCGCACGGCGGCCAGCAGTCCGGCGCAGGCGCGTTCGTCACCCGCCGCGAGCGTGCGCCAGGGCAGCACGACATCGACCTCCTGCGCGCCGGCGTCGACGATCTGGCGCGTGTCGCGCACCGAGCGCTCGACGTCGGTGCTGCCGTCGGGGAAGTTGGCCACGGCCGCCACGCCCACGGGCGCAGGCACCAGCCCGCGTGCAAAGGACGCCAGGCGTGGCCACACGCACACGGCAGCGACCGCGCCGCGCGGTCCGACGGCACGCGCGCAGAGACTGGTGATGTCGGCCTCGGTGTCGTTGTCGTTCAGGCTGGTGAGGTCCAGGCAGGCGAGTGCGATGCGGGCGGCATCGTGCAGATTCGAGGGGCTCGTGGTCACAGGGCCTCCAGGGGAGTGCTCGGCGCGGCGCGGCGCGCTTGCCAGTCGGGGCGCAGGAGGCCGTACATGGCGGAATCGGACACCTCGCCGTCGACGATCCAGCGCTCGCGCAGCAGACCTTCGCGCGTGAAGCCCAGGCGCTCGAGGCTGCGCGCCGAGGCGGTGTTGCGCGGGTCGATGTCGGCCTCGACACGGTGCAGGTCCATCGCCGTGAAACCGTGGTCGAGCAGCGCGGTCAAGGCCTCGTGCATGAAGCCCTGGCCCCAGACCGGGCGCGCGAGGGCATAGCCGACCTCGGCGCGACGGCAACCCGGCACCCAGGCGAACAGGGTGCAGGTGCCGATCAGCGCGGGGTCGCCGCGCCGCGTGATCGCCAGCCGCAGCGACTTGCCGGCGGCCATCGCCTCGTTCTCGCGCGCGATCAGGCGTTGTGCGTGCTCGATCGACGGCCAGGGCGGCGTGCTCCAGTAGCGCGTCACCTCGCGGTCGGCGAACACCGTGAACAGCGCGGCCGCATCGTCGTCGCGCTGCGGCCGCAGAAGCAACCGCTCGGTCGTCAGGTGCACCTCGGCGACACCGGTCATGGCGAGCCTCGGGCGGGAAGCGCGGCCACCACGGCCTCGAGCAGCCGCGCCGCCGCCGCGCCCGCGGTGCTGGCGGTCTGCAGCGTGTGGGCATGGCTGAGCGCCTCGTCGCTCAAACCTGCAGCCATGTTGGTGATCATCGAAAGTGCCAGCACACGCAGCCCGGCCTGGCGCGCGACGATGGTCTCGGGCACCGTGCTCATCCCGACCGCCTGCGCGCCCATGCTCTGCAGCATGCGGATCTCCGCCGGGGTCTCGAACTGCGGGCCCATGACCCAGGCATACACGCCCTCGTGCAGCACCTGGCCGAGCGCGAGCGCGGCCTGGCGCGCGGCGGCACGCAACGCAGGGTCGTAGGCGTCGGCCATGCCGACGAAGCGGCTGTCACCCTGCTCGTGGAACAGCGGCGAGCGCTGCACCAGGTTGATGTGGTCGGCGATCAGCATCAGCTCGCCCGGGCGCATCCGGGGCACCACGCTGCCGGCGGCGTTGGTCTGCACCAGCACACGCACGCCGAG
>Ga0209682_10000684_pt1 | contig 11428 bp, 5 predicted proteins | sample DOMMetBare2Fresh_2_FD_187471 | JGI IMG/M metagenome (GOLD analysis project Ga0209682, IMG submission 187471) | Wetland sediment microbial communities from St. Louis River estuary, USA, under dissolved organic matter induced mercury methylation -... | ecosystem: Environmental > Aquatic >...
CTTGTGTTTCCCGCTCATTCCCGTCGCTGCAAGATTGTGGCAAGTGTTCGAATTAGAGCACTGCTATATGGATAAGCACACCGCTCACTGCGGCGCCTGTCCATAAGATCTCTGCAAACTCTCAACCATCGCGCGCAGTTGCGCCACTTCGGCCGACAGCCGCTCGACCTCGGTGCGCAACGCGGTGATTTCGCTGTCGACGGATGCCGGCGCGGCGGCGGCCGTGCGCGCGGGCTGAACCTCCGCGGCCACCGGCCCTGACAGCAGATGCGCCCAGCGCTGCTCGCGCTCGCCCGGGTGGCGCGGAAGTTTCACCACCAGCGCGCCGCCGCTCGCATCGGGCCGCGCAGAGAGTTCTTCCAGAAACGCCTCGACCGACGAGATGTCGGCAAAGCGATGCAGGCGCTCGCTGTTGATGCGCAGTTCGCCCGAGGTCTGCGGCCCGCGCAGCATCAGCGCCACGAGGAGTGCCACCGACTGGTCAGGCACCTTCAGCACGCGGCCGATGTTGTGCGAATAGCGCGTGACGCGCGCGCCGCTCGACTCGATCACGAGCGACAGGCGCTTGAGCTGGTCGATCGCGGCCTGCACTTCGGCGTCCCTGGCGTTGAGAACCGGATCGCGGTTGTTCTTCTGGTTGCAGCCGCCGACCAGCGCGTTCAATGAAAGCGGATACGTGTCGGGAACGGTCTTCTCCTTCTCGACCAGCACGCCGAGCACGCGGGTCTCGAGCAGGGACAGCGTGGGCAAGGTGCTCATGCGGGCAGTCCGTGCGGAAGGCGGAGGCAAACCGCGTACGCGGCGCGCTTGATGATCTTCATCGAAGCTTCCTTGTGGTGAGTTCGAACGAGTCGATGGTAGTAGGCCAGCGATCACTCACGCTGCGTTGATGCCCTTTCGACTGCCCGGATGGTCGCCGACCGCCCGCCCGCCTCGACCGTCCACAGTCATTAAGCCGCCGATTAACCACTACACAACGCGATTTCTTGAGTCGGCCCTAAAGCCTAGCGGCGGGATGCCGTTTCCACCGATAGGACTACCCGGCCTGCGCGCTGCGCGATGCGGGATGGTCTGACGAGGGAATTGAGCCGGAAATCAGGCGCTGTTCCTTGATTTGAACGGGTTAACAGAAATCGAGAATCGGGCCATGACTCAGACGTTTTCATTAGGCATTCGATGCGAACGGATGATTGATCCGCGTTCATGGGACACGTCAATATGGTTCATCCGAACGACATCGCGTGTTTGCCCGACGGACGACCGCCGAGACAAACAGACAACGAATCACTCACGCTAAGAGCCAACAAATGAACCTCCGCACCCAATTCACGGTCCTGATCGAGCGTCGAGCGCTGACGCGCTTCTTCAAGCGCCTGATGACACTGACCACCGCGCTGGCCATGCTTGGCGGGCAGCCCGCCTTCGCCGCGCCTGGAAACGGCCAGGCCAAGAAGGTCGCCAAGGACCTGCAGGCCGTGCTCGACGCGCCGACGACGCCCAACGTCAAGTGGGCCAAGGACATCAACGGCGCGCGCCAGGTGCAGGTCGTGATCATGAGCACCAGCACCGACCGCGAGATGACCGACCTGCGCACCAACATCAAGGGCCTGGGCGGCTCGGTGCATGTGCGCATGCCCGGCCTGCGTGCCGTGACGGCCACGCTGCCGGCGGCCAAGGTGGCGACGATCGCGGCGCGCAGCGACGTCTTCACGGTTGCCCCGAACCGCACCACGGTGCGCACGGCAAGCACGCTCGAGGCGATGACCGGCGCAACGTCCACCGGCGTGCGCACCAACAGCACCAAGACGACCTACACCGGCCTGGACGGCACCAACATCGGCATCGCGGTGCTCGACTCGGGCGTGATGAAGGCGCACGAGGCGTTCAACAACGCCAGCGGCGTCACCCGCGTCAAGCGCAACGTCTCGGTGATCAACACGACGCAGGCCAACTGGACCACCGGCCTGGACGGCTCCTCGTCGCTGATGCCGGGCTCCTCTGAGCTCGCGGCGTACGAGAAAGCGATCGCTTCCGACAGCGCGTCGACGCAGGACGCGCAAGGCCACGGCACGCACGTCGCCTCGATCGCCGCCGGCCGCGCCGCGACCTTCAACGTCGCGCCCGACCTGACCAGCATCGCCCCCAACGCCAACATCTATGACGTGCGCGTGCTCGACAACCTCGGCCGCGGCACGATCAGCGACGCGATGGAAGGCATCCAGTGGGCGATCTACCACGCCAAGGAATTCAACATCCGCGTGCTCAACCTGAGCCTGGCCGCAGCGTCCACCGACAGCTGGCAGACCGACCCGCTGTGCGCCGCGGTGCGCAGCGCCACGGCCGCCGGCCTCACGGTGGTGGTGGCCGCCGGCAACTTCGGCAAGAACGCACTCGGCCAGGAGCAATTCGGTGCCATCAGCGCGCCGGGCAACGACCCTTCGGTGATCACGGTGGGTTCGTCGAACTCGAAGGACTCCGTCTCGCGCAGCGACGACACGGTCAACCTGTTCAGCTCGCGCGGCCCGACGCGTGGTGGCTGGACCGACACGCTCGGCGTCCGCCATTCCGACAACCTGCTCAAGCCCGACCTGGTGGCCCCCGGCAATGCGCTGATCGGCGCCGCGGCCACTAAGGCGTCGGCCAACCAGCCGACCTGGAACAACCTGGCCGCCCAGTACTACACCGAACTGGTGCTGTCCACTGGCATCACCCAGACGTACGGCGAGACGCAGATGGAGCTCAGCGGCACCTCGATCGCCGCCCCGGTGGTCTCGGGCGCGGTCGCGCTGATGCTGCAGCAGAACCCGGGCCTGACGCCGCCGCTGGTCAAGGCCATCCTGCAGTACACGGCGCAGCCGATTGCCGGCGCGAATCTGCTGCAGCAGGGCGCGGGGCTGCTCAACATCCACGGTGCGGTGGCCCTGGCCAGTGCGCTGCGCACTGATGTCGCCTCGGCAGTCGAGGCCGGAACGCTCGCCTCAGGTGCCAGTCTGCTGGCAATCGGCAAGACGATGCCGGCGAAGACCTCCACGATCAACGGCAGCGCCTTCAACTGGTCGCGCATCGCCTTCGTCGGCGGCAACACGGTCGTCAGCGGCGACGCGCTGTTCACCAAGTTCCAGCCGATCTACGACCCGCGCATCACCTGGGCCAACGGGGTGGTGCTCAAGCGCCAGCCGATCTACTGGTCCGGCTCGGGCATCGCCGCCAACACCTTCGTCAAGAACTTCACGGAAAGCGACGCGCCAAACCAGACGCTTCTGACCTCCGGCGTGGTGAACGCGAACACGCTAGCCGGCACGAGCTCGCTGACCGGCAAGACCGGGACGTTCATCCCGACCGCGACGCTCAGCGGCTGGCTCGTGTCGGGCAGCGGCCTGATCCTGAGCGAAGGAATCATCCTGAGCGAAGGGTTGATCCTGAGCGAGGGACTGATCCTGAGCGAAGGCCTGATCCTGAGCGAAGGGTTGATCCTGAGCGAAGGCCTGATCCTGAGCGAAGGCCTGATCCTGAGCGAAGGGCTGATCCTGAGCGAAGGCCTGGTGTTCGCCGAGCCGTAATCCACTACGCGCAATGAACGGCCAATCGCTATCCGAATGAAATCGCGCCGCGGCGTCGCGCTTCGAAACCGCGACGCACAGCAAAACAGATCAACGGAGAAATGCACATGAACTCGGCGCAGCACAACATCGCGTCCAAAGGCGCCAGCCGTGAAGCCATCGGCGTCGTGGCCAAGCTCGTCGCGATCATCGTGGCGACCTTCGTCTTCGCCGCCTTCAGCAGCCCGCCGGCCCAGCCGCCGGGCAGCGCGCAGGCTGCTCAGGCCGCCAGCCCGAACGTGCAGACACCGAATCACTCCCGCTAAGAGCAACAACATGAACCTCATCAGCCAATTCACGGTCCTTCTCGAACGCAGCCGGATCCGATGCCGCCTTGCTCTGGCCCTGGCCGGCGCCGCGGCCATCGCCGCCGCGCTGACCTCCACGCCCGCGTATCCGCAGAGCGCCAGCAGCAAGATCGCGCGCGATCTGCAGGGCGGCATCGCGGCGGTTCAGACCCCGAAGGTGAACTGGGCGCGCGATGTCAACGGTGCACGCTACGTGCAGGCGATCGTGGTCAGCAACTCGACCGATCCGGAACTGACCGACCTGCGCAAGTTCGTGCTGAACACCGGCGGCTCGGTGCTGGTGCGCCATTCGGGGATCAATGCGCTGACAGTGATGATGAAGGCGGGCACGGTCAATGCGCTGGCACAGCGCAGCGACGTGGTCAGCGTGTCGCCCAACCGCGCGACCATGCGCACGGCCAGCACGCTTGAATCGATCACGGGTGCGCTGACGAGCAACGTGCGCCCGACCAGCAGCAAGACCAGCTACACCGGACTGGACGGCACCGGCATCGGCATCGCGGTGCTCGACTCCGGCGTGATGAAGGCGCACGAGGCCTTCTTCAACAGCAGCGGCGTCACGCGCGTGAAGAAGAACGTCAACCTGCTCAACAACAGCCTGGCCAACTGGACCACGGGCGTGGACAACACAAACTCGTTGAAGCCCGGCAGCAACACCTTGAGCAGCTATGAGAGCGCGATCAACAACAGTTCTTCATTGACGCAGGACGCCTACGGCCATGGCACGCACGTCGCCTCCGTCGCGGCGGGCCGCGCCAAGTACTACGCCTCCGGTACGCCCGACACGACCGGCATCGCGCCCAATGCGGACATCTATGACGTCAAGGTGATCAACGAATACGGCTACGGCACCCTGAGCGACGCGATCGAGGGCGTCCAGTGGGCGATCTATCACGCCAAGGAATACAACATCCGTGTGATGAACGTCAGCCTGGCGGCTGGTTCGACCGAGACCTGGCAGACCGACCCGCTGTGCGTGGCGGTGCGCAGCGCGACCGCCGCCGGCATTACGGTGGTCGTGGCCGCCGGCAACTTCGGCCAGTCGATCTTCGGCCAGGAGGTCTACGGCGCGATCAGCTCGCCGGGCAACGACCCGTCGGTCATCACGGTCGGTGCCGTCAACTTCCACAACACCGCGGCGCGTGGTGACGACACCGTCAACAACTTCAGCTCGCGCGGCCCGTCGCGCGGTTCGTATGTCGATTCAACCGGTGCGCGCGTGGTTGACAACCTGCTCAAGCCCGACCTCGTCGCGCCCGGCAACAAGATCGTCAGCGCGGCAGCGACCCAGGCCTCGAGCAGCAGCCCGACCTGGAACTACCTGGCCAGCATGTACTACCCGATTCTGGTGACGCCGCTGGGTATCACGCAGCAGTATCCCGAAACCCAGATGCTGCTGTCCGGCACGTCGATCGCCGCTCCGGCCGTGGCCGGCACGGTCGCGCTGATGCTGCAGGCCAACGCCGGACTGACCCCGCCGCTGATCAAGGCGATCCTGCAGTACACCGCGCAGCCGCTGCCGAACTACAACCTGCTGCAGCAGGGCGCGGGCAATTTGAACGTCGACGGCGCCATCGTGCTGGCCAAGGTGCTGCGCACGGACCTGGCCTCGGCGATCAACGCCGGAACGGTTACCGCCGGCGGCACGATGCTGGCATCGGGCAAGTCGATGCCGGCGCAGACCTCGAACATCAACGGCACGAGCTTCAACTGGTCGCGCATCGCCTTCGTCGGCGGCAACCACCTGGTCAGCGGCCCGGCGCTGTTCACCAGGTACCAGCCGATCTACGACCCGCGCATCACCTGGGCCGGCAACGTGGCGCGCAAGCGAGACGTCGTGTACTGGTCCGGCAACGGCATCGTGTCGAACACCTTCGCAAAGAACTTCACCGACGTGGCCGCGCCGAACCAGACGCTGGTCACCGCCGGTGTGGTGCGCGGCGATTCGCTCGCCGGCCCGAGTTCGCTGAACGGCCAGACCGGCACGTTCATCCCGACGGCGACGCTGTCCGGCTCACTGGTCGGCGGCAGCGGCCTGATCCTCAGTGAAGGACTGATCCTGAGCGAGGGCTTGATCCTCAGTGAAGGCCTGATCCTGAGCGAAGGACTGATCCTCAGTGAAGGACTGATTCTCAGTGAAGGCCTGATCCTCAGTGAAGGCCTGATCCTGAGCGAAGGACTGATCCTGAGCGAAGGCGTGTACGTCGGCGGCGGGGGAAGTCAGACACAGACCAGCAGCATGCGTTTGATGGATACGAGCACCAGCACCACGTCGACGATTCAATTTGACGGGACGGGAGCGCCGTTAGGCGAGCCCTGATGCAATCGAGTGCCGCGTCGGATGACGCGGCACTCGGCCGATTCGCCTTTTTTGCTCGCAACGATCAGAGCGCACTGGCGGCAGACGGGACGATGAGCCCGCCACACGCGGCGGCGATCGCATCAGATCCGTCCCTGATCGGCAATGCGGTTCAGCCCGCTGCGGTTTGCCCTCATTTGCTTTCCTGTTCAACGCAACACCTGGGAGTGCTTCAAAGCATCGAGTTCATTCCCCTCACCCCAACCCTATCCAAAGGGAAGAGAGGCTTGCTTCCCGGAACCGCGGCGCCATGGCGCGCTGCGGAGCGTGGTCTCCCAACCCGCCGGAACGAGAGGCCGTCGCTCCGGCATCCGCCTCACGCTGAACAGCGTGCCTGTTGGTGAGTTTCCACTTATGCCGCTCATGGGGGTTTCGCCGCCGCTCGACGGCATGCAGAACGTCTTCTTGAGTCCCCTCTAAAGACTAGCGGGGGTATGCCGTCTCCCTCGATAGGACTACCCGGCATTCGCGCTGCGTGATGCGGGATGGTCTGACGAGGGAATTGAGCCGCAAATCGGGCGCTGTTCCTTGATTTGAACGGGTTAAAAGGAATCGAGAATCGGGCCATGACTCAGACGTTTTCATTAGGCATTCGATGCGAACGGATGATTGATGCGCCTTCATGGGACACGTCAATATGGCTCATCCGAACGACATCGCGTGTTGGCTCGACGGACGACCGCCGAGACACACGGACAACGAATCACTCTCGCTAAGAGCAACAACATGAACCTCATCAGTCAATTCACCGTCCTGCTCGAGCGCAGCCGCATTCGTCGCCGCCTCGCACTCGCGCTGGCTGGCGCGATCGCGATCGCCGCCGCGCTGACCTCCACGCCGGCGTATCCGCAGAGCGCCAACGGCAAGATCGCGCGCGATCTGCAGGCTGGCATCGCGGCGGTCCAGACCCCGAAGGTCAATTGGGCGCGTGATGTCAACGGCGCGCGCTACGTGCAGGCGATCGTGATCAGCAACTCGAGCGATCCGGAACTGACCGACCTGCGCAAGTTCGTGCTGGCGAGCGGCGGCTCGGTGCTGGTGCGTCACTCGGGAATCAATGCGCTGACGGTGATGATGAAGGCGGGCACGATCAATGCGCTGGCGCAGCGCAGTGATGTAGTCAGCGTCTCGCCCAACCGCACGACGATGCGCACGGCCAGCACGCTGGAGTCGATCACCGGTGCATTGACGAACAACGTGCGCACCAACAGCACCAAGACGAGCTACAGCGGCCTGGATGGCACCGGCATCGGCATCGCCGTGCTCGATTCCGGCGTAATGAAGGCGCATGAGGCATTCCTCGACGGCAGCGGCGTCGCACGCGTGAAGCGCAACGTCACGATGACGAACTACACGCAGGCCAACTGGACCACCGGTGTGGACAGCACCACGTCGCTCGCGCCCGGCAGCAGCACGTTGAGCAACTACGAAAGCATGATCGCCACCGATGGCGCCCAGTTCCAAGACCCCTTTGGCCATGGCACGCACGTGGCGTCGGTCGCCGCGGGTCGCGCCAGGTACTTCTCCTCCGGTACGCCCGACACCACCGGCATCGCGCCCAACGCTGACGTCTATGACGTCAAGGTGCTCGACGGCTACGGCCTCGGCACGATGAGTGATGCGATCGAAGGCATCCAGTGGGTGATCTATCACGCCAAGGAATACAACATCCGCGTGCTGAACATCAGCCTCGCCGCCAATTCGACCGAGACCTGGCAGACCGACCCGCTGTGCGTCGCGGTGCGCAGCGCTGCCGCGGCCGGCATCACCGTCGTCGTCGCAGCCGGCAACTTCGGCCAGTCGATCTTCGGCCAGGAGGTCTACGGCGCGATCAGCTCGCCGGGCAACGACCCGTCGGTCATCACGGTGGGTGCCGTCAACTACAAGGACACCGTTGCGCGCAGCGACGATGTGGTCAACAACTTCAGTTCACGCGGTCCGACCCGGGGCGCCTACTTCGACGCCAACGGCGTGCGCGTGGTCGACAATCTGCTCAAGCCCGACCTGGTCGCACCCGGCAACAAGATCGTCAGCGCGTTGGCCACCAAAGTCACCAACGGCAACGCGACCTGGAACTACCTGGCCAGCACCTATACCGCCGATCTGGTGACGCCGCTCGGTATCACGCAGACCTATCTCGAAACGCAGATGATCATGAGCGGCACGTCGATCGCCGCCCCAGCAGTCGCCGGCACCGTTGCGCTGATGCTGCAGGCCAACCCGGGGCTGACCCCGCCCCTGATCAAGGCGATCCTGCAGTACACGGCGCAGCCGCTGCCGAACTTCAACTTGCTGCAACAGGGCGCAGGAAGCCTCAACGTCGACGGCGCCATCGTGCTGTCGAAGGTGCTGCGCACGGATCTAGCCTCGGCGATCAGTGCCGGCACGATCACCGCGGGCGGGACGATGCTGGCGTCCGGCAAGACGATGCCGACGCAGTCCTCGACCATCAACGGCACGAGCTTCAACTGGTCGCGCGTTGCCTTCGTCGGCGGCAACCACCTGGTCAGCGGCACGGCACTGTTCACCAAGTACCAGCCGATCTACGACCCGCGCATCACCTGGGCCGGCAACGTCGCGCGCAAGCGCAGCGTGGTGTACTGGTCCGGCAGCGGCATCACATCCAACACGTACGCGAAGTACTTCACTGATGTGGCGGCACCGAACCAGACGCTGGTTACGTCGGGGGTCGTGCGCGGTGATGCACTGGCCGGCACCAGCTCGCTGGTGGGCAAGACCGGTGCGTTCGTTCCGACCGCGACGCTGTCGGGTTGGCTGATCGGCGGCAGCGGCCTGATCCTGAGTGAAGGATTGATCCTGAGCGAAGGCCTGATCCTGAGCGAAGGCCTGATCCTGAGCGAAGGCCTGATCCTGAGCGAAGGGCTGATCCTGAGCGAAGGCCTGATCCTGAGCGAAGGTCTGATCCTGAGCGAAGGTCTGATCCTGAGCGAGACCGGTGCCACCAACATCCAGTTCAACACCACCGGCGCTCTGAAGGGCGAACGCTGACCCGACATAGATCGCCACGCAACGCAGCAAACAGGCACTGACCAGAAGATCAGAAAACAGAGAGTCATCCTCATGAGCACGCCGGACATCGCTTCGCTCGCACCGCCCCCTGCGTGGCACCAGCGCCTGCATCACGCGCTGATGCCCGACTACAACCGCAAGGCCACGGTGTACTGGTGGTCGATCGTGGCGCTCGGTACCGCGGTGCTGTTGCATTCGATCCTCACCGTCGCGGCGATGCCGGCCGACATGATGCTGCAGGTGCTGATCGGCATCGCGATCACGATGGTGGCGGGCGTCTCTCCGGTCAAGATTCCGCGCTCGAAGAACTCGTTCGCCGCCGGCGAGATCTTCATCTTCCTGCTGCTGCTGATGGACGGGCCCGCCGCGGCAGCGCTCGCATCGGCCGGTGAAGCGGGTGTCGGTGCCATGCGCACCTCGACGCGCTGGACCAGCCGCATCGCCAGCCCGTCGATGGCCGCGCTCGCCATCTTCATCGCCGGGTCGCTCTTCGAACTGCTGACCAATACGCTCAAGACCTACGGGCTGTACAGCGAGGGCGTGCTGCTGGGCGGGTCGATGCTGTTCGCCATCGTGTACTTCATGCTCAACACGCTGTTCGTGACGCTGGTCGTGTATCTGAAGCGCAACCAGCCCCTGGTGTGGCGCGAATGGCTTGGCAGCTTCGGCTGGGTCGGCATTGCCTACGCGGGCAGCGCCTCGGTGGCAGCGCTACTCTTCCTCACCTTCCAGCAGTTCGGCCTCGGAGTGCTGCTGGCGGCCACGCCGATCATCGCGATGCTGCTGACCACGCTGCACTACTACTTCCGCCAGCAGGAGACCGACGAGCAGGGCCGCAAGAGCCGGGTCGAAGCGGCGGAGCGCGAAGCCGCCCAAGCCGCCAAACACGCGAGCGAAATGCAGGAAAGCGAGCGACGCTTCCACAGCGCCTTCACGCATGCGTCGATCGGCATGGCGCTGGTGGCCATCGATGGCGAGGTGTTGCAGATCAACTCGGCGCTGAGCGGACTGCTCGGCTACGGCGACGGCGAAATCGTCGGGCGCCGCCTGCGCGAGTTCGTCATCACCGAAGATGTGCAGCTGCTCGATGAGCGGCTCGCGCGCGTGGTCGAGCATGAAGTCGACCGGATGTCGGCCGAACTGCGTTGCCGCCATCGCAATGGCAATGAGGTGTGGGTGGCGCTGCACTGCGCATTCTTCTCGGACTTCACGTCAAGCGCGCCCTGCCTGATCGTTCAGGCGCAGGACGTCACGGCCCGGCGCAGTGCCGAGACCCGGCTGCAGCACATCGCCTATCACGATGGCCTGACCAACCTGCCCAACCGGACCCGCTTCAACGAGTGCCTGCAGCAGGCGATCGAGCGCAGCCATAGCGGCGCGGAGCATCCGTTCGCGGTGCTGTTCCTCGACTTTGACCGCTTCAAGATCGTCAACGACAGCCTTGGGCATCGCGCCGGCGACCAGTTCCTGGTGCAGGTGGGGCGGCGCATCATCGCGCACGTGCGCACCAACGACCTGGTGGCGCGGCTGGGCGGTGATGAGTTCGCGATCCTGATGAACGACATCGAAGACGAGCAGCAGGCGATCGTGCTGGCCGAGCGCCTGCAGGAAGCGTTGCGAACGCCGTTCCTGATCAACGGGTCCGAGATCTCCACCAGCGCGAGCATCGGCATCACGTTCAGCGGCTTTGGCTACCGCACGCCGGACGACGTGCTGCGCGATGCCGACATCGCGATGTACAAGGCCAAGGCGCAGGGCAAGGCGCGCCACGCCGTCTTTGACGCGAGCCTGCATGCGCAGGTGACCGAACAGCTACATCTGGAAAACGATCTGCGGCGCGCGATCGAAAACGATCAACTGACGCTCGTCTATCAGCCGATCTTCCGCCTGGCCGATGGCAAGCTCACTGCCTGCGAGGCGCTGGTGCGCTGGAATCACCCGGTGCGCGGCGCAATAGCACCGAAGACCTTCATCCCGATCGCCGAGGAATCCGGCCTGATCTTCCAGATCAGCAACTGGGCGATCGAGAAGAGCTGCCAGCAACTGCGCACCTGGCGGGAGCAGAACCCTGACCTGGCCAACGTCACCATGCACGTGAACATTTCCGGCTACGACCTGTGCCAGAAGACCTT
>Ga0209682_10000685_pt1 | contig 11424 bp, 17 predicted proteins | sample DOMMetBare2Fresh_2_FD_187471 | JGI IMG/M metagenome (GOLD analysis project Ga0209682, IMG submission 187471) | Wetland sediment microbial communities from St. Louis River estuary, USA, under dissolved organic matter induced mercury methylation -... | ecosystem: Environmental > Aquatic >...
CGCAAGCCCGCCATTTTGCTGAATGTCAGTTTGAGTGAGACATATGACAATGGGCCGAAAACAAAGGGCCCTGCCCGTGGGATCGGGCCAGACACGGCGCCATTTATCAATTCGATGCTGGCAGGGGCTGCCTTATTGCGTCCCTCGCGAGGTGCGCGGCTCGAAAGAAAGGGTTCATCCGCGCAAGGCGCGTCGCAGCGTCGCAATCGGCATGAAAAGAGATAGCGGCGTATCTCCAAAAGCGACGAACCCAAGGCGCTGGTAGAACTCGCGCGCCGCCTCGTTCTTTGCGTCGACCACGACTGCGTGGATGCCGATGCGTCCGGCCAGTTCGAGTGACAAATTCAGTGCAAAGCGCGTCAGCTCCCGTCCGAGTTCCCGACCTTGCGCGCGACGATCGACAGCCAGTCGCCCAATGCGGAGCACGGGCACCGGATATCGCGGCAGTTTGAAATGTACCGGGAAGATTGCGCTGCCTGCATCAAAAATGATACGATCCGGCGTGCCGCCGCCAAACGTCCCAAAGCTATCGGTCCGGTTCTATCGCGAGACATCGGGGGCCGAGCCCGTTCGAGACTGGTTGAAATCCATGCCACCGGAAGATCGGCGAGAGATTGGCGTCGATATCAAGACGGTTCAGTTCGGATGGCCGCTTGGCATGCCGGTTGTCGACCATGTCGACCGCGAGATCTGGGAAGTTCGGACGCGGCTGGCAACCCGTCAGGCGAGAGTGCTGTTCGTCCTGGAACGCAACGAAATGATTTTGCTGCACGGGTTCATCAAGAAAGAGCGCACAACGCCAAAGACTGACCTCGATCTTGCTCGGCAGCGACTGAAGAAGTTACGGAGCACATCATGAAACGCAATCCTCACATCGGTTCGGGCTTTGACGATTTCCTTCGCGAGGAAGGCATCCTCGACGAGGTTCAAGCGGTCGCGGTCAAGCGTGTGCTCGCGCATCAGCTTGAGCAGGGCATGAGGTCGATGCAACTAACGAAGACCGCGATGGCCAGGAGGATGGGGACCACGCGCGCCCAGCTGGATCGACTGCTCGACCCTGGCAATCCATCTGCCACTCTGGCCACGCTAGTCAAAGCCGCCAACGCTGTCGGCAAACGGGTAAAGATCTCTCTCGTCAAAGCTTGATCACATGCGAACCGCGCTGCTGCGGCAAGCGCCACCGATCTGAAAAGATGCAAGGGCGGATGAGGCGAAGTTCTCCGACCGGCAACGGCAGCAGGACGCCGACGGCGTGCGGGTGTTTCAGATCGACGCGGTCGTCCTTGGATCGCGGACCGTTCGATTCAATGCTTCGACCGCCGGGAATTGACGCAATACGCCGAGCGTGCCGTGCGGATGCTGAATTCTCCTGAACCGGATACCGCGCCAGCCGGCTACCAGTCCTTGCGAACGAGGCCGAGCACAACGTCAAAGTGCTGGTCGCGGCTCAGGACCGGGAGTCGGTGCTGCAGCGCCAGCGCGGCAATCCACGCATCGTTGGCCGGGATCGGGCGGCCCGATCGTTTCAGCACGACCCGCAGCGCGGCGTAGCTCACCGCCGTGTCGTCCGTCACCGTCAGCACATCGAAGTGCCGCAATTGCGTTTTCAGCCACGCTTCGTAGGTGCTGCGATGCCGGGACTGGGCAATGCCGTAACGGAATTCGCCCAGCACGATGACCGGAATCGCCGCACGCGGCTGCGCTCGAAGTATTTCGCCGACGCCCGCGTCGCCGTCGACGAAGGCCGACAGCGCGTTGGTATCCAGGATCACGCGCGATCCTCGGGCTCGATGACCTCGAAGGCTTCGTCGATCCGGGCCTGGATGCGCGCCGTCTCACTTCGCAGTCGGCGCAACTTGCCGAACCCTTGCATCCATTCGGGCTCGCCGGGCGGAGCTTTGCTGTCGCCGGCGGCGAGCTTGTCCCGCAACGCCTCCGTGACGAATTGCCTGAGCGTCTGGCTGCGCTCGGCGGCCTTTGACTTGGCCCGCCGGAACAGCGGATCGGGGATCTCGATGGTTGTCTTCATGGAGCCATATTCCCATATTTATGGTTCACGAGGCAAGCCTCCCGCCGGAATGCGCGCGTGCTTACCCGCTCGCCGGGGACTCGGCGGCTGCAATTTCGCCACCCTTGATCACCCGCGAAGAACGCCTCATCGCTGGCGGCAACTCAATCGCCTGCACTTCTGGAGAGCCCGGCGGGTTCCTCCTGCGAGAAGACACCGAGCACCTGCTCACCGCCATGGCGCAACTGCACCGGGGGCGCACCGACTGGGCGCCGTTCTCGAGACGAACAGATAGGTGGTCCGATGCAACGCGATGAGCGCGGAGCCCCAAAGCGCCTGAGCGAAGGCGGCGGCTCATTCGTCACCGCGCACGGGCGATTTCCTGATGTCGAAATCGCGAGTCTTCCGGCTCCCTTCCGCGTAGAAAAAATTCCGCTGCCGAATTACGTTTCCTCCTCGACGGCAGTCAGTGATGCGCCGTCGAGGAAGGAACAATGAAAGACGCGTTCGGAACTTCTTCGGACCCACGGACCGTGCATCCGGCGCCCCCTGACAGTTCTTCGGTGGTGAGAAACTCACTGGTCATGCAGGCTCCTTTTCAGAGTGTCCGCGTCAGTGCGGGACGAGCTCATCGTGGAGCTGCCGAACGCGATTTCAAGTGCGCGCAAGCCGCCACGCGCGCTCTGCGACGCTGCAATTCAGATCAGCGGGAAGTCGCCGCCGCAAGTCAAGTGAACGCGCCTGATGAGGCGGTCGCGATCGTATGCGTTGCCGGAAAGATCGAACGCGCTGTCAAGTGCGCGCACCGAGCGCGCTCGCAAAGGAAAGCAGGGCCAAGGGCGGGAGCACGTGCGCCGAAAGATCAAGTGTCAAGCGGACCCGCTGAACGACAGTTCGTCTACTTCAGCGCTTTCGTGCAGGAGAGACATCAATCTCAAGCGAGGCACTGCAAGAGCGATTGCAAGTTGGAGCCAACCTCGTCTCGCGCTCGTCGTCAGAGTGCGTCCGATCTGCGTGGGGTGATTCACGTAAGTCAAGTCAACGCGCACGACGATGCGAACGAGGTCTTGTTCGTTGCGCTCGAACGCGCTGGCGCTGCCGGCACGATCGTCAAAGCGAAAACGATCTGCAAACGAGCACCGGATCGCGGAAAGTCAAGGGGTCGTCGACGCGGCCAATGACCTTCGGGCCACGCTGTGGGCAGCACTTTGCGTGGGCCATGCTTCTCGCCGGTCAAAACACTGCCGATCGAGCGCGAATCGACATGGGCCATGGATGGGCCACAGGATGGGCCATACAGTGGGCCGCGCGGAGGGTGCGTCTTAAGGTCGCGTATTCGTGAAATTCAAGCGACCTTCGGTCAACGCGAAAACCGGCGTTACTGGGCCACGCACCCGAAGGTCAAAAACGGTACTCAGCAAAAAATCGCGGGCCACGGGTGGGCCATGGATGGGCCATGGGTGGGCCACAGACGAAAAAAAAGCCGCTCTTCGAGCGGCTTTTGTCTTCTAAGACTTTGATTTGTTTGGTTGCGGGGGAAGGTTATGAGATGGAAATTTCATGCGCGTTTTCGCGTGTGAATCACTCTGTTCAGATCGGCCTGGATCGGGGTTCTTCCCTGGGTCTCCTTTTCTTTCAGCGACTTATTGGTCGGCTGGCCCATTACGCGGGAACCCATTTCACCACGACTGGCCCCGACTCACCGAACGCGTGCGTGGACAAAAACGAAACGCGGCGCGCGCCCCCGATCTCCTGAAGTGCGAGTGATTTGACCTTTGGTCGCACACGCTGCGCGACGAAAGACCTTTCGCCTCCGCACAGCACGATTCCGACGCAGGCGAACGACTCGCCAACTGGTCGAACGATACCTACGCCGAAACCATTTTCACCCGCGCCTGAGAACCGGCCCTCGGGGGCCAGGACGTCGCACGGCTGTACCCAGATCCGGCCCGCCAATGACTCGATTCCGATGTCGCCCAGCGAATCCCCAGTTTGGTCGAACACCTTGTACGACGAACACAGTTTCGGGCCACGCCGGAAGAACGTGCGTCCGTGGCCAGGATTTCCGCTGGCGCCCCGCGGCAACGTGCACTTGACGTCGGCACTCCACTGAGCGCGAACCGATTCGCACGCAAGGGCGACGCACCCCTTGATCGCGCCAACGCGGCGCAGATCCTGCCCGCGGAATTTCTTGCCTCTCCTATACCCAATTAGGTATAATGATTGCGATGAGGAAACTCGAGAAACCGCTGCACTGGGTCCGCAGCGCCAAGCGCGATCTTCTTCGCATGCCCGAGGCCGTGATCGACGATCTGGGCTATGCGCTCGGGGTGGTGCAATTCGGCGGTACGCCACCGCAGGCGAAACCCTGGAAGGGGGAAGGCGCGGGGATTTTCGAACTGGTCGAGGATCACCGCGGCGACACGTTCCGCGCCGTCTACGTGGTGCGTTTTGCGCGCGCGGTATATGTGCTGCACTGCTTTCAGAAGAAGTCGCCGTCAGGCATTCGCACGGCGCGCGAGGACGTGAAGCTGGTTCATGAGCGATTGCGCGTGGCGCAAGTGGATTACGAGGTGCGATATGGAAAAGACTGAGTACAAATCGAAATTGGCAGCCACCAAAGGTGCGCGGCGCAAATCAAAGCCGGCTGGTGCGCACATTCGTCGTGCCGCCTCGATCGAAGTCGGTAGCGGCAACGTGTTTCGTGATCTCGGTCGACCCGACGCCGATGAGCGTCAGTTGAAAGTGCAACTGGCAATGCGGGTCAACGCACTGCTGGCAGCGGCGGCGCTGACGCAGGCACAGGTGGCCAAGGCGCTGGGGATCGCGCAGCCACATGTGTCAGATCTGGTGCGTTATCGGTTGAACCGCTTTTCGGTGGAGCGGCTGATTCACTTCGTCACGCTGCTTGACCGCGACGTGGAGATTGTGATCCGACCGCGCGCGCCGGAGCGGAAGACGGCCAACGTGGCGGTACTCGTAGCGAGTTGAGCTGAATACGGATTCAGTGCGGCTTCGAGCGAAAGATCCGGGCTGCGAAAGCTGCGCCGTTTGGCGCAGGGTCGCGGCAAGCGGGGCGGTGCCAGGGTCATCTACTACCGGCACGTACTGAAGGAATGCGTCTCCCTGATCTACGGTTACGTCAAAAGCGAGCGCAAGGACCTGACGTCGCAGCAGATCGGGGTACTCGCAGAATTGATGAAGGAGCTCAGGGATGGATAAGCTGTCGGCGCCAACAACGTGCCTGCATTCGGTGGCCGTCGACGCGGGCATCGTCACGTGGCCCGAGTACGAGCAGGCGCTGCAACTGCTGCTCAACGACCCATCGGTCGACCTGCGCACGCGGCAGCTCAACGCGATGGCGTGGTTCCTGATCTTCCGGTTCGGCGCGCGCGTGTCCGAAGCCCTGGGTATCCGCCGCAAGGACCTCGTGGTCGATGGCGAGCGGGTCATCGTGCTGCTGCGCCAGAACGACTACCGCGACATCAAGACCGACGCCGGCATCCGGCAGGTGCCGCTGATCGGCCCGTTGTCGCGGCCGGAACGAGGGCTGGTGAGCGGGTGGCTCGATCACATCGATGCCTTCGCCGACAGCGATTACCTCTCCGCCGTGTTCGCCGAGGCGGAGCGCCCGCGGCGGCTGATGGACCGCGGCGCCATCGAGCGGCGGCTGACCGAAGCGCTGCGGGCGGTCACGGGATCGGACCGCATTCACCTGCATCACGCGCGCCACGCGTTCGGCAGCCGGCTCGAGCTGCTGATGACGCTCGACGAACTGCCCAATAGTCCCCAATGGCGCGGCATCGTCGAACGCATCCTTGGACTGTGCGAGCCGGTGCAGGCGCGTCGTCTGCTGCTCGACCATCCCTCGCGCAGCAAGCGCGGGCTGTGGGCCACGGCGCTCGCCATGGGACATGCCGGCCCCGGGGTGTCGCAGCGTTCGTATCTTCATCTGGGAGATCTGCTGGCGTCGCTGCACCTGTCGCCCGCGTTCGATGCAAACAGCGTGGCACTCGAGCGCGACACGCTGCGATACGTCACGGGCTTCGCGCGACTGCCGGCATCGCTCGCACCGCCGTCATCAGAGAGAACGGCCACTGTCGATCTCGTCTTCGCGCGTCGCGCGGCCGGCAACACGCTGGTCAACCTGTCGCGGCTCGCGGTGGCCCGACCCCTCGAGCCGCGGCTGCCGGAGCGGCCCGAGGTGACACCGCCACCGCTGGGTCCCGCCCGCGCCGACCACGCGCTCGACCTGGCCCATCGCCGAGGACGGATCGATGGCATTGCCCGGACGCTGCTGGTACCCGCAGACCAGATCGAGCAGCTCTTCCGCACCGAGTACCGGGTGCGCGCCGAGGCGGCCTACGACATCCGCGATTCCGGATGGATTCCGACACCGGCGAGCGCCGCCGTGAGTCACCACCGGGCCGGCGCGCGACTGGCCGCCGAGACACGGCGCGTGCGCCCTTTCCTGCGCGCGCTCGAAGCGCGGCTGGTGGACGACTCATTTCGTGCGCTCACGCGTGCCGCCTGCGCCGTCTGGCAGGACAGATACAAGGCCGATCGCACGCCGCTCGTGCTCGCCGACGGCGACGAACTGCGCACGGTGCTCTCCTGGATCGACCAGGTTGGCATTCCACGCGAGCAGGTCGAGGTGCGCGTGCCGGCCGACGGCCTGCCGCGCAGCGAGGTTGCGGCCGCAGTGCAGGCCGTGGGCTTCGATCCCGGGGTCGTGGTCGACGTCGAGCACCTGCCCAGTGCCCGCAGCCGTTTCCGGACGCAGGGGCGTGCCCGCGTCGGGTTCCTCCTGCGGGAAAACACCACGGGGCCACTGACCGCCATGGCGCAACTGCACCGCGTGATGCACGTGCTGGCCGCCGTCCTCGAGAGGAACTGACGCGGGTCGCCAGCGCCGCGCTGCGCCCCTGAGGGTCGCAGAAAAAAGCGAGGCTCCCAAGGAGGCATATCGGTGTTGTCCTGTGTTGCCCGTCTCTTCTTTGTTCCGCTGCGTCTCCCATCGTCAGGCTCACAAATCACGAGCAAAGCGCCCGGCGCGTCACGCCATTTCCAGCCGATCATTCTGCGAGAAGGGGTCAATGCTGATCCGCAGAGAATGAACGATCGTCGTCGGCACCTTGCGACGTTCAACGTTCTTGAACCGCACGAAACCGATGGCTTCGAGCTTGCCCAGGGTGCGTGTGAGGTTCGGTTGCGCGCGGCCTGTCAGCTGCGCAAGTTCGGCGATCGACTGCGGCTTCTTGTCACGAATGACAGCGAGAAGCTCACGATTCTGTGGCGTCAGAAGACGCATTAGCGCCTCGACGGAGTCGAAGCTTATGCCCCCGGCGTGCTTCGGTGCCTTCCTTTGCCCGCGCGCAACGGCCTTCATCTCTTCGCGCAAAGACGCATGGCTTTGGATCCTGACGTGCTTCATGACCGATCTCCTTCCTTCACTTCGACGGTCTCAAACGCAATCCCGTGCTCCTCGAGCACTCGTTCGACCTCGTCGAAAAAATCATCAATCAATGTTTCCGCATCCTTGAAGTCATAAGGACGACCCTCGTCCGTTTCCGTACGATGCCAGTGATCCATGGCCTTCGGACGTTTCCTGAAGCGTGACCCCTTGGCCGGAACGCCGTGCGCGTTGTCAAAACCGATCAGCCGTCGGTTGTCGGGGCCGTGCAAGGTGAACGAGTAATCCAGGCCGTGCGGCCTTTCATCGCTTTGTTTCACTTTCGTAATCTCGAATTTCAGCCAATAGCCGCCCGCGTAACGGTGGACACGCCCATTGAAGGCCAGCAGGAATTCAAGCGTATGTTCGGTGCGCTTCTGGGCCATTTCTTACCATATCCCCATATGATAATAATAAACGCCATCCAGCCGGAGGGCAAGACCAATTCCGCCGCCCCCTCGCCGTCCGGTCCAGACGCCGGGCTCTGCACGGGCGTCAAAAGCGCCTGCCCGATCCAGTCAATGCCCTGCCTGCTGCGAGAAGACACCACGGGCCCACTGACCGCCATGGCGCAACTGCACCGGGTGATGCATGTGCTGGCCGCCGTCCTCGAGACGAACGGATAAGGAGTCCGATTCAGCGCGATGAGCTCAGGGCCCCGATGCGCGCAAGCGACAGCGGCGGCCCGTTCGTCGCGGTGCGCGGGCGAGTTCCTGATGTCGAGAGCGGGGTTTTTCGACTCCATTACGCGTAGAAGAAATCCGGCGGCCGAATTACGGTTCCTCCCTGACGGCAATCAGTGATACGCCGTCGGGGAACCAACCATGGCAGAAGAATCCGGCAACCCGTTGGCCCCCCCACGGTGCCTCCGGCGTCCTGTGCAATCGCGGCGCAGGAAAGCAGGCAGACGGTCGCGTCCCCGGCTCCGCTCGCGCCGATCACCCCCGGCGCCGCGCGGTGCCCCTCGCCGGGGGGGTCGCAGAAAAACGGCCCTCCCAGGGCCGACTTTCGTCTTGGGCGGCAGAAAACAAACGCCCACAGTTTCCGCTACGCGCTCGCCGGGCACGTCTCTGCGCAGCGCGAAGCCCCGGCGCCTGCCTCGCTTGGCATGGGCCTCTGGGTCAACCCAATCATTTTCAGGAAAGGACTTGTCATGCCCCGCTCTTCGTTCGGCGAATTTGCCCCGCTCGTGCCGGAGCGCATCTTCTCTTTGATCATCGAAAGGAACGTCGCGAAAGTCGGCCGTGACCTGGCCGGCAATCTGCTCTCGGTGCTGTTCTGTGTCGCTCATCTTCAGGAGTGTCTGTCGCTGATGATGGATGCGTTGAGCACGAGCAGTGCCGATCTGGATCGGCGGCTCATCTGGGCGGTCACGCCGTTCGAGCCCATGGACGAGCCGGACAAGATCGGTGCCGCGGTGTACGCACTCGAAAGCGAGGGACGCGCCCGCTCGGGCAGGCACCTCACGCGTGTGGCGACCAAGATCGAGGCGGGCATCCGCACGCTGCAGGCCCTGGCGTGGGACGCGGCCGCGCAACCGCGTCTGTTGGTGCCCGCCAACGAAGTTCGCGAGCCCTGGCTGTCGATCGACGAACTCGCCACACTCGAAGCACGGCGCCGGCTGTGCGTGGCCGGCCGGACCAAGCGCATCACGATGCAGAAAGGGGCGGAGCCGCCCCAGGAACTCGACCTGCCGGTGCTCGACGAACCGGCGCCGCTGCCCGAGGAAGACATCGTCGTCGACGGCGTGGTCGACGCGCTCAAGCACTCCAGCATGGTCTTTGAGTTGCGCGGCAAGGTCGCCGATGCGGACGAGTCGGCTGGCGGATTGCATGCCCGCCTGGTGTTCTGCGGGTCCATTCCGGACAAGAAGACTTTCTCGCGGTTCGCCGGACTGCTGGGCTCGCAGGAGCGGGTCCGGTTCCGGCTGCGGCCGCTGCGCGCGGCCCGGCCCGAGGGACAGTACGTCTACGAGCTGTTGAGTGTCTTCGCCGTGAAAGGCGAGCGCAGCCGCGACGACGATCTCATGGGCGGTGAAGCATCGTGACGCCGGGTGCCGATGCCATCGAGGGATCAACTAAGGCACAGCGATATCAATCGTCTGTTCAATCACGCAAATTGAAGCGGCGAGCCAGCGAACCAAGACTATGACATGCTGAATGTCTTGACGTCGCTGGATGGCCTGCCCCGCCTGATCGAGCTGGTCGTTACAGCGTGATCATCCACAGCGACGAGGAATCTGGCAACGAACTGCTGCGCCAGTTGGGGGCACGCCACCCATTGCCGCGATGGGGGGATCGTGAGTGGCCCAAAGGCAAAGCCACCTGGCCGTTGCCACGCGCTGGGCCGCGGTCGGCGGTCGGGGAATGCATGAAGGTTCGGGCTATCCTGCGCCGATGCCGACTCCACCCAGGATGTACGTCATCGACGCCGGGCACTTTCTCGACGACAAGGGTGCCCTCGGACCGCGCAGGGGTCCGGCGCGGACCCTAGCCGAATTCTGCGCCGGCCTGATCGCCTACGCCACCGACTTTGACAGCATCGGCGTGCCGGCACCCGCGTGCTTCAGGTGCCGCAAGAGCGAAGTGGAGGCGGCGATCGACGAGGACGACGCGGTGCTCTGGTGGTGTCCGCGCTGTGCAACCGAGGGACGGATCTCCCACTGGCAGGGCACGCTGTGGGACCTGGGCCTCGACGGCGAACCCCGCGACTGAGGCCAGGCCGCGCCATGGGGCTTTCCTGCCGGACATACCTGATCACGCACGATGATCGCATCAGTCGTCTGGCCGGCGCGAAATTCGACCGGATGCTTCGCGATCCGCACGCCCATCGCCTGCCCGTGTTCGCCGGGCAGCGTGTGCGCATGGCCTCCGTCATCGTCGAACTCGTCGGCGGAGCACCCGTGCGCATCGTCCGCCGAACGTTTGCCATCCTCCGCGTCGATCAGCGAGGCTGCCTGGACTTGGAACGGTTCGGTCAACAGCAGATGGCACGGATGGACTCTGCGCTGGCACCGGTATTTGCCGGCGCCGAGCGCAATGGAACCGTGGTCGACGCCGCCAGCCGGTTCGTGGCGCAGGGGGGCGCCTGGGTGCCGAGCGCAAGGCTCGCGCGCGCCCTCGACGAGGCGGCCCTTGGACGCTCACCCTGTCCGCGCGCGTAGCGCGAAGCGCCGACGTGTGCCGCGCCGGGGCGTCACGGGTGCGCTTCGCCTGTGGCAATGTGCGGGGCCCGGCTCGCCATTGGATACGAACAGCGCCGGCATTCAGATCTCAGTTCTGGCTCCTCCAGCGCGTGAACTCCGGCGGCAGCAGTGAAATCAGCTGTGTCGCCGAACAGTCTGCCAGGTCGTGCGTCAGGCTGAGCTGCCGAACGACTGTTGACCCTGGAAGCGGCTATCAGCACCAACCAGACGAATGAAATGAAGGCAAAACGGCTCCGGCTGGTTCTGCCGCAGGCACTTCACCGCACATTCACCGCGGCCCAGCAGGCGTGGCTGATGAACGTGATGGCTTTCGTCGAACTCGTCGAACAAAGGCAGCAGGCCACCGGTCGCCCGCCAGGAGCGCAGACTGCCACCGCGCCACATGGCTCTTCGTGAATCGCTAGCCAAGGTCTTCACGGAACTGGAATTCGTAGCAGGCTTGTTGTGTCGCTGGCCATCAAAGCACTGGCGGAGAAGGCTCATTGACGAACGCCCCGATGAGTCAGCAGGGGCCAAAGGAACCGCCATCGAACGTCATGACGCAAATCGGCCGTTGACTGTCGCTTCCCGACCTATTTGAAACGGTCGCGCCCTGCGATTCCAGTGTCGGCAATGGGCGGCTCAGCAGACACTGGGCAACGGCAGCCGGTCGGCTGGACCCGGCCAATTCCTGACGTCTACGTGCTCGTGAGCAGACATTGCGAGCGGCCGGTTTCAATGAACAGCTGTCATTGCATTGCACGCCTGCATCTACGTGGC
>Ga0209682_10000686_pt1 | contig 11423 bp, 7 predicted proteins | sample DOMMetBare2Fresh_2_FD_187471 | JGI IMG/M metagenome (GOLD analysis project Ga0209682, IMG submission 187471) | Wetland sediment microbial communities from St. Louis River estuary, USA, under dissolved organic matter induced mercury methylation -... | ecosystem: Environmental > Aquatic >...
CCAAGAACCAGGAGCTGCTGGCCCGGGCCCACTTCGCGGTGGAGGGCACCGGCGCCTACCCGGACGCCACCTTCACGCTGCGCCTCTCCTACGGCGCGGTGAAGGGGTACGAGGAGAGCGGCAGGCAGGTGAACCCCATCACCACCTTCGCCGGGGCCTTCGAGCGCCACACCGGCCGCGACCCGTTCGCCCTGCCGGAGACCTGGCTGGCGGCCAAGCCGAGGCTGGACCTGGCGACGCCCTTCAACTTCACCTCCACCAACGACATCATCGGCGGCAACTCCGGCTCGCCGGTCGTCAACAAGGACCTGGAGGTGGTCGGGCTGGTGTTCGACGGGAACATCCAGTCCCTGGGCGGCGACTACGGCTTCGACCCCGCCGTGAACCGGACGGTCTCGGTGCACAGCGCCGCCATCATCGAGGCGCTGGGCAAGATCTACGGCGCCGACCGGCTGGTGCGGGAGCTGCGGCCGGGCCAGCCACCGAGGAAGTGACGCGCCGGAGCGCGGGCCTGGAGCCCCTCGCCGGCCCCGGGCGGCGGGGGGCTTCGGCGTTGCGGGGGCCGGGGGCGGAGCCGGCGTCCCGCTTGCGCCCACCTCCACCCCAGCCGGATACTCTCGTCCCCGTCCGAAGGAGCCGTCATGAGCCTGCCCGTCTTCTCCATCCACGATCCCGTGGCCCACCCGGCCTCCGGGAGCGACCTGTCGCCCCAGGCGGTCACGGAGCTGGAGGCGGAGATCCGGGCGCTGGCCAGGGAGCAGGACGCCGTCATCCTGGCGCACAACTACCAGCTCCCCGAGGTGCAGCAGGTCGCCGATCACGTGGGCGACTCGCTCCAGCTGGCCATCACCGGGCAACGGGTACCGCAGTCCACCATCGTCTTCTGCGGCGTCCACTTCATGGCCGAGTCGGCCAAGGTGCTCTCGCCCGAGAAGACCGTCCTCCTGCCCAACCTCTCGGCCGGCTGCTCGCTGGCCGACTCCATCACCGCCGAGTCGCTGGAGGACTGGAAGGAGCGCTACCCGGGCCACGCGGTGGTCACCTACGTGAACTCCTCCGCCGAGGTGAAGGCGCTCAGCGACATCTGCTGCACCAGCGCCAACGCCGCCAGCGTGGTCCGCTCGCTGCCGCAGCGGAAGATCCTCTTCACGCCCGACCGCAACCTGGGGGCCTGGGTGAAGTCGAAGGTGCCGGAGAAGGAGATCGTGGTCTACGACGGCTGCTGCCCGGTGCACGACGTGCTGCGCTCGGCCAGCGTCAACAAGGTGAAGGCGTCACGGCCCGAGGCGGTGATCATCGCCCACCCCGAGTGCCGCGCCGACGTGCTGGAGATCGCCGACGAGATCTGCTCCACCACCGCCATGGTGGCCGCCGTGGGCAAGTACCCCGGAGCCAAGACGTTCATCGTGGCCACCGAGCACGGCATCGTCCACCAGATGAAGCAGAGGTGGCCCGGCAAGGAGTTCGTCATCGCCGACGGCTGCATCGGCTGCCGCATGCACTGTCCGTACATGAAGATGATCGACCTCATCATGATCCGCGACGCCCTGCGCCGCCGGAAGCACGTGATCGACGTCCCGGCCGACGTGGCCGACGGGGCGCGGCGCGCGCTGGAGCGGATGATCGCGGTGCCCAGGGACGCGTGAGGGGGCGCGCCCCGACCCCGAGACGGCGGAGCCCCCATCACCCTGGGGTGGCGAGGGGCTCCGAGGGCCCTCGGGCGAGCCGCCGGCTACTTCCGCTTCACCTCCGGCGGCTTGAGCTCGTCGACGATGCGCTGCGCGCCGTAGACCTTCCGCAGCGCCTCGATGAGGGCGGAGCTGTGCACCGCCACCGCGCGGTTCACGGCGGGGTCGAAGGCGTAGTCGCCGCCCAGCGACTGGAGGTTGCCGTCGAAGACCAGCCCGACCACCTCCAGGTCCTTGTTGAAGACCGGTGAGCCGGAGTTGCCGCCGATGATGTCGTTGGTGGTGACGAAGTCGAACGGGGTGGCCGGATCGATCTTCTCCTTGGCGGCCAGCCAGCTCGGCGGCAGGGCATAGGGCTCGCGGCCGGTGTGGCGCTCGAAGGCGCCGGCGAGGGTGGTGAAGGGGGGCACCGGCTGGCCGTCCTCCTCGTACCCCTTCACCGCGCCGAAGGAGAGGCGCAGCGTGAAGGTGGCGTCAGGGTAGGCGCTGGTCCCCTCCAGGGCGAAGTGGGCCTGGGCGATCAGCTCCTGGTTCCTGGTGAGCACCGGCGTGATGGTCTCGTCGAGCACCTTGCGCACCGCCCGGCCGTCCTCGTCGACGCTGCGGGCGAAGGCCACCATGGCGTCGCCGGCGGCCGCCGCCTCGACGGCCGGGAGGCCGCCCTCCCACAGCTGCCGGCGGTAGGCCACCGCGGCCAGCCGGGTGCCCTGCACCAGCTGCTCGGCCAGCTCGGCAGGTGAGCGCTGGCCCAGCACCTTCTTCACGAAGGGGTCGCCGGCGCCCAGCTTCTCGCGCAGCTTGGTGAGGAAGTGGGTGAGCTGGAAGACCTCGAACTCGGGGTGGATGGGCGCCTCGGTGAAGAGCGCCTGGGTCAGGGCCGGCAGCGCGGCGTCGGCGTACTCCTTGAGCCGCTCGGTGTTGGGCTTCGGGCGCTCGGCCGCGGCGCGCACCAGCTTGCGGGCCAGGGAGAGCAGCTCCCCGCCCATCATCCGCTCCTTGAACTCGAGCTGCCGGCGGATGCGCTTGCTCTCCTCGGTGGCCCTGGCGATGGCGTCGAAGGCCGGCAGGTACTGGCCGGCCTTGGCCGGGTCCTTGGCCAGCGTGGCGCGGAACTCCTGCTCGGCCTTCACCTTGCCGGCGAAGAAGGCCTTGTCCTGCAGCGCCTGCAGCCGGCCGGTCACGGCCTTGAGGCTGTTCTCCACGTAGAAGAGCGTGGCGTTGGCGTGGCGGGCCTGCTCGGCGCCGCGGTTCCGGTACTCCGTCAGCTTGCCGCGCAGCTCGGCGAGGGACACCAACCGCTCCACCAGCGCGGTCTCGCGCAGGTACTCGAGCTGGGCCACCGTCAGCTTGCGCGAGGTGCCGCCCGGGTGGCCGGAGACGAAGGTGAGCTCCCCCTCCTTGGCCCCGGCGGCCGACCAGCGCAGGTGGTCCTTGGTCGGAGCGGGCTTGCCGTCCTGGTAGACGCGCAGGAAGGCCACGTCGAGGTCGTAGCGCGGGAAGGTGAAGTTGTCGGGGTCGCCGCCGAAGAAGGCGATGGCGAACTCGGGCGCGAAGGCCAACCGCACGTCCTGGAAGCGCCGGTAGGCATAGAGGGCGTAGATGCCGCCGCGGTAGAGGCTCACCACCTCGCAGCGCAGCGCGTCCGAGCTCTGGCAGCCCTTCTCGATGGTGGCCTGCTCGGCCCGCTGCGCCAGGAAGAAGTCGCGGCCGACCTTCCCCGCGGTGGCCCGCTGCATGCGGTCCGTCACGTCGGTGATGGCGACGAGCTGGTTGACCTCGAGCTCGGGACACTTCACCTCGTCGGCCAGGGTCTTGGCGTAGAAGCCGGCCTTCACGAAGTCCCGCTCCCTGGTGGAGAGCTGCTCGATGCAGTCGTGAGCGCAGTGGTGGTTGGTCATCACCAGGCCGGTCGGGGAGACGAAGCTGGCCGAGCAGCCCTGGGCCAGGCGCGCCGACGAGAGCCGAGCCCGGTCGAGCCAGGCGGTGGTCGGCTCGAAGCCGTAGGCCGCCTTGACCGCTGCCCTGGGGAAGTTGTCGTAGGTCCACATGCCCTCGTCCGCCGGTGCGGCAAGCGGCAGGGAGGCGAGGGCGGCGAGGAGGAGTCGCTTCATGGGGGGGTGGTCTCCGAGGAGAGGTCCGGCGGGCTGGCCGCCGTGGCGCCGGCGCGACACCGGCAACTCAAGGAGACGGTCGGGGCGGGTTCGTGACGGCCCCCCCCGCCGAGCCGGTCGCCGAGGAGGCCGCCTCCAGGCGGCGCATGGGGGGTGCTCGGTGCGTCGATCCTGCCGGGATCCTTCGGCGACTTCGAGGGGCGAGGCGGGCAGATTCTCCCGCTGCCGCCGCCGCCCAGGGGCCTGGGGCAGGGGCCCGGGCGTCTCGCGGCTCGGCTCGCCCTGGGATAAAAGGGAACCCATGAACCGGCTCAAGCTCTGGCTCTACATGCTCGTCTTCCTCGGCGCCGGGGCGGCCAACCTCTGGGTGACGTCGCAGGACCAGGCGGCGCGGGCCCTCGGCGAGGCCGACGCGCGGCTGCAGACGGGCGTCTTGGCATTCAAGAGCGGAGAGCGGCTCCTGGAGCTCCGGGCCTCGGCGGTCACGGCGCTGGCGGCCCAGGACCCGGCGCTGCTGGAGGCGCTGGCGGCGCGCGCCCCGGAGGCCGATCGGAAGAAGGCGAAGGCGGCCGCGCCGACCGCCGAGGAGGATGCGGCCGCCGAGGCAGAGCGCCAGGCCGCCGCCGAGGGCGCCGCCAAGGCGGCCGTGGAGAAGGCCGCGGCGCGCCTGGGCATCGACCTGCCCCCGTCCTCGACCTGGGCGGTGGCCAACCCGGAGGGGCTGGCCAAGCTCCGGATCAATCGGGACGGGTCGCAGCGGGAGGTGGCCGCCTTCCTCGGGCAGGCGGCCGGCGGCAGCGCCCGGCGCGGCTATGCCCGCGTCAACGACAGCCTCTGGTACGGCGTCGCGCTCCCCGCGGGCCGCGGGTCGGCGCTGGTCCTCTTCCTGCCCCTCGACGCCGCCTGGGTGGCCCAGGTGAAGGCGGCCAGCGGGTGCGACGTCACGCTCGACGCCGGCACCCCGCAGCTCGTCACCACCGCACCGGCCGACCGCGCCCTCCCCCTGGTCGCCGCCGCCACCGCCAAGTCGGCCGGCGGCCGTGCGGTGGGGGTGGGGTCCGCACCGCCGGTGGCGTTGCACAAGGCGCTCCCCGTCAAGGTGCCGCTCCTGTTCGTGCAGGCGCCGGCCGAGCGGGCCGTGGCGCTGGCGCTGGCGGACCTGCCGAAGGGCTCCCTGGTCCTCTCCGTCTCCAGCACCGGCTCCTTCGCCGCGCTCGGCACCCACCAGTGGCTCAGCGTCGCGGCCCTCGCCGGCCTGCTGCTGCTGGGGCTGCTGCTCGGCCTCATCATGAAGACCGAGGGCGCGCCGCAGGTGCCCGAGCCGCTGCTGGCAGCCGCCTCCCGCATCGAGCGCGGTGACTTCACGGCGCGCGCGCCGGTGCTGGCCGGCAAGTTCGGGACGCTGGGGACCGCGCTCAACCGGGCGGCCGAGGTCGCCCAGCTGAGCCACGCCGCCAGGGTGGAGGACCCGTTCGGCGCCCGCGGCCCCGAGCCCGAGCCGGTCTTCGAGCTGCCGCCCCGGCCGGCGGCGCCGCCGCCCCCGGCACCGTTCGAGCCGCTCCCCGCGCCGATGCCGTACCGGTCCGCGCCCGGGCCGGCCGAGGCCGTCGAGGCCACCGGGAGGCTGGACGGCCCTGCCGCCCCGGCGCGGACCGACACCGCCTTCGCCTCCGAGTCCTTCGCCCCCCGTCCCGTGCCGCGCACCGCCACCGTGCAGGTGACGGCCATGGGGATGACGGCCGTGGGCGTGTCGGCGGTGGGTGGCCCGGCGTCCCCCGGCCCCGAGGAGGACGAGGAGACCCACTGGCGCGCCATTCACGCCGAGTTCCTCCGCGTCCGCGGCGAGTGCGGCGAGTCGGTCGAGGGGCTGGGATTCGAGCGGTTCCGACCCAAGCTGGAGAAGAACCGCGACGCCCTCATCGCCAAGTACGGCTGCCGCCGCGTCCGCTTCCAGGTCTACGTGAAGGATGGCAAGGCGGCGCTCAAGGCGACGCCGGTCCGGTAGCGTCCGGGCCGGGCGCATCGCCGGCCGCCGGCAGGCGCAGCGTGAAGGTGGCGCCATCGCCCGGCTGGGACTGGAGCTCGAGCCGGCCGCCGTGCTCCTGGGCGATCCGCTCCGCGATGGCCAGGCCCAGGCCGGTGCCGCCCGCCTTGGTGGTGACGTAGGGTTGGAAGATGCGCGCCTGGTCCTCGGGCGGCACGCCCGGGCCCGTGTCGGCCACCGCGAAGGCCACCGCCGCCCCATCGCGGCGCGCCGTGAGGCGCACCGTGCCGCCGCCCGGCAGGGCCTCCAGGGCGTTCTTGAGGAGGTTGTGCAGCACCTGCAGCACCTGGTCGCGGTCGGCCAGCACCGGCGGCAGGCCGGCCTCGACGCTCCGCTCCAGCCGGACGCCCGGCGGGGGCGCAGGGAAGAGGGCCAGGAGCGCCTGCACCAGGTCGGCCGGCGACTCCGGGCGCAGGGCCGGGGCCGGCAGGCGGGCGAAGCGCGAGAACTCGTCGACGATGCGCCGCAGGCGGCGCACCTCCTCGCCGATGGCGCGCGTCGACTCGTCGAGGATCTCGGCGAAGTCGGGGCGGCTCCTGGCGTCGCGCAGCAGCTCCACGCTCATGGCGATGGGGGTGAGGGGGTTCTTGAGCTCGTGCGCCAGGGCCCGCGCCACCTCGCGCCAGGCCGCCACCCGCTCGGCCGCGGCGAGGCGCGCGCGGCCGTGCGCCAGCTCCTCGGTCATGGCGTCGAAGTCGCGAACCAGCTGGCCCACCTCGCCGGTCCCCCCGGCGCCGACGCGCGCCGACAGGTCGCCTGCGGCCACCCGCGCCGCGGCGGCCCGCAAGGCCTCGATGGGGCCGGTCTCGCGGGCCGCCAGCCGCCGCCCCAGCAGCGCCGCCGCGGCCACCGCGGCGAGGAGCAGGGTGGCGAAGGCCACCAGCGCGAGGAGCCAGGCCCGGACCAGGCCGGCCGAGGCGAGCAGCACCTCGGCGGTGGCCACCGGCGCACCGGGCGGACCCAGCGGCAGGCTGCGCGAGGTGCCGGCCAGCACCCCGGCCAGCCGACCGAAGCGGCGCGCCAGGGCGTCGTCGCTCACCGGACCGGCCTCGGCGAAGGGGGAGGACGCGCCGGCCAGGCGCAGCGTCACCGTGCCGCCGGAGAGCGCGGCCAGCCGTTCGGCGGTGGCCGGGCCGAGCGCCGTGCCGCCCACCACCAGGAAGTCGGTGCCGGCCACCGGCTCCCAGGCGACGAGCGCCGGGACCCGCTCCAGCTCGCCGTCGCCGGCGCGGTCGATCAGCGCCGCCGCCGCGCGGCCCGGCGGCCCGGCCTCCAGGATCCTCGCCAGGGCCGCGTCGACGTCGCCGGCGCGCCCCGGCAGGTGGGCCGAGGCCACCACCCGCCCGCCCGGCTCGCAGAGGGCGAGCACCTCGAGGCCGCGCGCCGCGCCCCACTCGGCCACGCGCGCCGCCGCATCGGGCGGGGACACCAGGCCGTCGGCGAGGTCGCGGGCCAGGGCCGCCGTCTCGGACCGGGCCGCCAGGTCGCGCACGCCGTCGGCGGAGGCCGCGCCCAGGCGGTCCAGCTCCTCCTCGATGGACCGCGAGGCGGCCTCCAGGCGCGAGGCATGGTCGCGCTCCAGCGACTGGCGCAGCACCAGCGAGAGCGGGGCGAAGACGGCGAGGAGCGGGAGCGCGGCGAAGAGGGCGAACCAGAGCGAGAGGCGGGCGCGCAGCGTCACGGCACCACCCCCGGGCGCCAGCGCCACAGGTCGCCGACGTCGACGGCGCCGTCCGGCGGGAGGACCAGGCCCTGCAGCCCAGGGGCCGCCGCGACGCGGGCGCCGGAGGCGTGGAGGGGCCAGAGGTCCGCCTCGGCGCGCACCGCCTCGGCCGCGGCGGGGGCCAGCTCGCGCGCGGCGCCGGCCAGCGCCACCTCGGCGCGCCGGGCCGCGGCCGGGCCGCCCACCGCCTGCGCCACCTGGCCGGCCGCCAGCGCCGGCGCGGGGGTGAGGAGCGGCACCACCAGCAGGGCCACGTCGTAGTCCCCGGCCGCGAGCCGGGCGGCGTAGCGGGCCGGGTCCACCGGCTCGAGGGCGACGCGCAGACCTGCGTCGAAGAGCTTCACCTGGAGCCGCTCGGCCACGGCGCGGGCGTCGGCCAGCCAGCCGGGCAGCAGGATGGCGAGGTGCGCGGGCGTGGGCCCACCACCGGCCGGGGCGGAGACCGGCTGGGCGCCGGGGAGCAGCGCGGCGGGGAGGAGGGTGGCGAGCGGCTCGCAGGGGGCGCGCACGAAGCGCCGGCACAGGTCGGCCCGGTCGAGGGCGGCCAGGGCCTGGCGGAGCGGCACCGCCCCGGCCCCCAGCCGCCGGCCGTTCACGGCGGCGTAGGTGAGCGTGAGGAGCGGCGCCGGTGGCACGGCGGCCGCCCCCGCGGCCGGCTCGGGCCGGAGCCAGAGGTCGAGCTCGCCGGCGGCCAGGGCGGCCGCGCCGGCGCGCGGCTCCGGGGCGACGAAGGCGAGCGCGTCGGCGAAGGGGCGGCCGCGCCAGTGGTGCTCGCTCGCCACGAGCCGGTCGCGCGCCTCGGGCCGGAATGGGCCGGCGCCGGCGCCCGCCGGCGAGACCACGGCGGCCGGGAGGGCGGCCAGGGCGGCCGGGAAGTCGGGCATGGGGAAGGCGAGGGTGACCAGCAGCTCGCGATCCGAGAGGACCTGGATGCCCGAGAGCGAGGCGGCCCGTCCCTCCAGCACCGCCTCGGCGCCCTGGATGGGCAGGGCCAGCCAGGCGTGGGGCGAGGCCACCTCCTGGCGGAGCAGCCGGGCCAGGCTGGCCGCGAGATCGAGGGCGCCGAGCGGCGTTCCGTCGGCGAAGCGCAGCCCCTGGCGCAGCGTGAGCCGGAAGGCACGGCCGCCCGCCTGCGGCGCCGGCACCTCCTCGAGGAGCCCGGGGCGAAGCGCCCCGTCGGGGCCGAGCCGCAGCGGGGTGGCGTGGAGGGCGCGCGCCGCCGCAACGTCCTGGGGCATGGTGGCCAGCGCCGGGTCGGTGAGGCGCGGCAGGAGGGGTACGGCGAGGCGCAGGGTGCCGCCATAGGCCGGTCGCACGCCTGCGAGCGCCGACGGTGGGGCCAGGGCGAGGGCCAGCAGGGCCAGGGCCAGGGCGGCGGCGGGCGCCGGGCGGGGGCGGGTCACGGCGCCTCCCGCACGTCGGCGGTGACGAGCCAGAGGTCGGTGGCGATCTCGCCCTGGCCGCCGGCGGTCTCGGCGGCGAAGATCGCGTCGTCGAGCCCGTCGCCGGTCAGGTCGGCGGCCGCCCCCGACAGCACCGCGCCGTCGAGCGGCGCCGACTCGAAGGCGGGCGCCTCCCCCAGGCCGGCCGCTGCCGGGCCGAGCCGCAGGACGCGCAGCCGGTCGGGCCCGGCCGCCACGGCGGCCGAGGCCACCAGCTCGGCGGCGCCATCGCCGTCGAGATCGGCGAGCGTGAAGCCCGCCCCCACGCCCGCCACCAGTCCGACCTGGCCGAGCCGGGCGTCGAGCAGCTCCAGCCGACCGTCGGGTGCGAGCGCGCCGAAGGCCAGGGGCGCGCCACCCCCGATCGCGGGGACCGCCGCCACGGCCGCCAGGTCGCGCGCCGAGCGGGGGCGGACCGACGGGTCGACGCCCAGGGCGAGGAGATCCTGCAGCGCCCCCTTGCCGGGCGAGTAGGCGCCGAAGAGGATCCCCGCCGCGCCCGAGGCGAGCGGTGCGAGGGCGAGCGAGCCCACCCGGTCGAGCCGGTCGCCTCGCCGCGCCAGCACCTCTCCGCCGGCCGAGCCGGAGCGCCCCACGCCGATGCGGCCGCCGCCCAGGTCGCCCACCACCGCCGTGGCGGCTGGAAGGCGCGCCGGCTGCCAGCCGCCCGGGTCGAGGGCGCGCGAGGCGAGCGGGGCGCCGGCGGCATCGAGGAGCCGGATGGCCTCGGGCGAGACCACCACCAGGGCCGGGCGCGGCTCGCCGGCGTCGCCGGCCGCCAGCGCCAGCACGCGGTACGGCAGGTGCGCCAGCCGTCGCATCGCCAGCCGCTCCAGGCTGGGGCGGCGCGCCGGGCGCAGCAAGAGCTCGGCGGCGGGATCGACGGCGGCCCGCACCGAGACGAGGCGCGGCGGGGCGGGGCGGACGCCGGGGCGCGCCTGGAGGAAGAAGGAGCTCCAGAGCGGCACCGCCTCGCCGACCGCCACCAGGTCGCGCCCTCGGGCCGCGGTGCCCACGGTGAGCGAGAGGAGCCAGTCGCCCCCGGCGGTGCGCGCCGCCGGCTCGCCGCCGCCGGGCGGGAGCACGGTGACGGCCCAGCCGGTGCGCCCCAGCGCGGCCGCGAGCGAGGCGCCCATGGGCGAGGCGAGCGGGGCGGGCTCGGCGGTGAGGGAGAGGGAGAGGCCGCGCCGACCCTCGGCGGGCGCTCCGAGCTGCTCGGCCACCTGCGTCGAGAGCGCGTCGAGGGAGGAGGGGGTGGCGGCGGCGAGGAGGAGCGCCAGGAAGGGGGCCATCAGCGGTCGTCGAGGAAGAAGTCCTGGGGGGCGTCGGCCGCGTGGCGACTGGTCGCCTCGGTGGGGGCGGTGCCGGCGAGGAAGGGGACGAAGGGAGACTCCGGCGCACCCGCGGCGGGCTCTCCGGCCAGCAGGCCGGTCACCTCGTCGATGCGTGCGAACTCGACGTTCTCGGCCGCCTGGAACTCCACCGGTGCCCTGGCTCCCAGCGCCGCTTGCATGAAGGCGAGCCAGGCGGGCAGGGCCGCGCCGGCGCCGGTCTCTCGCGGGCCGAGGGGGGCGTGGTCGTCGAAGCCCACCCAGACGCCCGCCACCAGCTCCGGCGTGAAGCCGACGAACCAGGCGTCGCGGTGCTCCTGCGCCGTGCCGGTCTTGGCGGCGGCCGGCCGGGCCAGGGGCTTCGCGGCCACGCCGGTGCCGTAGTCGATCACGTCGCGCATCATGCTGGCGAGGACGTACGCCCCGGGCGGGCTCCTGGCCGCGGGACCCATGCGCCACAGGCCATTGGAGGGACAGGGGAAATGGGCACCGTCGACATCGCAGGGCCGGCCGGGCGGCTGGAGGGGCTCCTGGAAACGCCGGGGGCGGCTCCCGGCGCGGCGCCGGGTGGCCCGCCGCGCTTCGCCGCCGTGGTCTGCCACCCCCACCCGCTCTTCGGCGGGACCATGCACACCCACGCCGCCTACCGGCTCGCCCGGGGCGCGCGCGGCGCGGGCGGCGTCACGCTCCGCTTCAACTTCCGCGGGGTGGGGCGGAGCGCCGGGCGGTACGACGCCGGGCGCGGCGAGGCCGACGACGCGGCGGCGGCGCTGGCCTTCCTCTCGGCCCGTCACCCGGGCCTGCCCCTCTTCGCCTGCGGCTTCTCCTTCGGCGCCCACGCCGCGCTGGCGGCGGGCGCGCGGACGGCGCGGGTGACGGGGCTGCTGCTGGCGGGGCTGGTGACGACGCGGCGCGACGACGTCCCCCGCGACCTCGGCCCGCTGCTCGACTGGCCCGGGCCGGCCGCGGTGGTGCAGGCGAGCGGCGACGAGCTCGGCTCGCCCGCCTCGGTGCGCGCCGCGCTGGCCGGCTCGGCGGGGCCGCGGCGCGTCGTCGAGGTGCCGGGGGCGACCCACCTCTTCAC
>Ga0209682_10000687_pt1 | contig 11422 bp, 9 predicted proteins | sample DOMMetBare2Fresh_2_FD_187471 | JGI IMG/M metagenome (GOLD analysis project Ga0209682, IMG submission 187471) | Wetland sediment microbial communities from St. Louis River estuary, USA, under dissolved organic matter induced mercury methylation -... | ecosystem: Environmental > Aquatic >...
CCACACCGAGACGTTGAGCGACTTCGTCGCGTTCACCTCGGCGCTGCAGGATCCCGAGATGGTGACCGACACCTCGCTCGTGGTCAATTCGGTGGCCTTCACGTCCCCCGAACCGGAAATGGTGATGCGCAGCGGGCCCGTCTGACGCCGCCCGTGCTCACTGCGTGGACATTCGGCGCCGACACATCGACCCAGACGGGCCCGTGGCTGCGGATCGATGAGCCAGGCCTCCACCGAACCCGAATGGCGAGCGCGAGACCGAGTGCGGTGAACCCGACCCTTTACCGTTCCGACTGGCCCGGACCGCTGCCTCGAGCCCCTTTGCCTACGAGTCGTGTTTCTTGGTCGGGCCGGCCGCGCCGCTGGCAGCGCCGTCCTTGGCACGGGCTTTGTCGGTGACCTTGTCGCTCGGTTTGGCGGGCTTCCTGCCCTCAGGCGGCGTGTCGCCGGATTGAGCAACCGCGGTTTCACCGGTGAGTTGGGGCGCAACCGGTTCCAGCTTGTTCTCGCGCATGTAGTCGTTCATCTCGCGCCAGCCGGCGTATACGGCTGCCTTGTCCGTGCGGCGATTGAGCGAGTAGCAGTCCTCGATGGCGCGGCCGGCATGCCGGCACGCGCCGCCAACGGCCTTGCCGTCGGCCTCCCGGCGGGCCGCCACGGCCTCGGCGGACTCGCCTCCGAAGAGGTTGCAGCCGGTCACGCCTAGGCCGGCGAGCAACATGACAACGAGCGAGGCTGAACGCATGGGAGGGGCCTGTGAATGCCGGACGTCCCCATTTATCGGTCTGTCGGACCGCCGACTTGAGCGGCGGAGTGCACGCTTACCGTCCGGTCGCCATCGCCAACAGCCGCTCGACACGCTCCTCTGTCGACGGGTGGGTGGAGAAAAGCCCGCGCAAGCCGCCACCGGACAGCGGATTCATGATCATCATTTGCGCCGTTTCGGGGTGCCGCTCGGCGGCTTGCAGCGGAATCTCCTGCGCATAGCGCTGGATCTTCTGCAGCGCGGATGCCAGCGCCTGCGGGTCGCCGGAGATCTCGGCACCGCCGCGGTCGGCCTCGAATTCGCGCGATCGGCTGATGGCCATCTGGATCAGGCTGGCCGCCAGCGGCGCGAGGATGGCCACCATCAGTCCGACGACGGGATTGGCCGGTCGACCGTCTTCGCTGCGGCCGCCGAACATCATGCCGAAGTTGGCCAGCATGCCGATGGCACCGGCCATCGTGGCGCTGATCGTGGAAATCAGAATGTCGCGGTGTCGTACGTGCGCCAGCTCATGGGCCATCACGCCGCGCAACTCCCGCTCGTTCAGTGCCCGGATGATGCCGGTCGTGGCCGCGACCGCCGCATGCGACGGATTGCGTCCGGTCGCAAAGGCGTTCGGCGCGTTCTCATCGATCAGGTAGACCCGCGGCATCGGCAGGCCGGCCTTGGTGGCGAGTTCGCGAATCATGCCCACGAACTGTGGCGCCGAGCTGTCGTCGACCTCGCGCGCGCTATACATGCGCAGCACGATCTTGTCGCTAAACCAGTAGCTGAAGAAGTTCATGCCCAACGCAATCGCCAGCGCCAACATCATCCCGCTGCGTCCACCGAGCATCTGACCCAGCAGCATGAACAGCGCGGTAATGGCCGCCATCAGGATGGCGGTCTTCATCAAGTTGAACATGGCGGTCAGTCGGTGGGTTAAGGCAACGCTGCGGTAGATGCGGCCGGTTGCGCGCAGTTCAATCCGTCGGCAGTGCCAGACGGGTGCCGACCGCAGGCGCGCCGGTCGGGAAGCACTGCCGCGTCGGCTGCCGCCGGCCGCCAGGGCGCTGCAACTCGATGAGCTCGAGGCACCCTTCGCCACAGGCCACGATCAGCGGGCCGGGCAGCGTCGACACGATCTCGCCCGGTGCTCCGGTGGAGTGTGTGCTCGCCCTGCCACGCCAGGCCTTGAACACGGTATCCACCAGCCTGAACGTGGCACCCGGGAACGGATCGAAGGCGCGCAGTCGACGCTCGATCGCCGGCGCCGGCTGCCGCCAGTCGATGGGCGCCTCTTGCTTGTCGATCTTGTGCGCGTAGGTCACCCCGTCGGGTGGCTGAGGCCTGATCGGCAGGTCACTGCGCTCCAGCCGCCCCAGTGCCTCGACGATGAGGCGTGCGCCGATGGCTGCCAGCTTGGCGTGCAAGCTAGCGCTGCAGTCGTCCGGGGTGATCGCCGTGGCTTCGGTGAGCAGAACCGCCCCGGTATCCAGGCCCGCATCCATTTGCATGATCGTGATGCCAGTTTCGGCATCTCCAGCTTCGATGGCGCGCTGGATGGGCGCGGCGCCCCGCCAGCGCGGCAGCAGCGACGCATGAATGTTCAGCGCGCCCCGGCGGGGAAGGTCGAGCACCCATTGCGGCAGGATCAGCCCGTAGGCCGCGACGACCATCACGTCGGGCGCGGCTGCCATCAGCGCCTGACGCGCCGCCTGGGCCTCGGCGGCGTGCCGACCGTCCAGGCGCAGCCCGGCGGGTTGCATGACCGCGATACCGTGTTCCCGCGCGGCGACCTTGACGGCTGACGGTCGCGGGTGCAGGCCGCGCCCGGACGGTCGATCCGGCTGGGTGAGCACCAGGCAGACGTGATGACCCGCCCGGACCATCGCGCGCAGCGCCGTCGCGGCGAACTCCGGTGTGCCGGCGAACGCGACGTTCATCGAGAAGGTCGCGATCGAGTCACTTTGTCACTCGCAGTGGCGGCGAGGTCATGCGCGGCGCCCGTGCTCCAGTTGCTCCTCGCGGGTCTTCTTCGCCATCTTGATGCGGATGCGCTCGCGTTTCAAGGCGCTCAAGTACTCGACGAACACCTTGCCGAGCAGGTGATCCATTTCGTGCTGCACGCAGACGGCAGTCAGGCCCTCGACACGTCTATCGAACCACGCACCGGTGCGATCGAGCGCGCGAACGGTGACTGACGTGTGTCGCTCCACCTTGTCGTAAATCGCCGGCACCGACAGGCAGCCCTCCTCCCCGACGGTGACCTCGTCGCTGCGCCAGATGATTTCAGGATTGATCAACACCAGCGGCTGGTCGCGATGTTCGGAGGTGTCGATCACGATCACTCGCTCGTGCACGTCGACCTGCGTGGCCGCCAAGCCAATGCCTTCGGCGGCGATCATGGTCTCGAGCATGTCGGCAATCAGCGTGCGAATGCGGGCGTCGACCCGAGCCACAGGCCTGGCCACCTTGTGCAGGCGCGGGTCGGGATAGCGCAGGATCGGAAGTAGGGCCATGGCTGGAGGTGGGCGGGTCTGGGGGGTGGATACAGGCGGCTACAGCTGTGGACCGCATGCAACGTGGAAACTTGTGATGGGCTCCACACGCTTTGAATTCAGCGGCGACTTTCGTTGCGATATCAATGGTTTATAGGCAGAATCTACCAAGGAGCATGAGCATTCTGGCGGCCCGTGGGTGCCAGCGTGCTCGCACCGTCCAATGACCTTGGATCGGCCCCGATTTTGGCATCGCCCACCAGCGGAGACTGTGTTCATGAACCGAACCGTGATTTGCCTGAGCCTCCCACGCAGGTTGATGCCGGTGTGCGTCGGGATCGCGCTCGTGTCGGGGGTATCCCTCGCCCAGGCAACCACCTGGCCCGTCACACCGGAGCAGCGTGGCACGGCTCAGCAGGTGGCGCAGGCCGGCGTGCCATTGAGCGAGCTGGCGCCGAACGCGCCCGACTCGCACACGGTGCAGAAGGGTGACACGCTGTGGGACATCTCCAAGCTCTTCCTGCGCTCGCCGTGGCGTTGGCCGGAGTTGTGGGGCATGAACATGGACCAGATCCGCAACCCGCATCTGATCTTCCCAGGGCAGGTTCTGATGTTGGTCAAGGTCGGTGATCGCGCCATGCTGCGTGTCGCGCAGCCGGCCGGCGGCGCCGGCGACGCGCCGACCAATACCGTCAAGCTGTCGCCGCGCGTTCGCTACGAAACACTCGACAACGGCGCCATCCCATCGATTCCGATGCACCTGATCGGGCCGTTCCTGAACGAGGCGGTGGTGTTCTCCACCGACGAGCTCGCGACCGCGCCGCGCATCGTCGCGTCCCAAGAAGGCCGGGTCTGGATGTCGCGTGGCGAGACAGCCTACGTTCGCGGCGACCTGAAGGGTCTGCGTGATTTCCGAGTGTTCCGCGACAGCACGCCGCTGCTCGATCCGGTCACCGGCGAGGTGCTCGGCTTCGAGGCGCGCTACGTCGGCACCGCCGAATACGTGCGCGACGGCGGTCTGGCATCCAGCGACGGCAAGAGCGCCCAAATCGTGCCGGCGACGTTTCGCATGACCAGCGTCCGTCAGGAGGCGGGTATTGGCGACCGGCTCGCTCCGATACCGCAGAGCGACTACTCGGCCTATGTGCCGCATGCGCCCGCCAAGGCCATGGAAGGGCACATCGTGTCGGTGTATGGCGAGGCGTTGCTGGCCGGCCAGAATCAGATCGTGATCATCAATCGCGGCAATCGCGATGGCATCGAACGCGGTCATGTCATGGCGCTGTGGCGCGGCGGCACGACGCAGGTCGATCGCACCGATCCGTCGCGCCCGGTGATGAAACTGCCCGATGAACGGGTGGGAAATCTTTTCGTGTTTCGCACGTTCGACCGCACGTCCTACGCCTTGATCATCAACTCGCAGGATCCGGTCAAGCGCGGCGATCGATTCACGCAGCCCTGATTGCGATCGCCCGCGCAGCGTCGTCATGGCGGCGAGCGACGACGCCGGCGAGCTGCGCGCCTGGTTGCGACTGCTGAATGCGTCGCCCGGTCTGGGTCGCAAACACATTCGGCAATTGCTGAGCCTGTTCGGCTCACCCGAGAGCGTGTTCACGGCTTCGAGCGACGAACTGCGCCGCGTGGCGGGCGATGCGTGGAATGCCGCGCTGGACACAGAACCGCCAGACGTCGAAGCCGAACTGTCGAAGCTGTTGGCCTGGCTGGCCGAGTCGCCAGACCGCGACTGGGTGTCGCTGGGCGACGCTCGCTATCCGGACAGCCTGGTGCAGACTGCCGACCCGCCGCTGTTGCTGTACGTGCAGGGACGCGTCGAACTGCTGAAGTCCCGCTGTATCGCGGTGGTCGGCAGCCGCAACCCGACCGCCCAGGGCGGTGACAACGCGCGCGCCTTTGCCGAGCACCTCGGCCGCGCCGGCTATACCGTGGTTTCGGGCCTGGCGCTGGGCGTTGACGGCGCAGCCCACCGGGGCGCGCTGGCCGCTGGGGCTGGAACGATTGCGGTGGTCGGAACCGGTCTCGATCGCGTGTACCCGCGGGCGCATCGCGACCTGGCCCATCAAATCGCCCAATCCGGCCTGCTGGTCAGCGAGTTTCCGCTTGGAACGCCACCGCTGCCGGCGAACTTCCCGCAGCGAAACCGCATCATCGCCGGCTTGAGTGTCGGCACGCTGGTGGTCGAGGCTGCATTGCAGTCGGGATCGCTGATCACGGCGGCGCAGGCGGCCGATGCGGGACGCGAGGTTTTCGCCATTCCGGGCTCGATCCATTCGCCGCAATCCCGTGGCTGCCACGCGCTGATCAAACAAGGCGCCAAGCTGGTCGAAACCGCGCAGGACATGCTTGACGAGCTTGGCGCGGGCGCAGCGCCGATGTCGTCGGCGCGCCCGGTGCAGCCGGAGTCAGTCGCGGACCCCTTGCTGGACGCCATGGGCTACGAGCCGGTCACGCTCGACGCATTGCTGGCTCGCACTGGACTGCCCACCAGCATGCTGAATGCTCGTTTGCTGAATCTGGAACTGGAAGGCCGGGTGGCCCGATTGCCCGGTGGGCTGTACCAGCGTCGTGCCGCAGGGTGAGCACGCTTGCGAAATCACCTCGGGTATAGTGGTTCCATGTTCGACGTACTGGTGTACTTGTACGAAAACTACTGGCGGCCGGACGCCTGCCCGGAGCACGACCAGCTGACCCGCAAGCTCTCGGCCGTCGGCTTCGAGAACGACGAGATCCAAGAGGCGCTTCACTGGCTCGATGGCCTGGCCGAAGGGTCCCAGGGGCCGGCAGTTGCCCAATCGAGCGACAGCTTGCGCGTGTACACAGATGCGGAGCGCGAGTTGCTTGGCGACGAGTCGATCGGCTTTCTCAGCTTCCTGGAATCCTCAGGCGTTTTGCCGGCGGACATGCGCGAAATGGTGCTGGATCGCGCCAAGGCTGTGGGCAGCGGGCCGATCGCGCTCGAAGACCTGAAAGTGATCGTGCTGATGGTCTTCTGGAGCCTGGGCGAGGAGCCCGATGCGCTGATCCTGGACGAACTGTTCGTCGGTGCTGATCAGCGTCTGATCCACTAACTGGGCGCCCCGCGGGTCGGCTGCGCGCCGACTCAATTCAGCAGGCGCGATGGATCAGCGTCGAGTTTGGCCAGCGCGGTGCGTGTCGCGCGCACCGTCAGTGACTCTTCCTGCGCAGGCAGCAGCAGGCCGGCTTGCAGAAAGGCGGCCAGGCGCTGCTGTTGGAACAGCACACAGCGCCCTTGCGGGGTGACGAACAGCGACAGCTGTCGTCGCATACCGTGCCACGACAACTGCACCGGCTCATTGCGCCCGCGGTAGTCGAGCATGTACCAGCTGCCGACCTGAAGCTCCTTGGCCCACGCGAGCATCGCGGGCGTGGGCATCGAGCCGCCTTCGGCCACGACTTCCAGCTCTGAGCTTTCGTGCCCGGACAGGTCGAGGACCATCGATTCGTCGATCTTGACGTCGGCTGCATCGGGCAACAGCTCTTCCAGCGACTCCAGTCGTTCGGTCAGATCGTCGAGCCGATCGCTCGGAATCACTGCGGCCTTGGCCGTGAAGGCCGCAGCCAGCGAGTTGTTCAGCACCTGGATGTGTTCGTCCTGCTTTTCCTGGCTCATGCCGGACGACGCCATCCCGTCGCGCAGGGTCTTCAGCAGCGGCGGCAGCCTGCGGATGACTTCCGCCCGCTCCTCGCGCGTGACCTTCGCACCGGCCGACCAGATCACGTCGGTGGCGGCGCGCTTGATCGCCTTGGTCTGCTCGGCCTGCTGGCCGTAGCGCACCGCCGTGGTGGCCAACACATCGGCCCATACATGGAACAGGAATTGCCGCACGTCCTCCTGAACCGGTACCTCGTTGAGCATGCGCCGCAATTCGATCGTGTACTGGATTGCCAGCGTTTCGCGCTGCTCGATCTGCTGAGCGAGCGACACGCCCTTGCGAGTGGCTTCGTTTTCATTCTTGAAGTAATGCTCGAGAAACTTCTCGAACTCGATCAGCACGGTCTGGAACACGCGCCGTCCAGTGTCGGGGTAGGCCTCGACCACCTGGACCACGCGTTTGACCTCTTTGCTCAGCGCCTCGCCGGCATTCTGCGTCGACGAGTCGAATCCCATCACACAGGCTCCCATGCGGTCGATCAGCCGCCGAGCCGGGTGATCGATCGTCGCGAAGAAGTCCGGTTCGGACACGGCGACGCGCAGCACCGGCATTTGCAGGCGGGCGAACCAGACTCGAATGGCCGCGGGTATGCGGTCCTCGGTCAGGATCGCCTGGAACATCATGGCGACGATCTCGATGGTGGCGCGCTCGATCGGGGTCGCCGCCGCCTGCTTGAGTGCCTGTTTGCGCTGTTGCAGTTCGGCCAGCAGCACCGGAGTGCTGACGGCACCGTCGCCGCGCTGGGTGCGCGCGCCCAGGCGCTGCTGCACGCCCACCTGCGCCTCGTTGATCGCATAAACCAGTCCCGGTGAGGCCTGTCTCATCTGCGCGGTGTCGGCAAACCCCGGCAGCTGACGCCCGACCAGGTTGTTCAAACGCACCAGCACCTCGCCGGCATGCTCGCGCCGCAGCGGCGTGGCGCGGGTCATCAGGCGTGTCTCGTCGCCGACCCGCTGGCCCTGGCCGAGCCCACCGCGCACCGACGGTCCGGGGACATTTCCGGTGTGTTGACCGTCGGCGATCTGAGCGCCGCCACCGACAGTGGTCATGCCGCCGGCGTTTCCGCCTCCGCGCGAGCGCCGGATGAACGGACGCAGGTCCACTTCAGGCAGGACCTTTTGCTCGATCAGCCAGCGGTTCGTCTCGTGATAGGCCTCTTCCACCAGGTGCGCAAACTCGTCGTGGACCACTGCCTGAAGCTCGCGCCAGCCCTCCGGAGTCAACCCGACCGCGCGCCAGCCGTCGCACACCACACGGGCCAACACGTGGGCGCGCAACATGTCATGCGTGTCCAGCTCGCCGCGCTTTTCCAGCGTCGAGATGCGGGATCGAAGGTCCGAGAACTCCCATGACGCGCGGTCCATGATGGCCAGTGCGAGGCGCGAGGTCAGGATCTCGCGCTCGATCGTGTCGTCGTCCACCAGCGACAGACCGGCGGAGGGGCCGCCGGGTGGCGGCAAATCGCTCTGGCGCGTGGCGGAGGCACCTTGAAGCGCCAGGCGGCGGATGCCTTCGGCGATGGCCTGCTGCCACGCACCGCCCGTCTGACTGAGCGCCTTGGCCAGGTCGCGTCGCAACATGGCGATCGCGGCGACGGCCGGCTTGTCTTGCAGCGCCCGCGCGGTCTCGACCACAACATTGACCACCCCCGACATGCCTCCCATCAGGTAATCGACGTATCGGCGCCGCGCCTGCTGGGCGAGAGGGCTGGGCGCAACGCCGGATGTCATGTACCTGGGGTGTTCTGGGGGTCTCGGCTACTCTACACCACGGCACCCGCGTTCGGGTCGTTGGGATCGTGCTCCTTGCCGCCTCCGCGCGCCAAATCTTCGCGTTTGACACCGAGCCACATCGCGATGGCGGCGGCAACGAATACCGACGAGTAGATGCCGAACAGAATGCCGATCGTCAGCGCGATCGCGAAATAGTGCAGGGTCGGTCCGCCGAACAGCAGCATCGCCAGCACCATCATCTGCGTCGAGCCATGCGTGATGATGGTCCGGCTCATCGTGCTGGTGATCGCGTGATCGATCACCTCCCTCGTGGTCATCTTGCGGTAACGACGGAAGGCCTCGCGGATCCGGTCAAAGATCACGACCGACTCGTTAACCGAGTAGCCCAGCACGGCCAGCACGGCCGCCAGCACGGCCAGCGAGAACTCCCACTGGAAGAAGGCGAAGAAGCCGAGGATGATGATCACGTCGTGCAGGTTGGCGACGATGGCCGCGACCGAGAACTTCCACTCGAAGCGGAATGCCAAATACGTCATGATGCCGATGACCACGAAGGCCAGCGCCTTCACGCCGTCGGCGTAGAGCTCCTTGCCGACGGCCGGGCCGACGAATTCGGTGCGCGACAGCTTGATGGGCTCGGCGCTGCCCGCCCCGGTGCAGGCGGGGCGGCTCACCTGCTCGCCCTGCGGCGTGGTGTATTGCTGGGCCGACACTGTGCCGCCTTCTGCGCCGCACAGCCGTTGGAACACACCGGCGGCGACCTCCGACTGCCTGGCGTCGCCGCGGATCGGCAGGCGGATCATCACGTCGCGCGACGTGCCGAAGTTCTGCACCTGCACTTCGCCGAAGCCCATGGCCTCGACCACGCCGCGGGTCTTGTTGATGTCGGCGGTCTGCGCGTATTCGACCTCCAGCACGGTGCCGCCGGTGAACTCGATCGACAAGTGCAGGCCGCGCGACAACAGGAAGAACACCGCGGCCGCAAACGTCAGGAACGACACCACGTTGAACACCAGCGCATGCCGCATGAACGGGATGTCGCGCCTGATGCGAAAGAACTCCATGGGTCTGTGCCTCCGGTTGCCTGATGCCGATCAAGCCTCGGCCGGCGGTGTCGGCTTGATGTCGCCGTCCGGTCGCCACACCTGGCCGATCGACACCGACTTCAGCTTCTTCTGCCGGCCGTACCAGAAGTTGACCAGTCCGCGCGAGAACAGCACCGCGGAGAACATCGACGTGAGGATGCCCAGGCAATGCACCACGGCGAAGCCGCGCACCGGACCGGAGCCGAAGGCCAGCAGCGCCAGGCCGGCGATCAGCGTGGTGACGTTCGAATCCAGAATCGTCGCCCAGGCCCGCTCGTAGCCGGTGTGGATCGCCGTCTGTGGCGACGCGCCGCCGCGCAGCTCCTCGCGCACGCGCTCGTTGATCAGCACGTTGGAGTCGATGGCCATGCCCAGTGTCAGCGCAATGGCGGCGATGCCGGGCAGGGTCAGCGTGGCCTGCAGCATCGACAGCACCGCGATCAACAGCAGCAGGTTGAAGGCCAGCGCCAGCGTCGAGAACACGCCGAACAGCAGGTAGTACGCGCACATGAACGCGGCGATCGCCGCGAAACCGTAGCTGACGCTGTTGAAACCTTTGTCGATGTTCTCGCGACCGAGGCTCGGGCCGATGGTGCGCTCCTCGATGATCTCCATCGGCGCCGCCAGCGAGCCGGCGCGCAGCAGCAGCGCGGTGTCGTTGGCTTCGACCGTGTTCATGCGCCCGGAGATCTGCACCCGGCCGCCGCCGATTTCGCTGCGGATCACCGGCGCCGTCACGACCTCGCCCTTACCCTTCTCGAACAGCAGGATGGCCATGCGCTTGCCCACGCTTTCGCGCGTCACGTCGCGGAAAATGCGGGCTCCCTTGGCGTCGAGCGTCAGGTGCACCGCCGGCTCCTGGGTCTGACCGTCGAATCCGGGCTGGGCGTCGGTGAGGTTCTCGCCGGTCAGGATCACCTGCCGCTTGACGATGATCGGCGCGCCGCCACGCTCGAGATAGCGCTCGGTGCCGAAGGGCACCGGAGCGTCCCCGCGCAGCGCAGACAAGGCCTCCGCGCTGTCGTCGACCATGCGGATTTCCAGCGTCGCGGTGCGGCCGATGATGTCCTTGGCCTTCGCGGTGTCCTGCACGCCGGGCAGCTGCACCACCACGCGGTCGAGTCCCTGCTTTTGGATCACCGGCTCGGCCACGCCGAGTTCGTTGACGCGGTTGTGCAGCGTGGTGATGTTCTGCTGGATCGCCTGCTCCTGCACGCGTCGGCCGGCCTCGGGCTTGAGCGTGCCGGTGAGCTTCCATTCGCTGCCGTCGCCGCTCTCGACCCACTGCAGGTCAGGCAGCTGGTCGGCCAGCAGGGCCTGCGCCTGCGTCAGCGTGGCGCGGTCGCGGAAGCGGATCGCCACGTCGTTGCCTTCGCGCGAGATGCCGGCGTGGCGGATGTTCTTGTCGCGCATCAGGCTGCGCATGTCGCCGGTGTAGGACTCGGCCTTCTTGGTCAGCGCGGCCTTCATGTCCACCTGCATCAGGAAGTGCACGCCGCCGCGCAGGTCGAGTCCGAGGTACATCGGCAGCGCATGCAGGCTCGTCAGCCAGGTCGGCGAGCGCGACAACAGGTTCAACGCCACGATGTAGCTGGGCTCCGCCGCATCGGGATTCAGCGCCTTGGAGATCGCGTCCTTTGCCTTGATCTGCGTGTCAGTGTCGCTG
>Ga0209682_10000688_pt1 | contig 11397 bp, 9 predicted proteins | sample DOMMetBare2Fresh_2_FD_187471 | JGI IMG/M metagenome (GOLD analysis project Ga0209682, IMG submission 187471) | Wetland sediment microbial communities from St. Louis River estuary, USA, under dissolved organic matter induced mercury methylation -... | ecosystem: Environmental > Aquatic >...
AGCGGTGCGGACGGAGGCGGCCGGCGCCGTCCCGCGCGACACCACGCCCACCTGGGAGATGGAGCTGCTCCTCTCCGGGGCCACCGTCTTCGGCCTGGTGCAGCTGCCGCACGAGCTGGACGCCCTCTTCTTCGACGCCCTGGGCCGGCTGCAGGAGGAGGCGGGCACCATCGTCATGACGCTCTGGATCTACGCCCAGGCGTCGCTGACCATCGTCATCCTGACCTTCATCGCCCACCTCATGCTGCGCGGCTACTGGATCGCGCTGGTGGGGCTCGGCTCGGTCTACCCGGCCGGCATCCGCTGGGACCAGCTGCGCATGGGGCCGCACCTGCGCGCCATCAGCGAGTCCCTCTCCCCGAGCATGGCGGCCCGGGTCGAGGCGGCCGACAACCGGGCCACCCGCGTCTTCGGCGTGGGCATGGGGCTGGCCTTCTCCATCCTGGTGCCCGCGGCGATGGTGGTGGTGAGCCTGGTGGTCTACCTGGCGGTGGCCGGCCTGAGCGGCTCGCCGCGCCACGGCCTGACCGCCTTCTGGATCTTCTTCGGGCTCGGCTTCGGGCCGTTCCTGGCGCTCTTCTTCGTCGATCGCGCCCTGGGCGCCCGGCTCGATCCGGCCCGGGCGCCGGGGCGCTGGCTGCGGCGGACGCTCCGCTTCTACGTCCGCTTCGGCGTGGCCCGGGCCTCCAACCCGCTCCTGGCCCTCTTCCAGTCGAACGACGGGGCGCGCCGGACCGGCGTGCTGGTCTTCCTGGGCATCCTCCTCTCGGTGGGGATCGCGCTGGCGCGGTTCGCCGCGCAGGAGGACGGCGGCTGGGGCAGCTTCCCCGGCCTGCCGCCCGACGACCCGCGCACCCCGGACACCGTCCTGGCCGAGCACTACGCGGCCACGCGCGGCCGCGAGCCCCTGGCGTCGCGCCTCCCCTTCATCCAGGACCGGGTGGTGCGGGGGCCCTACGTCGAGCTCTTCGTCCCCTACAACCAGCGGCGCCACCCGCGGGCGCTGACCGCGGCCTGCCCGGAGGCGGTGGCGGCGGCCGAGGCGGGCGGCTCGGCGCGGCCGGCCCTCGACTGCCTGGCGGTCATCCTCGACGTGCGGCTCGACGGCGCGGCGCAGCCGGTGATGCTCGACGCCTCGTCCGACCCGGCCACCGGGCAGCGCGGCGTCCTCGCCATGATCCGGGTCGACCACCTGCCGCCGGGGCGCCACGAGCTGACGCTGCGCACGCCGCCGCGCCGCGAGCTCGAGCCCGGCGAGCCGCCTCTGCAGCCGCTCCACATCCCGTTCTGGCGCTGAGGCCGGGGGCGCGCCGCGTCGACACGGCGCGTCGCGAGGGCGCCGCGTGTGCGCGCGAAGACCACACGCCGTCGGGCGTTCCGGCTTCTCGCCCCCATCCCGCGAGTCTGCTACGGAGAGCGGATGCCCTCGACGACCTCCCGCGCCCGCGCGGCGCGCCTCGCCCTCTCCCTCCTCGCCCTGCTCGGCGCCGCCGCCTGCGGCGGCCACCTCAAGGCCGGCGACCAGGCCGCCGCCGTCGGCGACTGGAAGGCGGCCTACGCCAACTACCGCCAGGCCGTGGCCGACGAGCCGAACGACCCGGCCCTGAAGCAGAAGTACGCCGAGGCCCGCCGGAAGGCCCTCGACGCCTCGGCCGCCTCGGCGCAGGCCTGCCGCGTCCAGGGCAACTGGGAGTGCGTCCTCAACGAGGCCGACTACACCCTCTCCATCGAGCCGGGCGACGTGCAGGTGGCGGCGGCGCGCAAGGAGGCGGCCCACAAGGTGGCGCTCGGCCGCGTCGGCCAGGCCGAGGACCTCGTCGCCCGCGGCGACCTGCCGACGGCCGCCCGGCTGCTCGGCGAGGCGCGCGCCCTCTCCAGCGACCTCGACGTGGACGAGGTGGCCCGGGGCGCCGAGCGGCGCTGGGTGCAGGCGGCCGTGCCGGAGATCGAGCGGGCCCGCGCGGCCCGCCGCTACGGCGACGCCGTGGCGCTGGCCACCACCGCCGCCAGCTACGACCCGTCGCGGCGTGCGCTGCTCGACAACGTGACGCGCGAGGCCGAGGCCTTCCGCGACGCCGAGCACGCCCGCTTCTTCCAGGCGGGCGAGCGGGCCATGTCGCAGGGGGCCTGGGCCGAGGCGGCCTCGAGCTTCCGCGCCGCCCAGCAGGCCCGCCCCGACGAGCGCGCCCGCGCCCTGGAGCAGCACGCCAACCTGGTGGTGCAGGGCGACCAGGCCCTCTCGCGCGGCGACTTCAAGGCGGCCACCCGGGCCTACGGCGACGCGGCCGCCATGCGGCTCGACCGGAGCGGCTACGCCGAGGCGCAGCTGGCCCGCGTGGCCATCCGCCCGTGGGCGGTGCGGGTGCGCGGCGTGCTGGTCGATCCGGTCCGGCCCGATGGCACGCCCTGGGTCGGCCCGCCCAGCCGGCGGCTCAACCACGCGGGGCGCGAGCTGGCCGGGATGGCCGGCGGCGCCATCGACTCCCGCGTGCTGCGCGCGGTCAACGAGGTCCCCCTCGAGAACCGGCCCGAGCTCTCGGTCGAGGTGCTGCTGCCCGGCGGACAGCGGCTCGCCTCGCGCAACGGCCGCGGCCCCCTCCTCGACGTCAACGGCACCTTCGTCGTCACGGGCAACGCCTTCGACACCCGCCACGTCGCCCTGCGCGTGCTGCACGCCGAGCCGGGCCAGCCGCCGCGCCCCATCGCCGAGGTCTCGGTCCCGGTGGGCGAGCTGGTCTCCCGCCCCGCCAACACGCTCTCCCACCCGCCGGCGCTGGCGCTGGAGGTCGAGGTCGAGGCGGCCGACGGCGCCGTCGAGGGGCCGGGCCGCGGCTTCGCGCCGGTGGCCGAGCCGCCGCGTCCGCCGCCGCCCGGTGCCCCGAAGCCCGCCCCGGCCACTCCGGGGAAGCCGCCACTCAGGAGGGATTAGGGCGGCGCCCGCACCCGGCGCCGGAGCGAGGGCCCCCTCAGCCTGCCCGGTAGAGCCCGCGCTCGCGCACGAGCTCGATCACCCCGCGTGGCACCAGCGCCGAGACGTCCTCGCCCCGCCCCAGCCGCTGGCGGACCAGCGACGAGGAGACGGCGGGCAGCCGCAGCTCGGTCCCGCCCTCGTACCCCTCGCGCCCCACCACGATGACCCGGGCCAGCTCGGTGACCCGGTCCCAGCGGTACCAGGTGCCGGTCTCGGGCAGGATGTCGGCCCCCACCAGCAGCGCGAAGTCGAGGTCGGCGTGCTTCTGCCGCAGGTGCTCGAGCGTGCGCACCGTCTTCCCGCAGAGCGGGTCGCCGGCCAGGTCGGCCTCGGCGGTGCAGACGTGGGCGCCGCGCACCGCCGCCACGGCCCGGCGGCACATCTCCACCCGGTCGTCGAAGGGCGCGAGCTGCTTGCCGAACGGGTGGACGAACGAGGGCAGCAGCCAGACCTGGCGGACCCCCTGGGTGGCGAGGGCCCACCAGGCCGCCATCACGTGGGCCACGTGGGGCGGGTTGAAGGAGCCGCCGAGCAGCGCGATCTCGGGGCGGGGGGCCATGGCCTAGGGATGGTAGCGGAGGAAGGGGGTGCGGCGCCGCGCGAAGGCACGCTCCTCGGCGGCCCAGCCGCGGGCCAGCTCGCGCACGGTGGCTCCCGCCTCGATGGCCTGCCGCTCGCGGGCCGACCCGCACAGCAGATCGAAGGCCGGGACGTCGGCCACGAACTCGTAGGGCTCGGTGCGCCAGCGGAAGGCCTTCGGATCCTGGGCGCGGGCGTGGCGCACGCAGGCGAGGCCGGTGCGGAACGGGCGGAAGGCGCCGGCGTCGAGGACGTGGAGGTCCACGCCGTGGCAGCGCACCCCGGCGTGCTTGTCCCAGGTCGGCACGAAGCTGGCCGGCCGGAAGGCCACCCCGGGCAGGCGCTCGGCGGCCAGGTCGGCGGCCAGGCGGTGGGCGTCGAGCCAGGGGGCGCCGAAGAGCTCGAAGGGGCGGGTCGTGCCGCGCCCCTCCGAGAGGTTGGTCCCCTCCAGCAGGCACATCCCCGGGTAGGCCAGCGCCGTCTCCGGCGTCGGCATGTTGGGCGAGGGGAAGACCCAGGGCAGCCCGGTCGCGCGGGCCCCCTGCCCCCGCCGCCAGCCGGCGCACTCCACCACGGCGAGGTCGAGGTCGAGCCCGCGCTCCTCGCGGAAGAGCCAGGCCAGCTCGCCCACGGTGAGCCCGTGGCGCGGGGCCAGGTCGTGCAGGCCGCAGAAGCTCTCGAAGCCGGGGCGGAGCGCCGGCCCCTCGACGAGGAGGCCGCCGATGGGGTTGGGCCGGTCGAGCACCACGAAGGGCAGGCCGGCCCGGGCCGCCGCCTCCATGCAGAGCAGCATGGTGGCCTGGTAGGTGTAGTAGCGGCTGCCCACGTCCTGGACGTCGAACACCAGCGCGTCGAGCCCGGCGAGCTGGGCCGCCGACGGCGCCAGCGAGGCGGCCGTCTCGCCGTAGAGCGAGTGGACCGGCAGCCCGGTGCGCCGGTCGCGCTCGCCCCCCACCGCCGCCATGTACTGGGCGTCGCCGCGCACGCCGTGCTCCGGGCCGAAGAGCGCCGCGAGCCGCACCCCGGGCATGGCCGCCAGCAGGTCGGCGGCGTGGCGCAGCCGGGCGTCGACGGCGGTGGGGTTGCAGACGAGCCCGAGCCGGGGCCCGCGCAGCGGCTCGCCGCGGCGGGCCACCACCTGGTCCAGCCCGCTGCGGGCCGGCGGCGGCGGCCGCCTAGCGCCCCGGGCGGAACGAGAAGCTGAACGAGAAGCGGCCCGGCTTGCCGGTCGGGTAGGCGGCATCCTTGAGGTTCCAGTAGGCGCAGGCGCGGACGTCGTCGTCGTGGACCGAGTCCTCCAGCACCTCGATGTGGGAGGCCAGGCCGGCCGCGTCGACGGTGGCGCGCACCGTGAGCTGGCCGGAGAGGCGCGGCAGCTCCTTGAGCCGCTGCCGGTAGGTCCGGTCGATGAGCGCCCCGACCGCCTTCTGCACGCCGGCCAGGTCGGCCCGGGTCACCCGCTCCACGTTGAGCCGCTGCTCCAGCGCCTTCCGGTCGGCCGCCCCGTCCGGCCCGCCGTCGCGCAGCCGCTCCAGCCCCTCCTGGACCCGGCCGGTCTTCACGAGGATGCGCCCCAGGGCGAGGTGGGCGCTGGCGTCCTTGGGGTCGCGGGCCAGGCTGCGGCGCAGCGCCTTCTCGGCGCCGTCCTGGTCGCCGGCGGAGAGCCGGATGTCGGCGATGCGGCGCCACTCGCCGGCGCTCGGGTCGAGCTGCGAGAGCCGCTCCAGGGCGCGCTGCTCGGCCTCCGCGTCGCCGCACAGCCGCGACACCTCGGCCAGCGCCACCAGCCCCTCGGCCTCCTCGCGCAGCGCCAGGGCGGCGCGCCACTGGTCTCGGGCCGCGGCCGGGTCGCCCTTCTCCTTGAGCAGCGTCGCCAGGGTGACGCGCGCGGCCCGGTCGCGCGGGCTGGCCCGCACCACCTGGTAGAGCTGCGCCACCGCGCCGGGCCGGTCGCCCGCCTCGAGCGCCAGCTCGGCCAGGATGGAGAGGGCCGGCGCGTGCTCCGGCAGCTCCGCCAGCGCGGCCTGGGCCTCGACGCCGGCGGCCGTGGCGTCGCCGGCGGCGCGCGCCAGCCGGGCCAGGCCCACGCGGGCCTCCACGTTGGCGCGGTCGCGGGCCAGCACGGCGCGGAACCCGGCCGCCGCCGCGGCGCTCCTGCCGGCGGCGGCGTCGGCCTGGGCCCGCACCAGCAGGGCCAGCCAGTTGCCCGGGTCGGCCTCGGCGGCGCCCGCCAGGGCGCGGTCCACCTGGTCGAGCACCTTCCACTCGACGTAGATGCGGGCCATGCCGAGCCAGCCGTAGGCCGAGTCGGGCTTCTCCCGCGCCAGCCAGCGGAACTCGGCCCAGGTCTCCTCGCCGTGTGGCAGGGCGTAGATGGCGAGGAAGCGGGCCCGGACGTCCCGCGGGTCCTCGGTGGCGGCGCTGAACCAGCGCGCCCGCTCGGCGGCGACCTCCCCCTTGCGCTCGGCGTCGTCGATGACCGACATGGCCCGGCTCGCCTCGGCCAGCCCCACCGCCGGGCCGGGCGTGGTGCGCATGACCGACACCTGGGCGAGCGCGGCGTCGCCGGCCGGGCGGGCGGCGGCGCACCCGCCGAGCAGGGCGACGGCCAGGATGGAGGCGTGCTTCATCGGGATCCCCTGGAGGACGAGGTGATCCCCTCTTGTACCGCGCCGGGTGGCCGCCCGGGAACAAAGCTCAGCCGCGCGTGAGGCGCGTGCAGACCCTGTCGCTGCTCCCGGCGGCCGGCTGGCAGGTGAAGTCGGGCAGCAGGCAGTCGGCGTCGGAGGCGCAGGCGGCGGTGCAGTAGCCCGCCTTCCCCGCCTCGGCGTCGGCGCCGGAGCAGAGGCCGCCGGCGATGCCGTCCTCGCCGGAGCAGGTCGAGTCCGCGAAGCAGGAGCAGCCGAACTCCTCGAAGTAGTCGGCGCAGCCGCCGACCGGGACCCAGCGCTTGCCGCGCGGGCCGTCCTGCCGCTCGAAGCCGGCCGGGCCCGAGGCGGCGACGTCCGAGCGCGTGCAGAAGCCGGTGATCGACGGCGCCTCGTCGCCGGCGCCGCCGGGCTTCTCGCAGAAGGCGCCGAGCGCGGGGTCCCCGCACTGGGCGTCGGCGGTGCAGACGCTGCAGATGGCGCCGGAGCCGCCCGAGGTGGGCGCCACGCAGAAGCGGTTCACCAGATCGCAGGCGGCGCCGCCGGAGCAGTCCCGGTCGACGAGGCACTGGTAGCACTGGCCGTCGGCCAGGTCGCACTTGAGGCCATTTCGGCACACGGCCCCCTCGGCGGCGCAGCCGGGCGCCGCCCCGCCGGCGCTCACCTCGAGCGACACTTCGTGGACCGAGGTCTGCGGCGTCACCTCGATGTCGTCGGTCCTGGTGTCGTAGCCGGCCAGCTCGGCCCTGAGCTGGTAGCCGCCCACCGGCACCACGCCCACGACGACGATGCCGTCGGCGCTGGTCTTGGCGCGCAGGGGGGTGTCGAGCAGGCTGACCCGCGAGGCCACCGCCACGGCGCCGCCCATGGGCAGCACCGCCGCCACCACGCGGCCGCCCACCGCGATCTTCTGCTCTTCCGGGACCTGGGCGTCCTCGCCGAACCAGACGCGCCGCTCCAGCTCGCTGCCGCGCACCGTCACCACGCTCCGCTCGGCCCGGATGGTCCCGTCGTAGATCACCAGCGTGACGTCGCCGACCGGCAGGTGCTCGAGCTCGAACCCACCCTCGGCGTCGGGCGTGACGGCCAGGTCGGGCCGACCGAGCGGATAGACCAGGGCCTGGGCGTTGCGCCCGCCCACCAGCCGCCCGCTCACGTTGCCGTGCCCGAGATCCGGCGTGTCGAGCCCGCCGCTGCAGCCGGCCAGCGCCAGCGCGGCGACCAGCGCGTGTCCCCAGGCCATGTGACGCAGCGTCGCCATCCGTCGAACCCCGACTGATTGACCCCCCGACTCCCTCTGCGGCCACCCTCGATCTCGGCCTATCGGAACTTCCACCCCACGCCGACCAGCGCCTCCCCGAAGGCGCTGGAGCGGTCCATCCCGTCCACCCTCACCACCGTCCAGTCGAGCTGCACCTCGGCCGACGCGGTGAAGCCCCGCCCGAGCGGGACCGAGACGCCGGCCAGGACGCCGGGCGTGATGGTGAGGTACCGCTGCGGAGCTCCGGCCAGTGCGAGGTCGAAGCGACGGTCGATCCAGAGGAGCGAGAGGCGCGGCCCGGCGAGGAGCGTGCCGCCACCCAGCCAGCCGGGCGAGGCGCGCCAGGCCAGGGCCGCCCCACCGCTCGCCACCTGGTACCCGTAGCGGGCCGAGGCCAGGCCCTGCCGGAAGGTGGCGCGCCCCGAGCCGGTGACCGCGTCGACGCGCAGCGTGACGTCGTCGGTGGGCCAGTCGCGCAGGCTGGCGACCAGCCCGTAGCCCAGGGTGGGGCCGAGCACGGCCGAGCGGCTGCCGGCGTCGAGGAAGGAGAGCATGGCCAACCGCGGGCCGGCCTCCCAGCGCGGCGCGGCGCGGTTCAGGAGCACGCCGAGGTCGAGCCGCTCGCCCGCCGACAGCGAGAGCCGCTCGTCGAGGAGCGCCGGGCCGCCGCCCTTCTGGAGCTGGACGCGGTAGCGCCCCGGGTCGAGGGCCAGGCCGCCCGGCAGCTCCGCCAGCGGCTTCCCGTCGACGCGCACCTCGAACCCGTCGAGGGGCGCGGCGTAGCTGAAGAGCTCGGGCCGGCCGGCCCGCGAGACGCGCCCGGCGAGGACGATGGGGTCGACGCCAACCACCGTGGACTCGGCGCTCGGGCGCTGGCGGCCGCCGGTGAACTGGTAGGTCATGCGGCGGGCGTAGTCGTGCGCCTCGGTGGCGGTGACGGCGCCGTCGCCGTTCCGGTCCGCCCCGAGCGTGAGCGCCTCGACGAGGAAGTGGGTGTAGATGTCGTGCCCCAGCTTCTCGTCCTCTCGCGCCGTCTCGCCCCAGTCGCTGGCGGCCAGCACCACGCTGGCGCGGCTCACCTCCTCGATGGGGCGCACGAAGAAGCCGGCCTTGATGCCGGCCAGCTCCTGCTGCACCTGCTCGGGGAGCAGCGACTTGCCGCTGCCGGAGTGGCAGGTCGCCAGGATGAGCGCCTTGCGCCGGGAGCGGAGCTTGTCGAAGTCGGCCTTGAGCTCGTCCATGGAGAGGCCGCTCGACGGGACGTCGGCCACGCGCGTGTCGGCGAGGACCAGGTAGCGGCGGAGCTGGCCGGTACCGTCGCGGGCCAGCGTGCCGTGCGACGAGACGTAGACCACCACCGTGTCCTGCTCGTCGCGGCTCCGCCCGGCCAGCCGGTGCATCGCCTCGCGCACGGCGCCACGGTCGGCGTCGGACGGCAGCACCTCGACGTCGTCGAAGGCGCCGCGCTCCGGATCGCGCAGCACGGCCGCCAGCGCCTCGGCGTCGGCCGCGGGGAAGCGCAAGGGGCGCCACTGCGCGTCGTGGAACTGCTGCACGCCCACCACCAGGGCCAGCCGCTTCGGCTGCAGCGCCCGGGCCAGCACCTCCCTCGGCACGGAGACCGGGACCAGGCTCCCCTTCTCGCCCGAGGCGGCCGGGCCGGCGCAGGCCGCGCACACGCCCAGCGCGACGGCCAGGAGGCCGCCCGCTGCACGCCGACCATGCTGCGAGACCGCCATGCGCACCGCATCCTAGGCCGTCCGCGGGGGACGTCCTTCGAGCAGCCCAACTAGGGCCTGACCTGCACCTCCACCACGTCGAGCGAGATGGCCGGACCGTCCTCGGGGCGGGCGCCGGCGGCATGGGCGGCCGCGCGAACCACCTCGGCCGGATCGATGGGCGCCTCGCTGGCGAGGGCCAGGAAGCGCTGCGGCCCGGCCAGGGAGGAGAGCGGGTAGGCGGCCGGCTGCCCGGAGACCGTGACGGCGCTGCGGCCGGCGGGGAGGCGAGCGCGGAAGAAGACGTCCTGCCCGCCACCGGTCGGGACGCGGGCCAGGAGCACCTCGGCGGATCGCCCCAGGTCGACCTGGAACTGCAGGGAGGCCGCCGCCGGAACCTCCTGGCCGGAGACCCCCTTCTCGATGGTGGGCGAGCCGCCCTCGGCGGGCGTGAGGACGAGGAAGCGGAGCCTGAGTGGGACGGCGTCCGCCGACGACGCCCCCTTGATCCCGTCGTCGTGCCGATGGCCGCTTCCCTGGCGCGCGACGAGGAGCCCGGCCAGGCCGGCCACGACCAGGGTGGCGGCGATGGCCAGGGCGGGGACGAGCCGGCGGCGCGCCCGTGCCGCGCGGATGGGGACGGGCGGGGCGAGCACCCCCCGGCCGGCGAGCCGCGACTCGATGCGGTCGAACTCGAGGTCGTTGCCGGCCCCCAGGCCGGCCGGGGCGAGGGCGCAGAGCGCGGCGTCCACCGCCCCGTCCAGCGCGTCGGCCTCGTCGAGCCCGACCAGGTACTGCTCACACGGGTCGCACTCGGCGCCGAGGTGGGCGACCAGCGCCCGGCGCTGCGAGGGCGGGAGCGTTCCCTCGAGGAAGCGTCGGTAGGAGAGGTCGGAGAGGTGCATGGGGAGGCCCTTCGAACCTAAGACTCATCGCCGCGCAATCTGGCCACTTCGGCAAGCACCCTCCGCTTCACCTTCGCCCGAAAGCGCTCCAACCTCATGGTGATGGCGCTCTTGCCGACGCCGAGCCGCTCGGCGATCTCGCGCGCCGAGAGCTGCCCCTCCACGTAGAACAGGTGCACCGTCTCCTTCTCCGGCCCGTCCGGGAGGCCGGCGATGACGCGCCGCACCACGTCCAGCTCGGCCTCCGCCTCGAGATCCGGAAAGACCTCATCCCCTGGCAGGGCGGTCTCCGCCTCGCGCGACAGCTCGTCCACCAGGTCGGCGCCGGCGCGGCGGCGCGCCAGCCGCGAGAGGGCGCGGTTGCGGACGGTGGTGAGCAGCCATGGGCCGAAGCGGGGGCGGTCCTTCAGCGTGGCCAGGCTCCGGAAGGCGCGGACGAAGCCCTCCTGGATCACGTCCTCCACGTCGTCGTCGTCGAAGGCGCCGAAGGAGCGGGCCACCCGCCAGGCCGCTGGGCGGTGGCGATCGTAGAGGGCCCGGTACGCCGCGCGGTCGCCCTCCAGGGCGCGCGCCACCAGCGCCGCGTCCTCGCTCCCGGGCGCACCGGCCTCGATCTCGGATGTCATCATGAGCGCTGCGCAACCTAATGCGCGGCGAGCCTCCTGGCTCTCGTCCAGGCGACGTACGTCGAATCACCCAGCGGAAACCGGAGTGATCTGGCGCCTGGGAGACCGGGCTGGTACGAGGGGCCCATGGCCCCCGCCGCGCAACCCCGCCTGGCCCGCCTGGCCGCGGTCGCCGCCCTCATCCACCTCGGCTTCGACTCGGTCACCCAGGTGTGGACTTTCACCACTCCCTCCTACCTGCTCCTCCAGTACATGAGCGAGGTGTTCAGGGAGATGCTGGGCATGCTCGGGCGAGGCGCCGTCTCACTCGTCACGTCCGGCGTGAATGGACTCGTCTCCGCCATCTTCGCGGTGGCCCTCGCCGAGGTGACCAACCGGCGGCGCAAGCTCGGCCTCCTCCTGCTCTGCCTCTGGTGGCTCACCGGCGGCCTCACCTTCGCCGTCTACCTGGACGCCCCGCCCGCCGTGATGGCGGTGAGCCTCCTCGCCGGCCTGCCGCGCGCCGCGGCGCTGGCCTTCTTCCTCGACCGGATGCTGCCGGCGCCCAGGCCGGAGCGCACCGCCACCGCGGACCAGGCCCCTCCGCCGGCCTGACCCGCCGGCCTGGGCGGCGGCCGCTCATCGGGACGACGGCCTCAGCGGCCGGAGGCGCCGCGCCGCAGACGGCTCGGCCGGCCGGGCCGCCTGCG
>Ga0209682_10000689_pt1 | contig 11396 bp, 10 predicted proteins | sample DOMMetBare2Fresh_2_FD_187471 | JGI IMG/M metagenome (GOLD analysis project Ga0209682, IMG submission 187471) | Wetland sediment microbial communities from St. Louis River estuary, USA, under dissolved organic matter induced mercury methylation -... | ecosystem: Environmental > Aquatic >...
CGCCGTGGCGTACGTCCTGTTCGGCCTCTCGACGGCGATCTGGATCCTCTTTCTCTCCCGCCTGTTCCAGGGGATGGGCGGCGGGATCAACGGGGTGGTGCAGGCGTACGTGGCCGACGCCGTGGAGCCGGGGGAGCGGGCGAAGGCGCTCGGCTGGCTCACCGCGGCGACCAGTGCGGGGGTGTCGATCGGACCGGTGATCGGCTCCGCCGCTTCCAACATCTCGCACCAGGCGCCGGGGTACTTCGCCGCCGCGCTCTGCATCCTGAACGTCCTCTCCGCCTGGCGCTGGCTCCCCGAGCCGCGCCGCGAGGCCGCCGCGGCCGACGGGACGAAGCAGGCCGCGCCGCGCAGGTCGCTCTCCGGCGCCCTCTGGGAGGTGCTGCGGCACCCGACCTCGCCGCTGAGCTCGCTGATCTGGATCTACGCCTTCGGCATGATGGCGTTCCTCGCCATGAACACCGTCCTGGCTCTCCACCTGAAGGGGAGCTTCGGCTTCACCGAGAAGACGATCGGCTACTTCTACGCGCCGATCGGGATCGTCTCGCTGGTGATGCGCGGCCTGGTGCTCGGGCCGGCCGTCCGGCGCTTCGGAGAGGTGGGAGTGACACGCCTCGGCGCCTTCTCCCTGGTGATCGGCCTCGCCTGCATCCCCTTCCCGACCCATCTGGCGAGCCTGGCCCTGGCGGTCGTCTTCGTGCCGGTCGGCACCGCCCTCCTCTTCCCGGCGACCACCGCCCTGGTCTCGGGGCGCTCACCGCGCGGGGAGACCGGCCAGGTGCTGGGCGTCCAGCAGTCCTTCGGCTCGATCGCCCGGATGGTCGGACCTCTCTGGTCCGGCTTCGTCTTCCAGAGCTTCGGCCACGCCTATCCGTTCTGGATCGCCTCCGTCCTGATGCTCGGCGTGAGCCTGCTCACTTGGCGGCAACGCAACGGCCAGATCGAGCCGGTGGCTCCGGTGGCCGCCCAGGCGTGAGGGCCGGAAATTTCCCGGAAATAAAACAAGGCCGCGTCGAAACGCGGCCTTGGGAATCCTCGAAATTGGTTGCGGGGACAGGATTTGAACCTGCGACCTTTGGGTTATGAGCCCAACGAGCTACCAGACTGCTCCACCCCGCGTCACCTTGTCAAAGCCCGCCGTTTCCAGCGGGAGGAGGATCGTCGCACAACCCCGGGGGTTTGTCAACTTCCATCCGAGGTCTACAACCGGAGGAGGGTGCCGGGTATTCCGGCCTGCGCCCCGCCCGGAGGGGCGGGGGATGACCGGGAGCCGGGATCTATACTGAGGGCATGGACACGACCGACGCCCCCAACGCCTCGTCCCCTCCCCGCATCCTGGTAGCGACCGACTTCTCGCCGACCGCCACGGTGGCGGTCGAATGGGCTGTTCAGCTTGCGCGGCAGCAGGGAGCGCGCCTCGAGCTCGCTCATGCGGTCACGGTACCGCCGTCGGTCCCCGAGTACGTCTCCCCCGGCGCGCTTCCTCCCGGGCCGATCTTCGACGAGGAGGTGCGGGAGGCCGCTCTCGGCCGCCTCGAGAAGGAAGCCGTGGCCCTGCGCGAGAAGGGGGTCGACGTCGAGGTCTGGCTGGGGATCGGCACGCCGTCGATGGTGATCTGCGACCGGGCGGCCGAGACCGCGGCGCAGGCCATCGTCATCGGCACCCGCGGGCTCACCGGCCTGCGCCACCTCCTGCTCGGCAGCACCACCGAACGGGTGGTCCACAAGGCGCCCTGCCCGGTGCTCTCCGTCCATCCCGACGACCTGGGCCATCATCGCCCGATCCGCACGATCCTGGTTCCGACCGATTTCTCCGAGGATGCCGAGCGCGCCATCCCGACCGCGCGGCGGCTCCTGGCACCACTGGCGGAGGACGCGCGGCTGATCCTCCTCCACGCCTTCAATCTGCCCATCGAGTACACGGCGTACGGCCCGATCCCGACCTCTCTCCACTACCTCCAGGACGTCGGGCTCGACGCCGAGCGCCGCCTGCAGGAGATGGCCGAACGATTGACCCGGGAAGGGCTCTCGGTAGATTGGGCCGCCCGGGAGGGGGATCCGTCGGTGGTCATCGTCGAGGAGGCGGAGAGCCGGCAGGTGGACCTGATCGCCATGGGCACCCACGGCCGCTCCGGCCTGCGCCATCTCCTCCTCGGCAGCACGGCCGAGCGGGTGGTGCAGCATGCGGCGTGTCCGGTGATGACGGTGCGGGGGTAGGGGGCATGGTAGATTGGTGGATGCCAGCCGCCACGCCATAATGCCCAAATTCTTCAATACCGCCGGACCGTGCCGCCCGGAGCTCCATTACATGCTCCCGCCCGAGCGCCGCCTTCCGGAGGTGCGCCGGCTGATCGAGCAGGAGAGCTACTTCACGATCCACGCTCCACGCCAAGTCGGGAAGACGACCAGCTTTCGCACTCTGGCCGGGCAGCTCACCGCCGAAGGCCGGTATGCGGCACTGTTGACCACCTGCGAGGCGGCGCAGGCGGCGGGCTCTGACCTGGAGAGCGGCATCTCCGCGGTCATCCAGACCCTGCGGCAGGACGCCGGCCTCCGGCTGCCCGGTGAGCTGCGGCCTCCAGAGGCAGATCTTTCTCTGGACCCGACGACGCGGCTTCGTGACCTTTTGATCCGCTGGGCGCAGAGCTCTCCGCGGCCCGTCGTGCTCTTTCTCGACGAGATCGATTCTCTGCTGGACGCGGTGCTGCTCTCGGTGTTGCGCCAGCTCCGCAGCGGCTATCCGGAACGCTCCCGGAACTTCCCGCAGTCGGTGGCGCTGATCGGCTTGCGCGACGTGCGCGACTACCGTCTCGAGCTCCGGCCGGATTCCCACAGCCTCGGCACGTCGTCCCCCTTCAACATCAAGGTCGAATCGCTGACCCTGCGCAACTTCACGGCCGAAGAGGTGGCCGAGCTGTACGGCCAGCACACGGCGGAGACCGGGCAGGTCTTTGTGCCGGAAGCTCTGCACCGTGCCTGGGAGCTGACCGGCGGCCACCCCTGGCTGGTGAATGCGCTCGCCCGGCAGGTGGTCGAGCGGCTCGCGCCCGATCCGGCGCTCCCGGTCACCGTGGAGATCATCGAAGCGGCGAAGGAAGTGCTCATTCAGCGCCGCGACACCCACCTCGACTCCTTGATCGACCGTCTCCGCGAGCCACGGGTCCGCCGGGTTCTCGAGCCCCTCCTCGCCGGCGAGCCCCTCGGACCGGAGGTACTGAACGACGACGTGCAGCTCGTGAAGGACCTGGGGCTCGTCGTCTCGACGCCGGATGGGCTGGCGATGGCCAATCCGTTGTACCGCGAGGTGATCCCGCGCGCGCTCACCTCCCTTCTCGAACAATCGGTCGCCGTCCCGCGTCCCTCCTATTGAGGCGGAACCGCCCCTATCCCGGCACCTCCAGCGGGGGGGTAGGGGGCGAGTGCCTTACCAGATCGTCTCGACGTGAGGATAGTCGCGGATCTTGGTGTCCTTCGAAACCAGGGGAAGGCTCAACGCGAGGGCCGTCGCGACGATGATGCGATCCGCCGGGTCTTCGTGGAAATCGCCGGGAAGCCGGTTGGAGCGAAGAGCGATGCGGTTGTCGAGAGGGACGAACTGGACGAAGGGGAGCGCTTCGGATCGCGCGACCCAATCCTCCACAGGCAGGGTCAGAGTGAGCCTCCCCTTGCGGACGAGAGTCGCCACTTCCCAGCAACTGATGGATGGAATATGGACCCGCTCCTGTTCCATGGCCCGGTCGATCGCCTCCCGAGCCTCTCCCGAGAGCTTTTCCGGACTGCCGATCCACCAGACCCAGGCGTGGGTATCGAGGACGATCAACGCAAAGACTCCCAGTCCTCCAGGCCGACCGGCTCCAGCGGATCGGCGTAGTGGATGACCGAGCCGCGAAGAGCCCGGAGCGCCTCTGCGGGGTCATGGGCGTAGGGGATGATCTTGAGGACGGGCTTCCCGTGGTCCGTGATGACCAGCTCCCGGCCCGTGCTTTCCACTTCCCGGAAGTATTCGAGGGCCTTGGCCTTGAAGCTCGACTTCGAAATGAGGTGTTCCACGTCTGGCTCCTCCATCCTTGCGACCATGGTCATTTTACCATAGTCACTACAGGGCTGGAAGCGGAGTCCATCTACCCCGGCACCTCCATCCACCCCTCGCTCATCAGCACCGTCGAGCCCCCGACCCGCACGGCGGTGACGGCGCCGCCTTGGAGATCCACCTCCAGGTGGAGGAGGCTCGGGCGGCCCATCTCGAAGCCTTGCTCGACGGTGAGACGGAGGGTGCCGTGGCGTTCGGGGGTGCGGGCGGCGACCCAGCCTCCGAGGGCGGAGCAGGCGCCGCCGGTGGCGGGGTCTTCCACGATCCCCATGGCCGGCGCGAACATGCGGGCGCGCAGCGCGGAGCCGGGGAGCTCGGTCTCGCGGCAGAGAAGGTAAAGCTGGGGTGCCCACGAGCCCGCCAGCATCCGCTCCCAGAGGTCCTGGCGCAGCCGGGCGCGCCCGAGAGCTTCCCGGTTGCGCACCGGAACGAACACGAAACCCACACCGCAGGTCCAGGTCTCGGACCGGTCCTCGCCGTCCAGAACGTCGCCCGGGTCGAGGGAGAGCAGCGTGGCCAGGTCTGCGGCCGGTGGCGCGGGCGGCCCCTGCTCGGGGAGGCGGGCCGCGGTGAGCTGGGCGAAGACCGGAACACCCCCCTCGGCACGGATCGTCACCGGCACGGGACCGACGCCTTCCTCGAAGACGATGCGGGTGGCGTCACCCGCCAGGGGAATCTCCCCGAGCGCCGCCAGGACGTGGGCCGTCCCCACCGTCGGATGCCCGGCGAAGGGGAGCTCCTGCCCGGGGGTGAAGATGCGCAGCTTCCGGGTGTGCGCCGGATCGTCCGGCGGCAGCACGAAGACCGTCTCCGAGAGGCTCAGCTCGCGAGCGATCTGCTGCATCCGCTGCGGCGGAATCCCGCGGGCGTCGGGGAAGACGGCCAGCGGGTTGCCGCCGAAGGGGCGGTCGGTGAAGACGTCGGCGGTGAGGTAGTGGTGGCGCATGGGTTCTCCAAAGGACGACAAGGACTCCAAGGACAACAAGGGCTCCCAACCGGTGTGCCCGGGTCCTTGTTGTCCTTGGAGTCCTTGTCGTCCTTGGTTCTCGCCTTTACACCCGCACCTTGCCCGGTCCGGCCGCCTTCACCTCTTCGCTGACGCCGGACTCGTACTTCTTGAAGTTCTCGGCGAACATGTCGGCGAGCTGGGTGGCTTTGGTGTCGTAGGCGGCGGGGTCCTTCCAGGTGTCGCGCGGCCGGAGCACCTCGGCGGGAACGCCGTCGATGTGCTTCGGCACGTGGAGGCCGAAGATGGGATCGACCCAGGTCTCCGCCCGGTCGAGCTCGCCGCCGAGCGCCGCGGTGACCATCCGGCGGGTCCAGGACAGCTTGATCCGCTGCCCGGTGCCGACGGGGCCGCCGGTCCAGCCGGTGTTGAGCAGCCAGACCTTGGCGCCGTGCTGCTTCATCTTCTCGCCGAGCAGGCCGGCGTAGACGCCCGGGTGGAGCGGCATGAAGGGCGCGCCGAAGCAGGTGCTGAAGGTGACTTTCGGCTCGGTGACCCCCTTCTCCGTGCCGGCGACCTTCGCCGTGTAGCCGGAGAGGAAGTGGTACATCGCCTGCTCCTCGGTGAGCCGGCTGACCGGCGGCAGCACGCCGAAGGCGTCGCAGGTCAGGAAGACGATGTTGCGCGGATGGCCCGCCTGGCCGCCCAGGTCGACCTGGCCGAGCTGGGTGAGCGGATAGCTGGAGCGGGTGTTCTCGGTGTAGCGCTCGCTGTCGAGATCGAGGCGGCGGGTCTCGGGGTCGATGACCACGTTCTCCAGCACGGTCCCGAAGTGGCGCGTCGTCGCGTAGATCTCCGGCTCCCCTTCGGGGCTCAGGCGGATGACCTTGGCGTAGCAGCCGCCCTCGAAGTTGAACACACCCTGGTCGCTCCAGCCATGCTCGTCGTCACCGATCAGCGTCCGCCGCGGATCGGCCGAGAGGGTGGTCTTGCCGGTGCCGGAGAGGCCGAAGAAGAGGGCCACGTCGTCCCGCGTGGCGCCGTAGTTGGCGCTGCAGTGCATCGGGAAGACGCCCTGCTTCGGGAGGTAGTAGTTCATCACGCTGAAGATGCTCTTCTTGATCTCGCCCGCGTACTGGGTGCCGCCGATGAGCACCATGCGTTTCGCCAGGTCGAGCAGGATGAAGGTCGAGGTCCGCGTGCCGTCGCGCTCCGGCTCGGCGTCCAGGGAGGCGACGTTGAGCACGGTGAAGTTCGGCTCGAACGCCGAGAGCACCTCGCCGTTCTCTTCGCGGATGAACATGTTGCGCGCGAACAGGTTGTGCCAGGCGTTCTCGGTGATCACCCGCACGTTCAGGCGGTAGCGGGGATCGGCGCCGGCATAGCCGTCGAAGATGAAGAGGTCGCGGTCTTTCACGTGCTCCAGGGCGCGGGCGAACAGGGCGTCGAACCTCTCGCGGTCGAACCCCTTGTTGACGTCCCCCCACCAGATGTCGCCGTCGATGGAGGCGTCGCGCACGACGAACCGGTCGTTGGGCGAGCGCCCGGTGTGGCTGCCGGTCCGGGCGACCAGCGGGCCTTCGGCGGCGAGGAGCGCCTCGCCGCGCTGCACGGCGAGCTCGACCAGGCGCGCCGGGGGCAGGTTCCAATACGCCGTCCGCACGCCGGAGATCCCCAGCTTGTCCACACCGTGGCTGCTTGTGTACGGCCCTTCGTTTTGCATTCCGTCACCTCGGAGATTGGGTCTACTTGGAAAGGGTGAGGTAATCCACCAGGAGCCGCGCCATCACCCGCATCCCCATGGGCACCGCCGAGTCATCCGCCCGAAACGTCGGAGTATGCAGGCCTCCCGAGACCGTCCCCGGCCGGACGACGCCGAGCCGGAAGAAGAACCCGGGGACCTGGTTGGCAAAGTAGGCGAAATCCTCGCCGGCCATGGAGGGCTCCACGATTTTCACGTTGGCGGCCCCCAGCGTCCGTTCGAGCAGGGGGCGCACGGTTGCCGTCAGCGCCGGATCATTGTTCGTGGCCGGCGCATTCCTCTTGTAGTCGAGCGTGAACGATCCGCCGCCGGCGCGGGTGGTCCCGTCCAGGATCTCCCGCATGCGGCGCTCGACCGTGGCGCGCGCCTCTTCGCTATAAGTGCGCACCGTCCCCTCGAGGAGGACTTCCCCGGGAATGATGTTGAAGCGCTCGCCGCCGCGGACGATGCCGACGGTGACCACGCTCGGCTCGAACGCCGGCAGGTTGCGCGAGCGGATCGTCTGGAGGGCCAGGATCGCCTGCGCAGCCATCACCACCGGATCGATGCTCAGATGGGGGTAGGCGCCGTGCGCCTGCTTGCCTTTGACATGGGCGGTGAACTGGTCGACCGCGGCCATGGTCGGCCCGGGGTTGAAGCCGACCTGTCCGACCGGCAGGTCCGGGAAGGCGTGGAGGGCGAAGACCGCGACCGGCTTCTCGTCGAAGGCGCCCTCGGCGAGCATCAGCTCGGCGCCTCCCCGCTCGCCGGCCGGCGGCCCCTCTTCCGCGGGCTGAAAGATGAACTGGATGCTACCGGGGATCTCGGCGCGGAGCGCCGTGAGCACCGTGGCGACGCCGAGGAGCGCGGAGGTGTGGACGTCGTGGCCGCAGGCATGGGCCACCCCGACCTCCTGCCCGAGGAAGGTGTCGCGCTTCGTGGAGCGGAACGGGAAATCGCTCTCCTCGGTGACCGGCAGGGCGTCGATGTCGGCCCGCACGGCGATGCGCGGTCCCGGCTTGCCGCCGCGGAGCACCGCGAGGACGCCGGTTCTGGCGACGCCGGTCTTCACCTCGAGGCCCAGCTTGCGCAGATAGTCGGCCACCAGGGCCGCGGTCTCTGTCTCGCGGTTGCTCAGCTCGGGGTTCTGGTGAAGCTGGTGGCGGACCTCGATGAGAGCGGGCGCCGCGCGCTCCACCTCCCGGTCGATCCGCGCATCCAGGTCCTGGGCGAGGGCCGGGGCGGCAAACAGGCTACAGGCGCACGCGAAGCGTGCCATCGTCCTGCGAGCGGTCATTGAGCTGTCCCTCCGAAGGCCCCTCCCCCGGGGCGATGGCAAACCCGCCGAGTGTACAACGACACACCGTTGTCACCCAACCCGCCGGGGCGGGCTGGACAGACCCGCCGGCCGGGATAGAATGACGAAACCCGCCGTCTTTACAGGCGTACTGAATCCTTTGGAGGCGCTCGACTGTGAACGTGGAGAATCGCAAGATCCTTGTCCTCGGAGGCTATGGCCTCGTCGGAATCGCCGTCTGCCGGGAGCTGCTGACCCGCCGGCCGGCCGAGATCCAGATCCATAGCCTGCGGATCGAGGAATCCGAACGGGCCCGTGAGGAGCTCGCCCCCGAGGCCGGCGCCACCCGGATCACCGTCTCGGCCGGCAACATCTTCGGCCTGGAAGGCGTCGACGACCGGCGCGAGAAGATCCGCGCCGAGCTGCGGGTGTTGACCGAGGAGAACCTCGAATCCTTCAGCCTCTACCGCCTGCTCACCGCGTCGAAGGCCCATGTGGTCATCGACTGCGTCAATACCGCCACCGGCATCGCCTACGGCAACATCTTCCAGGCCGCCGAGGCGCTCCTGCACCAGCTCGATGACGGCGAGGTGAACGGCGAGACCGCGGAGTCGCTCCTCGACGCGCTCTACATGCCGCGCCTGATCCGCCACATCCAGATCATGTACCGCGGCCTGATCGACGCGAAGGCCGGCGTCTACGTCAAGGTCGGCACCACCGGCACGGGCGGCATGGGGCTCAACATCCCCTATACCCATTCCGAGGAGCGGCCGAGCCGCGTGCTCCTCTCCAAGAGCGCCCTGGCCGGCGCGCAGTCCATGCTCCTGACGCTGATGGCGCGCACCCCCGGAGCGCCGGTCACCAAGGAGATCAAGCCGGCGGCGGCGATCGCCTGGAAGAAGATCGGCTACGGCCCGATCTACCGCCGCGGCAAGCCGCTCCGCCTGGTCGACGCGAGGCCGCGCCCGCTGGGCGCCACGTTCTCCTCCGAGGATCCGGCGGCGGCCCGCGAGACCGACGTCCTCTTCGAGAACGTCTTCATCGACACCGGCGAGAACGGCGTCTTCAGCACGGAAGAGTTCGCCCTCGTCTCGACCGGCGGCCAGATGGAGTTCGTCACCCCGGAGGAGATCGCGAGCTACCTGGTCTTCGAGATCGAAGGGCGGCAGACCGGGCGCGACGTCGTCTCGGCGCTCGACGGCGCGGTGCTCGGACCGACCTACCGGGCGGGGCTCATCCGCCACTGGGCCATCGGGCGGATGAACGAGCTGCAGGAGCAGCACGGCGTGCACAGCGTCGCCTTCGAGATGCTCGGCCCGCCGCGCAACTCCAAGCTCCTCCTCGAAGCCCACCTCCTGCGCCTCGCCTTCGGCGAGATGAGCGCGGTGCGCGCGGCGACGCCGGGAGAGGTGCGCGACGCGCTCGACGCCCTGGTCCGCGACCAGCCCGAGCAGGCCAACCGGGTGGTCTCGATCGGCGTGCCGATCCTCCTCGACACGGGGGAGATCGTGCGCGGTCCGAGCACCCTGGTCCCCGCCGGAGCCACCGGCGAGGCGGTGACCCCCGAGAAGCTGGAAGCCTGGGTGCGGGACGGCTGGGTGGACCTCCGCCTCGCCAACTGCGCGCGCTGGATCGAGCGGTTCCGCCGCATGCAGGAGGAAGTCGAAGCCATCCCCGACCACGACTCCTCCAGCCGCCACCTGCGCAACCGCCGCTTCTGGGGCAAGGAGCAGGCCATCCTGCCCGGCAAGATCGTCGCCTGGCTGCTCGAGCACGAAGACGGCGGCTGGCGGATCAAGCGGTAGGCCCCCGCCCGCCCCCGCCCCCGCGCAGCGGGAGAGGGGCACCGCCCACCCGCCCGGAGTTACCCAAAAACGTCAGACGTGCGCAGGCAAACTTCGGGGTGGGAGGGGGCGCCCTCTCCCGCTGCGCGGGGGAGGGACGGGGAGGGGGCTACCCCAGCAACCCCTTCAGCTCCCGCAGCTCCGCCAGCTCGGCCTCCATCCGCGCCACGGTCTCTTCCAGCCGGGCCACCCGCTCGCTCAGGGGTGGGCCGGCGGCGCGGTGGGGCTCGGACGCTTCGGGGAGCGCGGCGGCGGGCGCGGGCTCGAGGATCTCGCCGACCAGGTGGATCCAGCGGATCTCCTTCTGCCCGGGGCGGCGCGGCTGCTCGGAGACCAGCGGCTCGTCGATCGTGGCCATCCGCTGCAGGGCGTCCTCGACGTCCTGCAGGGAGGTGAAGGGGTGGAGGCGCTCGCTGCGGGTGCGCAGCTCTCCCGGGGTCTGTGCGCCGCGCAGCAGGAGGAGGGTCATCAGGGCCTTGCCGGCGCGGTCGAGCCCCCAGCGGCGGACGACGCTCTGCTGCCACTTCTCCGAGCGCGCGCCTTCGCTGCGCCAGACCAGGACCTCCTGGCGCAACCGTTCCAGGGCGTCGACCACCTGGCCTTCCACCAGCTCCATCACCGGCTCGCGGTTCGTCTTCTGGTTGCAGCCGGCGAGGACCGCGTTGACCGTCATGGGGCAGATCTCGGGCGTCGTCTGCTCCTTTTCGAGCAGCACGCCGAGGACGCGGATCTCCACCGCGTCGAGGGGGCGGGGAATGCGGGTCGAGGACACGGCGCGTATCTTATCGCGGAGAGGGGTCCGGCCTCTTGATTTTTTGCTGGAGCGATGCCATGCTCCTGAAAATTTGTTAGCGCACGTGGTTGGCAGCGGCTCCGGACATACAGCCCTTCACGCATCCCCCCGTGGTAGCAGCCCCCGATCCTGGCGCGTCCCATCTGAATTCGATCCTCCAACCGGAGGGCGGAGGTCTGCCGCGTGAGCGGCACATCATCAACTCTATTGTAGCAAGGAGCAGAGTATGGCCGAGCAAGGGACCGTGAAGTGGTTCAACGACGCGAAGGGGTACGGGTTCATCGTCCGCGAGCGTGGCGCGGACGTGTTCGTACACCACTCGTCGATCATTGCCGAGGGTTTCCGGACCCTGGGTGAGGGCGACCGCGTCTCGTTCGAAGTCGTGGAGGGCCCCAAGGGCCTCCAGGCGAAGAACGTCGTCAAGATTTCCTGACCCCACTTCCGCCCCGCAACCGACGCCCCGGCGGGTTCGCTGTCCCGCCGGGGCGTTGGTTTTTTGGCCTCTGTCGATTTTTTGGCCCCCGGATGGCACGCCGCCGTCACGCGGATTTCGCCCTCCCGTGCTGGAATCCTCCCCGTGGCCCCTCCCGCCCCCTCCCCCGCGCCGTCCGCCGGCGCCTCCTGGACCGACACCGGCCTGGAGGAGGAGATCGCCTCCGGCCGCTTCCGCGACGACCTCTACTAC
>Ga0209682_10000690_pt1 | contig 11393 bp, 7 predicted proteins | sample DOMMetBare2Fresh_2_FD_187471 | JGI IMG/M metagenome (GOLD analysis project Ga0209682, IMG submission 187471) | Wetland sediment microbial communities from St. Louis River estuary, USA, under dissolved organic matter induced mercury methylation -... | ecosystem: Environmental > Aquatic >...
CCCTGCTCCAGGGGTGCAGCGACGACGACGCGGGCCCCCGGGATCTCACCGGCCGGGCGCAGGCCGTCATCGGCCCCGCCGGCGGCACGCTGCAGGTCTCGGCCCCCGGGAGCGACCTCGACGGCGTGGCGCTCACCGTCCCGCCCGGCGCGGTGACCCAGGACACCACCTTCTCCATCGAGTGGGGCTCCGACGCCATCGAGGTCCCGGCCGCGCTCAGCATCGACCACCCACCCCTCCAGCTCGGCCCGGCAGCCAGCTTCGCGGCGGACCTGGAGCTCTCGCTCCCGGTGACCTACCTCCCGACCGGCGAGGGGCACATCCTGGGGGCCTACTGCTGGAACCCGGCCCGGACCCGCTGGTCGATCATCCCGGCCCGGCGGATCGCCGACGGACGGCTCATCGTCCCGGTCAAGGCGCTCGGCCTCTGCCGGTGGGGCACCATCCGGCTGGGCGAGGTGGACGCCGAGACCGCCCGCGCCTGGCTGGACGACCTCCCGCTGCTGGTCGACGGCTGGCAGGCGCTCCGGACGCGCCTGCTCGCCGAGCTGACGCCCTTCGTGAGCCTCGTCGAGGACCCGGCCATGGCCACGCAGTGCGCCACCCAGGACGAGGCGCGGGCCTGGCTCGAGGCCGGCCGGCAGCGGGCGCTGGCCAGCGTCTCCGCCTACCTGGCGAGCGCCCCGGTGGTGGAGGCCTGCCGCATCTGCGACCGCGGGGGCGGCTGCACCCCTGCCGTCTGCGACGCCGAGGAGCTCATCTCCGGCCAGCCGGTGCTCTGGCTCGCGGAGGAGGTCCGCATCTGGATGAGGGCGCTCTTCATCTCCAGCGCCTGCCCGGTGGACGTGCTGGCGCCCCTGGTGGAGAAGATGGTGGCCTGGGCGGCGTACCAGCAGTCGATCCGGAACCTCGGCTGCGACTGGCGCTGCGTCATGGAGAACGGCACGGAGGCGTTCTACGGGGACCTCCTCCTGGGCAACGTCTGCACCTTCTCGCTCCTCGCCGTCGATCTCTACCAGGAGCACAACCCGTGCCCGTGACGAGCGGGCGCCGGAGGGAGCGGCCATGAGCGGCATCGGTGCCCGGGGCGGCGCGCGAAGGGCCGCCTGGGCCTGCCTCGCGCTGGCGCTGGCAGGCTGCGGCGGCGGGAGCGGCGGCGGGGCGACGCCGGAGGAGACGCTGCCCGCGTCCTACCCCGGCAAGAGGATCGTCTTCGTGACCTCCCAGGCGGGCGACGGGAACCTCATCGGCTGGCGGCCCCGGTGCACCGGGCGGAGCACCGGGCTCGAGGCGGCCGACTGCATCTGCGCCGAGCACGCCACCCTCTGGGGCGGGCTCTCCGGGACCTACCGGGCCTGGCTGTCCGACTCCAGCCAGAGCGCCGCCGACCGCCTGGCCCACGCGACGGTCCCCTACGTCAACCGGCGGGGGGAGGAGATCGCGGCGAGCTGGGAGGGGCTCCTCACCGTCCCGTGCACCGGGCTCCTGGACTACGACGAGGCCGGCACGCCGGCCGCGAGCATCGGCCTGGTCTGGACGGGCAGCGAGTCGTCCGGCGCGCTGGGCGACCCGGCCCAGACCTGCGAGGACTGGACGAGCGGCGGCGCCGGGCGGCTCGGCCGGGTCGGGTCGCCGAAGGTGGACCCGTACCGGCCCAACTTCCCCGGCTGCTGGAGCGAGTGGATCGAGGGGGGCGGGCCGCGGGGCTGCGACGACCAGAACCGGCTCTACTGCGTCGAGCAGTGAGCGCGACGAGCCGAGGGCCGGGGCCGCTCTTGCCGCCGCTCCAGGGTCCCGGTGTAGCATCGCCCCTCACGCCATGCCCTCCACCGGCCGCACCATCGTCATCGGCGACGTCCACGGGTGCCTGAAGGAGCTCGAGGCGCTCCTCGAGGTGGTCCGCCCCGGGGGCCACGACACCCTCTGGTTCCTCGGCGATCTGGTCGACCGCGGCCCCGACTCGACCGGCGTGGTGCGCCTGGTCCGCAAGCTCGGCGCCAACCTGGTGCTGGGCAACCACGACGACAAGCACGTGCGCTACCGGCGCTTCCTGCAGCGGAAGAAGGAGGAGCCGGACTTCCGCATCCCCATGACGCCCTCCGAGCACTTCCAGGAGGTCCACCTCGGCCTCACCGACGCCGAGATCGACTGGATGGCGCAGGCGCCGGTGCTGGCGCGCCTCTCCGACGCCTGGGTGCTGGTCCACGGTGGGCTCATGCCGGGCCGGCCGCTCTCCCGCCCGCTCCGGCCGCTCAACCTGCGCTACCTCCACCGCCGCACCGGCCGCGCCCTCTCGCTCCAGGAGGCCAACGCGGCGCCGGACGAGGCGGTCCACTGGAGCGATCGCTGGGGCGGGCCGTGGCGGGTCATCTACGGCCACGACGCCCAGGTCGAGGTGGTGGAGCGCCGCTTCTCGCTCGGCATCGACACCGGCGCGGTCTACGGCGGCCGGCTCACCGCCGCGGTGCTCGACTCGCTCGACCGCGGGGCGCGCCCCTCGCTGGTGCAGGTGCCGGCCAGCCGCGCCTGGCACGAGCACCCGCGGTGGGCCGGCGAAGATTGAGTTCCGGCCGGATGCGGCGCGCTCCTTTGGGCCGATCCAGGGGCGATGACAAGGCCCCGAAGGAGACGATCGCCGGGTGAGCCCAGGTGCGCTCGCCGGATTTCCCAGTCGGCCGAGGCAGTTGCTCGATCGGCCCGGATCGACACCCCATCGATACCTGCCTGTCCCGTGTTCGTGCACTTGCACAGGGCCTTCCCCGGGAGCAGGATCACTCTCGTAGCGAAGCAGTTCACCTCTTCAGGAGGCGCGAGATAGACGAGCCGGTGCAGTTCCAGATGACCGCGCAGTCTTCGCCGGCCTAGGCCGGACAGGCGTTCACCCGAGAGCGCCACAGAGCTTCGTTCCGAGAGGAGGCCCCGTGAAAAGGGCCTCCTCTCATTTCCGGCGCCCGGCTGATTCTGGAGTCAACCTCTCTGGACGCGCTGCGTCATGGCCGCTAGGATTCCACGAGGGACCCGCCGTGGAGGCCGCCGTGATCGACAAGCAGACCGTGAGCTTCGTCCAGTCGCTCTGCATGGGGCGCATCGAGGAGGAGGTCATCCTCCCCTTCCCGGCCATGGCCGCGGCCGAGCGCGAGACGCTCGACCAGGTGCTCTCCAGCGTGGATCAGCTGCTGGCCGGCCGCCAGAAGGACTTCCGGGAGTGGGACGTGAAGGGGGACCTGCCGGCCGCCTTCCTCGACGAGCTGCGCGGCTTCGGCCTCTTCGGCCTGGTCATCCCGGAGGCGCACGGCGGCATGGGCTTCGGCTCGGCCGCCTACTCGCGGGTGCTCCAGCAGGTGGCCAGCCACGACGGCTCGGTGGCCCTCACCATCGGCGCCCACTCCTCCATCGGCATGCGCGGCCTGCTCCTCTTCGGCACCGACGCCCAGAAGGCCGCCTGGCTGCCGCGCCTCGCCTCCGGCGAGCTGGTGGCCGCCTTCTGCCTCACCGAGCCGGGCGCCGGCTCCGACGCCGCGGCCGTCCGGACCACGGCGCGCCCCGACGGCGACGGCTGGATCCTCGACGGCGAGAAGATCTGGATCACCAACGGCGGCATCGCCGGCTTCTACACCGTCTTCGCCAAGACGCCCGAGGGGGCCGGCGAGGGGCAGGCGCGCATGACGGCCTTCATCGTGCCGCGCGACCTGCCGGGCGTCTCGGCCGGGCCCCACGAGGACAAGATGGGGATCCGGGCCTCCAACACCACCTCGGTCCACTTCGAGGGGGTGCGGCTCGGGCGGGAGCACGTGCTGGGCGAGGTGGGGCAGGGCTTCAAGACCGCCATGCGCATCCTCAACGCCGGCCGCACCGGCCTGGGGGGCGGCTGCGTCGGCGGCATGAAACGGCTCATCGCGCTCGCCACCCTGCAGGCCAAGGAGCGGCGCCAGTTCGGGCGGGCCATCGCCGAGTTCGGGATGGTGAAGCAGAAGCTCGCCGCCATGGTGGTGGACGCCTACGCCGCCGAGGCGGTGGTCGGGCTGGTGGCCGGCCTCTCCGACCAGGGCTACCAGGACTACGCGGTGGAGGCGGCCATCTCCAAGATCTTCGCCACCGAGGCGCTCTGGCGCACCGCCGACGAGGCGCTCCAGGTGGCCGGCGGCAACGGCTTCATGCGCGAGTTCCCCTACGAGCGGGTGGTGCGCGACAGCCGCATCAACCGGATCTTCGAGGGGACCAACGAGATCCTGCGGCTCTTCATCGCCCTCACCGCGCTCAACCGGGTGGGGCTGCAGCTCCGCGAGCTGGCCCAGGGGGTGAAGGGGCTGCTGGCCGAGCCGGTCAAGGGGTTCGGCCTGCTCTCCGACTACGCGCTCAAGCAGGCCACCATCCACACCGGGCTGGTCGGCGAGAAGCGGGGCTTCACCCGGCTCCACCCGGCCCTGGCCGAGCTGGGCGAGGGCGTGGCGAGCCAGGCCCGCGAGGTGGCCTGGGCGGCCGACCGCGAGCTCCGGCGCCACGGCAAGGGGATCATCGAGCAGCAGCCGACGCTCCGGCGCATCGCCGACGCGCTCACCGACCTCTTCGTCACCTCGGCGGTGCTGGCGCGGGTGAGCCGCTCGCTGGAGCAGGCCGGCGAGGCCGCGGCGGCCCGCGAGCTCGAGATCGCCCGGGTCTTCGCCCGCGCGGCGCGCAGCCGCATCCGCGGCAACCTCCACCGCATCGAGTCGAACGACGACGCGCTGGTGGCCGCCATCGCCGACGACGCGCTGGCGCGCGAGAGGTTCGGCTGGGATCTCTGACGGCCGCGGCGTCGTCTGCCCCCCGCCGCGGTGCGGGCCCATCGAGGTCGCTCAGGGCTGCCCGACCGACCGCACCGCGGCCCCGCTCGTGGCGCCGAGCGCCTTCACCGCCACCGCGCAGTCGCGGCAGTCGCTCCCGTGGAGGTTGCGCTCGTCGAGGTCGAGCAGGAGCCCGGCGCCCGGCTCGACCCTGGCCCAGAGCAGCCAGACGCCCAGCTCCGAGCCATGTCCGCGCCCCCGCTCGACGGTGGCCACCACCCCGTAGCCGCCAGGCGGGAGCGAGGCGGCGAAGGTGCCATCGGCCCCGGTCCGTGCCGTCACCAGGGGCGCCGGTAGCCCCTCCAGGTAGAAGTCGCCTTCCCTCGCCCGTTGGGCCCGCTGCGCCACCGAGGTCAGCGCGCGCTCCGCCTCCTCCGACCGCTTGGCCGCTGCCACGGCGAGGGCCCAGGCCTCCTGCTTCTCGGAGAGGAGGCTCTGGTGCACCGCCTGCACGCCCTTCGGGTCGCGCCGCATCTTGAACTGGACCTCCAGGCGGCGCCTCAGGTCGTTGTCGTTGGTGGCCTTCCAGGCCTGGTTGGTCCGGTCGGCCTCGGCGAGCGCGGCCGACCGCCGGGCGCGGGCCTCGCCGAGCTCGGACCCGAGCGCCTTGAGCTCCGCCTCGGCCGCCGCCACCCTCGCCGCCAGGAACGGTCGCATCGCCTCCTCGGTGAGGAAGAGCACCTCCGCCCCGGCCAGCCCGCGCCGGGTGACGCCGGGCGCGGTGGCCGAAACCCGCCCCGTGACCGGCTGGGCCGCGACCGGTGAGGCGGGCACCGCCAGCGCCTCCGTCGCCGGTCGAGGAGCGGCCCCCACCTGCACGGGCGCCTCGCCGCAGGAGCAGCCCTGCAGCGCCGCGCCGAGCGCCACCGCCGCGGCGAGCCAGCCCCCGCGCCAGCGGCGGAACGTCCCCCCTCGGCGGTTCGTCCCCCCCCGGCCGGCCGTGCCGCTCCGCGTGCGCGTCCGGCTCACTTGACCGTCACCCTGACCGTGGCCGCGTTGGAGACGGCCCCGGCCGCGTCCTTGACCGTGTAGGTGAAGGTGTCGGATCCGGTGAAGCGCCGGCTGGGCGTGTAGACCACCGTCCCGTTGGTCCTGCGCGTCGCCGACCCGGACCTGGGGGCGGCCACGATGGCCACCGAGGAAGCCACCAGGGCGCCCTCAGGGTCCGAGTCGTTGGCCAGGACGGCGATGGTCACCGCCGTGTTGACCCTGGTGCTGGCCGCGTCGTCGCGGGCCACCGGCCGCTGGTTGGGGGGCGGCGGCGGCGTCACGGTCAGCGACACCTGGGTCACCGGGCTCGAGGCCAGGCCGTCGCTCGCCTGGTAGGAGAACCCGTCGGTCCCGCTGAAGCCGGCCGCCGGCAGGTAGGTGAAGCCGCCGTCGGGCTGCAGGGTGAGCGTGCCCTGGGTGGCCGCAGCGACCAGCGCCGCGGTGAGCGCCCGGCCGGAGGGGGCCGAGTCGTTGCCGAGCACGCCCGGCGCCGTGAAGGTGGCCGAGGTGTTGGCCGCCACGGTGTAGGCGTCCGGCGAGGCCACCGGGGGCGGCGGCGGCGGCGCCACCGTGAGGGTGACGGTGGCGACTGCGCTGGAGAGCGTGCCGTCGCTCGCCTGGTAGGTGAAGGCGTCGCTCCCGGAGAACCCGGCGTCGGGCGCGTAGGTGAAGCCGCCATCGCCGAGCAGGGTGAGCGCGCCGTGGGCCGGCGCGGCCACCAGCACCGCCGAGAGCGGCTGGCCGCTCGGCGCCGAGTCGTTGCCGAGCACGCCCGGGGCGGCCACGGTGAGGGTGGCGCCCGCGGCGGCCCCGTAGGCGTCGTCGGCGGCGAGTGGCGGCGAGGGCGGAGGCGGCACGGCCAGGTCGTCGAAGGCGGCGCGGGCCCGGACGAGGCCGCTCCCGAAGACGTTGTCGGGGCCGGCCACGCCGAGGTCCCGCGCGGTGCGCTGGAGGGCCTGCTCGAGCCGGCCGGGCGTGGCGTCAGGGTAGGCCTGCACCAGGAGCGCCAGCACCCCGGTGACGTGGGGCGCGGCGATCGAGGTGCCCGAGCTGGTGGTGTAGAAGCCGAACCGGTCGGTGGTGGTGACCGCCACCCCAGGGGCCACCACCGAGGGGAAGGTGGCGCCGCCGCAGGCGGAGGGGCCGCGGCCGCTGCTCGAGTAGATGGCATTGCTCGAGCTCACCGCCCCAACCGAGAAGGCCTCCGGGTAGTTGGCCGGGCTCACCGAGCTGTTGCCCGACGGGCCGTAGTTCCCGGCCGCGAAGACCGGCACGATGCCGGCCGCCACCAGCGCCTGGAGGTCGCGCTGGAACTCGAGGTTGCAGCCCGGCGAGCCGAAGGCCCAGGAGTTGTTGACGAGGTCGGGGGCGTCGGCGGTGGCCGGGTCGCCGTCCGGGTCGAGCACCCACTGGAAGGCGAGGTGGATGGCCGAGGCGGTGGACCGCCCGGCGTCGTCGAAGACCCGGGCCGCGATGAAGCGGGCGTCGGGGGCCACGCCGATGGTCGAGCCGGAGGCGTCTCCGCCCACCAGGACGCCCAGGGTCCAGGTGCCGTGGCCGGAGAGGTCGGCCGGCGCCGCGCGCTGGCCGTAGGGGTCGAACCAGCTGTTGGTGCCGCCGCGCCAGCGGCCAGCCAGGTCCGGGTGGGTGAGGTCCACGCCGCTGTCGAGGCTGGCCACCACCACGCCCTGCCCGGTGTAGCCGAGCGACCAGAGCTCGGGCGCGCCGGTCGCGGTGACGTTCCAGCGCGGCGGGCCGGCCGGGACTCCGAGCGGCACCACCGCGATCCCGTCGGGCGTCACGCTGAGCACCTCGGCCCGCGCCGCCAGCTCCTGGATCACCGCCGGCGTGGCCGTCACCGAGAGCGCGTTGGCGACCCAGAGCGGCGTGACCTGGGAGACCTGGCCCTGGATGCGGCGGACCGCCAGCAAGGCCCGCAGGGCCACCTGGCCGAGGAGTGCGCGGCGCTGCAGGGCCTCCACGATGGCCCGCCGACGCTCGGTGCGCGGCAGCCCGCGCAGCGCCGAGAGGTCGGCCCGGTCCTTCAGCGTCACGATGACGGTGGACTGTCCGAGCGGGGCGGCCGCCGAGGCCGCGGAAGGCGCCGCCAGCGCCGCCGCCAGGAGGATGGTCGTGAACCGCAGGGTGGTGTCGCGCATGGTGTACCTCCCGCCGATGTCCCAGGAACGCCCTCGCTCACTGCACCGCCACCTGCCGGAGCGTCACCCCGCCGAAGGCGACGTCCACCTGTCCCCCGCGCCTGACCGTCCCCCGCACGTTGGGGAAGAGCAGGTAGCAGGCGGCGTCCTTGGCGACCCGCACCCCCCGCATGCCGCCGTGGTGGGGCGCCTCCAGGGCCAGGCCGTCGCGGCCCACCAGCAGCCTCACGTCGTGGCCGCCGCCGAGGAGCGGCCCCGCCTTCACGGGATCGGTCACGGTGAAGCGGAGGTCCACCAGGCCGCCGTCGCCGGTCACGGCGACCCGGGTGACCTTGAGGCCGTGACGGGCCTCCAGCGCCTCGGCGGTGACGGAGGTGTCCGCCGCGGGCGGGGCGGACGGCTCGGCCCAGGACGGGCTCGGGCCGACCGCCGCGCCTGCGGCGAACAGGAGCGCCAGCGCGACCGGGCGGAGAGGGGTGACCGTGGCCGCGGGCATGGCGCCTCCTAGTTGACGGTGATGGTGACCGTGGCGGGCGCCGACGTGACGCCGCTCAAGGTCATCTTGTAGGTGAAGGTGAAGGTGCCGCGCTTGGAGGCCGCCCGCTGGTTGTTGGTGTTCCCGGTGCCGGTCAGGGTCAGCCGGTAGGAGCCGTCGGCGCAGACGCCCTGGTTGGTGGCGCCGCCGCAGGTCACTCGCAGGGTGCCGGCGCCGGTGCCCGCCGTCCGCACCGGCGCGGTGAACAGGGCGGCGGTGCGCCCGGCCGCCCCGACCGGGAGGTCATTGGTGAGCAGCCCGGGTGCCGCGACGTTGACGGTCTGGGTGGCGCCTCCGCCGGCGGTGACGGTCCTGGTGTCGGCCACCGCCGCGCCGGTGCGGGTGAAGCTGGCCCTGGCGAGGTTGCCCCAGTTGCCGGCGGCGTCGCGGCCCCTCACGCCGATGGAGTGGCTCCCGACGGAGAGGAGCGCCATGGTGGCCTGGGGCACGTCGGCGAAGACCGCCTCGCTGGTGCCGCCGAACGTGCCGTCCGCGGCCGCGAGCTGGAAGCCCGAGCCAGTGGGCGGAGTGGCGGGCGCCGCCGGCGGGTCGACGAACCCCTCGGCTGCCACGATGCCGCTGGCGTCGGCCAGCGTGGCGGTCACCCGCATCGAGGTCATTTCGGTGGCCGGGGCGGGGGCGGTGGCCAGGCCGGAGGCGGTCGGGAGGATGGAGTCCTTGACCAGGATGACGGTGGCCGGGGTGCCCCAGTTGCCGAGGGCGTCCTGGCTGCGGATGGAGATGGTGTGCGAGCCCGAGGTGAGCGCGCCGATGGTGGCGTTGGGGATGACCTTGTCGAGGCTGGCGATGGGCGCCACGACGTTGACGTCCATGGGCACGGCGGTGGCGCCATCGATGGCGTACTCGGCCGCCGTCACGTTGCTCCCGCCGGCCGCGCTGTCGTTGCCGGTGGCGTGGACCGCGACGGAGACCGCGACGGCGTTCACCAGGCCCGGGGTCAGCGTGGGCCCGGTGGTGGCCGGGCCGGTCTTGTCGACCTTCAGGGCTGCGAAGCTGAACGGGCCCCAGGTCCCGTCGGTGCCGTGGACGTAGATGGTGTGGCTGCCGGTCGCGAGCGTGGCCAGGGTGGCGGTGGAGATGGTCCCGGTGGCGGTGCCGGCGGCCACCGTCATGGCGGTGCCGCTGCCGGCGGCCCCGGTCGCGTCGATGAAGAGCTCCGCGCCGGTGGCGCCGGCCATGGGGGCGGTCACCGCCACCGCGGCGCCGCCGGTGGTCGGGTTGGGCGAGAGCGCCACCGCCCCGGTGGTCGGCCCGGTGGGCAGCGGCGGGGTGCCGGTGCCGGCGGTGATGAAGGTGAGCATGCCGCCGGTCCCGGCGAAGGTGCTCATGCCGGTGTTGTTGTAGAGCTTGAGGCTCCCGTCGAAGAGGGCGAAGCGGCTGCCCACCGCCGAGGTGGCCGGGATCCTGGTGATGGCGTCCATCGTCTGGCCTGGGGCGAGGGTCTCGGCCACCACCGGCTGGCCGTAGGTCCGCGGCAGGCCGTCGGTGGCGACGATGGTCTGGTTGAGGCCGAGGAGCGACATGGAGTGGTGCTGGACGCCCGCGTTCAGGTAGCGGAGGAGCAGCCGCTCGCCGGGCGCGGAGGTGAGGCCTGCCGTGCTCGGATAGGCCTGGCCGTTCAGCAGGAAGAACTTGGGCGCGTAGTTGCGCATGTCGAAGGTGGCCGGGCTGGCCGAGCCGTTGAGGGCCGGATCGAGCTCGGAGACCACCACCACCGCCTCGGCCTCGTAGGCGGTGAAGGCGTCCGCGTAGGCCTGGGGCGGCGTGGTGGCCGGGAGTGGCCGCACGACGAGGGCGCCATAGAGCCCCATGGCCGCCTGGTGCGCGCTGCCGGGCCGGAGGCCGGCCTCGTAGAGGAAGGTGCCGGGCGCGCCGGCGGTGAAGGTGTAGGTGGTGGTGCCGCCGTCCTTGCCGGCACCGACCAGGTCGGGGGCCAGGGCCTGGCCGCCGAAGGAGACCGCCACCGGCTCGCCCAGGTTGTTGGTGAAGGCGACGGTGACCACGTCGCCCTGGTTCACCGTGAGCGTCGGTCCGGGGAGGGTGGCGGCGCCGCCGGCGAGGCTGAAGCCCCAGATCGGCGTGGTGGTGGTGCCCATGCCCGGCAGCGTGATGGTGCCGGCCGAGGCGGACAGGGCGAAGGACTGGTTGGCGGCGCGGGCGGAGCCCGCGGTGGCGAGGAGGAGCAGGGCGGCGAGGCGAACGGCGTGCCGAAGGGTGCGGGTCATGGCGCGCTCCTGTCTCACGGGGTCGTGGGGCAGCCGCCCGGCGGATCGATCCGGGCGTAGGTGACGGGGCCGGACATGACCAGGCCCCAGGAGGTGATCTGGAAGAGCGCGTGGTTGTGCGAGATGATGTAGTACTCGCCGCACTCGTTGAGGGTGGAGGTGCCCGGCGGCAGCGGCTGCTGCTCGCCCAGGTACGGGCTCCCGCCGTAGAACGGGCCGACCACCAGGTTGGCGATGTCGGGCACGGTGGTGGGGACCGGGTTGGCGAGCGAGTAGCCCTCCCGGTCGTACCAGCTGAAGAGGACGTCCCAGGTCTGGCCCGGCCCGACGTTGACGGCGAACTTCTCGAACGAGTGGTCGGCCCCGAGCCCCGGCACCGGCGGGACGGAGGTGTCGGGCGCGGCCGATTCGTTCGACGCCGGTACCCGGTTGGCCGCGCAACTCACCGGGCCCGGCCTGCGTGCCGTGTTCGTGCTGTCGGACGGCCTGTGTGTCAACGGCACCCCGCTGGTCGACGGGCTCGCGCGCCACCTGCCGCCCGGCGTGTCGATCACCGGTGGATTGGCTGGCGACGGCAGCCGATTCGGGCACACGTGGGTGCTCGAACGCCAGCAGCCGCTGGCCAATCGCATCTGCGCTG
>Ga0209682_10000691_pt1 | contig 11390 bp, 11 predicted proteins | sample DOMMetBare2Fresh_2_FD_187471 | JGI IMG/M metagenome (GOLD analysis project Ga0209682, IMG submission 187471) | Wetland sediment microbial communities from St. Louis River estuary, USA, under dissolved organic matter induced mercury methylation -... | ecosystem: Environmental > Aquatic >...
AGGACAAGAAGATCCGCAAGAACCGCAGCTTCTCGGATGCCGGCATGGCCGAGCTCTGTCACCTGCACGAGCGCCTGCTGTCCACGCTGCGGCTGGCGATGAGCGTCTTCCTCGACGGCCACCTGCGCGACGCGCAGACGCTGCTCGAGGAGAAGGCACGCTTCCGCGACCTCGAGCGCGCCTATTCCGCCAACCACATCGCGCGGCTGCAGGACAACACGGCGCAGAGCATCGAGACCAGTTCGCTGCACCTGGACCTGATCAGCGACCTGAAGCGCATCAACTCGCACCTGTGCAGCGTCGCCTACCCGATCCTGGAATCGGCCGGCGCGCTGACCGACACCCGGCTGCGCCACTCGCAGCTCGGTGCGCTCGAAGGCGGGGAGTGAGCTGGGCGATCGTCGCCGCCGTCCTGTGCGGCGCGCTGCTGCACGCCGGCTGGAACGCGCTGGTCAAGTCCTCGTGCGACAAGACGGTCGATACCGCGCTGCTGCACTTCCTGGCCGGTCTGATCGCGCTGCCGTTCGCGCTGGCGATGGGCCTGCCGCGCGCCGAGTGCTGGCCTTTCCTCGGCGCGTCGATGGTGATCCACGTCGGCTACTACGTCGCGCTCGCCGGGGCCTACCACCACGGCGAACTGGGGCTGACCTACCCGATCATGCGCGGCTTGGCGCCCTTGCTGGTGGCCCTGGCGAGCGCGGCGACGATCGGCGAGGCGCCGTCGACGCTGGCCTGGCTCGGCATCGTCGGCGTGGCCGGTGGCGTCCTGCTGGTCGGCCTGTCGCATCCGGGGCAGGCGCTGCACCATGGCAAGGCGCTGGCCTATGCCGGGGTCAACGCCGTGATCATCGCGCTGTACACGGTCGTGGACGGGCAGGGCGTGCGCACCTCGGGCGACGCGCCGCGCTATGTCGCGTGGCTGTTCGTGCTGTCGAGCGGCCCCTACCCGCTGCTGGTGTGGTGGCGGCGCGGCACGCAGGGCCGGCGCGCGATCGTGGCCTATGCACGCGGGCGCTGGCCACGCTCGGCGCTCGGTGCGCTGGCGTCGATCGGCTCCTACGCGGTGGCACTTTGGGCGATGACACGCGCACCGGTGGCCAGCATCGCGGCTTTGCGCGAGACCTCGGTGCTGTTTGCCAGCCTGCTTGGCACGCTGCTGCTGAACGAGCGCTTCGGCCTGCAGCGCATGGCCGGCGCGGCGGTGATCGTCGCCGGCGTGATGGCGCTGCGCTTCAGCTGACGGGGGCCGTGGTCAGGTGCGCGGCCTGCGCGGCGCGCTCACGGCGATGCCGCCGACGATCAGCACGAAGGCGACCGCGTGGTAGCCGTGCGGCAATTCGCCCAGCACCAGCGCCGACAGCATGGCCGCCAGCAGCGGCGTGAGGTTGTTGAAGAAGGCTGCCAGTGCCGGCCCGCCTTCGGCCACGCCGAGACCCCAGCAGCGGTAGGCGACGATCGACGAACCGAGCGATACGTAGACCAGGGCAGCGGCCACCGGCAGCCCCCAGTGGATCGGCGCGGCCCCCGCCATCTGCTCGACGCCGGCAAAGCTGCCCGCGGCCAACAGGCCGAACAGCGTCTGGATCAGCAGCATGCCGGCCCAGTCCCAGCCCTCCTCGGGCCGCGGGCGCTGTGCGCCCTGCATGTGCGCCGGCGGTCGCGCGAGCAGCCAGCTGTAGAAGGCCCAGCCGATCGTGGCCGCCAGGATCAGCAGGTCGCCGGCGACGAGTTGCACCGCCAGCAGCGCCTGCAGCGAGCCGCGGCCGATCACGAGCGCAACGCCGGCCAGCCCCAGTGCGGCACCCGCGAACTGGCGCCGCGTCGGGTGCTCGCCGTAGAACAGCGTGCCGACGGCGAGCATCCACACCGGCATGCTCGAGGCGACCAGGGTCACGTTGATCGGCGTCGAGGTGACCAGCGCCAGGTATTGCAGCGCGTTGTAAAGGCCCACGCCGAGCAGGCCGACGGCCATCAGATACGGCCAGCGCTGCGCCATGCGCCTGGGCTGGCGCAGCGCGCGCCAGCCCAGCGGCAGCAGGATCAACGCGGTCAGCGCCCAGCGCAGGAAGTTCAGCGTCATCGGCGGCACCTGGCCCACCATCAATCGGCCAACCACCGCATTGCCGGCCCACATCAGCGGGGGCAGCGTCATCAGGACCGCCAGTCGGGGCGTCAGGTGCATGGGCGCGACGCCCCGCAGTTCCAGCACTGCTCGAAGGGGCCATCGACCGATTCGCCGCAGGCGCTGCAGCGCCAGTGCAGGTGCGGCAGATGGCGCAGCGCGTGCAGCAGCGTCGCCGCGCGCGCGTGCTCGTCGTCGTCGAACACCCAGACCTCCGGCAGCGCCTGGTCGGGCGGGATCTCGCCGGCGATGCCGCTGCCGTAGGCACGCTGGACGGAAGCCTCGATGCCACCCTGGCGCAGCAGGTCGACCCACAGGGTGGCGATCGCGACGTTGGGGGCTTGAACGAGGCGCTTCATGGTCGGGCATGTTGCCATGGGCAGCGCTGCGCGCTTTCGCGTAACCTCGCGTCGATTCCAAACGAACGCAGGAGCATGCCCATGTCCATGTCCAGAGCCATCCAGATCGCCGCCTACGGCGGACCCGAACAGATGAAGCTGGTCGACCTGAACGTCGGTGAGCCGGGGCCGGGCGAGATCCGCATCCGGCACCACGCCTGCGGACTCAACTTCATCGACGTCTATCAGCGCACCGGCCTGTACCAGAACCCGCTGCCGCTGACGCTGGGCATGGAGGGTGCCGGCGTCGTCGAGGCGGTGGGCGCGGGCGTCACGCACCTGAAGGCGGGCGATCGCGCGGCCTACGCCAGCAACCCGCCCGGCAGCTACTGCGAGGTGCGCGTGATGCCGGCCAAGACCGTCTGCAGGCTGCCCGACGGCATCGACTTCGACACCGGGGCCGCGATGATGCTCAAGGGCCTGACGGCGCAGTACCTGCTGAAGAAGACGCTGCCGGTCGAAGGCTTGCAGCCGGGCGACTTCGTGCTGTTCCATGCCGCCGCCGGTGGCGTCGGCCTGATCGCCTGCCAGTGGGCCAAGGCGCTGGGCCTGCAGCTGATCGGCACTGCGGGCGGGCCGGCGAAATGCGCGCTCGCGCTGGAACACGGCGCCGCGCATGCGATCGACTACACGAGGGAGGACTTCGTGGCGCGGGTCAAGGAGATCACCGGCGGCAAGGGCGTCAAGGTGGTCTACGACTCGATCGGCAAGGACACCTTCGAGAAGAGCCTGGACTGCCTGCGGCCGTTCGGCCTGATGGCGAGCTTCGGCAACGCGTCCGGGCCGGTGGCGCCGATGGCGCCCGGCATCCTGGGCCCGAAAGGCTCGTTGTACCTGACGCGCCAGACACTGTTCACGCACATCGCCACGCGCGAAGCGACACAGGCGATGGCCGACGATCTGTTCGCGGTGGTGCTCAGCGGCCAGGTCAAGATCCGCATCGATCAGCGGTTTGCGCTCGCCGACGTGGCGCAGGCGCACCGCGATCTGGAGGCCCGCAAGACAACGGGCTGCTCCGTGCTGCTCCCTTGAGGGAGCGCGGCTTCAGTGGCCGATGCGCGCAGCCTGGCTGCGCAGGGCCTCGGCGCGGGCCGGGTCGCTCGCCTCGATGCGCTGGGCTTCGACGAGCAGGGCGCCCATCTGCTGCACTTCGCCAACGATCCTGCCGGGGTGCAGGATGGCGTCGAGAAAGGCCGACACCTCGGCGGCGAAGGTCGTCAACGCGCCGGACGCCGCACTTTTGCGGCGGACCCTGGGCAATGCGTGGTCGCTGGACATGGGTGACTCCCGAGTCTTGGATGGACGGGTGCAATATTCAGGTTTCGACGCGATGAGCGAATCATCCAAGGTAGGGATCGAGTCAAGGCATTCGTGGGGGTCTCAGCAGCAGCGTCGAGTGGCGGCCGCATGACGGAGACGAATCGAACATGGGAACGCTGATCTATACCCACCGGGCCTGCCTGGACCATCTGCCCGGGCCGGGTCATCCCGAGTCGCCGGCGCGCCTGGTGGCGGTGCTGGAAGCGTTGCGGTCGCCCGAATTCGCCCGCGCCGCCTGGCGCGAGGCGCCGCTGGGCACGATCGAACAGCTGCTGTTGATTCACACGCCGGCGTATGTCGACGAGGTCGAATCGCTGGCGCCCGACGAGGGCCATCAGGCGCTGGATGGCGGCGATACGGTGATGTCGCCGGGCACCTGGGAGGCGGTGATGCGTTGTGTCGGCGCGGCCTGCGCCGGTGTCGACGCGGTCGTGGCGCACGAGGCCGACAACGTCTTCTGCGCCACCCGTCCGTGCGGCCATCATGCCGAGGCCGACCGGGCGATGGGGTTCTGTGTCTTCAACCAGGCGGCGATCGCCGCGGCCCATGCCCAGCGCGCGCATGGCCTGGAGCGCGTCGCGGTGGTCGACTTCGACGTCCACCATGGCAACGGCACCCAGAACTCCTTCTTCCGCCACCCCGACCGGTTCTACGGCTCCTGCCATCAGGCGCCGTTCTACCCCGGTACCGGCTCGCGCCACGAGTCCGGCGTGGCCGGCAACATCGTCAACGTGCCGCTTGCGCGCGGCTGCGATTCAGCGACCTTCCGCAGCCGGATGGCGGCCGAGCTGCTGCCGGCACTGCGCAAGTTCGCGCCCGAGTTGCTGATCATCTCGGCCGGCTTCGACGCCCACCAGAAGGATCCGCTGGGCGGCTTGAACTTCACCGACGACGATTACCACTGGATCACGCACGAGCTGCTGGCCGTGGCCGACGCGTCAGCCCATGGCCGCGTGGTGTCGATCCTGGAGGGTGGCTACAGCCTCGAAGGGCTGGCCAGCGGCACCGCGGCCCATGTCAGGGCCTTGATGAGGAGCTAAGGCAGACCTCGATCAGAGTCGTTCCGGCTTAAGAAAAGCCTGAATACGTGGCTCAGCGAGTCTGACTGTTCATGCTGCGCTGCATCATCTAGGATGGGGCCTGGGTGCGCACGGGTGTTCGCGCCGACGAACTGCACTTCCGACCACCATGACTCACTGGATCCGATTCGATCACGCCGGCTCGACCCGCATCGGCACGCTGGACGGCGACACGGTCCGGGTCTGCGAGGGCGATCTGTTCCAGAACCCGCAGCCGACCGGCCAGACACTTCGGTTGGCCGAAGTCACGCTGCGCCGCCCCGTCGATCCGGGAAAGGTGATCGCGATGTACAACAACTTCGGCGCCCTGCTCGAGAAGATGAAGGTCGCACGGCCGGCCGAGCCGCAGTACCTGCTCAAGCCGCCGAATACCTACAACGACCCCGGCGCCGTGGTGCCGGATCCGAAGTGCGACAGCCGCGTGATCTTCGAAGGTGAACTGGCGATCGTGATCGGCCGCAGGGCCAAGAACGTGGCCGAGGCCGATGCGCTGGCGCATGTCTTCGGCCACACCTGTGTCAACGACGTGACCGCGGTCGACTTCCTGACGCGCGACCCCACGTTTGCGCACTGGGTGCGCGCCAAGGGCTACGACGGCTTCTGCCCGATCGGCCCGGCCATCGCCACCGGCCTCGACCCCGCGAAGCTGGTCGTGCGCTCGATCCTCAACGGGCAGGTGCGCCAGGAGTACCCGATCGCCGACATGTTGTTCAGCGTGCCGCAACTGGTGAGCCGGCTGTCGCACGACATGACGCTGCAAGCCGGCGACCTGATCCTGTGCGGCACCTCGGTCGGCGTGGGCGTGATGAAGCCCGGCAGCCGCATCGAGATCGAGATCGCCGGCATCGGCACGCTCGCCAACGAATTCGCCTGACCGCCAGGCAACATGACTTCCAACTGCAGCCCACTCCAATATGAAGATTGCCATCATCGGCGCCGGTGCCATCGGCGGTTTTGTCGGCGTCAAGCTCGCCCTGGCGGGTGAGGACGTCACCTTCATCGTCCGCGGTGCCAACCTCGAGGCCATCGGCCGCGACGGCATGAAGCTCGTCGCGCACGACGGCGCCGAGCAGGTCGCGCGCAACGTCCGCGCCACCAACGACTACGCCGAGGCCGGCGTGCACGATCTCGTCGTGCTGGCCGTCAAGGCCAACCAGGTCGAGGCGATCGCGCCGCAGCTGCATCGCCTGGTCGGGCCCGAGACCGTCATCGTCACGATGCAGAACGGCATTCCGTTCTGGTATTTCCACGGGCACGGCGGCGCACTCGCCGGCACGACCGTGACCAGCGTCGACCCGACCGGGCTGCTGGCCAGGACGATTCCGGCCAGACAGATCCTCGGCTGCGTCGTCTACCCCGCCGCCGAGCTGGTGGCGCCCGGCGTGGTGCACCACATCGAGGGCGACCGTTTTCCGCTCGGCGAGCTCGACGGCAGCGTGACCGAGCGCGCGCAGCGCATCTCGCAGGCCTTCATCAACGCCGGCCTGAAGGCTCCGCTGCTCGAAAACATCCGTGCCGAGATCTGGCTCAAGCTCTGGGGCAACCTGACCTTCAACCCGATCAGCGCGCTCGCGCACTCCACGCTGGTCGATATCTGCCAGTACCCGCTGACACGCGAACTCGCCGCCAACATGATGCGCGAGGCGCAGGCGGTGGCGAACAAGCTCGGCATCGAGTTCCGCGTCACCCTCGACAAGCGCATCGCCGGGGCCGAGAAGGTGGGCAAGCACAAGACCTCGATGCTGCAGGACATCGAGGCCGGGCGGGCGCCGGAGATCGACGCGCTGGTCGGCTCGGTGGTCGAACTCGGCCGCCTGACCGAAACGCCGACGCCGCACGTCGATGCCGTCTACGCGCTGGTCAAGCTGCTCGCGCGCGAGATGGAATCGGCCAAGGGACGGGTCCAGATGCAGCCGGCGGGCTGATTCGCTCCATGGCCCCGGGCAATTCGTGAAATTACGAACGACGGCCGTGGTCGTCTTGTGATTCAATGCATCCCTGAAGGGGAGTAGCTCCGCCGCCGTGTCCTCGAGGAATTCCGGGCACGGTCGGTTCAGATGGCCGTCAATACGAAGTTCGCTTCCGGTCACCTGGGCAATAACCACACACTCCAGCCGAGCAAGACCTTCGAGCCGGCCGCTGCATGCGGGGCCCGAAGGCGTCTGTCTCCACAGCTCGCCCCGTCCCTGCGTTGCCGCGGTTCGACCCGTCGGACATGTCAACGCCTAGAGGGACCTCTCCATGGAGCTTTTTTCACCCGCCTGGTTCACGGCGCTCGGCGCCATCATCCTGATCGACATCGTGCTGGCAGGCGACAACGCCATCGTCATCGCGCTGGCCGCCCGCAACCTGCCACCGCAGCTGCAGCGCAAGGCCATCGTGTTCGGCACCGTCGGCGCGATCGCCGTACGTTCATTGATGACGCTCGGTGTCGTCTGGCTGCTCAAGATCCCCGGCCTGATGCTGGTCGGCGGGCTCGGCCTGCTGTGGATCGCCTACAAGCTGATCGTCCCGAGCGGCCACGACGAGCACGGCGGACCGGTCGCCACCACGTTCTGGGGCGCCATGAAGACCATCGTCGTGGCCGACGCGCTGATGGGGGTGGACAACGTGCTCGGCGTCGCCGGGGCGGCCCAGGGTGACTTCGGCCTCGTGATCGCCGGCCTGCTGATCAGCATCCCGATCGTGGTCTGGGGCAGCAGCCTGGTGCTCAAGCTGGTCGATCGCTTCCCGGCCGTCACGATGATCGGCGCCGGGGTGCTGGCCTTCACCGCCGGCAAGATGATCGTTGGCGAGCCGATGCTCGACAACATCTTCGACGCCAGCCAACTGGCGCGCATGGCGACCTACGTCACGGTCGTTGCCGGCGTGCTGGCGGCCGGCTGGTTGGCCACGCGCCGCCAGGTCGCAGTCCAGAAGTCCCCCGCCGCCTGACCCTCAACCCAGACCGGAGAACTCCGATGCGCACGATTGCCCTGTTTGTCGACGACGCGTCGTCGGCCCGCCTTGCCCTTCGGCCGCTGCTGGCCGCCGAGAACCCCGGCCGGGTCATCCTGGTCGCCTGCGCGCCCAGGTTGTCGCGCCACATCGGACGCTGGCTCAACCAGGCCAGCCGCGACCAGTACCGCCAGCGCTGGGCGCGCGAGTTGTTCTCGGAGTTGCAGCCGCTGTGGTCGAAGGCGCCGCGCGGCAGCATCGAGACGATGACTTTGCAGGGGCCGCTGCAGCCGCTGGCACAACGTCTGCGGGAGCAGCTCGGCACCGACCTGGTATCGATCGATCTGCGCGCGGCACGTCTGGGTCAACGTGGCGAGCCGCTGGAATCGGGCGGCGCGCGCTCGACGGTGCACCGCTGGTGGATCCCGGCAGCGGCCGTCACGTCGGGCCTCGGCCTCGCGCTCGCCCTGGCCGACTAGCGTACCGGCTTGCCCGCGTCAGGGCGCAAGCAGCACCGGCACGGTCGAGTGTTCGATCGTGCGCTGGGCCACCGAGCCGATCAGCGCCGACGTCGCGGCGCCGTGGCCGCGCGAGCCCATGACGATCTGGTCGCAGCCGAGTTGCTTGGCCAGCGCGGCGAGGGTCGTGGCCGGATCGCCGACCTGCTGATGCACCTCGTATTGGCAGCCGGCCTGGTCAAGGAGGGCACGCGCGGGCGCCAACGCGGCGTCGGCCTGCTCCTTGTGGTAGCCCTGAAGTGATGCGTTCGTCACGAACGGGCTGACGTCGCCGGGCAGGGGCGTCTGCACATTGGCGACGTGGACCTGGAACGGGGCCACGCCCTGATGCTCCTTGCGCAGTGCCAGCACCTGCTCGACCGCCTTGAGCGAGTGCGCGGAACCGTCGATCGCCAGCAGCACGCGATGCGCGCCCGCCTGGACCGGAGGCGCCGTCGCCGGGATCTCCTTCATGGCCTCGTCGAGCTGCTCCTGCTCGGCGCGCGACGCCAGCCACTTGCCGACGACGACCACCCCGACCGCGCCGGCCAGCGGCGCAGCGTAGTGCAGCAACGCCATGTGGGCATCGATCCAGTCCTTGATGGCCGGATCGCTGATGGCCATCTCGCCCGCCACCCAGCCCAGCAAGGCGGCGCCGGCCGTGATGATGATCGGAAAGCGGTGCATCAGGTTCATCAGCATCGTGCTGGCGAAGATGACGATCGGGATCGAGATCGCCAGGCCGATGACCAGCAGGGTGACGTCGCCCTTGGCAGCGGCGGCCACGCCGATCACGTTGTCCAGGCTCATCACCAGGTCGGCGATCAGGATGGTCTTGATCGCCGCCGCCAGGTTGCCGGTGGCCGCCGCTTCGCCTTCGCCCTCGTCCTCGGGCAGCAGCAGTTGAAGCGCGATCCACAGCAGCAGGCCGGCACCGATCAGCTTGAGATAGGGCAGGCGCAACAACTCGACGGCGACGATCGTCAGCACGATCCGCATCGCCACGGCAGCGCCGCTGCCCCAGGCGATCGCCTTCTTTTGCTGGTCCGGTGGCAGGCTGCGGGCGGCCAGCGCAATCACCACCGCGTTGTCCCCCGACAGCACGATGTTGACGCCGATGATCTGCATCAGCGCGACCCAGAATTCAGGGCTGTTGAACGTCATCGCATCTCCTCCGGATTCGTCTCGAAATTGTCCGGCCCGTGGCCGGTGCCCGCGCTGCGGTTTCTACGAACGTGCCGCGAGCATTTGCCCGCCGCCGTAGCTGCCCTGCTGCGGTGGTTGGCCTCCGCGCGTCACGCGGACTGCGCAGTACTTGAACTCCGGGATCTTGGCGAACGGGTCGAGGGCCGCGTGGGTCAGCCGGTTGATCGCCGCCTCGTAGTAGGCGAAGGCGACGAAGACCGCGCCGCGTGGCGTGCCCGCGTCGGCCCGGGCGTAGAGCGTGACCGCGCCGCGGCGCGACTCGATCGTGATCACGTCGCCGGGCTTTGCTCCCAGCGCGGCGATGTCCAGCGGGTGGATCAGCGCCGTCGGGTCGGGCTCGATCGCATCGAGCATGCTGGCACGCCGGGTCATGCTGCCGGTGTGCCAGTGCTCGAGCTGGCGGCCTGTGATCAGCACCAGCGGATAGTCGGCGTCGGGCCGCTCGGCCGCCGGGATGATGTCGGCCGGCACGAAACGCGCCTTGCCGCCCTCGCGCGGGAAGTCGTCGATGAAGACGACCGGCTCGCCCGGGTCGCCCTCGTGCGTGCAGGGGTAGGTGACCGCATGCTCGCGTTCGAGCCGCTCCCAGGTGATGCCGCCGATGCTCGGCATCGTGTGCCGCATCTCGTCGAACACCTCGCTGACGTGCCCGTAGTTCCAAGGCAGTCCCAGGCGCTTGCCGATCTCCTGGATGATCCACAGATCCTGGCGCGCATCGCCCGGCGGATTGACGGCTTGGCGGCCCATCTGCACCAGCCGGTCGGTGTTGGTGAAGCTGCCTGTCTTCTCGGGGAAGGCGCTGGCCGGCAGGATCACGTCGGCGAGGTAGGCCGTCTCGGTCAGGAAGATGTCCTGCACCACCAGATGCTCGAGTGCAGCGAGCGATTCGCGTGCATGGTTGGCGTCGGGGTCGGACATCGCCGGGTTCTCACCCTGCACATACATGCCCTTGATGGAGCCGCGCTTGATCGCATGCATGACCTCGACGACGGTCAGGCCGACCTGGTCGTCGAGCGTGCCGGGTGCCAGTTGCCAGGCCTGCTCGAAACGCGCGCGCACCTCGGGCTTGGTCACGTGCTGATAGTCCGGCAGCATCATCGGGATCAGGCCCGCGTCCGACGCGCCCTGCACGTTGTTCTGCCCGCGCAGCGGATGCAGCCCGGTGCCGGGGCGGCCGATCTGGCCGGTCATCAGCGCCAGCGCGATCAGGCAGCGTGCGTTGTCGGTGCCGTGCACATGCTGGCTGATGCCCATGCCCCACAGGATCATCGAGGCCTTGGAGCGCGCGTACAGGCGCGCCACCTCGCGCAGCGTCTCGGCGTCGATGCCGCAGATCGGCGCCATTGCCTCGGGCGTGTAGCCGGCGACGTTCTTGCGCAGTGCCTCGTAGCCGATGGTGCGGCTGGCGACGAACTGTTCGTCGACCAGGCCCTCGGTGACGATGACGTTCATCATCGCGTTGAGCATCGCGACGTCCGTGTCGGCCTTGAACTGCAGGAATCGGTGCGCCATGCGGGCCAGGTCCGAGCGGCGCGGGTCCATCACGATCAGCTTGGTGCCGTTCTTGATCGCGTTCTTGATGAAGGTGGCGGCCACCGGGTGGTTCACGCTCGGGTTGGCGCCGATGACGATCACGACCTCGGCCTGGGTCACGTCCATGACCGGGTTGCTCACCGCGCCGGAGCCGATGCCCTCGAGCAGCGCGACGACCGACGAGGCGTGGCACAGCCGGGTGCAGTGGTCGACGTTGTTGCTGCCGAAGCCGGTGCGCACCAGCTTCTGGAACAGGTAGGCCTCCTCGTTGCTGCCCTTGGCCGAGCCGAAGCCGGCG
>Ga0209682_10000692_pt1 | contig 11390 bp, 9 predicted proteins | sample DOMMetBare2Fresh_2_FD_187471 | JGI IMG/M metagenome (GOLD analysis project Ga0209682, IMG submission 187471) | Wetland sediment microbial communities from St. Louis River estuary, USA, under dissolved organic matter induced mercury methylation -... | ecosystem: Environmental > Aquatic >...
TTCCTGGCGCCCTCGCGCTACGATGGCTGGGGCATGGTCGTCCCGGAGGCGCTCGCGGCCGGGATGACCGTCATCTCGACGAAGGAGACCGGCAGTGCGGTCGAGATCGGCGAGCACCCCTTCCTGCGGTTCGTGAACCCCGAGGACGCGGGTGAGCTGACGGCGTGCCTCGAGGAGCTGATCTCGGCGCCCGAGCGCGTGCGCGCCAACGCGCCCGCCGCCGTCGCCGCCGCCATGGAGTTCGACGCCGCTGCGGGCGCCCGGCGGTTCTCGGCGCTGGCGAGGGCTGCGCTCGAAGGTGGATGCGGCGCATGATCGTCGCCTTCTCCGGCATCGACTGCTCCGGGAAGTCCACGCAGATCTCCCGCCTCTCCACGGCGCTGGCCGCGGCTGGCCAGCGTCCGCGCGTCATGTGGCTGCGGCCCGGCTACTCCCCGCTGCTCGACGGGCTCCGCCGCCTCGTTCGCCGGGTCCGCCCCTCGGCCTTGCCCACGGTCGCCGATCCCGCGGCCCGGCAGCGCGTCTTCCAGCAGGGGCGCGTCCAGAAGGTCTGGGTGGTCGTCGCCCTGGCCGATGCCATCCTCCACTACGGCCTGGTCGCCCGCTGGTGGCACCTGGTCGGCCAGGTCGTCATCTGTGACCGGTACGTCGAGGATGCCCTCCTGGACCTTCGCCTGCGGTTCCCCGGGCTCGGGACGGACGAGTGGCGCCTGGCGCGCCTCCTGCGGGCACTCTCCCCGCGCCCCGGCGTGCAGATCCTCCTCGCCATCCCGCGAGAGGAGATGCTTCGGCGGATGGAGACCAAGCAGGAGCCCTTCCCAGATGCTCCGGAGATCCGGGACAGGCGCTACGACGAGTACCTCGGCTACGGAGACCGCGGATACGTCGTGGTGGACGGCGCGCGCCCCATCGAGGACGTCCACCGGAGCATCTGGCGGCTCGTGGTGCCCGGAGAGGCGGGGCGGTGAGGATCGCGGAGATGCGCCGGCGCGAGGACTTCGAGCGCGTCCTCGCCGAGACGCTCGCCGATGGCTGGTCCGCCGAGCTCGGAAGGCCGGTTCGCCTTCGGTCCGGGGCGGGCGCGGATGGGCAGGCGTGGCGATTCCTGCCCGTCTTCTCGGCCTACGTGGGACGCGGGGCCGGCCCGAACGTCCGCCGGTTCCTGCGGGAGTCGTTCCAGTTCACTCCGTTTGCCTGGCGCGCACCGATCCAGTGGGTCGTCGCCCAGCTCCTGGCCGGTCCGGCGGGCCTTCGCTTGGCCGGGCGTTCTGGGTTCGTCGTCGAGCCGGAGCTCCCCCACGAGGAGGAGCGGCTCGTCCTGCCCGGGAACCGGCGCATCCGGGTGTTCGACTTCTCGAGCCGGCGGACGCGGGTCTTCTTGAAGCGTGGCTTCCCGGCCTCGGCCATCCGGACCGAGGTGTCGGTCCGGGGCGGTCGGGCGTCGGGCCCGTTCCAGCCGATCCTGGCCGCCGGGGAGACCTGGTTCGAGGAGGAGATCTTCGATGGCGTGCCGCTGCCTCGCTGCGCTCCCTGGGTCGACCGGCCAGCGCTGGCCAGGGCGGCCTTGGCGGCCCTGGACACCTGGCTGGACCGCACGGCTCGGCGCGCGGACGCCCGAGCCCACGTGGAGGGATTGGTGGAGCGCTGCCTGGGTCGCGGACCCGGCCAGGGGCTGCCGACCTCGGTCCACGACGCGCTGGCCAGAGCGGTCCTCCGCTTGGCGCCGGTGGCCAGCGAGCTCGGCGAGGTGTCGCTGGCGGTCGGGCACGGCGACATGCAGCCCGGCAACGTCCTCGCGCCGCGCACCGGGCTGGACGTTCGCCTCATCGACTGGGAGTACTCGGCCGAGCGCTGGAGGGAGTTCGATCGCTTGACCTGGGCCCTCCGCGCAAGGTGGGGGCCTGGCCTCGCCGCCCGGCTCGTCGCCTTCGTCCAAGGACGGCGGCTGGCTGGGCTGGACGATCTGGCCCGGGAGGAATCCACCCGCCGACGCCAGGCGGCGATGTTCCTGCTCGAGGACCTGGGCTGGCATGTGGCCGATATGTGCTCCAGCCCCTTCGTCGGCCTCACCGAGGGCCTCCAGTCGAGGCTGCCGGAGCTCGACCGACTGGTCGCACTGGCGGAGGGGCGGGCGTGACGTCTTCGACGACGAGGCCAGGCGGCGTGTCCGTGCTGGTGGTGGCGTCCAAGCCGCCGCCTATCGCCGGCCAGGCACTCGCCACGGAGCGGCTGCTCGAGGCGCTCGACGCCGCCGCCATTCCACACGCGGACGTCGACCTCTCGGCCGAGCTGACGAAGCACGGCGCCCTCGCCGTGGCGCTCCGCGCTGCGCGAGTCGCCAGGTTGCCGTTCGAGGTTCTGCGGCAGGGGCGTCGGCTTCACGGCGGGCCCAGCGTCTTCTACCTGCAGCTGGGGCTCAGTCCTTCCGGAATACTCCGCGATCTGCCGCTGCTGGCGCTGGCCCGCCGGCAGCGGTGGCCCACGGTGGTCCACGTCCACGGGGAGATCTACTTTCGCTCGCTCGAGCGGGCCCCACGCTGGCTCCGAGCGGCGTCGCGCACGGCGCTCGCGCGGGTCAATCGGGTCGTGGTCCTGTCGGAGCGGCTCGCCGAGCCGTTCCGACAGGTGGTCCCCTCCGAGCGGATCACGGTGGTGGCGAATGGCGTTTCCGGGGAGCTCGCCGCGGACGCGGCGACCTTGCCGCCCAGGTGTTCACCAGGCCGTTCGCTCCGACTGCTCTTCCTGAGCAACCTCATCCCCGCCAAGGGGTACCTCACGGTTCTCGAGGCCGCCAGGCTCAGCCAGGATCGCGGCCTGGGTCATCGCTTCCAGCTGGCCGGGGCCATCGCGACGGCGGCGAAGGTCCATCCCGCCCGGTTCGCGGAGGCGCATGGACTCGGTAACGTCGACTTCCTTGGTCCGGTGGGGGGGCAAGCGAAGCTTCGGCTCCTCAGGGAGGCCGACGCACTGCTGCTCCCGTCCGAGACGGAGGCGCAGCCGCTGGTGATCCTCGAGGCCCTGCACTATGGCCTGCCTGTCATCGCGACGGCCGTCGGCGGCATTCCCGATCTGGTCGTGGAAGGGCGAACGGGGATCTTGGTGCCGTTGGGTGACCAGGCCGCGCTGATCGCCGGGGTCGAGAGGCTCGCCTTGAACCCGGGCTACTATGAGGCGCTGTCGGCCGGCGCGAGAGCGGCTGGCGCCGGATACACGGCCGAGAAGCACGGAGCCGCGATGGTCCGGCTGCTCGGACAAGTCTCTGCGGAGGGGGCACGGTGAAGAGCACGGGCGAGAAGGACGAGGCCCTCAGGCGGGCGGCGCTCGTCGCCATGAAGGCGCGCGCCTCCGAAACCGAGCTGGAAGCGGCGCTGGCCGGGCTGGCAGCCGATGACCTCGAGGCCTTCGCCGTGCGGAACCGGATCGGCCCGATCGTGGCGCACGCGGTGCTTCGGGCCGGCCCCTCGCAGCAGGAGCGGGAGCGGTGGGATCGCATCCACGGGGCGTCCGCGCGACGCATGGGCATCCTCCTGGGCGAGCTCGACGCGGTCGCCGCACGCCTCGCGACCGCGGGGATCAGGCTCGTCGCCCTCAAGAACGCGGGCATCGCACGCGGAATCTACTCGTGCCCCGCCTGCTGCCCCATGGGCGACGTGGACGTGCTGGTGGAGCTGGGCCGCTTTCGTGAGGCCCACCGGCTGGTCCTGGAGTGCGGCTTCACCCACGCCAGCCGATCGAAGGTGGAGCCGGCCGAGCTCGAGCATGGCATCGCCAGCGGGGGAACCGAGTACCTCAAGCGAGTCGGCGACGAGGAGGTCTGGTTCGAGCTGCAGTGGCGCCCCATCGCCGGCCGCTGGATCCGGAAAGACCAGGAGCCGGATGGCGCGGCGCTCCTCGGACGGTCGGTTCCCATCGAAGGCACCGACGTCCGGCTCCTGGCACCGACCGACAACCTGCTCCAGGTCTCCCTCCACACCGCCAAGCACACCTACGTGCGGGCCCCCGGGTTGCGCCTCCATACCGACGTCGACCGCCTGGTCGCCTTCGCGCCGCCCGACTGGACCGCCTTCGTGGCTCAGGCCCGAAACCTCCAGGTGAAGACCCCCGTCTACCTCTCGTTGGCCTGCGCGCGGGAGTTGCTGGGGACGGTCGTGCCCGCCGAGGTCTTCGAGGCCCTGGCCCCTCCTCCGTGGAAGATCCGGCTCGCCCTCGCCTGGCTGAGGCGAGCCGACTTCTTCGAACCGGACCGCCGCAAGTTCACCAGGCTGGGGATGCTGGCCTTCCACTCGCTCCTCTACGACGATGCGGCTGGCTTGAGCGCTTCGCTCATGGGTACCGACCGATCGCGCCTTGGCTGGCGCCACCTCCCCTCCAACGTTGCCCGAGGTGTGCGCCGCGTCTTCGACCTGCTGACTCGGTACCAGAGATGAGCTCGGCGGCTCGGTCCATCGTCCTCTACTCGTGCGTCGGAGGCGGCCCGATGGAGCGGCTCGCCCACCAGCTCCGCCAGCGTGGCCTCGAGGCACGCGTGCGCGCGAGGTACTCGCCGGAGCGCTGGCGCGCCCTCATGGGCTCGGGCGCCCGCGGTCGTGCCTCGGCCCGGCTCGGCGCGATGCTCGGCTTTCCCATGGCGGCGCTCTGCGACGCCGTGACACGGCGCAGCCAGGTGCTGGTGCCCACCACCAACCCCTTCTTCCTGCCGGCCCTGCTCGTGGCGTTCCGCTGGCTGCATCGCCAGCCCGTCGTGCCGCTGGTCTACGACCTGTACCCGGACGCGCTCGAGGCGACCGGCGTGAGCCGCCCGGCGGGACCGATCCCCTGGTTGATGGCGGCGGCCAACCGCCTGCTCATGGCGAGGTCGGACGCCGTGGTGTTCATCGGGGAAGGGATGGGCGAGCACGCCCGGGCGCGCTACGGGGAGCCACGCCGCTGGCTCGTGGCCGAGACGGGGGCGAGCATCGAGGAGCTCTCCGGCCCGGGACGTGGCGAGGAGCAGCCAGCGTCGGAGCTGGAGCGGTGGTGCGAGGGGCGCGTGGTGATCGGGTACGTCGGAAACCTCGGCCTGGTTCACGACTGGGACACGCTGGCCGGGGCCATCCCGCGCGTCCTCGAGCGGGCCGGCCGGCCGGTGGGCGTGGTCGTCGCGGCCTCCGGCCCCGGGGTGGGACGGCTCCGCAGCGCGTGGAAGGATCTTCCGACGGGGCGGGTCCGCTTCGAGGCGCCGCTGGAGGACCGCGCCTGGGCGCGGCTGCTCCGCCGCACGGCGGTGTCCGTCGTCACGCTCAAGGACGCCGCCCGCAACACCAGCATCCCGAGCAAGGTGTTCTCGGCCATGGCGGCGGGTAGCTGCGTCCTGGCCGTCGCCCCTCGGTCGTCGGACGTCGCCAAGGTGGTCGAGGGGAACGGCGTGGGGCTGGTCTGCGAGCCGGGGGACGTGGAGGGCACGGCGGCCGCCCTCGGTGGCCTCCTCGACGACCCCGATCGCCTCGCCTCGCTCCGCGCCGCGGCCCTGCGCACCGCGGGGGATCGCTACGACCTGGGCCTCCTGGCCGAGCGCTGGGGGTCCTTTCTCGAGCCGCTGCTCGGGCCGGCGCGCCGCTCGCCGATTGGCGACGCTGCCAAGCGGTGCCTCGACGTCGTCGCCAGCGGCGTCGGCCTCCTCGTGCTGTCGCCGCTCCTCCTGGCGGTGGCTCTGGCGGTCCGGGCGACCATGGGCGCACCGGTCCTCTTCAGCCAGGAGCGGCCGGGGCGGGGCGGGAGGCCGTTCCACCTCCTCAAGTTCCGCTCCATGCGCCATGCGAGGCCGGGCGAGGAAGGGCCGGCCTCCGACGGCGCGCGCCTGACGCGGCTCGGGGCCTTCCTCCGGGCCAGCTCCATCGACGAGCTGCCGGCACTGCTCAACGTGCTGCGCGGGGAGATGAGCCTGGTCGGCCCGCGGCCGCTCCTGATGCGCTATCTCCCCCGCTACTCCGAGCGGCAGGCGCGCCGGCACGACGTCCGGCCCGGCATCACGGGGTGGGCCCAGGTGAACGGCCGCAACGCGCTCTCGTGGGAGGAGAAGTTCGAGCTCGACGTGTGGTACGTCGAGCACCGCTCCCTGCGGCTGGACCTGAAGATCATCTGGCGCACCATCCACAAGGTCGCGCGCAGGGAGGGCATCAGCCGGGCGGGGCACGCGACCATGCCCGAGTTCATGGGCAGCGGCTCACGGCAGGGAAGCGACGAGGGGACGAGATGACGACGCAGGGCGGACAGGGGTTGAGCAAGGGCATCTGGTCGGTGAAGGGACTGCTCGTGAAGGTGCCGGGGGTGTACCGGGCCTACAAGTGGTTCACGACGCGGTTGGGCGAGGGGAAGGTCTACCGGATTCACCTCGGCCCGATGAAGGGCCTGAAGTGGCGTCGCTACAATCGGCTCCCGTACTGGTACCACCTCGGCCTGTACGAACCGCACGTGTCGGAGCTCATCGGCGCGCTGCTCCGTCCGGGAGACGTCTTCTGGGACATCGGCGCAAACGCCGGCTATCACACCCTCATGGCTGCACGGGTGGTCGGGCGAGACGGCCAGGTCGTGGCGGTGGAGGCCGATCCCGAGACGGCCGAGATCCTGCGCGATGAGCTGGCCCTCAACGCCTGCACCAACACCGACGTGCTCCAGGTTGCGGTTTCGGACAGCGACGGATCGGTCGAGTTCGCCCGACGCCCGAACAACCTGCAAAGCTCCATCGCGGCCGTGGCGCCGGGAGGAACCACGTTCGAGGTCAAGGCAGCTCGCCTCGACACGTTGCTGCAGGGACGCCGCCGGCCCAACGTGATCAAGATGGACATCGAGGGCGCCGAGGTGTGGGCGCTGCCCGGCGCGGAACGCCTCCTCTCGGAGGACCCGAGGCCCATTCTCCTGCTCTCGGTGCACGGCGCGAAGGCGGCGGACTTCTGCCGTGAGTTCATGCGCGCGAAGGGCTACCGCTTCGAGGAGCAAGAGGGCTTCGAGCAGATGTGGATTGCCCGCCCGGGAACGAGGGTGTGACCGGCGCCCGGCCCTTCAACGTCCTCCTCTCGTCCGCCGGCCGGCGGCAGGCGCTCCTCCAGATCTGGAGGCGGACCCTGGCGGAACTGCGCCTGGACGGGCGGGTGATGGCGGCGGACATGACCCGGCTCTCGGCGGCGTTCCAGTCCGCCGACCAGGCCTTCGTCGTGCCCCGCTGCACCAGCGCCGACTTCGTCCCGGCCATGCTGGAGCTGTGTCGGGTCAACGAGGTGTCCCTGATCGTCCCGACCATCGACACGGAGCTGCCGGTGTATGCGGCGAACCGTGAGGCGTTCGCGGCGGTCGGGACCACGGTGGCGGTCTCGACCCCCGAGGTCGTGGCCATCGGCGGAGACAAGGAGCGCACCCACCGCTGGCTCGTCGGGGCGGGTCTCCCCACGGTGCGCCAGGCCTCCGCCGAGGAGGCGGCGGCGAGGCCGGACGACTGGCCCTACCCGTTCCTGGTGAAGCCGATCGGCGGCAGCTCGTCCATCGGCGTGGCGGTGGTGCGCGACCGCCTGCACCTCGAGTCGGCCACCCGCGGGGGGGGCTTCATCGCCCAGACCATCGCACCCGGCGTCGAGTACACCATCGACTTCCTGGCGGGCCGGGACGGACGCTGCCGCTGCGCCGTGCCGCGGCGCCGCTTCGAGACCCGGGCCGGCGAGATCAGCAAGGGGATGACGGTCCGCAGCCCGGCCCTGCAGGCCCTGGCGGCCCGGCTCTGCGAGGCGCTCCCGGGGGCGTACGGCTGCCTCAACGTCCAGGTGTTCCTCGACCAGGCGAGCGGCCTGCTGAGCGTCATCGAGATCAACGCGCGCTTCGGCGGTGGGTTCCCGCTCTCCTGGGAAGCGGGTGCGCGGTACCCGCGCTGGATGGTGGAGGAGTTGCTCGGCCTGCCCTCGACCGCCGAGGCCGACGCATGGCGCCACGGCCTGGTGATGCTCCGCTACGACGAGGCGGTGTACGTCGACGCAACCCTGGCCGGAATCGACCCGTGAGCCCGCCCCGCTGCGTCGTCTTCGACGTCGATGACACCCTCTACCTCGAGGCGGACTACGTCCGCAGCGGCTTCGTCGCGGTCGATGCGTGGGCGGCGAGGGAGCTCGGGCTCGACCGCGTGGGGAGCCGGGCCTGGGAGGCGTTCCAGGCCGGCCACCGGGGTGATCTGTTCGATCGCGCGCTCGTCGACGCGGGCCGGGCGGCTCCCGCGGGGACCGTGGCCCGGCTCGTGGAGGTCTATCGGAGCCACGCACCGAACATCCGGCTCCTGGAGGACGCGAGGGAGTGTCTCGACCGACTCCGAGGCCGCGCGAGGCTGGCGGCCCTGACGGACGGGCCGCTCGCGAGCCAGCGCGCCAAGTGCGAGGCGCTGGGTCTGCGCGCGTGGTGCTCGCCCATCGTCCTGACGGCGGAGCTGGGGCCGGGCATGGGGAAGCCGAACAGCGCCGGCTTCGAGCGGATCGAGGGCGCCACGGGCTGCCGGGGAACCGAGTGCGCCTACGTGGCGGACAACCCCCTCAAGGACTTCGGCGGGCCCGCCCGGCTCGGCTGGAGACGGGTCCGCGTTCGCCGGGCCGGTGGACTGCACCAGGCGCTGCCGAGCGGTGCGGACGTGGAGCACGAGGTGCCGAGCCTGCGCGGCCTCGACCTGCTGCTGGGAGTTGAGCGATGACGACGAAGCGCATCTTCCTGTCCCCCCCGCACATGGGCCCCGACGAACGGGGCCTGCTGCTGGAGGCCTTCGACTCCAACTGGATCGCCCCGCTGGGGCCCCACGTCGACGCCTTCGAGCGCGAGGTGGCGGCGCGCGTCGGCGTGGCCCACGCCGCGGCCCTCTCCTCCGGCACGGCGGCGCTCCACCTGGCGCTGCGCATCCTCGGGGTCGGCCCGGGCGACGAGGTGCTCGCCTCGACGCTCACCTTCTCGGCCACCGTGAACCCGGTCGTCTACCAGGGCGCCACGCCGGTCTTCATCGACGCCACGCCTGCGTCGTGGAACATGGACCCGGCCCTGCTGGCCGAGGAGCTGGAGGCCTGCGCGCGGCGCGGCACGCTGCCCAAGGCGGTCATCGCCGTCGACCTCTACGGCCAGCCGGCCGACTACCGGCCCATCCTCGAGGCGTGCCACCGCCACGGCGTGCCGCTCGTCGAGGACGCGGCCGAGGCGCTCGGCGCCACCTACCAGGGCAAGGCGGCCGGGAGCTTCGGCGCCATGGGCATCCTCTCCTTCAACGGGAACAAGATCATCACCACCAGCGGCGGCGGCATGCTGCTCTCCGACCGGAAGGACTGGATCGACGAGGCCCGCTTCCTCGCCACGCAGGCGCGCGATCCGGCGCCGCACTACCAGCACTCCCAGCTCGGCTTCAACTACCGGCTCTCCAACCTGCTGGCGGCGGTGGGGCGCGGCCAGCTGCGCGTCCTCGACGACCGGGTGGCCCGGCGGCGCGCCATCCGCGAGCGCTACCGCGAGGCCTTTGCGAGGCTGCCGGGCGTGGTGATGATGCCCGAGCCGGCCGGGAGCGCGAGCAACGCCTGGCTCACCTGCCTCACCATCGACCCGGCCGCGGCGGGCGTGGCGCGCGAGGCGGTGCGGCTCAGGCTGGAGGCGTCCAACATCGAGGCCCGCCCGGTCTGGAAGCCGATGCACCTGCAGCCGATCTTCCGGGGCTGCCGGGTGCGGGGCGGTGAGGTGGCGGCGACCCTCTTCGAACAGGGGCTCTGCCTGCCGAGCGGATCCAGCCTCTCTGACCGGGACCAGGATCGCGTGATCGCCGACGTGTACGCGGCCTTCTCACGCTGAGTGGCGCCCGCGCCCGCTTGGGGGCGCTCGCGCCGTTCTGGTATCCTCGCCCGGTGCCGAACCAGGGGGTGTCAGCCAGGCTGGGCGTGCGTCGTGCGCTCATCATCGCGGTCCACCTCGGCCTGTGGACCACGTCCTTCTTCCTCGCGTTCGGCCTGCGCTTCGACTTCAGCGTCGAGAACCGGTACGCGGCGCAGGCGGAGGTCTGGCTGCCGCTGCTCCTCGGCTGCCGGTTCCTCGCCTATTGGTTCGCCGGCCTCTTCCGCAGCCTCTGGAAGTACACCGGCGCGCGCGACCTGAAGGCCATCGTCGCCGCCACCACCGCCTCGACGCTGCTCTTCCTGGCGGCGCTGGTGCTCCTCTTCCAGACCTTCCCGCGCTCCATCGTCACCATCGAGTGGCTCCTCTGCATCGTGCTGGTGGGGGGCGCCCGCTTCGCCTACCGCTCCTTCACGGCGGACCGGCGGCCTCCTCCCGAGAAGGACGTGAAGCCGAGCCGGCTGCTCATCGTCGGCGCGGGCGACGCCGGCGAGGCCCTGCTGCGCGAGGTGCAGCGGAACCACGCCGGCCGCTTCACCGTGGTCGGCTTCGCCGACGACAACCTGGAGAAGCACTGGTCCTACATCCACGGCGTGCGGGTGCACGGCAACCTGGCGCGCCTCCCCGCCATCGTGGCCGACCACGAGGTGGACGAGATCATCATCGCCGTCCCCTCCGCCAGCGGCGCGCAGATGCGCCGCATCGTGGACCAGTGCAAGGCGTCGGGCGCGCGCTTCAAGACCATGCCGGGCATCGACCAGCTCATCGACGGCCGGGTCAGCCTGAACCAGATCCGCGCCGTGGCCATCGAGGACCTCCTCGGGCGGGAGCCCGTCAGCCTCGACATGGAGGCCATCTCGCAGGCCATGCACGGCCACGCGGTGGTGGTCTCCGGGGCGGGGGGCTCCATCGGCTCCGAGCTGTGCCGCCAGGTCTGCCGCTTCGGGCCGGCGGCGCTGCTGCTGGTCGAGCGGAACGAGAACGCGCTCTTCCAGGTCCACCGCGAGCTGGCCGCCTCCCACCCGGAGGTGCCGCTGGTGCCCCTGCTGGCCGACGTGGGCGACGGGCCGCGCATGGAGGAGATCTTCGCGCACCACCGGCCCTCGGTGGTGCTCCACGCCGCGGCGCACAAGCACGTGCCCATGATGGAGTGGAACCCCGGCGAGGCGGTCAAGAACAACGTCTTCGGCACGCGCGCCCTGGCCGACCTCTCCGACCGGTTCGGCGTCGAGCGCTTCGTCATGATCTCCACCGACAAGGCGGTCAACCCGACCTCGGTGATGGGCGCCACCAAGCGCGTCGCCGAGATCTACGTGCAGGCCCTGTCGCAGCGGTCGCGCACCCGCTTCGTCACCGTCCGCTTCGGCAACGTGCTCGGCTCGGCCGGCAGCGTCATCCCCATCTTCAAGGAGCAGATCGCGGCCGGCGGCCCGGTGACGGTGACCCACCCGGAGATGAAGCGCTACTTCATGACCATCCCCGAGGCGAGCCAGCTCGTGCTCCAGGCCGGCATGATGGGTGAC
>Ga0209682_10000693_pt1 | contig 11389 bp, 6 predicted proteins | sample DOMMetBare2Fresh_2_FD_187471 | JGI IMG/M metagenome (GOLD analysis project Ga0209682, IMG submission 187471) | Wetland sediment microbial communities from St. Louis River estuary, USA, under dissolved organic matter induced mercury methylation -... | ecosystem: Environmental > Aquatic >...
GCCCTCCTCGACAACCATCTCCAGCACGGGAACGCCTTGGGGATCGACGCCCGGCGCATCCTCTGGAAGCGGGTGATGGACATGAACGACCGGTCGCTGCGCCGGGTGATCATCGGCCTCGGCGGCCCGATCGAAGGAGTGCCGCGGGAGACCGGGTTCGACATCACGGCGGCCTCCGAGGTGATGGCGTCGCTCTGCCTCGCCGAGGACGCCGAGGATCTCCGGACGCGCCTCGACCGCCTGCTCCTCGGCCTCACCGCCAAGCAGGAGCCGGTCACTGTGAAGGATCTCGGGATCGTCGGCTCGCTCGTGGTGGTCTTGAAAGACGCTCTGATGCCCAACCTGGTGCAGAGCATCGAGGGAGTGCCGGCCTTCGTCCACGGTGGACCGTTCGCCAACATCGCCCATGGCTGCAACTCGGTGATCGCCACCAAGATGGCGCTCGCCCACGGCGACTGGGTGGTGACCGAGGCCGGTTTCGGCTTCGACTTGGGCGGCGAGAAGTTCTTCGACATCAAGTGCCGGATCGCCGGCCTGAACCCGTCCGCGGTGGTGATCGTGGCCACGATCCGGGCGCTCAAGCGCCACGGCAACGTGCCGAACGACGCCCTCGCGGTCCCCGATCCGGCCGCGGTCGAGCGCGGCGTCGGCAACCTCCTCAAGCACGTGGAGAGCGCCCAGGCGTTCGGCAAGCCCGTGGTGGTGGCTCTCAACCGCTTCGCCACCGATTCGGACGAGGAGATCGAGGTCGTGCGCCGCGCCTGTGCCGGGATCGGGGTGACCTCCGTCCTCGCCGATCATTACAGCCATGGAGGCGACGGCGCGGTCGCGCTGGCCCGGGCGGTGGTCGAGCAGGCGGAGAAAACCCCCTCGCCCCTGCGGCCCCTCTACGAGCTCTCCGAGCCGATCCCCGCGAAGATCGAGAAGATCGCCCGCGCCATGTACGGAGCCCGGAACGTGATCTTCACCGCCGAGGCCGAGAAAGACTTGAAGCTGATCCGCAAGCTCGGCGGCGAGGGGCTCCCCCTCTGCGTCGCCAAGACCCCGACCTCGCTGACCGACGATCCGAACGTCGTCGGGCGCCCCGAAGGCTTCGACATCACGGTCCGCCGGCTCATCCTGTCGGCCGGAGCCGGCTTCGTCGTGCTCCTGCTCGGAGACATCATGAGGATGCCGGGGTTGCCGGCGTCGCCGCAGGCGCTGCGGATCGATTTTGTGGGTGGCGAGATCAAGGGATTGATGGCGGGGTGAGAGCTGCAGGCCCGCGAAGCGCGCGCAGTGGCCGGCCCAACGGGCCGGGAGATTTTAGCCCAGGGCGTCGGCCGAAGGCTGACGCCCTGGGTCAACAGGCCCCCAACCAACCTGCGGCCTGAAGGGCCGCGAGAGCATGATGTGACAAAGTAGAACTGACCGTCGGCCTACGATGAACCAGTCGAGGAATTCGCGATGGACGTGACATTGCCCCCCGAGCTCGAGCGCCTGATCCACGATAAGGTCGCCACTGGTCTCTACACTTCGGAAGATGAGGTGATTCGGGAAGCCCTCCGGTTGCTCAAGGACCGGGACGAGATTCGGATCCTCGCCGTCGAGGATCTCAGGCGAGAGATCCAGAAAGGCCTGGATCAACTGGACCGGGGCGAATCGGTCCTCCTCGACCCCGAGCGCATCAAGATAGAAGGGCGGCGGCGGCGGGCCGGAGGGTGAGCGTTCTTGGCAAAGGCGTGACTGTCACGCCTCGCTGAACAGGATCTGCTGGAGCTTTGGAACTATATCGCGAGAGACAACCCGGCCGCGGCGGATCGCTTCGTTGATCTTCTGACCCAGAAATGTGAGCTCTTGGCGGAGTCCCCCAAGATCGGTCGGCGTCGAGAAGAGCTTTCACCGCGCCTGCGCAGCTTCCCCGTCGGCCGTTACGTCATCTTCTATCGGATAGCGGAGAGAGGCATCGAGGTCGCGCGGATTCTCAGCGCGTATAGGGATCTCGGGCAGTTCTTCTGACCCTCAGGGCTCGACAAGATCGAAGAAGTGAACATGGCCGGAGGCGTCGCCGGCGACGATCACGCGGCTGTCCGGAATCGTGGCAACGGCAGTTACCGGCGCATCAAGCGTAAACAGGCATTCACCATTGTCTCTCTCCGTATCCCAAACCCGCACCGTCCTGTCGTGGGAGCCTCCGGAGACTAGCCAACGACCATCCAACGCTGCCACGGCAGAGATCCAACTGGAATGCCCGTTGAAGGTCCTTACAATCCGCCCACTCTCCGTATCCCACACCCGCAATGTCCCGTCGGCAGAGCCGAAGATCACTAGGCGGCAGCCCAACACCGCCACAGCGTAGATCGAATCAGAATTACCCGCGAGGCTCTGTAGAACCTTGCCGCTTTCTACATCCCACACCTTCAGCGTCTTGTCAGCGAAGCTAGATACTATCCGATGGTTATCCAACGTCGCCACGGCGAGAATCCTGCCGGCGTGCGCTTCGAGTATCTTTAGAGTCTCACCGCTTTCCACATCCCATACTCGCAACGTACCGTTTCTGGAGCCGGAGACCACCCGGCGGCTGTCCAACACCGCCAGGGCACAGACCTCGCTGGAGTGCCCTTCGAGAGTTCGGAGAGTCTGTCCGCTCTCCATATCCCACACCCGCAGCGTCTTGTCGTAGGAGCCGGAGACCACCCGGCGGCTGTCCAACGCTGCCACAATGACGACCCAGTCGGAATGCCTCCCTTCGAGTGTCTGGAGAGACTGGCCGCTTTCCGCGTCCCACACACGGAGGTTCCCGTCATAGGAGCTGGAAACCACCCGGCGGCTGTCAAGCATCGCCAAGGTGATGACCTTGTCGGCGTGCCTTTCCAGGAGCTGATGCGTTTGGCTGCTCGCCACATCCCACACTCGCAACGTCCCCTCGGAGGAACTTGAGACAACTCGACAGCTATCGAGTACCGCAACGCCGAGGACCGCGCCGGAGTGCCCTCCGAAGACCTGGAGAGCCGTTCCGCTTTCCGCATCCCACATCCGTAGCGTCCCGTCGGCAGAGCCGGAGATCACCCGCCGGCCATCCAACACCGCCACGGCGTTAACCCAGAGAGAGTGCCCTTCACAGATCTGGAGCAGCAGACCGCTCTTCACATTCCAAATCCGCAAAGTTCCGTCATAGGAGCCGGAGATCACCCGCCGGCTGTCCAACCATGCCACGGCACGGACTTCTTTGGAATGCACCTCGATAACGTGGAGAGTCTCTCCGCTCTCCACGTCCCACACTCGCAACGTCCCGTCGTAGGAAACAGAGACCACCTGGCGGCTATCCAACGCCGCCACGGCGCGGACCTCACTGGAATGCCCTTCGAGAACCCGGAGGACCTCCCCTCTCTCCAAATCCCATATCCGCAAGGTCCGGTCGTTGGAGCAGGAGACCACCCGATGACTGTCCAGCACCACCACGGCACAGACTGTGTCGGAGTGCCCTTCAAGGATCTGGAGAGTTTTGCCGCTCTCTACATCCCACACCCGGAGCGTCGTGTCGGCGGAGCCGGAGACTACCCGCCGGCCATCCAACACCGCCACGGCTTTAACCCAGTTGGAATGCCCCTCAAGGATCTGGAGACTTTGACCGGTCCCTACATCCCAAACTTGCAGTTTCTTGTAGGAGCATGAGACTACCTGGTCCCCTGAGAGTACCGTGAGAGCGGAGGGGGTTCCTGCGTCGATGGTCCTGATCAATAAACCGTCCGGTCCGTTGAGACTCCCTCGTCGAGGTCGAAGCCAGGGAGGGCCGGAGCTCTTGCTCCCATCAAGGAGGTGTCGAACTCCTGTTTCCTGCCGGTCCAGGAGCATCCCCCAAAGCTGCCCCCGGAGCTCCGTCGGGCTTTTGACAAGTACATGCGCCGAGAGTCGCAGGGCGTCTCGCACAAGACGTAGCTCTTTGTCTTTCTCTGCGAAGAACGAGTAGTCGGCGAGCAGGGCGTTGATGTCCGTGGCCGCCAGCTTCGAGCTGAGATACTGAAAATCCAGCAAAAGCTCCCGACACACATGGCTCTGCTCCGCCCCCATCAGATGATGGACCAAATGACTCCAGAGATAGCGCTCGTCTCCTGGCAAATCCGGCCAACAACCGTTCGCTGGGCGATATGCATCGAGCAAGCGCCGGTGCCATTCGGCCACATGGCTCTCCCCCTTCTTCAGGAGATAGGCGCGGATAACATCGTGGAGGCGAATCGTGCCGGCTGGGCGATCGAAGCGGAGGAGCAGAGACAGGTCGTGGAGCCGACCGCAGAGCTTCTTGGTGGCGAAGGAGCCCAATCCCCAGAGTTTTTCCAGAACCCGGAGTGGAATGTCCCTGTCCTCCGGGAAAACCGCGAGCTGCTCGAATCGGCCCACCTCTTCTCCGGACAGCCGCCGGAGACTCGCACCGACCGTTCGGGCGACGGCGTGACCGCGGGATTCAAGGTCTTCTCGGTCGAAGACAGTCAGGCCCTCGGCGTCCAGAGCCTCATTTACCTCGCGGAGAGACTGCTCCGGCGAAAGGCCATCCTGCTGAATCAGCTCCCGCAATTGCCGGTTGACGATTTTCAGGAGGAGAGGCCATTCGCCGAGGCGTTTGGCGAGCACCCGCAGATCCACGCCCGTTCCACCCGACCATCCGGCAGTCAGCATTTGGACCGCCTCCGGAACCTCCATCGCGTCCACATGAACCGGAACCGAATCCGCCGGAAGCGTCCGGCTATCCCGGGTGGTGAGGAGGAGCGCCGCCCTGGGGCCGAGGCCCTGGAACGGGGTGACGTCCTCAGGACGCCAGACATCATCGACCACCAGAAGCACCCGCTTGCCGTTCAGCTCCTGGCGGATGTGCGCGCTGGCGGCGGAGACGGTCTCGAAGGCAGGCGGGTCCTTTTCCGTCCACCAGCGGATCAGGTCGCGGACCCGAGCCAAGCGGCCGGCGGCGTCGATCTCTTCGCCCATGGTGGTCCAGAGGATGCCGTCGGGATACTTCTCGCGGACCCGCTCGTCGTAGCAGAGCTCGATGGCCAGAGCGGTCTTGCCGAATCCGCCGGCGCCGTGGATGGCCGTGGTGATGCCCACGGTTGTGGCGCGGCCGGTGCCTCCGGCATCATCCAGGAGCAGGGCATCCCGAACCATCGTGTACTCGCTGCGCTGGACGAACGGCTCCTGGGCCGGCGCCATACAGCGGTACCTATCTAATAGGAACTGTGGCTCTCCTTCTCCACCGGGCCCGGGTGCCTCACCCCGGATGCCGGCGAGGAGGCGGCGGAAGGCGTCTTCGTCGTCGAGGCCAGTGCGGAAGTCGACCCAGGTCAGGCGGCCCAGGAACTCGGAGAGCTCGTCGAGCCCGGCTTCCAGTCCGCCGGGCAGGAGGACCGGGATGACGCGGTACGATCGATTCTTGACCCGCTTGGCCAGCGCGGTCCGCATCTCCTCGTTCTGCCAGGGGCCGAGCGCCTTGCCGATGAACACGGCGCAGGTGCGACTCTCGCGGAGAGCTTGCTCCATCCCCTCCTGCCAGGGCTCGCCTGGGACGAGGTGCCACTTGTCGAGGAACGGTTCGAGCCCCGCCTCCCGGAGCTTGTGGGCGAGGTGCTCCACGGCCGGCTTGTCGGCGCTGGCGTGGCTGAGGAAGACGTCGTAGCGGGACATCAGGGATCTTCTTGTGGGGCTGCCCCATTCTAGACTCACTCAGAAAGGCCGGGCCTTCGGCCCGTTCACTTGAATGCCGGCGAGACGCCAGCGCTCCCAGGGGGCGTGCTCCGATTCCTTGGTGACGTCGGAAAGGACCGGCCCCTACCGCGCGTAGTACCCCGACACCGTCCGCGCCCGGAAGCCGCGCTTCTTCACCTCGACCGCCACCTTGCGCCAGACCTCGGGCGCGGTCTCCTTCGGGTAGTAGGTCAGGAGGTACTGGCTGCGCAGCTCGCGGAGGACGGTGTCGTAGACCTCCCGCAGGTCCTGGCTCGGCATCACGAAGAAGGCGCGGCCGCCGGTGGCGGTGGCCAGGCGGTCGAGCCGCTCGGCATAGCCGTCGAGCGGCTCCAGGATGCCCGACCCCGCGGCCCGTGCCGCGCGTTCGTTGGTGACGATCAAGTAGATGGGGACGTTCGTCTTCCGCGCCTCCTGAACGCAGGAGCGGTAGGAGGTCTTCTCCCCTTCACCGATGCCGTCCGAATAGACGATCAGCGCCTTGCGGCCGGCCACTCCCTGGAGCTTCTGGAGAGAGAAGATGATGGCTTCGAAGAGATTCGAGCTCCCATCGGCGCGCAGGGTGTCGAGGCCGGCCGAGACGTTGAGGAGATCTCCGGTCATTCCGGTGACGAGGCGCGGCGCGGAGTCGAAATCCACCAGGAGGGCGCGGTCGCGCGCCGCGAGGCCGCCGGTCAGGAGGGTGCGCGCCGCTTCGCGCACGTCGGGGAGCTTCAGGAACATGCTCGCCGAGGAGTCGAACGCGAGCCCGAGGCTCAGGGGAGACTGGCCGGCGGCGTCGAACCCGGCGATGGCCTGCTCGCGGCCATCCTGGAGGAGGCGGAAGTCCTCTTTCCCGAGACCGTGCACCGGCCGGCTGTCGCGGTCGGTGACCACCACGTAGAGCTCGACGAGCCGCACGTCGAGCCGCTCTCCCATCGCGGTCGAGTTGAGCAGCATCGCGTCTTCCGCGATGGTGCCGTCGTCGAGGCGGGCGGTGGCACGCAAGGTGCCCACCGGCCGCTCCCGCGAGACGTTCACCCGGTGCCGGTACGGCGGCCCGTAGAGCGTCGCCACCAGCTCCTCATTCCAGAACAGCTCCAGCCGCTCGAGGCGCCGCTCCCGCGGCAGGCGGATGTCGACCTCGACGTCCACCGGTCCCACCGCCTTGCCGCCGGCCGGAGAGACGATGCGCACGCCGCGGCCGTCCCATGGCTGCACCCGGACCGGTGCCTCCGCCACCTCGGAGATCGGCGCGTCGTCCGGCTCCTCGGCCGTCTCCGCCACCACCGGGAGGACGCGCCCGCTCCAGGAGCCGCCCTCCGGGTCGTCGAGCACGACCGCGATCCGCTCGGTTCCCGCGGGCAGGGAGAGGGGGACGCGCCAGAGGCCGTCCTCCCCGAGGTCCGCGGGAAACAGCAGCCGGTGGGACACGGTGTCTCCGGAGCCTTCCTGAAGCGCGAGCGTGAGCCGCTTGCGCGCCGGCTCCTCCGGCCGCAATTCGAGCGACCAGGTGGGAGCTCCGCCCGCCGGATCTTCCACCTGCCGCAGGGCCGCCGCGGCGGGCAGATCCTCCTCGTCCTCGTCGCCGGCGAGGAGCCGCAGAGCGCGGCGGGCGGTCACCGGATCGGGGACCGGCGCTCCGCTCCACCTTTCCACCCGCACCGACTCCGCGGAGGCCACCCGCACCTCGACCGGATGGATCGCCCCGTCCGTACGTTCCGGTGCCGCATAGCGCAGCCAGAGACGGGCGCGGAGCCGTGCCACGGCACCCGTGGTGGCCGTGGCGGTGGTGAGCACCTCGCCGCCGCTCTCCTCGGCCATCGCCGCGAGCGGCGCCCGGGGCTCTACAAGCTCCGGCAGGGTGGGCTCCGCGGACGCCTCCTCCGTCTTTTTCCGGCCCGGCGTCACCACCACGCCGATCGGCAGCTCCGGCGTGGACCGCGTGCGCCAACGGCCCAGCTCCGGCAGACGCTCGTTCCCCACCGGCATGGGGAGGACGGTCCAGCCGAGCGCCGCCGCCGTCCGCGCCAGCTCCCGGCTGCGTCCGGCAAGGCCCGGGTCCGCCAGATCACCGCCGAGAGCCGCGCGCACCTCGCCGGATACCTTGGCCAGATACGACGCCCGGGGATCGGCCTCGAAGCCGTCGCTCACCAGGAAGAGGACGCGCGGACCGCCCTGCCCGCGCGGGTCCGCCAGCCACTCCAGCAGGGCGTCCTGCTGGTGGTCCACCAAGCGCACCTCGGAGGTGACCGCCTCCGTGAGCCGGTCCACCAGATCCTCGGGGTGCTCCGCGGGACCCGAGATCTCCTCGAACGCCCGCTTGCGCAGGGACCGCAGATCGTCGCGCCCGTCGCCGGTCAGGAGGAGACGGGAAAGGGCCTCGTCGATCTCCACCGGATCGAGGGTGGAGGCAAGAACCTGCCGAGGCTCCGGCTCGGCGACCACGACCTCGACCGGCCCCAGCGCCGCCAGCCCCTGCGCCTGGGCCGCGAGCAGGCCCGCGGCGGCGCGGACGGTGCGCGTCCCGGAGAGGACGCGGTCGACGTAGATCACCACCCGCCACGGCTTGCCCGCCTCGAAGCCGAGCACCGGGCGGGCCACCCCGTCCTCGGTCACCGTGAAGTCTTCCGCCTTGGGCTCACGGATCGGCATGCCGCGGCGATCGAGCGCCTCGACGGCCAGACCGGCTTGGACAGAAGGAGCGGTCTCCGAGGGAGAGGGTGCCGCAGGGATCTGGGAGGAGAGGAGGAGGGAAGTCAGAAGAGACAGCCACGACATCACGGAGGAGATTGTACCCGGCCCCGTCCCTGATGTCCTTGAGGTCCTTTACGTCCCTGCCCTGGTGGCCCGGGTTACCGGTGCTACCGGATGCCCAGCTCTTCGAGGGAACCGGCCACCAGGAGCTTGCCGGCGAGTCGGGTCAGGCGTGTCGCGGACCAGATCCCCTCCACCTTCTCCCGCACCCGCGCCGGCAGGGGTCCGAAGCGCTGGTCCATCTGGTGCAGAAGAATCTGCCGCATCCCCTCGGCTTGGAGCCGCTCCGACCACGTCAGATCTCGCATTGGATTCATGGGCTTCTCCCGTTCCCTCGGACTGTGCCTTTTATACTCCTCGGACTCCTCTGGCGTCAAGTCCAGATACGTTTCGACGCAATCCACCAGCAGCAGACGTTTCTCCTCCGCCAAGCGGCCTGCGTCAATGCGTTGCAGGCAGGCGAGCTTGTGCTCGGCCCGGCTCCACCGGCCGGGGAGCATCAGCGCGGCCAGTGCCCAGGCGAGCGGCTCCGGCCGCTTCAGGTAGTCTTCCGCCCGGCAGCCGGAGAGGTTGAACGCCAGATAGCGGAAGCTGTTCAGGCCCGGCCCGTCCAGCTCGCCATCGGGCGCCATGGTCTGTACCCCGGGCCTCCCGCCGCGCAGATTCACCAGGATCGACAGGACCGGGCCACCGTACCGGGCCTGGATGCGGCCCGCGTACTCACGGAGGCGGCGGAGCATCCGCGTCCGGGCCCGGGCCTCGATCTCGACGTGGACCAGCACCCAGCCTTCACCGCGCAGCGGGAGGCGGGCGACGAGGTCCGCCTCCCGGCGGTCTCCTTCGAGAAGCTCCTTGTCGAGGAAAACCGGTCTCGCCCGGCGATTCCGCAGGGCGAGACCCGGCACCACCAGCCGGAGGAGGTCCGGCAGAAAGAAGCGCAGCAATCTCTTGAACAACCGGTCGTGACGGGGCGGCATGGTGTCTCCTTGGGGAGACACATCCAGCCAACCTCGCTGATGATCTCTCCCGCCCCTATAGAAGTCGTAAACTCGAGGTCGATTCTTGCGCTTCGGGTGGAAGAAAGTCGAAATTCGTTCCCACCCGCCCGCCCCCCAGCTCCCCCCGCAACCGCACCACCTCCCCCACCACCACCAGCGCCGGCGTCGCCAGCCGCTCCCGCGCCACCGCCGCCGCCAGCTCGCCGAGCGTCGTCACCACGACCCGCTCCCCCGGCAGCGTGCCCTGGGAAATGACCGCTGCCGGCATCGCGGCTGGCCGGCCGTGCGCCAGGAGGCGATCGGCGACCTCGCCGAGGCGGGCGAGGCCCATGAGGATCATCAGAGTGTCGATCCGCGCCAGCGCGTCCCAGTCCACCCGGTCGTCTCCCAGGCAGTGGCCGGTGACCACGGCGAAGCTCGTCGCGATGCCGCGGTGGGTCACCGGGATGCCGGCGCGGGCGGGGACGCTGGTGGCGCTGGTGACGCCGGGGACGACTTCCCAGTCCACTCCGGCGGCCGCGCAGGCGAGGGCCTCCTCGGCGCCGCGGCCGAAGACGAAGGGATCTCCTCCCTTGAGGCGCACGACCACCTTGCCGGCCAGCGCATGGTGCACGAGAAGGGCGTTGATCTCCTCCTGCCGGCAGCGGTGGTGGCCGGCCTCCTTGCCCACGTCGATGCGCAGCACTCCCTCCGGGGCTTCGTCGAGCAGCTCGGGGGCGACGAGGCGGTCGTGGATCAGCACGTCCGCGCGTTGCAGACAGCGGAGGCCGCGCACGGTGATCAGCTCGGGATCGCCGGGGCCGGCTCCGACGAGATAGACGATCCCGGCGCTTCTCACGCCGCCTCCCCCTCCTGGATCCGGTTCTCCTCGATCCGGTCCGGTGCGACGCCGAGGATGTCGTGGAAGCGGCCGGCGGCGGCCGTTTCGTCGCCCCGGCGCAGCAGGTCGAGGACGTCCGAGTCGACGAGCCGGTACCAGAGCTCCTTGCGGGTGGCGAAGTCCGGCCAGCGGCGGGCGAGGGCGGTGCGCACCGAGCCGGCGAGCGCGAGGAAGCGGCCGTATTCCTCACCGAGCTGGGACTCCAGCCATTGACGGAGACGCACGGCCAGGACCGGCGCCTTGCCGCCGGTCGAGATGGCGATCGCCAGGTCGCCACGCCGCACGATGGAGGGGGCGATGAAGTCGCAGCGCGGTACGTCGTCCACCGTATTGATCAGGATGTTGCGGCAGAGCGCCTCCTGCCAGATCGCCTCGGCCGTCTCCGGCGTCTGGTCGGTGGAGATGGCGAGAAAGACCCCCTCCAGGTCACCCGGCCGGTAGCCGCGCGGACGGTGCAGCAGGCGCCCTTCGTCGGCGAGCGTGGCGAGGCCGGGAGTGAGCACCGGCGCGATCACCGTCACCACCGCCTCGGCGGCGATCAGGCCGCGGGCCTTCTCCTCCGCCAGATGGCCGCCGCCGATCACCACACAGGGGCGGACGCGGAGGTCGAGGAACACCGGGTAGTGCGGCACCTCACACCTCCAGGCTCTCGACGGTCACGCCGTGGCGGTCGACCTCCAGGGCCAGCTTGAGCTGATCGGTCGCGAGCCCCAGGCGGAAGACCCCCGGCCCCTGGGAGGTGATCAGCAGACTTTCGAGCGTCTGCCCGGCGAGGGCGCGCAGCGCCGCGTTGACCGCCTCGGTCGAGCGCCGCGCCGCCGCTCCCCGCGGGGTGCGGTGGAACAGGCGCAGCAGAGCTTGCTCCCCTTCCGCACCGTGGATCTTCCGCGCGCGGCCGGTCTGGAGCGACATCTCGAGAGCGGACTCCAACCGCGGCAGAAGCGGCTCCGGCACACTCCCTTCGGCCACGGACTCGGCGAGGTCCAGCCAGGGGAACCGGGCCTGCGGGGTCTGGAGGCCGGCGCAGAGGGCGGCGATCTCCTCGCCCAGCTGGTCCGGGCGG